>ULXX01089482.1_pt1 | contig 12663 bp, 6 predicted proteins | sample 1961621 | NCBI WGS metagenome assembly ULXX01 (sample SAMEA4835848, study PRJEB28245) | human gut metagenome | biome: gut microbiome; material: fecal sample | place: Denmark | collected 2008
AGCGCAGTATCCATGGATGCAGCGGTTCCCCTGGTACGTTACCATCTCCGAGTGTGATGTCCTGGACGCACCGCTGGTCGAAGGAATCCCCCTGGACGAGGTGTGGGATGCTCTGGGTTCTGATACATACCTGGCGTCCTTCGGCCGGCACGAAAGCATCCCCGCTGTCAGCCGCAAGCACTACCAGAAAGCGCATATACGCCTCTCAGGGAATGCAAAGCAGTACATCGACAAGCGCCTTGATACGCTGTTTGAGCAGTTTGGTACCATTCACTACGTCTCCGCGACTTAATAGGAAAAGGCAGGATAGGGAGCCGGTTCGGCTTCCTATCCTGTCTTTCTTGTTTGCGTATTTCAGCAAAAGCATGTGTTCGGTGTGGTTAGCATTTGGTTTGGTTTTCAGGTGCGCAATATTTGCGCATCCAGGTTAACTGCATCCTCTGCACCATGGATGATGCAGACAATAGATGAAGTCATGTAACAAATGATGTCTCAAACTGGGTTTTTCTTCTATTTCGCAGTTTCGCTGTTTGCAGATGAAAGGCCCTCATAAAACCTTCTGAGTTCATCAAGACTTTTCGTTCGGTTTTTTATTGGCAAGGATGACCATGCTATGTCATGGTATCGCTCAGCTGGTTCATCTCTCAGTCTTCGGTCTATGATACAGACAATGCCGGTATCTGTGAAATTCCGTATTAAACGCCCAATTCCTTGCTTTAGCTTGATGACCATTTCTGGAACATTGACATCCATCAACGCATCATCTGCAATCGATGCCTTATAGTTTATGATAGGATCAGGAACAGGGAATGGAAGACGGAAAATCACCACATTGGACAGGCTTTTCCCTTCAATGCTGATACCTTCCCAATATGCGCCTGTTCCAAGCAACACCGAGTTTGTATTTTCTCTGAACTCCTTGAGAACTTGATCCTGAGATGAACCTGACTGCTGCATCAGAACCTTATACGGCAATTCTTTCTGGCTCAGAATGGAATAAACATCCTCCATGTCACTCTTGGCAGTAAAAAGAACTAAGGCTTTGCCACCGGAGATATCGAGGACTTCAAGCAATCGTTGCACTCCCTGCTCGATGAACGCCTCGTGTTCTTTGGTTGGATGAGGCAGATCATCGCAGTAATAAATCATGGAATGCTCATCGTATGGATATGGAGAAGGCTTCGGTTCCGAAAGACAGCCGTGTTCGTCAGTCGGGAATCCGGTGTTACTGATGAAATAGGCGTACTGATCTTCAAGGCTGCCCTCGGTCGTATTGGTCAGTGTTGCCGAAGTCAGAATTGTCCGTGCTTTGCCGCTAAAATAAAGTCGTTTAGTGATTTCTCTAGTATTCTTAGGGCAATAGACAAGTTCTGCCTGGCTCCCTTTGCGCTCTATCCAGAGAAGGTAGTCATCCAATTCTTCAATCATTTCTGTGAGATTTTCGGTTAGTTCGTCAAGATCATCCGACGCTGCTGTTGATCGGCCATGATATTCAAAACTAGCGTAAATCTGAATACTAAGAGCTGCATTTTTTGTTGCGTCAACCATTGATCTTAGAAGGTCAATGGATTCTGCGCTGTCGTCAAAAAAGAAGCGGTCCGCATAACGCATATCCTGCTGCGCATTATTAATCTGTTGCTGTACTTGTGCTTTGAGGCAGTCAAAGAAAGTACGGATTGCCCTCTGTGCTTCATTGGCCTCTGCATATACATTTTGTCTGTCTGAAGGCTTTACCTCATTGGTAGCACTTTTAATAAGTCCAAGGATCTTGCCCTGATTAATGCGCTCTGTCGTTGCACTTCGTACCTTGTCGTCTAAGTTATGCGCTTCATCCACTACAATCAAATCAGCGTCTCTGTTGATTAAACCGTCCTGTCCGCGCCGTATTTGGCGAAGATGAGCGGTCAGAAAGTCTTGATTACATAGTACGATTCCATCGGTATATCTTAATTGGGAGCGAATGGCATAATAGAGGCATTTCTTTTCGCAAGGACCACAATTGCGCATACTGAACCGCTGGATGTTTACCTTGTCCCAGATGTTTTGCGGCAAAAAAGGGGGAAACTGTTTGCGCTCTTGAAAACCTTCCTCTATACCATCAGCAAGTTCTTTTGGAATCACGGCTCCGTCCATGCTCAGGTACTCATTTGCTCGCTTATGACAAAGATAGTGTGTCTGACCTTTTGCAAGAATGACCTCTGGATCCGTATTCAAAAGGGGCATAACATCATGGACATCATCCCATAGCTGCTCTTGAAGGGCAATCGTAGAGGTGGCAACAATTACCGGCTTCTTCATCTTTTTGTTGTAGAGCAAAACTGGCACCAAGTAACCAAAGGATTTTCCAATGCCAACCCCAGCTTCAACTGCAAAATGCTGATCATGTATGAGGGCATCTACAATTTCAAAGGACATATCTTGCTGACCTTCGCGCATTTCGAAACCATGCTCAGGGGCGACATCCCAAAAAAAACTCGTAACTTTCTCTCCGATTGCCTGTAGATCAGTCTTTTTCTTTTTTTCCTGCTCTTTTGGAGAGTTGAAAACGAAAGAAAAGTTCAAACTGTGTACCTCCGTTTGTCCCTGTTAATGCCCTGTTATGAATTTTTTACTACTCTGTCGCATAGGGCCAGGTGTTGATGCCGCCGAATTCGTAGATGTTGGTGTAGCCCAGGTCCGCCAACGCGGAGGAGGCAGTCTTGCTGCGGTTTCCACTGCGGCAGTAAACCAGCACCGTGGCGTCCTTGCCTGGGATCACCCCGGCAGCAGTTTCCTCATTGATCATACCTACCGGCAGCAGCATGGCGCCGGGGATGTGGCCGCCGTCGTACTCGTCCTGCTCCCGCACATCCAGAATGATGACCTCCTGGTTGTCCATCATCTCCTTGGCCTCTTCCTGGGTGATCTGCTGGTAGGAGCCGGCGGCGGCATTTCCACCGCATCCGGCTAGCAGCAGGAGGGAAAGCAGCAGAAGGATCGTTCGTTTCATCTGATTTCCTCCAAAAGCCCGGCGGCAAAGGCCCTGTGGCCCTTCTCCGTGAAGTGGACACCGTCATAGGCTAGGGGGGTGTCCCATTTCCCGGCGTCGGCAAAGCGGATGCCCATTCGCTCCGCCATAGACTGGCAGAGCCGGGCGAAGGCGCGAGAGCCATCGATAAGCTGCGGACTGGGGACCCATTCGCCTAAGGTCACCGGCGGCGGTGCGATCAGCAGGGTTCTGCTTCGATCCAGGGAGACGCCGGAGAGGAACCGCTCCAGCCTCCCGGCGGCCTGCTCCGGGCTCCGGCCCTGGAGCAGATCGTTGGTCCCCAGCATGACGATCAGCAGATCCGTGTCGGCGAGAAAGGAGGGGGCGGAGGAGGGAATCTCCCGACCGTTCTGCCCCATGTTGCAGACGGTCCAGCCGGTCTCCGCAGCCAGGATGTCCACCCACCGGCAGTCAGTGTCATACCGCCCGCCGAAATAGGCCCGTGGGTCGTAGCCGTAAGTGTTGGAGTCGCCGAAGCAGATGACGTTCATCACTCGTGTCCTTTCTCTGCACTATTTGGAGCGCCGAAAATATTCCTGTGCAATTTCTGTGATTCAGCGGAAGCCTAGAAGGATTTTGGGGAATACAACCTGTTGATTTGGGAGTATATTACCCATCCATAAAACTATTCATTGAAGATTACCTAATTCTTCTTCATCTGCTCCCTTTATGAACCGTCCTTATTCGACGCCAAGGGCCTTGAATACCGCATCTTCGGCGCTCTGGTAGAAGATCAAATTAAAGCAGCCAATTAGATCAGACGGCACCAAGCCGAGGTCAGCTGCAGACGCAATGGGAAGCAGCACCTTCTTTGCACCGCTGTCCAGACATACTTGCAGCGCATTTGCCAGCTCATCCACTTTCATCATCGTTCCTGCAATGCTGATCTCACCCATGACCGCCAAACTGCTCACAGTAGGCTTATTCAGTGCAATGGAGGCCAGCGCAATCAGAGTGGGAAGGGCAAGTCTTGTAGTTATACCGATACCCTGCAAATCCTGATAGTTGACGATATAGTCTTTTGTTGTGGTACTGATTGTCCCGCTGATATGCCCCGCATTGGCTTTGAGAAAGTTGAAGGCGGTGTTAGTCGCTTCCTTTGCTTCTCGGTCTGAGCCGAGGCCGGTTCGTTCAAACTTCCCGTTGCCAGGAAGCATCTGCGACTCCAACCTGAACACACCGATCATCCCGGACTTTCCCTGAGAAACGGTGTAAATCTGACCAGGATTGCACATTCCCTCAGGAATCAGCTTGCCGCCGCCTTGTTCTGGTACGGACACATAGCTTTCCTCAAAACTCTCCTTGTCAATGTAGGAGAAATTCACATCGTAGAACTCCATACCACCCAGCTTTTTAAGCTGCTCTTTGACGCGGCGACGCATCTCCAGCGCAAGTTTCAGAATCTCTTCCAGTTGCTCCTTTGTGAACTCGCCGTCCGGATAGACCAGTTTGACTAGTCCATCCACCATTCTTCTGACTGCGATCGTGTCACGTTGATTGAGGTTTGAACCTAAGCGAAAATACTTGTCGAGGGCATCTCCGTACTGTTCCTTGCGTAGCTCGCGGATAAACTCGGCCAGATAATCTGTGATAAAGCCGTAGTCATCAGTAAAATGCTCTGGACGGAATTTGGGAATCTCCCATCCGGGGAGATAACAGTGAATGCGGTCAAGGAAGGCAGTATCGGTTCCCATTTCCGGCGGGAAGGGGTCAAACAGGCTGGAGGTCTTGAGTAGCACATCCACGCTCTGGTTAATGTTGCCCACAAAGACCATCGAAGCACTGGCCGCTTTTTCTTCCTTGCCACGGGCAAAAGAACCAGAGGCCATATAGTCCTTCATGATTTGGACGCCATCTTTGTCCTTGAACTTGATGCCAGCAACCTCATCAAAGGCCACGCAGTCCCAAAGGCCAACCAGACCTACGGTTTTGCGACCCATGTTATAAAAGAGATTGGCGACGGTGGTCTGTCCGCCGGAGACCAGAATGCTGTTGGGAGAGATCTCTTTGTAGAGGTGGGATTTGCCAGTGCTTCGCGGCCCCAGCTCGCAGAGGTTAAAGTTGTTCTCCACAAGCGGCAGCATACGGATGATGAGCAGCCACTTCTCCCGGTAGGAAAGCGTATCCGGCTCCATGCCGATGGAGCGCAGCAGCACATTCATCCACTCGTCCTGCGTGAACGCCTTACGACCTTGTTTCAGCTCAGCAATATCTACATGGGGCATCTGGATGGGTGTGAGCTTGCGGATGCGGATCGGCGTTCCGTTCCGGTCTTCTTCCATGTACTCATAATCCAGCTGAACAATGCACCAGATACCGCCGCAGAGCAGCCGGTCAAACTTGGCAGGATATTCTTCATCAATGGGGATGTCTTTTAGGCCGAGATTGGAGAACTCGGCCTCGTAGTAGTCCCGCTTGATGTTCAGATTTACCGTGATTTTATCAATTACGGTGTAGCTGCCCCGCTGCCGGAGAATGGAGAGGATCTTCTGCGCCTCATCCGGGCGAACGAAGTTGTCGGCAAGAATGCGCTTGACATTGTTCACCCCGTCCTCAACGACTTCTGGGTCATCCGAGCTGCAATACTGCCCCAGAAGGAACTCCAACACATAGACCGGGACATTTGCGCCCTCTTTGATTTTCTTGGTCAAGTCCTTGCGGACGATTTTTCCATCGAACTGCTGCCGCAGCTTTTCTTTGATAACAGACCGTTTATCTTCGGTCTCCATAAAATCAGCCATTGATTCCGCCCCCTGTCAAGCTCTATTCTCAAAACCCGTAATCATCGGCAAACGCCAAATCCATGATGACAGGGTGACGGAACACTTCAAGCCCTGTTGCATCGTCGCATACGACAAAGAAATACTGCTTGTCCTTGTCGTACTTTTTGTCCTTGAACTGGAACTTCATGCGGAAGATGCGCTTTTGTGCATCCTGATCCCGGCTATCTGCGATGTAGCTGTTCTCGTTGGAAATGCGCTCGTTATCTTCGGAGAGGAAGAACAGCCGGTAGGTCGCGGATTTTACCACATCGCTGACTGGCTCGGACTGGATGAAGTCCAGAATGGTAATCTTGTTTGTGATTTTGCGCACCATGCTCACCAGTGCAATTCCGGCACTGCGGGTCTCCATGTGTCCACGCTCCATCTTGATGTCAAGAACCGGCACCAACATTTCCTGCGGAGACGATCCGCCGTGAACATAGTTCTGACCGCCACCGGCCACCTTGAATACATCGTCGCTGATGGGGAAGGACACCCATTTGCTGTCCGCATTTCGCAGGATTGTTCCCATATTCATGCTGGCAACGCCATCGCCGGAGATCGGCTCAGAGGCAACCACAAAGCGTCGATTGACAAAAGCGGTCTTATTCTTGATGCCGTCAATTTTATCGCTTTCTGCCACCTTATCCCGTTTGTAGATAAAGCCGTGATCTGCGGTGACAATGAAGCGATATGTGTTGGCACTGGTGGAGATGCGCCGGATCAGGTCAATAATCTCCGATACTGCTTCACTACAGGAAACAAAGACCTCATCCTCGGTATTCGGCTTGTCGCCTCGTGCGTCAATCTGATTGTGGTAAACATAGACCACCTGTTTACCGGTAAAGACACTGCGCAGCTCCGCAACTTTCAGCGACTTGATGCTATCAAACTGCACACAAACTGCGTCTGCGTTGTACTTTTGCAGGATGGTTTTCCGCTCTGAGAGGTTATCGCAGGGCAGACCGTCCACCAGCACCTTGAAGTCATCAGTCATGGTCAGCTCGGTGTGCGGGAGCAATGCCGCCATACCAAGCCGAGTGTAGGAGGGCAGCACACTCAGCTGCACCTCCAACTTTGCCGAACACTTGGGATCGTCCTGCATTCTGTGGAACAGTTCCTTGCCCACTTCATAGCGCATGGCATCCGAGATGATCACCACGGTGCGCTCCTTGGCATTCTTGACAATCCGGGCATAGAAGTCCCGCTGCAAGGGCAGCTGCGTGAAGGCATCCGGCTCCTGCATGACGCTGTTCCACTTGGGCAGCAGCGTCTCCAGATACTCGTTGGTGTAGATGTTCTCCACGAGGTCACGCAGCGGCTCAAAGGCCGTGGTGTCCTCAATCCTGTCATAGGCAGAGTAGAAGCGGCGGTACTCGTAATCAAGCCCGGAGTCTGTTTCCTGATACTGCCGCAGGATGTCCTTGAAGCTGTCCGGGCAGTTATAATTTCCGGCCTGAATCATCTGGTATGCGCTGCTGAGCACCTGATACCGGCTTTCTGCTTTCGCTCCGAAGTGCATCTTGCTTCGCTTCTCGCAGAGCTCGGGGATGGTCAGCTCGCCCAGCTTTGCACCGGTGTCCTCAGCCACCAGCCGCTCCACAAGCCATTTTATGAGGATCTGGTCGATGACAGCGAAGGTATCGCAGTTGACCAAATCCTCCGGCGGGTAATCGGAGAAAACCGACTGTGCATTCAGTCCAGCCGCGACATGAGCTGACAACTCATCGTACCGGTTGCGGTACAGGATGTTGTTCATCAGGTTGTCCATGAAGGCGATGATGTTCCCGGCCTTGTAGGAGGAAAACACCTTCCACGGCTTCGGCAGCTCGGACGGCACATACTTGGCCGTATATGTGACGAACATAGTCACAACCAGCTTTTCCAGCGTGGGTTTCATATCCGTATAGCCAAAGTGCTGTTCGCATAGCTTCCAAAAGTCGCCCAGAAGTCCGTACTTCTCGGCCTCCATCAGGAATTTGTTGTCTTCCAGCGTACTGTCGGTCAGCATGACCCGGATCACTTCCTCAAAGGAGCAAGTCCGGGTGCGGCAAATAGCCGACAGAAGGCCGGTGATGATGTTTTCCTCGTTGAAGTTCTCAATCTCCAGATCATAGAATCGCTGCGTCCGCTCCTTGCTGGCAAAGTACTTGATGTGCTTTTCGATGATGGGCTTGTACTTCTCATCGATCCCCAAGTCCACTGAAAGCAGCGAGGCGCGGTCTGCGAAGAATCGCTTGGAGTACAGCATGGTGTCCTCCAGATGGTTGTCCCGCACATCCGGCTTTGGGAAAGGGGCATAGACAAGATAGTTGGTCGTGGTGTCCTGCCGCTCCAGAAAGAGTTTGGTGGCAAACTGATTGTCCGGCTGCAAGAAGTAGACCTTGGCGTTGTCCAGCGTCACGGTCTGCATATCTTCCACGAACTCGCCGTTGTCATCGTACCAGAAGACCAGCTTGCGGGTGTCTCCCGTAAACTCGGCATTGAGCCGGTCTATGATTTGTTTGATGTTCATTTCTGCCATTCAGTGTTTCTCCTTCTGAATCTGTGCGGAGCTGTTCCCCAGCACTTGATATCATTTGTCGCATTTTAGGCATCATGGATTACTTTATACTAATTGGGAAAATAACTCATGCTTTCCCCACCACATTCAAAATAATTTGTGCAAACTCCTTCCATCCAAGCACAATACCCATAATCGAACTTATCAGGCCAACGATTGTGATAATATGCCCGAACACCTTAAACACGACACTGTTATGTACAGCGGAGTTGCTGCGTTCACTTATAATGCCCATCCAGTAAAGAATATCCGCAGGGAGTCCAACAATCCAGCGTATTCCTGATGCAAAACAGAAAAAGGGATTCCATAGCGATTTTTCTTCATTTTCGATGCGCCTTTTTAATTCGCCGCAATGCTTCACCATCGCATCGTCGCACAAGCTCAAAAGTTGTTGCATTCTCTGTCGAACACTCGGACTGTCCAACATCCCTTCAAAGAGTTTCATGTCAGGGAGCGTATTTACAAGTAACTGGAAGTCATGCCCCTGCATTTTCTTAATTGGGTCAGAAAAAACCGCGATTACTCCATCAGCACCAAGTTCCGCTTGCATGGCATTCGCGTCCTGAATACACTCTGCATACATTCCATAGTTTACTTGGTAATGCTCCATGTAATAATTCGCAAGGTCAATGAATTTATCGCGGAACTGATCCGTTTCAATGTACCTCCGCTTATAGCGGGAAATGGACACTCTTGAGAGGATATGCCCTATGAGCATAACCGCAAGAGTGGCTATTATGGGAATCCAACGATAGCTCATAGGACACCTCCATTATCAAATTTTAGCCAGAACAGAATATTTCTTTCCATCGCTGGCGGTCTGGATCTTCTCGTAGTTGACCTTCACGCCATCGTCCAAATCCAGCTCAATGCGGCTCAGGGCGAGGTGGCCGATCATCTCGTCATATTCCCGGCACTCCTTGAGCTGTTTCTGGAGCTTTTCCTTCCGCTTGGTAGCGGCAGCCACTTCACGGGCGTTGGTGCTGTGGTCGATCATGTCCTGCATACGGCCAATCTCGGACTCGTAGACCCGCTGCATCTTGTGGAGGTAGTCCACACGGAGGTTTCCAATGGTGTCCGGCGTGTAGCGGTGGAGATAAATCAGCGCCTTAAAGCCATTCTGCTTACCGCTGTCGAACAGCCAGTAAATAGGCCGCTTCTGGTAAATCTTGCAGTGATCCTTGAAGAAGTCCTTGAGGAAATAATTACGGATGATCTCCCGGCTGCTGCTTCCTCTGCCGCCGAGTGCTTTGGCAATGAAGTCCACATTTTCTTCCAGCGTATCTTCTCCATAAACAATTTTCAGCCAGCTGCACAGGCGGGTAACAATATCGTCCCCCAGATACTCTTCATCCGTAATGGGAATGATGCCATCCACATCCGGGAGGAAGGTTTTGTATTTACTCTCATCCCAGTCCCCACCGGCGTAGGCCAGTCCCTCGCTGTCCAATGAGTAACGACCAAACATACAGCCCACGGCATAGGACAGAAGGCTCTTAATGTCTCTCTGTAAGTCGGCCTTACGGACAGTCACATCCTTGTCCTCCACCTCCGGAGTCAGCTCGTCCTGCAAGCCATAGATGTCAATGAAGATTCGGTTCAGTTCTTCCTCATTAGCTTTCAGTTGATTGAAGCGACCCTCACATTCTTGCGCCCACTTATCATAATGCCATGCAATACTACCAAACTTTTCTATGCGGGATGAACGGAATTGAGAGCTTTCTTGCTCTTGACGTTCGTGTGCAAGAGGGACAAGAGGGTGTTTCTGGAAGTCCCATGAGGTTTCAAAGGAATCCCAATCATAGCGCGAGAGATTTACGCACTCTCCAACATTACCCATTATCTGCTGATTTATCTGGTCATTCCGTAACTCTACATACGGAACCCGTAAGACTGCTCCTTCAGAATAGTCAAGGGTTGGCGCAACAACACTTATAAAATATTGATAAACTTTCGTGTTCAGATATGCAAGCATCAAGTCAAAATCTATTTTAGGAGTGAGTACAGGACCTTTTGACTCATACATGAAGTAATCTGCTACTTGCCGAAATGAAATATTTCCCGAGGAAATAGATGACCAAGTTAATTGTTTGGTGAAGTTGATTTGCAAGTTCTGCGGCCTTGAGCGAAGCTTACCATTGCTATCAAAGAAGTTTTTAATTTTATAGCCATCGTTCTCCCAATCCACGATATATTCAAAATTTCCATACCAGCGTCGAAATTCTCCGCCTTTCGTACACGGAAACCATTTCTTTTCTTTGTCACCTGAAAAGCTCTCCTTATCTACGCTGCACTCATACCATAAGCGCAAAAATCTCTCATTATCGCCGGTCTTGAAACCTTGCTTTGTTTCTGCATAGGAAAATAGCAGTCCCGCCGCAAAGCATTGAAATGATAGATCACTTACCCAGTAGGCTACTGGACTGCCCGGAATTTTGGAGAAATTAGACTGTTGTGCAGTATAGCGATTTTTACCAGCAAGGAACATATCTTCCTTACCCCGCTGAGTGGGTGGATCAATCAGGCGACAATAAGTTCCTTTGTATTCGGCAACATGACTTTTCCGCATAACAAAGCTGGTCGTTTGCACCACCTCACCGCCGATTTCCTCAAAAGCTCTCGGCCCCAGATGAGCCATGTTGATCGTATCTTTGCGCAATAGCTTTTTCCGCAGTTTCTCAAAGCTGGACAGAAACATCCAAGAATGCTGTGTGATCATCGCCTGATAGCGGTTTTGTTCGGTCATTGCACTGCAACACTCGATAAATACTGCAAACAGGTCGGCTTTGCTGTCAGGGTAGTTTTTCTTGACATATTCATTAAGTCGTGCATCGCCGTTGCTGATTGCCATATAAGGCGGATTTGTTACTACCACATCATACTTTTGAGCTATCGTCTCTGCAATGTCGATGAGGGTCAGCAGCTGCGCTACCGTTACTTCCAAACCAGCACTGTCCAAGGTGACCTGATCTCCGGCATCTGCAGCGGACACAAAGCGGCGCAGCAACTCCCAGTTGTAGCTCTCCACCTTGAGAATGGAGCCGTACTCCTTGGCATCCCGCAGGGTGTCCAGCAATCCTTCCACCTGCACACGGGCGGTGTTGACCTCCAGATCATCCATCCCGGCACCGAGGTATTTCAGGTGGGTGCGGTTGATGTTATTGCTTTCCTGAATAGCATAGACCTGACAGGTAGTTTCGCCGTTCAGGATGCGGCGGTTGTACTGCCGCGCCTTCATCATCACGGCAAAGTAGGCCAGCTGATAGGCGCGGTCATCAATATCGAGGCCGTAGAGGTTGTTTTCCAGGATGCTCTTTGCCGCGTCCCGCTGGTTGTATCCTGCATCCTCATACATCTGCATCAGCACATCGAAAGCGTAGACCAAAATGTGGCCGCTGCCCATGCAAGGGTCAATGACCTTGATATCCCGCACATCTTTGTACTCACTCTGCTGCTGGATTTTATCGAGCTGTTCGCGCACTTCCTTTGTCTGCGCAGCTTCGGGCAGATAGTATTTCCACTCCATCTGCTCGGCAAGGTGCTTTTCAGCTGTGATCCGCTTTTCCTCAGCCTCGTCCCAAGTCATCTCGTCCAGACCACGCCCATCAGCAAAGACACCTTCGTTCTTCCGCTTGTCGATGAAGAGACGGCCTAAGCTGTTCTGCACCATGTAGCGGACAATCCAGTCCGGGGTGAATAGCTGGGTTACGGCGGGGATTTCATCCTTGGTGATCTTGCCGTTCTTTGCAAAGGCGGCATTCTTCGGCTCGGTGTTGTAATACTGGTACAGCCAGCCGATGATCTCCACCTGACCGCCCTTTTCGATATTGAAATCATTCTCGTCGATGTCATGGATGAGATGATAGACCACGCCGTCCTGATCCACCACTGAGAGGTTCAGCAACAGCTCGGTGTAATCATTGGTTTTCTCAAAAAGGGCGGGTAGAATCTCGTTCAGGGCGTTGCACTGCTTGATAAAGAGAAGCCGGAACAGCTCGTCCAGCGCATTGTCAGTTTTCAATCGCAGGATGTTCTCTTCCTCAGCGGGGGTGAAGTCCAGCTCCGTATCAAAGGGGGTCGTGACCAGATCTGGCTCTACTTTGCCGGTCTCAGAGGACAGAACGCGGATATGGGAGGGAAGATAATCGTTGACTTCCATAAAGCGAATGGCAATAAGCCGGTTGAACCAGGTATAGGCAACCTCTTCCAAGATGTACTTGTAAGCGGTGGCGTAGTCACTGTCCTTTTCCTTCTGACGGAGGATTTCCACCAGCTTTTTCCGCTGCTGAATAGCCTCGCCGGTAATGGAG
>ULXX01060309.1_pt1 | contig 12656 bp, 10 predicted proteins | sample 1961621 | NCBI WGS metagenome assembly ULXX01 (sample SAMEA4835848, study PRJEB28245) | human gut metagenome | biome: gut microbiome; material: fecal sample | place: Denmark | collected 2008
CTCATATATCAACTCAATTGCTTCTTTTACTTCGTCATTAATATTCCGAAGTTCAACCAAAGACCGACTGGCCTCTGCACTCGACTTCCGCATATAATCTGCTGTTACATTCAGATTTTCCACTTCTTTGGTCGTATCCTCTATCATCTCACCCATAGCATAAACACTCTCAGATGCATTCTGTGCATCCTGTGCCTGGGATGTGGCACCATCCGCAATCTCTCCGACTGCCCGCTCCACATTATCAACCGTAGCCAGATTCTTCTGTGCCGTATCATTCAGATGCTCTGCTGACTCCAGCAGCGAAGTTGCATGTTCCCCAATATCCTGGAACATGTACTTCAGTTCATCCCTAAGACCTGCCAGAGAACGTGCCAGCACACCAATCTCATCCCCCCGGCTCAAGGCAACATCATCCATCTCTACATTCAGATTACCGGCCGCCACCTGACGCACTGCATCGATGCTTGATGTAATTGCCCGGCTGGTGCGGACTGCCATAATCGTCGTCACAATCTGTGCTATCACTAATGCCACCACCAGTATCAGGGCAATCTCTTTGCTCTCTAACTCAAATGGTCCTGCCAGCAAAAAAATTGTCAGTAATGTAATCACCAATGTCGGGATTCCCGACATCAATACTAATTTAACTTTTAATTTCATCTTCAATAACCTCCATTATATCTATAGTCTGTATCCCTCTCACATTTTCTCCGTCTGTACATATACATTCGTAGACATATATGACTTACACATACAGTAATTATACCAATCAGCGACAGAATATGCAATTATAGAAATGAAGTTTTTCCAAATGAAACTTTTATAGACAGATAACACAAAAAGCCTGCATGCTTTCGCACACAGGCTTTTCTCATTTCTCTTATACGATACTGATTAAGCAAGCTTTGTAACGTTCAGCTTAACACCAGGACCCATTGTAGAAGCGATAGTTACACTTCTTAAATACTGACCCTTTGCTGCTGAAGGCTTAGCCTTGTTAATAGCATCCATTAACGTCTGGAAGTTGTCCGCTAACTGCTCCTCAGAGAAAGAAGCTTTTCCGATTGGCACGTGAATAATGTTTGCTTTGTCTAAACGGTATTCGATCTTACCAGCTTTAATATCAGCAATTGCCTTGGTAACATCCATGGTTACTGTACCAGCCTTAGGGTTTGGCATTAAGCCCTTAGGACCAAGTACACGACCCAGACGACCTACAACACCCATCATATCAGGAGTTGCAACAACAACATCGAAATCTAACCAGCCTTCGTTCTGGATCTTCGGAATTAATTCCTCGCCACCAACGAAATCTGCACCTGCTGCCTGTGCCTCGTCAACCTTAGCACCCTTAGCAAATACCAGAACACGTACAGTCTTACCTGTTCCATGAGGAAGTACAACTGCACCACGAACCTGCTGATCTGCATGACGGCCATCAACACCAAGACGAATATGGCACTCGACGGTCTCATCAAACTTAGCGCTTGCTGATTTCTTAACAATAGAAACTGCTTCTGCTGCATCATAAGTAGTAGCTCTATCTACTAATTTGGCAGCTTCTGTATATCTCTTACCCTTTTTCATATTAAATAACCTCCTGTGGTATTATCGGGAGCGACCCTCCCACTCAATTCTTAGTCAACAACTGTGATACCCATTGAACGAGCGGTACCTGCGATCATGCTGGTAGCTGCTTCAATGGTAGCTGCGTTCAAATCCGGCATCTTCAGTTCAGCAATCTTCTGAACCTCAGCCTTAGTGATGGTTGCAACCTTAGTCTTGTTCGGAGTGCCGGAACCAGACTTAATGTTACAAGCCTTCTTTAATAATACAGCTGCCGGTGGAGTCTTTGTAATGAAGCTGAAGCTTCTGTCTGTATATACTGTGATAACAACAGGGATGATCATATCGCCCTGATCAGCAGTTCTTGCATTGAATTCCTTTGTGAACTGAACGATATTTACACCATGCTGTCCAAGTGCAGGACCAACCGGTGGGGCTGGAGTTGCCTTGCCTGCCGGGATCTGTAATTTAATATAACCTTCTACTTTTTTAGCCATTATAGCTTACCTCCTAAATAAATTGTGGTATTTACGGGGGATACCCTCCCACTTGCTAGTTTAACTTCTGTACCTCTAAGAAGCCAATCTCTACCGGTGTAGCACGTCCGAAAACATCTACATCAATAGTAATGGATTGCTTAGCCATGTTGATTTCTTTGACATCACCAACGGTGTCTGCCCATGCACCGGAAATAACCTTAATGGTATCTCCGACCTCCAGATCGATTTCAACCTGCTGCTTTGTCGATACGCCCATAGAACGAATCTCGCCCTCTGAAAGCGGAACCGGCTTGGATCCAGGTCCAACGAAACCTGTAACACCTCTGGTATTTCGAACGACATACCAAGTAGTATCGTTCATGATCATGTTTAAAAGAACATAGCCCGGAAACATCTTCTTAGAAACCTGCTTTTTGGCACCGTTCTTAACCTCGACTACATCCTGAAGGGGAACGACCACCTCGAGTATCTGATCTTCAAGCCCACGGTTTTCTACGCTCTTCTCGATATCAGCTTTAACCTTATTCTCATATCCTGAGTAGGTATGGACTACATACCATCTTGCTTTGCTTTCTTCTGCTTCTGACATATAATCACCAACCTTTACCCAATCGATTTAACCAGATCGGTTAATTCTGATAATCCAAACTGCAAACCATAATCAACGGCTGCAATGATACAACCGAGAATGATTGCAATAATGATAACCGCTACGGACTCTTTTACAAGGGAATTCTTATCAGGCCAGATAATCTTCTTAAATTCGAGTTTTAATTCCTGAAACCAGTTGCGCTTTACAACTGCCTTCTCCTCATCTTTCTTTCCCATTAAATCACTCCTTATGTGGTTATCAAGGTTTACTTCGTTTCCTTATGCATTGTATGAGCCTTGCAGAACTTACAATACTTCTTTGTTTCCATACGATCTGGATGCGTCTTCTTATCCTTTGTGAGATTGTAATTACGCTGTTTACACTCTTCACATGCCAATGTAATCTTTACGCGCACAACTGCCACCTCCGTTTCTTTTTTGATTGTGAATCTTTTCCTGTGTATCTGAACCTGCATACATGAATGCTCGTTGTCGCGGCATTCGCCGCCAACTCGCCATTCACCTCGCATGCCCGCTCGCCCAAACGGCATTCGCCGCATAAGAAATTCGCTTCGCGACTTTCTTCCCACATACAGATTTCACACCTCAAATCCATGCAAGCATGTCTTTGCCGGTCTGAAATCTGCATGTGCAACTCGCTTGTAATTTCTTGCGTGGCTCATTTTTGCACACAAAAAAAAGACTTCTTCCGTCACAGGTCTTAGGATACCATAGATGGGAGGGGACGTCAACTGTTTTCTTCTAAAAAGAGGACTACCAGTATAAACGTCTACACCATTATCCTGTTCGAGCAAAGTCCGAACGAATTCCACACAGAGGAATTGCAGATATTAGACGAAAATACAGTGCAGTATATGATCGATGACATGCAGGATCAGATTGATGCACAAGCCGCGGCCATCCAAGAGCTTCAGCAGTTGGTTAAATCCCTGCAAGGTAATGTTGATGTTTAAGCTTCACATATATACTACTGATAACAAGAAAGAACCGGTTTAGGATATTCCTCATGTATGCTCCGCCAAGCGAGCAGAAACATGTTCTATCCCAAACCGGTTCTTATTCCATTCGTTATATTGTCAATATACGAACATCTAAGTTCTCCTATCCAGCATAACTCATCTTATAATCCGAAGCTCTTCACGATATTCTTAAACTCTTGGCAGCCTGCAAAGGATTCCAGTATGACTTTCCGACTCTCTCCTTTATTCAGCCGACCTACCCAGTAGTTCAATCCACCCTGATCATACTCTCTGCCCATGAAGGTGCGATAGAGTACTTTCACATATTCGGTGTTATTCAGCTTCTTATTCGTAAACTCCGGTGCAAAGAAGAATTCCTCTGCTACCTGTACCGGTGTCCGACGCTTCGCATTGATCTCACCAGTCCAATACTTCAGACCGGCCGCTTCCGGATTCCGTCCCAGTGCTTTCGTATAGATACGCGCTACGAAGGCTTCTGTATTCGTATACTTCCGGACAGTAATCTTACAGGTCGCAGACTTCCCACTGCCATCCTTTGCAGTACAGGTGATGGTTGCCGTACCGGCTGCTTTGGCCGTGACTTTACCACTGCTGCTAACGGTTGCCACCTTCGTATTCGAAGACTTCCATGTCACTGCCTTATTCGTAGCATTTGATGGTGTCACTGTTGCCTTTAAGGTGAGGGTACCCACCGGATTCAAAGTTGCTTTAGTCTTATTTAATGTAAGTTTTGTGACCATCCTTTTCGCAACAATCGTAAATGTTGCTGTTTTATTATTTCCACAATTATAGGTATAGGTAACCTTTGTGGAGTCACTATTAAAGGTCAGCAACTTGCCGGAAAGTTTACCGCCCTTAACATTCGATACCTTTGATGTCTGGAACCCCGGAAGCGTAGACACATCCAGCTGGTTCTTAGAATTCAATGTTGCCTCATACTCATTGTCCATACACTCAAACGTCTGCAGCTTCGTATTCTTGCTTATATCCATGTTCGTCAGCTGGTTATTACCGCAATGTAAAATCTCCAGCTGCACGTTCTTGCTTACATCCATGTTCGTCAGTTGGTTATTATCGCAATACAAAATCTCCAGCTGCACGTTCTTGCTTACATCCATGTTCGTCAGTTGGTTATTATCGCAATACAAAATCTCCAGCTGCACGTTCTTGCTTACATCCATGTTCGTCAGTTGGTTATTATCGCAATACAAAATCTCCAGCTGCACGTTCTTGCTTACATCCATGTTCGTCAGTTGGTTATTATCGCAATGCAAAGACATCAGTTTCGCATTCTTGCTCACATCCAGCTTCGTCAACTGGTTATTCCAACACACCACTACCGCCAGCTGTATATTTTTGCTTACATCCAGTTCCGTCAGCTGGTTACTATAGCACCCCAAATACTTCAGCTGTATGTTCTTACTTACATCCAGTTTCGTCAACTGGTTATTATAGCAACGCAGCATCACCAACTGCGTAAAATACTGGATTCCATTCAGGGATTTTATTCTTGCATTTTGTACGTTAATCTCCGTTACTGCATCTCTCTCCGCTGCGGACAGACTTCCATCCTTATTCGTATCTACATTTTCTGACAAGTATTTCTGAAAATTCGCATCCGGGAAGTGTGCCGCATCCAGTTTAATGTCACCTGTGGCTGTGACTGCTTCTTCCGCAATCATTTCGGTATTCTCATCTGTTTCTGTATCTTCCTCCTCCAGAAGCACATGGATTCTCGCATCCTTATCTTCCGTACCTGCTTCTTCAGTAGCTTCCTCGGTCGTTGCCACTGCCTCGGTATCAGTCTCCTCTGTTGACGCTTCTGCCTCGGTACCCGCCCCCTCTGTTGACGCTTCTGCCTCGGTATCCGCCCCCTCTGTTGACGCTTCTGCCTCGGTATCCGCCTCTGTTGTCACCTCAGTCTCTTCTGCCGCATAGACTGCTCCGGTTGTTCCAACCGGCGTAAATGCCATCGCCAATGCCAACGTACCGGCTATGACCGGCTTCCATAGTTTCTTTCTGTACATGGTTTTACTCCTTTCTCCGCTGCGTTAGGTTGCCGACTTACCGCATAAATATTCAGGCATAAAAAAAACAGCAACTCTAATAACCCCTGCTAATGCCATAATGATAGCATGATAATATGGCATCGTCAATTTGAAGAAAATATTAAAATCCGCCCAATCTTATTAAATATTATTTGATTCCTCTAGGTGACGGTTCTTATATGGGGTATCTGTCAACAACCTCCGACGAAAACCTGAGAAAACAAGCCCCAGAAACTTCACAATATCTGAATGGCACGCAGAAAGCCCTGCCCAAATCCGTCCCGATTCATGGCTATGTACGCCACATGGATTCTTCAACCAGAGCAAAAATGCGGAATCATATGCTCGCTCTTGGATTTTCTTCTGATACCGTAGATTCTCTACTCGTTGATTACTATATCCAATGTTCCTATTTCCGTGCATGGAAGACCGTTCTGATCATCGGCATTCTGATGGTAATCGCAGGTTCCTGGATGATTCTGTCTCAATACGCATTTTAAAAACTTGTCCCAATACGTATTCTAAAAACTATTATTGACGTGTTCATAGCACTATACTATAATGACTATCAGTAAATCTTTATGTACCATATAATAAAATAAGAGTTCTGTAAAAGGATGGTAAAACTATGTATCAGATAAATTTTAATCAACCGATCCACGTTCATTTTATCGGAATTGGTGGTATCAGCATGAGCGGTCTTGCTGAAATCATCTTGCAGGAGGGATTCACAGTCAGCGGATCTGATTCCAAGGCTTCGGATATTACTGCTATGTTAGAGAAACTGGGTGCCACCATTGCGATCGGTCAGAAAGCCGAAAATATCACAGATGACATTGATCTGATTGTTTATACAGCTGCTATTCACAAAGACAATCCGGAGTTTGCTGCAGCCGTTGCCAGCGGGAAACCAATGCTGACACGTGCACAGATGCTCGGACAGATCATGGCGAATTATGATTACTCCGTTGCCGTCAGCGGTACACACGGCAAAACAACCACAACCTCCATGCTGTCTTTGATCTGTCTGGCTGCAAAGGTAGACCCAACCATTTCTGTCGGCGGTATGCTAGATGCGATCGGTGGAAATATCCGTGTCGGTCAGTCAGAATATTTTGTAACCGAGGCCTGCGAGTATACCAACAGCTTCCATGCTTTCCAGCCGAAGATCAGTATCATCCTGAATGTAGATGCAGATCATCTGGATTTCTTCAGCGGTATCGACGAAATTATCCAGTCCTTCCGGACCTTTGCACATAAGCTCCAGCCGGACGGAACTCTGATCATCAATGGCGAGATGGATTGCCTTTCCGCAATTACCGACGGTTTATCCCGGGAGATCCGGACCTTCGGTTTATCTCCGGAATGTAAATACAGTGCAGCCGATATCGCCTACGATGAGCAGGGATGTGCTTCCTATACACTGTTAATCGATGGAAAGCCGGTCACTACCATTCAGCTTCATGTAAACGGTATTCATAATGTAACGAATTCCTTAGCTGCGATCGCTGCTGCCGATGTCTTACATATTAATATAGAAGATATGAAGAAAGGACTTGCCGACTTCGGTGGTGCCAAGCGTCGTTTTGAGGTAAAGGGTACATTTAACGGTATTACGATCGTGGATGATTATGCACATCATCCAACCGAAATCAAGGCTACCTTAAAGGCCGCACATCAGGTCGCACACAATGACATCTGGTGCGTTTTCCAGCCGCATACTTATACCCGTACCAAGGCTCTGCTTCCGGAATTTGCCGAGGCATTAAGCCATGCCGACCATATTGTATTGACTAAGATCTACTCTGCCCGCGAAAAGGACACCGGTATGGTTTCCTCTCAGGATATCGCAGATCTGCTTCAGAATGAATACCATAAGGATGTTGTTTATCTTCCGGAGTTTTCCGAGGTAGAGACCTATGTAAGAAATAATTGCAAAGAGAATGATTTATTAATAACTATGGGTGCCGGAGACGTTGTAACCGTTGGTGAAGATCTCTTAAAAAAATAATTTCGAAAAAATAATTTGTTAATAACTATGAACATCAGAAGCATTGTAAATGTTGAAGAAATCACCCGAAAAAAATAGTTATACACAATGTCCACAATTTTTCGCACATTAGTCGCTGTGAATTGTTGTGGACATTTCTCTATCAGTTTTTCGACATTTTTTAGTGTTTTTTTATCTTATCCACATTTTCCACTTTTTGCACAATTTCTTGTGCACAATTCTTTGAAAATATGTTCGGTTTACAATTTTTATCCCCTATTATATACTAGCATTTACAAGGTCATGTCCGACACAGATTCACTATCGCCGAGGGTGTGGCATGGTGTAGCGCAAACATGGCGCAGCGTGACATGACATAGACACAGTATACAAATTAGTAAAGGAGTTTCGGGGATGAAAAACATAACAATCACAACAGAAAACGGAGAGACTTTTTCCTCGATTTCCAATTTCTTTATTGATTACTATATGACAACCGCAAACGGAGAGTTTGTAAAGATCTATTTATATCTGATTCGTTTATTACAGGCAGGACATCCTGTCAGCATTCAGGATGTTGCCGATCACTTTGAATGCACACAGAAGGATATCTGCCGTGCGATCCGCTACTGGGTTGACCGCAATTTATTGCGTCTGGAATATAATCAGAAAGGCGAATTGCTCGGCATTACCATCATGCGTCCACCGGTTCCGGATATGGTAGATGAGTCAGATTCCGACTCCGGCATGGAGTTACTGAATAAACGTGATACGAGCAATACCACCGGTGATTCCGCTATTGTTGCCGCCACACCTGCTATACCGCAGGAAACCGCTGCCGCTGATACCGTTTCAGAGGTTCCGGCGAAAAAGCCTTATTCTCAGGCACGCCTTGCTGCCTATGAAAAGGATCAGGAGCTTGGTGACATTCTCTTCCAGTTTGAGATGTACTGCGGCCACACTCCAACCCAGACAGAATTGAATTCATTATTATACATATATGAACAGCTGCATTTTTCTTCTGAATTATTGCAGTTTTTGATCGAATATTGTGCCTCTCTTCAGCGTACCTCTTATCGCTACATTGAGAAGGTAGCCATTGACTGGTACACCCGCGGTATTTCTTCCGCAGAGCAGGCCAAGCAGGAAACAAGTGCTTATCATGAGCTCAATTCTGCAATATCCAAGGAGCTCGGACTGACCCGTGTCCTGACCCCAACGGATCTCAAATATATCAACACCTGGAGAAACGATTATGCACTCCAGCCGGATATTATTATTGAGGCCTGCCGCCGAGCAGTTGCAGAGAACAAGGGCAGCTTTAAGTACATAAACGGAATCATCACCAGCTGGCATAACAGTCATGTAGAAAGTCTTCAGGATATCCGGCAGTTAGATGAGCAGTTCCACGCGCAAAAGAAAGCAACTGCAGATACTAAGACCATACCGATCCGTAAGGTTCAGAATCTGCCGTTTAATAACTTTGAACAAAGGACCTACAACGATCAGGAGCTCGATGATTTCTTTATTCATGAAGTCCAGAAAATGACGAAAGAAAACTAGAGAACAGGAGAACCATCATGCCTTTGAATGCTGCTTACTTAAAAGAAATCAAACAGGAATATGACCAAACTCGGTTTCGCAATCGACAGGAGCTCAATGCCAGAATTGATGAGGTTCATGCGAAAGTTCCACAGATTGCCGAGATTGATGCAACCATCCGCGACCTTGCAATTGATGCCGCTCTGGCCGCACTTCGTGAAGAAGACGAAGACAAAAAGGCAGCCGACAAACTCGCAGTTGAAAAGCAGACTGGCGAATTAATCGAACAGAAATACCGATTACTTGTGCAGGCAGGTTATCCAAAGAATTATCTTGCCCCTGTCTATACCTGTGAGAAGTGCCGGGATACCGGATATATCAATCAGGATTACTGTGAATGTATGAAGCACAAGATCGTAGAGCGCCAGTATCGGCATTCCAATCTGAACCGTGATCTGGCACATGAGAATTTTGAACATTTTTGCTTTGATTACTATGCCAATGAGTCAGACGGTACTCATAAGCTGACACCACGCGAGAATATTGAAAATGTTTATCAGTCTCTGCAGCAGTATATTCAGCATGTATCGGAATATTTCGACGGTAATGACCGGATTAAAGCCAGCATTTTATTTAACGGTACTACCGGTGTCGGAAAAACATTCTTAACTAAATGCGTTGCCAAGGAATTGCTGGATGCCGGCTATGCCGTCCTTTATACCTCTGCTTCCAACCTCTTTCAGATGGCGGCTGATGTACAATTAAATAAGAATCAGATTGAGGGCAGTCAGGAGTTTCTTTTTGGCATGGAGCAGTGCGACTTTTTAATCATTGATGATCTCGGCACGGAACTGTCCAACAATTTTACCGCTTCCTGTTTCTATTCGTTGATCAATAACCGTCTGTTACAGCATAGGGCAACGATCATATCCACGAATCTATCCTTAAAAGAGATCCGTGAGCTTTACAGCGAGCGTATTTTTTCCCGTATATGTGAGAATTATTTGATCTATACTATATATGGTGACGATATCCGGTTTGCCAAACGTAAACAATGGCAGTCTTCTGCCTCCGTCTCCCGTCCGGACTAAGAAGGACTTGACGCGGACTGTAAAACAATGTTATAAAAGCAAGGGGCTTTCCCCTCGTTTTTACATATTTCATCACTATTAACAATCTAACCAATGGAGGAATCATATCATGCCAGATGATAGCAAATTAGAAACCATACCTGTGGGTCGTCTTGGAATTATTGCCATGGAAAGCTGTACCGAGCTAGGCAATAAAGTAGACAATTACCTTGTAAAATGGAGAGCCGCCCGTCAGAACGAGCATAAATCTACCATTGCATTTCACGGCTATGAAAGAAGCTCATATCTGATTGAAAGTGCATGCCCACGTTTCGGCTCAGGTGAAGCCAAGGGCGTCATTCGTGAATCTGTCCGCGGAACAGACTTATATATCCTGGTTGATGTTTTAAATCACAATCTGGAATACAAGATCAGCGGCAAGCCTTCTCCAATGTCACCGGACGATCATTATCAGGATTTAAAGCGTGTGATCGCTGCTCTGACCGGAAAGGCCAGAAAGCTTACCGTTATCATGCCATTCCTGTATGAGAGCCGTCAGCATAAGAGAAGCTCCAGAGAATCACTGGATTGTGCATTAATGTTACAGGAATTAATCGGTCTGGGTGTAGATAATATCATTACCTTTGATGCCCACGATCCTCGTGTACAGAATGCAATTCCTCTCAGCGGTTTTGAAAATATTCGCCCGACTTATCAGTTTATTAAGTGTCTGCTTCGCTCCACTCCGGATCTGGAGATTGACAAGGAGCATATGATGGTAATATCTCCGGACGAGGGCGCTATGCATCGTGCAATCTTCCTTGCAAATATGCTGGGTGTCGATGTTGGTATGTTCTACAAACGGAGAGATTATACACAGATCGTAAACGGCAGAAATCCGATTGTTGCCCATGAGTTCTTAGGTGACTCTGTAGAAGGCAAGGATGTTATTATCATTGACGATATGATTTCATCCGGTGAAAGTATGCTGGATGTTGCCAAGCAGTTAAAGAACCGGAAAGCACGTCGTGTTTACTGCATGTGTACATTTGGTCTCTTTACAAATGGTCTGGAGCTTTTCGATCAGTATTACAAGGACGGTATCATCGAGAAGGTTATCACAACCAACCTGACCTACCAGCCGGAAGATCTTTTATCCAGAGAATGGTATGCTTCTGCTGACTTAAGCAAGTATATTGCACTGTTGATCGATCATTTGAATCATGATGCTTCTATCAGTGATATTTTGGATCAGACAGAGCGGATCCAGGCTCGGATCAATGAGTATAAGGTAAAACATACCATTACTGAAAACTACGAGGCTTAAGCCATGCCATCTCGCCTACCGGCTTGATGTAGGGCTGCGCCCTATAATTCAATAGAAACAGAACGCCTGCGAAAAGCACATTGTGTTTTTCGCAGGCGTTCTGTTTCTACCGAATTGCATGGCTTAGATTTCCACGTAGTTATAGTCATTTTTTGTTTTATCCAAAGTGTCGGCGATTCTGTCGCTGGCGGTGAATAGCAGGATTTGCTCACTGCCCCGGTAGTCAGCAATGCATTGCAACGCCGCTTCCAGTCTGGCATCATCATAGGATCCAAAGATGTCATCTAAAATAATCGGCATACCTGAAGTACTCATTTCATCTGCCGCTGCCAGCCGCACTGCCAGATAGATCTGCTCCAGTGTTCCGGTGCTTAAATGTTCTGCTCCTATATATCTTCCCTGCTTGCGTACCTTGATTCTCAACTGTTCATCCAGCTTTACATCCGTATAAGCCCCATTGGTAATCTTGCTTACCATTTCTGAGACCTGTTCATTCATATCACTACCATACTGATCAAAGATATTCTCTGATAATTCCTGAATCGTTGCAGCTGCCAGATCGATTGCTCTCGCCTCAAACTCTGCCCGTTCTTTTGCTGCCTTCAGATCATCATACCGCTTCTGTAACTCCTGCTGCTTTGCATACTCCCGCAGGATATCATTCTCCCGCACCTGAATATCTGTCAGCTGATTACTGTACGTAAGGATCTGTGTGCTGCCGGTCTCTGTTTCCTGTACCGGTGCACCTTTCTCCTGCTTATCGTCGGATCGTGGTTCCTGTTTCTCTTTATCGGATTCCACCTTTCTTTTACTCCTGTGTTTTCCCATGATCCAGATTGCAGCCGCAACCGTTACAACGATCACACACAGCCAGCCCTTATAATGTAAGGAAATCGGCAGAATAAAAATAAGTACAAATATCAGTGCCGCCACACCAAATCCCAGTAGTACCTTAATGGTTGTAAGGATCTGTTTCAGCTGCGGATCCATATCCGGATTCACCGATAACCACTCTTTC
>ULXX01063866.1_pt1 | contig 12656 bp, 8 predicted proteins | sample 1961621 | NCBI WGS metagenome assembly ULXX01 (sample SAMEA4835848, study PRJEB28245) | human gut metagenome | biome: gut microbiome; material: fecal sample | place: Denmark | collected 2008
ACCGCTTTTACCACCTGCGCCGAAGATACCGCTACCCCTACCACTGCTATTACTACAAACAGCAGGTTCAGCCAGCTCGGCTCTTTGCTGAACGACTTTATCGCTCCTACCAGTCCGTATACGGCCAGTCCCAGCATCCCCAACGATACCACCAGCTTTATCACTGACCAGATCACGCTGATTACCGCCGTTACGCTCTGACCGCTCGCATCCCGGTAATTCACCGGATTATTCAAGCTGTAACTGTACAGGTTCTGTCCGCCCGGCGTCGTCAGATATTCCGTCGCTACAATTCCCACATTGTCCGCGTTTACAAATCGCCTTGCTGCCGGATCGTAGTATCTCGTCTCTACATAATACAGCCCTGTCTCACCGTCGTAATAGTACCCCTTATACCGGAACGGATTCACTCTCCCGATATGTTCGTCAAACCGATATATCATCCCCGGCGTTTCCACGTCGTAAGTGATTTCCGCTCCGCTCCTGTCGTAGATCCTGTGGTTCCCCCACGCGTCGTATTCATACCGCGCCGCAGTCTTCCCGTCTTCGTCGCAGATCCGCGCTATATCTCCCACCGCGTTGTACTGGTAATAATACTTTTCCGTATTGTTCTTTACCAGCCCTACTACTCTGTCGCCCAGGTATTCATACCGATACGTCGTTACCGTTCCGTTCTCGCTTACTTCCTCCCCGAGGATCTTCCCCCCTGACGTGTAGTACTTATGGATCGCTCCTCCCGCAGTCCTCTTTTCCTGCCTGATTCCATTCCCGTCGTAGCGATACTCGTTCCCTCCGTATGCCTTCAGGATCCTTCCTCGTTTCCATTTTAACACATTCCCCCGGTATTTGCAAGGATTTCCTACTCCGTCATATTCTCCTGCCGTATAAATTGTGCTGATTCCTCCCCCGTTTACGCTTTCTTTGGTGATACTGAGGAGCTGATTGGTCGGCAAGCCGTCCTTCGTTTGATAGGTATAGGTCTCCTTTGTCTCCCACGCGGAATTTCCGTGTTTCTTGGAATAGACGCTGACGATGTTTCCGGCACTGTCATATTCAAAATGATAATCCAGCCCCATAAACTCATTCTGTTCGTTGCTGAGGCGGTTGATCATATCGTACCCGTACTTGACAGAACGATTTCCGATCTGCACCTGAGAGATTCCGCCGGTCGCATTATAATCGACGAATTCGGTGTAAGTCTCGTTTCTGCATTTGTGCTGCAATGTCGACAGGTAATTGGTACTGCCCGAATTGCACAGGTTGTTGCAGACATCCATCGCCTTACGCGCTGCGTAGCCGTAGGATTCTTCCAGCAGCTCTGTTCCGGAGGGCGAAAGGACTTTCCTGCTCTTGACTCTTCCGAGTTCGTCGTAGCCGAATTTCAACGTATTGATCAGCTCCGTGCCGGCGTTTCTGTACACCGCAACCGTTTCCAGCCGATCGTCCGGGACGGTTGCGCCCGCGTCGTTCTGATTGTAATCGTATATATAACACTGATCGACATAACCGTTGTCAAAGCGGTAATCTTCCGAGCTGACGCGCCCGCCTTTGTCGCGGCAGACGCTGTCGCTTCCCGCGCGGTATCCCCTGCGGGCGACAGACCGCAGTTCTCCGTTTTCATCATAACAGTAGTCGCTGTACAGCCATTGGGAGGAATCGTCAGGCGTACTCGCATCGATTGCGGGCATTTTGTCGATCGTATAGCTGATTTCGCTCAGAACTTCGCCGTTTTCATCCGTTCTGTAAACGACCCTGAAACTTTCTGTTTCCGCACCATACTGCGGTTCTCCGTTCAGAACGCCCGTCTGCTCCCGGATCTTTCTGCAAATCAGATCACCTTTGCAGTTTTTGATTTCCTTGATTTTACAGCCGTTTGCCAGCGTAATTTCTTCATAGTTAAACGTATTTTCATCGTCCGAGCTGTAAGTGCTGTCTGCAAAGCATTCTGCAGACACTACTTCGACGCCGTTGATCCGCGTCTTGATCAGATTGCCGAAGCCGTCGTATTCATAGCCGTATGTAATTCCTCCCGTACCGGACTTGATTTCCGTCAGGTATCCCTTTTGATAGGAATACGCGATGCCGATCTGATCGGCATGCGCCGCTCCGTTCACCGGGCTTACATAGAGAAGCATCGTGCTGATACCCAGCAAATACGAATTTGTCTCGTCATAATGGTAGGATATGGTCTGACCGTTGGGCAGCTGGACGGATTCCAACCGGTCTTTTACAAGAGAATACTGGTTCTCCGTATACAGCTCTTTCTGATTGAGGTATTGCCGCTCGTCATAGATTCGGCTCAGGTAGTGATTCCGCTCATAGGAATAATCGTTGAAAATCTTGTTCGCTTCCAGGCTACCGTAACGCTTCGTCTCAGAGGAGACGTTTTTATAGTTGGAAGACGTATACGCGTATTCCTTTACGACGCCCCTGAAATCAGTTTCCCGTTTCAGTCGGTTCTGTTCATCGTACTCGAATGTGCTGAAAAAAGAATTGCCGTCCGGATCTACCGCTTCGATGCGCTCCAGCTGGTCGTCCTTGCGTTTCAGAAGACGAACGGTGCCCGACTTGTTGATAATCTCCGTCATCCCTGAAGCGGCGTACTCCAATTCAAACAGATTGTATTGATATTCTACGCCGTTCTGCCTGAAAACCAGGAAGGTTTTTTTATCGTCTACGTTGGTATCGATCACCCCGTTTTCATCCAGAATCACGCCGGGATTATTCTGCATTGCGACGATATTGAGATAGGTCATCTGCACTTTCTTGACATCTACCGTCTCATCAGCCTTGATGTTGAAAAAATGGTCGGTATCCCTGTACTTAATCTTTTCCAATTCGGCAATATCGAAGATTCTATTGTCTTTATCCGTATAAAATCGCGGCGTTCCCCTCGTGCAGACGGCATTCCCCTTGCAAAGCTGCAATTTATCGAAATATGCCGTGCCGTTGTTATAGCTGTAATCAATAAAGAAAGTAATATGATCTAGAGAGGAATTTTGATTCAGCACGACGGCTTTTGCTGCAAATTGCCAGTTTGTCTTTGTATAATCAAAATCCAAAGATTCGATACTGACAGAGTTATCTTCATAATAGAGCGCCAAATAAATTCTAAACTTCGTCGTATTGGTCAAGGGAAGCGAATCTGCTTTTGCAAAACCGCTGAAAATGATTCCCTCTCCCCGACTTAAATCCAGTTCTGAAGCTCTGATAATTTGCCTGATCAAACGCGATTCCGTCACCGACCCAACGATTGAAAGGGCATAATCGCCGTCCACGCCGACTCCGTATTTTTTGCAGAACCTATCTTCGTCAATTCTCAGCCAGGCACTTTCATCCGAACCCTCGAAACTTCCGTCTTTCAATAAATTCTGCGATGTGGAAGAAGGCCTTACTTCATATGTATCGAACACGTCAAATCCCTTGTAATAGAAAATATCTGTTACTGATTTTTTAACTTGTTCTGCGTTTAATTCGTCTTTTGTCTCATAAACGCACTCGCAGAATCCCCCCTGATTGAACTGATAGTTCTGCGCATACCCGTTTTCCGCGATGACAGAAGTCAGGTTATTCTGATACCGGATTAAGAGTTTTTTCCCTGGTTTCTCGTATACGATGATATCGTATGCCGAAAATTTTTCAACTCCCGGCTCGCTTCCGGCTGTGTAAGGGACTACGCCGTTTGACGAGATCGAGCGAAAACATGCAAAATCCTTGAGCTGCGAAACTTTCCCGTCAGAATACGACACATTGAGGCGATATCCAGAACGGTCTCTGACCGAATTCAAGTCGAAAATGCTGTCGGGTCCGCCGTAGTAAAATTCTGTGGCGCCGGAATCGGGATAACAGATCTTCGTAAGGCATCCGTTCCCGTTATACTGATAGGTTAAAACCTTTCCATCCGAAAATGTAAGGCGGCTCAAGCGGCAGTAAGCGTCGTACTCAAAAACAGCGCTGTGTCCGAGAGAGTCGTAAACGCGGCTTATATTTCCGTAACACGCTTCCTTTACCAGTGTAACGGAGTCTCCGTTTTTATCGGTTATTTTATAGAGTTCATTGTTGTCGAAATATAAAATCGTACCGTTGTCATCCGCGATCCGGATTTCTCCGGCAACTTCGTAACACCTTAATTTTTTCCCCTGCTCATCCAGGAATTCCTCTGTCTCCTTGATTTCAGTGATCGTATCGCCGTCATATACCGGTTTTCTCGTTATATTTCTGGCAAATGAAATTTCATCCCCGTTTTGGTCGATATACAAGTATCTCAGAGAGTTATCGTATGCCGAAGATTGATCCGCCACCTTAAAGACGAATTGTTGGATATTGAGCTTCCATCCCTTTCCCATTCCCAAAGGCACGGTACGGCTTCCGCCCTTGCTTACTGTGTAGTATTCGTTCGATTTTTCCAGGCTGTTATAGACGTGAGATATCTCTAAGGAAAGCCTATTTCCGCCTGCAAAATCGTTGTCTTTATGAATAAATTTATTGTACCCTGTAAACAGGTCCACCATGTGTGTCCCCGCGCGTTTTACGTCGTTGGTCTGAAATTCTTCGCTTTTCAGCGTCCTGTTTAAGGTATAGTCGATTTCTATAACCGCCCTGTTAGGACTAGCATCTTCCTCAAAAAGTTGCAATACTTCTCCGTTGTTTGAGTCTTCATTGCCCATTACGCAAACATAATGCGGAGAGGAAGCGTTTCCGTTTTTAAATGCTTTAGTTAAATCAAACTCGATACTTGAACGAGTCTCTAATTGTTTATCTCCGCGAATACATTGAATAACCTCTCCAAGCTCTGTATAAAAGGAAGGATTTTTCATATCGACTTCGCCGCAACTCCTTAGAAAAATCTGATATTCTTCTATTGGATACAAATATTGCCTGTTAACAAACATTTTTAATCCGACATGGTTGATTCGGCAATCACCGATGCTTTTCGGTAACATAATTTTAAAATATGTTCTTGCATATGTATCGCCTCCTATCGGAATCAAATACGGACCGACATCGCCTCCCCCAATATAGTACACACGCTGAAGAATTCCGTAATCACCGCTGAATGCGGATTTTGCAACAAATATCGGTTCAAATTCATTGACCTCGATCGCGGGGTCGATCGTCACGGGAAAGACGCGCCCTTCGGCGTTGATCCAGGTTTCGTCCGCAACGATGCTGAAGAGATATTTTCCGTTCCGCTGGCGGCTCAGCTCATAAGTGACGTCATACCCTTCGTTTCCCGCCCCGTCGATCATATACGGCGCGGGGATATCAAAAATCACTTCTTTTTGAGCGGCTCCCGTCGTTTCGTCCACCCGCTCGACAAACGCGAGCAGTTTGCGCCCGTCTTCGGAGAGCTCCAGATTCAGATTTTTCGTCTTCAACAGGAAATCGAAGATATAAGCCTCCTTTTTTTCTCTGACGATGATATTCTCCTTGACGCCTGTCGGCGTGACGACGTACTGCAGATCGCATCCGGGAACGAAATCGTCGTAACGGACCTCTCCGTTCAGGCGGTCCAACTCTGCCCCAGTACCGGAGCCAGCTTCGTTTGCCTTTGAAACGCGCGCCGACGCACTCGCAAGCGCGGTCTCTCCCGTCGCCCGGTCTTTTTTGCCGAGCAGCTTCCAGATCAGCCGATAGCCGTCCTTTTCAATCGTCATCAGATTCCGGCCGTCGGTATTTTCCGCCAGCTTTACCCTGAAACTTCCCCGTTTGTTGACATAACCGCGGAAATCATCTTCATCCGTTTCGTCGCAGCCACTTTCCGTCAGCGTATTGTCGATGCCGACGTACTTGCCTTCGTTCTCGTCGTAATAATGCACGGGACTGCCGTAATAGACCGCGCGGAAGGATCCGTCGCTCATGTGAAAATGCTTTGCGTCAACCTCGCGCTTCGAGATATCTTCAAAGAGGACGTGCGCGGCCTGTTCCTCCTTCCGGTCCGCAGCAGGGGGTTCGTCAAGGCGTACCTCCGCTTTTTCCTGCAGCTCGGCTGTCTGTTCTTCCCCGTTCAGAAATTTGATATTACCCATCGATTCTTCTCCTTTTTCCCGCGGGGGTTGAATTTTGCTGAACGCACGCCCCGCTTTTCCTCATTTTATACGATGGGAAAGACAATTTCAGCCCGACTATTTGCGCAATAAAAAAACACCCGTTCAGGGTGTTTTCCAATAAGACAGTATGAAACATTACTGACATAGGGTAGCTGCCGTACAGGAGTGCGACAAGAAAAAGGCGATACTTGGTTTTCACAACCAGGTATCGCCTTTTTCTATCCAAATCGAATGTTTGATACTATTATTGGAGGTACATATGATGCAGGAACTGAACTATATTCGTTGCGGTGATTACTACATCCCCGATATTCGCTTACCGGAAGAAAACAGCCCCATTGGTCGCTTTGGGTGTATGCACAGAGATTATCTCAAGGAGCATAACCCTATCCGGTTTGATGCTCTTTGCCTTGACGGTACGCTCTGGACGTATCTGGCTGATTTGAATGAGCAGGCACAGAGCCGTTTGGAAGTTATCATTGAGCAGATGAAAGTCGCTGAAGGCGTGACAGAGGACTTGAAAGCAACTGACCAAATGGCATGGGTCGGAGCTATGAACAGCATCCGTAATCGTGCAGAGGAAATTGTTCTGCGTGAGATGATCTACGAGGAGGATGCGGTATGAGAATCCTTGAAGAATTTTGGTATGGCAATATCGAGCCAACAGAATATGACACATCTGCTTCCAAAGAATACAAGAAGCTATTAGAACTGATTTGTCGGAATGAAGAAAAGCTCAAAGCTACCATGACGGATGAGCAGAAAGAGTTGTTTGATAAATACGCTGACTGTGTGCGAGAATATCAGACCATCACCGATTGCTTGCTGTTCCAGAGCAGTTTTAAGTTAGGCGCAAGAATGATGTTAGAAGTAATGGAAGATACCGTTTAACATTTTATAAGTAAAGTTAGGACAAATCCACTTCATACAGCTTAAAAAAGAGTATGAAGTGGATTTATTATTCACATTTTCGCTGATTCTATTGACTTTTTCGGCAAGGAATGATATTATTATATCATAATATAATGATATCATTTTGGAGTGCGGAGGTACGGTTTATTGAGCGATCGAACTAAACAAATGCAGTTCCGAATGCCAGATGAACTGCACGCAGAACTAAAAGCGGCGCTGGCATACGATAGGAGTAGCTTTGCGGATTTTTTCAATAAAGCTGCCGAAGAGTATCTATCAAATCGCAAAGCGGATAAACAGAAAAAATCCAAGAGCAAAAGTGGAGGAGCGAAAAATGGCTGAAACGAAGTTTTATGACTATGCTACTGGCAAGGAAGTAAAAAGCAATCCCGAAGAAGCTTTTCGCCAATTGTTTGAGCATATTCTTATTGATGATTTGGGTTATCCAAAATCTCACATTGATATAGAAGTTGTTCTTCAAAGAGGTGCAAATCGAAATGCCGAAGAAGTAGATATCGTTGTCTATAATAGTCCTGTACATAGACAAGAGAATGCATACATAATTATTGAAATTGAAACCCCAAAAAAGAAATATGATTTACAGGCATTCTCTTATGTAACCGCAACAACAGCACCTTATTGTGTATGGTTTGCAGGTTTTGAAAAGAACAGCGAAGGCCCTTTCTATCATTACAGAGATCTTGCTGTTGATCCTACAAAGTTCACGCTCATTCCTACACTTCCTCGTTATGGTGAAACACAAGAAACAATTGGTAATTATCGCAAACAAGATCTAAAGCCGGCCAAGGCACTGAAACTGCTTTTCAGCAGAATGTACTACAAACTCTATGGAAATGGCCCAATCAAAAGAGAAGAAAATATTGCTGTTGAAGTTATTAAAATACTCTTCTGCAAAATCATGGACGAAATTAGTCCTGATGACCTGTGTGAGTTTCGAGCAACTCCTTTGGAATTGGCATCTGAGGAAGGGAAAAAGGCCATTCGCAAACGAATTGATGGTTTGTATGCGAAGCTTTTAAGAGATCCTGATTTTGGTACTATGTTCAAAGGTGAACAATTAGAGTATGACAATGATTGGATTGCCTATATTGTTAGCGAACTTCAGGGTGTTGCTTTAATGCATGAGGATACTAATACTGATGCGTTGGGCGATGCATACGAAATACTGCTCCCTTCTGCATTAAAAGGCGAAAGTGGACAGTTCTTCACCCCAAGAGAAATTGTTCGTTTTGCGATGGATATAATAAATCCGTCCTATAAGGATAATGAAATCATTATGGATACCGCCTGTGGTTCCGGTGGCTTTTTGTCCATTGCAATCGAAAAACTTCGTAAACAGATCAAAGAGCTGTACAAGAACCGTGGCTTCAGCAACGATAAATTGAACTCCTTGTTGAAGGATTATGCAGATAAGTACATTTACGGTTGTGATATAGATCCCTTGTTGTATCGTATTTCCAAATCCTATATGGCTATTGTTGGTGATGGAAAAAGCAATATTTATAACTTTGACTCGCTTGAGCCATATGATGACTTAAACGAAAACTTCAAAAAGAGAATCAAACCAGGAAGCGTAGATATTATTACAACAAATCCTCCATTCGGCACCAAGATCGACGATACTCGTGACTATGTTCTGGAAAAATACGAGTTGGGTCATAAACTATCAAATGGTAAACCCACTAACGTACTTTTGGATGGTCAAGATCCTGACAAGTTGTTTGTCGAACGAGACATTTTTTATCTTAAAGATGCCACGGATACCGAAGACGGAGGACGAATGGTTATTGTTCTCCCAAAGCAAAACCTTTCTGGCGCTCAAGAGGAAAGTGTTGAATTTAGGAAATGGTTACTGGGGAAAGTCCAGATTACTGCCGTTATAGATTTACCTCGAGAAGCGTTTCAGCCATATACTGGAACAAAAACTTCACTTATCTTCTTAAAGAAAGTAAAAACTATTCCTGATAGTTATCCTATTTTCATGGCGGTTTCTGAAGCTGTTGGACATGATCGCCGAGGAAATCCCCTGTATAAAAAAGATGCAGCTGGCATGAATCTAAAAGATGATAATGGCGAAAACATTATCTGGAACGACCTGCCGCTCATCTATGAACAGTGGGAGAACTATCGGCTTACTGGCACAGTTAATAATAGTGATGACGATGTTTCTCATACACCGAGCTGCTTTGTAATCGATTTTAAGCAGATTACTGAAGACCCTTCCAGACGAATTGATGCGTGGTATTGGGACCCGAACAAAAACAACCTTGCCAAAGAAATCGAAGAATCCGTCGGCGGCGACATCAAAGAGATCGTACGTCTGGGCGATTTGGTAGTGGAACACGGCATTTTCTATCCTGGTCGTCATAAGCGTAACTATGTTGAAAAAAGCGACGATAGCGTTCCGTTCTATTCTGGCACTCAGATACTTCAGATCCGTCCCTTTGATTTGCAATACCAGCCGAAAGATTATAAACCTGCCGAAAAACACTTTGTGGACAAGGATTGGATTTTGATAACTCGTTCTGGTTCCACCGGCAGAGTTGTCATGGTAACAGAAAGCATGGTTGGTTCAATGGTTTCAGAACATGTCATCAGAGTTATTTGTGACGAAAACCTGATTGATCCTTACTACGTGTACGCATACCTGTCAACCTCCAATATCGGCAAGGTCCTTCTTGAAAAAGGCATTTATGCATCAGTTGTTGATCATATTACGCCTGACTTTGTTTCTACTATTCCGATTCCTCGTCTTTCACCTGAAAAGGAAAAAAAGATTGCAGATAAAGTAAGAGCTGCAGAGGCTAAACGGGATTTGGCAAACAGAGTATTTGCAGAGGAACGAGACGGGATAGAATCTTTGATGTTTGGAAATATGCACAAAGATGAATAACTTGCTTTCTTTTTCTTCTTGTTCATAAGAAATCGCAGGCGCAGTCATGGATTGCCATGACTGCACCTGTTTTATCTACATTTATCTGGAGAAGCTGACACCTACCGTGCTGAATGATATGGTGAACGCCGTATATGTTCACGCACCGGACAAGTCCAGCGGGCACCGAGTGCAGGATGTGACTATCAGCTACAACTATATCGGCATACTCCCCGCCAATTTACTCTATGACGTTATGAACGGAAAAGCGGCGTGACCTAAATCACGCCGCCTCCCGAAAACTAATATACTGTTTTATTGGACCGCTCCCCAGGGTGTTTTCCTTTTTGTATCAATGAAAAAAAGCCGCATTCTGCGGCTTTTCCCCGAAAAATGAGCCCGGCGGGCTATGCAAAGAACTTCAGATCTCCCGACGTGACGGCAGTAATGATGTCGAGAACCCAGAAGATAAGCGTCCCGACGCCTGTGATCAACTGCAGGATCCCCGCAATCCAATGCCCTCTCATGAAGCGCGTAATCGCTCCCAGAATCCAGCTCGTAAAGGGGATGATCGCCAAAATGATGGTGATGATTCTGCCCAGACCGAGATTCAGATAACCTTTCCCTTTCGCCATAACAAACCTCCGAACAAATATTTTAGCGTTTTCCGCGCGGCTGTCAGGCCGCACGCCGAAAAGGCATGCCTTTTCGTGCAAGCGCTTTGATGATTTCAGTATAGCACTTTTTTTGTTTTTTGTAAAGGAATTTCAAAAAATCAACGCTATTTCTTGCTTTTTCCGCGGCGCTGTGCTATGCTGAAAACAGGAGATTGTGATGAATAAAGGCGAAATTGCAAGACAATATTTTCTGAACGGCTACAACTGCGCGCAGGCCGTCGCGCTCGCATTCTGCGACGAACTCGCGCTGCCGCCCGAAACGGCGTTGCGGTTGGTCAGCGGCTTCGGCGGCGGCATGGGAAGGCTCAGAGAGGTCTGCGGCGCTTTTTCGGGCGCGGTCTTTGTGCTGAGCGCGCTGCGGGGATATGCCGAACCGGGCGCAAAGGAAGAGAAGGCCGCGCTTTACCGGGACGTCCAGGCGCTCGCGGCGCGCTGCGCTTCCGAAAACGGAAGCATCGTCTGCCGCGAGCTGCTCGGTTTGCGCCGGCAAAAAGATTCTCCCGCGCCCGCGCCGCGGACGGAAGAATATTATAAAAGCCGCCCCTGCCCGAAGGTCATAGAGAACACCGCGGCGATACTGGAGGCATTTTTAGAAGAAACGTCGCGCTCAGATCATTCATGAACGGAACAATATAATCATAATAATCTTATCTGCTCCTTACCCTTTTCGGGCGTTGCGGAGTTCTGACGTGTTCGGACGCGGGCGGCGTCCGATTTTTTCATGCAGAGAAAACCCTGTCTATTATAAAATATGCCGTGGCTTTTAGTTTCCCCGGTATACACCGGGTTTGATCAGGAGAATGCGCCAATCAAAACTACCGGTTGAATCGACGGGTCTCGTATGTCTTAGCGTCTTATTGCTCCACACACCTGTAAAACAGGTTCCTTATTCTATTATCGAACTGTATTATCTTTTACTATGTTGAACCAGGGGATTTTTCATGCGAAAGCGCCATGAAAAAGGGGCGTGCACGGCATCGCCGTACACGCCCCTGTTCGCAAAAGAAAACATCTGCATCAATCACGCGGCTTTCACGGTGATTTCAAACTGCATGTCCTCTGAAAGGCGAAGGATAAAACCGTCCTCCGTCTTTTCTCTCAGCCCGATGATTTCCTCACCCGCCATCATATACAATAAATCGATAATTTCCTGAACCGACATCTCTGTATCCTCCTTTTTTTCTTCTATTATAAAGAAAAAAAGGCTCTGAAAACAACTGTTTTTGGGGAAATTTTGTGATATTTTTTTTATTTTGGCAAAATATGACGGGGGGATTTTGTCGAATTATGAGTTATTTGTTTTTTCGACAAAATTCTCGCTTTTCTGCCGGGGTGCAGAGCGATCCTCTCCGCAGCGCGCCGAACCCGACCGATCTTTTGAAAAGAGAAGCGATTTTTGGGTTTCGGCGCAGAATCGCCGGCGCAACGCCCCTTAAAAGCAGCCGGAAGGTTCGCAGGCCTCGCCTGATGCAAGGGCTTTTTCCCTTTCTCTTGATAAAACAACGGAGCGGAGAACGCGCGCCCTCTGCTCCGTCTGCTTTCAGTTAAATTTTATTGATGGAAAAAGCGACGTTGGTCAGGTGATCCCCGATCCGCTCGTAATCGCTGAGCGTCTGCAAATACACCGATCCGATATTCGCCGAACACTGCCCCGCTTTGACGCGCTCGATATGGCGGTCTTCCAGCAGGCGCTGGGACTCGTCGATGCTCTCCTCCACCTGATCCGCCTCAGTCAAAACGCTCCTGTCGCGTTCGGCAAACGACTTCATCGTGAGCTCGAACAGGCGGTTCAGCCGGGAAAGCATGTCTTTCAGTTCGGAGACGGCGTCTGCGGAAAACTCCATTCCCCCGTTCTTCATCTTATAGCCGTATTCCATGATATTCTCCGCATAGTCGCCCACGCGCTCCAGGTCGCTGACGACGTGATAATAGGTCGCGACCGAACGTTCGTCCCGCCCCGAAAGCTGGACGGACATGATCTTGGTCAGGAACTCCGTAATCGTGCGGTTCATGAAATTCAGGCGCTCTTCGTTCTTTTTGATCTCCTCCGCGCGGTCAAAATTGCCGTCCAGCAGGATCTCAGAGGCGAGATTCATATTTTTGCGGGCGAGATTCGCCATGTCC
>ULXX01064684.1_pt1 | contig 12648 bp, 10 predicted proteins | sample 1961621 | NCBI WGS metagenome assembly ULXX01 (sample SAMEA4835848, study PRJEB28245) | human gut metagenome | biome: gut microbiome; material: fecal sample | place: Denmark | collected 2008
CCTTCGCCGCCGAGACAGCAGAGCACACAGCCCTTGCGGGTAAGCTCGGGCTCAAAACCGAACTCGCGGAGCTGCTGCATGATGTAATCCGCAGCTTTGCGAGTGAATCCGCTCGGGCTGTCTATTGCCATAATTTTCTTCAGTTCATCAAGAATATAGTTAAGCATTTTTCCTCTCCTTATGTGAAAACATCATTCGTTTAACAGCGCGTCCGCAACCTGAAAAGCCGGAGTGCTTTCATCGATTCCGTTCAGCGCGTTTTTTTCGGTTTCATCGCCCTCGTCAATCGGGCTGTGCGCTTCGGTGTGTGTGCCCATGTTGATGAAAACCTGCATAAGCTCAAGGATTTCTTTCGTAAGCGGCTCACCCTCGAACGCTGCCGCAACACCGATTTCGGATTCGCCGCAGGCGCGGACGATTTGAACAAGTTCCTCAAAACTCATTCCGGGAACATACAGGCTTTCAAGATAGTTCTCAGCGCCGTAGCATTCAAACCCGTGTGATTTAAGCTTTGCAAAATCGAGCTTTTCTTCAAACTCGGCGGCGAAAAGCTTGCCGTCGATCGACACTTGCAAAAAGTCAACGGCAATATCGCAGATTCCGTTCACGGTCAGAACAGGGATGGGATAGTATTCAAGAAAGTTGTCCCCGTTCACGGTAACGGTGTGGCGATCATAATAGCCCCATTCAACATTGTAACCGAGCTTTTCAAGCGTGTTGCGCAGCATGATGGCACGTTCACTCAGTGTACGGTACGAATCGTTGACGACGTTCACATTCTTAGGTATTTTCATAATTCAGGACTCCTTTTGCAGTTTGATTTCTTCAGGCAGAAACGTAAAACCTGTTTTGCGCTTCATGCAGTTTTTTATATTCGCCGCCGGCGGCGAGAAGTTCATCGTGGGTTCCCATTTCGGCAATTCCGTGTTCATCAACAACGGCAATTTCATCCGCGTTACGAATTGTGGAGAGACGGTGCGCAATAACAAGCGTTGTTCTGCCCTTGCTCAACCTGTCGAACGCCTGAGTGATGCGCGCTTCGGTTGCGGAATCCAATGCGCTTGTTGCTTCATCCAAAATGAGAATCGGCGGGTTTTTCAGAAAAATCCGCGCGATGGAAACACGCTGTTTCTGCCCGCCGGAAAGCGTTATGCCGCGTTCGCCGACGATGGTGTCATATCCGTCGGGCATCTTCATGATATCGTCGTGAATTTCCGCCGCAACGGCTGCCTGTACGATTTCTTCATCGGTTGCATCGATTCGGCCGTAACGAATGTTTTCTTTGATGCTCGCGGCAAAAAGGAACACATCCTGCTGAACGATGCCGATATTGCGGCGCAGTGATGAAAGCGTAACATCGCGAATATCAATTCCGTCAACGGTGATGCTGCCGGAGGTTATATCATAAAAACGGGGCAAAAGGTGGCAAAGAGTGGTTTTGCCGCCGCCGGAAGGACCGACAAGCGCGAGTGTCTGTCCGTGCCTGATGCTGAGACAAATGTTTTCAAGCACATTGCCGCCGGAACCGTATGCAAAGGAAATGTTTTTGAACTCAATGTCGCCCTTAACGTTTTTGAGCTCGATTGCATCGGGTTTATCCTGAATCTCGGCTTCTGTATCGAGCAGCTCCGTGAAACGTTTAAAACCGGCCATGCCCATTGTGTATTGTTCCGCAAATGCGGAAAGCTTGCGTATCGGGGTAACAAACGATGAGATATACATCATAAAGATGATAAGCGTCGTTGTCGTCATTTCGCCTTTCATAATAAGCACACCGCTCACGGCAAGCACAATGACATTGAGAATGGTTGTGAAAAACTCCATTCCCGCCATGAACATGCCCATAGTTTTGTAATACGCAGATTTGGAATTGACAAAAATGCCGTTTCCCTGCTCGAATTTTGAAATCTCATAATCTTCATTTGTAAAGGCTTTCGCAACCCGTGCGCCGCTTATGGAGGATTCGATCTGCGAATTGATAACCGCCATACCTTCTTTGACCTTACGCGAGGTGCGGCTCATACGCTTCCGCAGATTCATAACGAAAATCAACATAACAGGAACGACGGCAATAAGAACGAGCGCAAGCCTCCACTCTATTGTGAGCATTACAACAAACGCGCCGATGAATGTCAGCATGGAAATGAAAACATCCTCCGGACCGTGGTGAGCAAGCTCCGTAACGTCAAAAAGATCGTTTGTGCAGCGCGAAAGCAATTTGCCCGTGCGTGATTTGTCGTAAAAGCTGAAGCCGAGCTGCTGAAGATGCGTGAAAGCATCGCGGCGCATATCGGCCTCAATATGAACGCCGAGTCTGTGCCCGAGTGCCGTGACGATATATGTTGCACCGGTGCGAAGGATATAAAGCAGGAAACATACCGCCATAAGAATGAAAAACGGGCGGTATTGCGGCGCGGTTGCGGAAAGATAGCGATCCAGTGCCAGTTTGGACAGCAGGGGATAGGCGATGTCCACGGATGAAATGAACAACGCACAAAGCATATCGACAGTGAACATGCCGATATGCGGCCTATAATAGGAAGCAAAACGCTTCAGGTTTGATTTTTTCGCGGTATTGTCTGTTTTATTTTTCATGGTATCAGTCTTTGGTTCTTTGATTTCGCTTTAATTTACTGTGCATCATTCGCCGTGCGGCGGACGACGGCGGGGTGAACGCACCTACTTGCTGTCTTCATCAAAAAAAGCATCATTGCTAATTTGTGATTTGTCAATGCCGGTTTGAGGTTTGACAGGCATTTTTTTGCATATCCCAAGCAGGATGATTGCTGCCGCAAACATCAGAACAGGTATAATTGCATTGATTCGCAGCACCCAAATAAGGCACAAAAGAATGAACGCCGCTCCTGTTAAAACAAGAGCGATTATGCTCAGCGCGCGCCGCATACAGGTTTCCTCCGTTAACTGTCTTTTTCAATCGCATTTTACCATAAGGTGTGTTTTTTTTCAACGAAAAACAATATATATTCACAAAAGAGTTTCGAACAACATGACATTCATGCAAAGGGTGTTGACAACACAGCCGAAACTGTGTATAATATCAGGAGCAGAACAGTTGCAGAGAGGTTTTTTGTGGACAGTTGCGACAGCAGCGACCGAAAGTGTCAGCATAACCGAATACCGAACGAACGGGCATAACCGAACGAACGCAGTTTGTTTGGCTATGTTTTTTGTTGCATTCAAATAGTGTTCGCGCTTTCCGCACACAATTCCTCCTGCGGCGAAACTGCAGAAAAATCGAATTTGAAAGGAATCTTGAAAGGATATCTGACTATGACAGACATCGACCCGCTTATACGTGGATTTTTCCACGCACAAGACGCACTTACCGCCGCAGCAAGCAATAATGCCGGAACCATTATTTGGCAAATTGTCTTGCAAATTGTACTCATTGCATTGAACGCAGTTTTTGCGTGTGCCGAAATCGCCGTGCTTTCCGTGAGCGATGCAAAGCTTGCAATCCTTGTCGAAAGCGGCAACAAACGCGCAAAACGCCTTGCGAAGCTGACGAAGCAGCCGGCGCGCTTCCTTGCAACGATACAGGTTGCAATAACTCTTGCCGGTTTCCTTGCAAGTGCATTTGCAGCGGAAAACTTTGCTCAATACATCAAGCAGCTTATTCCGAACATACCGGAATCACTCTGCATCATCGTTATCACGATCCTGCTTTCGTACGTCACCCTTGTTTTCGGTGAACTTGTGCCGAAACGCGTTGCAATGAAAAAGTCCGAAAGCCTTGCGCTGAGCATCAGCGGACTGCTGAATTTTGTCTCAACGATTTTTGCTCCGCTTGTCTGGCTGCTTACGGTTTCAACAAACGGAGTCCTGCGGCTTATGCATATCGATCCGAACGGCGACGATGAAGAGGTCACGGAAGAAGAAATTCGCATGATGGTCGATGCCGGCGGAGAAAAGGGCACAATCGACCGCAGCGAACAAGAGATAATTCAAAACGTATTTGAATTTGACGATCTTACCGCGGGTGAAATTGCAACGCATCGAACCGATATTGTAATCCTCTGGGAGGAGGATGACGACAAAGAATGGGAAAAAACCATTTATGAACACAGGTATTCTCAGTTTCCTGTTTGCGGTGAAAGCGTTGATGACGTTATCGGCATACTGAATTCAAAGGATTATTTCCGCCTTGCGGACAGAAGTCGTAAAAACGTCATGGAAAATGCGGTTCGTGCGCCGTATTTTGTGCCCGAAGCCGTAAAAGCGGACGTTTTGTTCCGTGATATGCAGCATTCAAGGCGCGGTTTTGTGGTTGTGCTTGACGAATACGGCGGAATGAGCGGTATTCTAACGATGAACGATCTTGTTGAGCAGCTTGTCGGCGATCTTGACGATGAGGACGATGTCATTGAGACGGAGGAAGATATTGTTCACCTTCCGGACGGCAACTGGCGCATTCGCGGCAGCGCTTTGATTGAGGATGTTGCAGAGCAGCTTAATATCAAGCTCCCGTGCGATGAGTATGATACTTTCGGCGGCTATGTGTTTGCAACCCTCGGAAGAATTGCCGATGACGGAACAACCTTCAGCATTGAAACGGACATCATGAACATAGATGTTCTCGAAATTCGCGATCACAGAATCGAAACAACCGTCGTGAGGCTGAAAGAGCAGCCCCAAGGTGACGACTCCGATTCCGATAAGGATTAAGAGGACACAGCATATTAATATAATCGGCGGAAATTTTTACGTTTCAGAAGAGGGTGTGGGTAATACTTGCACCCTTTTTACATAACGGCAGCGCTGCAAAAATGATATAAATTCTAATATGACGTCAGTGTTCTTGACAGCGGGAAAAATAAATTATAAAATATAAAGCGGCGCATAAATGCGCTGCACGACTGCATTGCTTTTGCATTGAATAAACGATGAAGCGGTGCTGTGTGCAAACTAACAATACAGGAGAACACGAAACACATGAAAACACGCAGAATCATGGCCGTTGTGCTCGCCGCTTTGATGATGCTCAGCATCATTCCCGTTGCATTTGCAGAGGAAATCAGCTCCATTTCGGCAGATGCAGCATTGTCGGTGCGCATGGATGATGCTTGGGCGGCAATTGAACTTGCCGAAGCCGAAGCACTTGCTGACAACCTTCCCGCAAGCGACGTTATCAACGCCGTTTACACCGCTGCTCTCAACAACGAAAATGTTGATGCAGACAGCTTTTCCGATTTTACCGCCGACGGTTTCTTCTTTACCGTCAACGGAATGCACTGTGCATACAACTACAGGCTCCGCAACAAAATTGAAGCAAATGTAACCGAAGAAGGTTCCGTAACTTTCAACGCATCCAACGGCAAAGTCGTTGAAATGCGTGACGCAACCTCTCCGAACGTTCTGCTCGTCGGACCTTATTACGGCGGCTATGACCCCACCTTCACCGATCAGTATCGCCGTGAAGCAACTTCCATTGCGGAGGCAACCGGCGGCACGCTGACAATTCTTGCAGGCCATGATGCAACCGGTCCCGCGATCGCTGCTGCATTCCCCGACAAGGGTGCTGTCATTTACGACAGCCACGGCATCGCAAGCGGCACTTCAACCTATCTCTGCCTTACCACCAACCAGGGCATTACCAACGAGGATTATGCAAACGGTTGGGCAGTTCGCTCAGGCAACGAAGCGTTCATTGACGGCAGATATATCGAGAACCATATCACAAGCGCACTTGACAATCCGTTCGTTTGGATGGCTATCTGCGAAGGCATGAAGCTCAGCGGCCGCGGCACTACCGGCTATGCACTCCTGCGTGCAGGCTGTGGTGCGGTTTACGGCTATTCTCAGAGCGTTACCTTCGTCGGAGACTACAAATTCGAAGAAACTTTCTGGAACGTTATCAAAGAAGAAGGAACTATTGCCGAAGCATACGCAACAATGGTTGACGTATGGGGTCCCGTTGATCCTTACGGTAATGCATGGCCCATTGTCATGAGCCCCGTTGATGATTTCCCCGCAAATCCCGACCAGGCACAGACGGTTTACTGCGATTGGACTCTTTTCGGCGAATCCGAAGAACCTATTGCACTCGAGGGCTATACCCTCAGCGCAAACGAGGCAAATATTGCAGTCGGTGAAACGGTCACCGTCAAGTTTAACCGCGAACCCGAGGATGCAAATCTCTATGACATTATCTGGACTTCTTCCGATGAGAACGTTGCTGTTGTTGACGGCAACAAGCGCAGGGTAAAGATTACAGGCAGCGGCAGCGGCACCGCAACCGTGACCGGCACGGTCATGGTTAACGGCAGTGTTTACGGCACTGCTGTTATCGCCGTGAGCGTTACCGGTGATGAAGCTCTTGCGGCAGCACTCAACGTTGAAGGCGGAAATCTCTGGTTCGGCACTTCCACCGAGTATCCCTTCACTGCTGTTGACGACGGAACAAGGGTTTTCGCACGTTCCGGCAACAAGCGCGTTGTTAACAGCAAGTCCCAGCTCATGCTGACCATAGCGATGCAGAGCGGCGATACGATGGCATTCGACTATATCTGCAGCAGCCAGACAGATCGCGATTTCTTCAACTTCTATGTCAACAGGCAGGTTGAACTCCGCAAGTCCGGCGTTACCGAGCCCGATTGGCAGCGTTACACCTTCACCGCTCCCGAGGATGGCGTGTACTACTTTGTTTGGGAATACACGAAGGACTCCGGCGGAAGCCAGGGTGAGGACTGCGTCTGCGTTGATAATGTTGCTTTCACCGGCACGACTCCCTCCACTCCCGAACCTACCCCCGAGCCCACTCCCGAACCTCCTGTTGAGGAGCATGACGGCGATATCAACGGCGACGGAAACACCAACACCGCGGACGCTGTTTTCGCAATGCGTTACGCACTCGGTCTCATTGAATTGACCGAAACTCAGCTCATTCACGGCGACGTGAACGAGGACGGCGTTGTGAACATTGCAGATGCAATCGGCATCATGCGTATTGCAATGGGTCTCAACTGATTTACGGCTCAAACCATAAATTGAAAAAATCAAAGCGGAATTGAATTACCCGAAAATTGAATTCGGATATTCGCCGCAATGAAGCAAAACGGGTCGTTGGATGCAGCGATCCGTTTTGCATTAGCATTTGCAATGAGCACGTAAAAAAGTCCGAAAACCGGACGGAAGGAACTGATGAAAAGATATTAAGAAATAACAAATAGATTATTCATTACATACTCTGACGGAGAAATATTCTCAATGCTTGAGTGATTCTGATTGACCTGCCGCAAATATAATACAAGACATATGTGCAGCGGGAATTCATGCAGCCGTTTTATGTTTTGCTGCGAAAAAGAACCGGACAACCCTTCGCGGGCTGCCCGGTTTTGTTTGGAAACTGATGTTACAGTCCCTGCTGCGGATTTTTTCAGCGCAGCGATATCAGTGCGCTGTCATTTGGTGTCGCATTATCGAAACAAGCGATTGCGCGGCATCAACACTTTCCGCACATCACCACGTTTGCTGCTGAAGCGAGGTCATATCCTGCTTTGCGGTTTGAAGCTCCTGAACCTTTGCGGGCTTGGTTTTATACATATTGCGCTGCTTCATCTGTTCGAACACGGCGAGTTGATCCTCGGAGCATTCGGTCATGCAGTTGATAAGCAGACTGCGCAGGTTTTCACAGCCCGACTCGGTGCAGTTGCTTGCATACTGCTTTACGGCGTCCCTTTCTGAATGGAGAAGGTCCGTAAGAAGTTCCTGTTCGCTCATGGAAGCATTGTTGGTTTTCTGATTGTTCATGCCTGTAACCCTCCTCAGTTATTGCCGTTCAGATAGCCGTGAAGCGTATCAAAATGCCTGCGGTGATGCCCGGCAGCGTTTTCTGCCATGCGTTTGAGCGCGGGATCGTTAAAATACCCGGCATAAACAGTGCATTTTTTAAAAAGCAACGCTTCGGAATACATTTCATCCTGCAGGATGGAAAGATCCTTTGTGTCGATTGAGGAGGCCGCTTCGGTGTTCCAATTTGCCGAAGAGGCGGACTGATTCCCGGAACTCGCCGAACCCATTGAATGAGACGGGTTTGAGTTGAAGAAGGAATCGAAACTGCTGCCGGAATTGCTGCCGGTACTGCCGTTCTGTCGATTCTGCATAATAATGTCCTCCGTGTGTTTTTTTGCGGTTGAACGGCTTGAAACAAGCCGCTGCCCGCCGTTCGTTAGTATGCCCCGAAAAGCCGCATTGCTATGCGCAAAAAAAATGCCCATGCACATCGGGCATAAGCATTTTCAAATTGCAAATATTTATTGAAATCCAATCTTAATCGGAAATTAAACAAAGAATTTCTTTTTAAGCGATTCCTGTATGGGTTTGTTTATCGCAACGATGATTAATCCCATTCCGAGAATAAAGCATCCGAACAAGGGGAAGTATGACCAGTTGAGCTGAAGCACTGTTTTTTCGGAAAAGGCAATATTTATCATCATTTCCAAAAATGTCATGTAAATTCCGTGTGCGATAAGTGCGCCGCCGAAGATGTAAAGATGTCCGCGGCGAACGTATTTCAGCAGTGTTACAACCGCCGTAACGAGCAATCCGTATGCACCGACAACGGGAAATGCAAACTTGAGGAACCACCCTCCGTGAGCAGCAAGGTCGATATAAAGCAGGTAAGCAAGCACGGCAGCAAAACCGCAGGGAACAAAAATAACGGGGTTGGGCCGTTTGAACCAAAGCGGGAGCGCAACGAGCTCATAAAGTAGCAGCACTGCACCGATTGCGTAGCCGGACCATCCCGAGGCATTGCTGATGCTGATGTTGCAGATAACAAGCTGAACGATCAGCGCGGCAAAAATCATGGTAACAATGAACATAATACCCTTGAGATTCATGCGGGGTTCACGGAGCTTGTATTCGGGAAAAGGGGGTTCGCCGGTTTTAATTTCTATATCGGGGTGATAAACCCTCGTTCCGCAAAGCGGGCAGACTTTTTCGCTGTCCGCAAGCTCAACTCCGCATTTTATACAGTACATATTGTGTCTCCTTTCTGAATCCGTAAATTATTGATTTCAAACTATCGGGCTGCATTGCCGTTTTCAGTTTGGCATCAACACATTGCCCGCACCGTTGCTTTCAACTTTGACGTGAAGCCCAAGCTCGCGCAAAACCTGATAGAATTGAAATTCAAGCACGGGTTCAACAGTGTTGCGAATGAAATTCATATATAATTTGCCGTTATAAGACAAAACTCCGCAATTGTTGGGCTTGGTTGCCTGAACGCCGAGGATGAAATCAAATCGGGTTACATATCGGCGCATTGCATCCGGCACTTTAATATCCCCGAGATTAGAGAGATTAAGACAGTTTGTGCGTTCGCCGACGGTGTCGTAAACAAGCTTCATTGCAATGTTTTTAAGAAAAAGCGGCATCACGCGGAGCAGGGGCGAACGCTCTGCATTGACGTTCGGAGTGAACATTGCACAAAGGTTCTTTTTTGTGACAAGAAGCCCGAGTTGATGTTTCACCGATGTCAGAATCTCGGAAAACTCATAGTCGCCCATTCGCGGATCGATCTCCGGCATAATGACATGCACAAAGTTCCGAAGCGTGCGGCTTGGGAATAAACGGCGAAGGTTCACCGGAACAACGACGCGAATCGGCTTTTGCCGGCGCTTATCGGGCGTTTGCTCATCCTGAATCCGCTGCAATGCAAGCAGCATTGCGCTTGTCAGGTACACCGTAAGGCTCACCCCGCAGCTTTTTGCCGCGGAAAGAGCTGCGGTTGAATCCAAGATGAACGTTGTAAGGTGCCTGAAATCATCCCTTTCCGGCGTATAATGAATCTTGAATGCGGTGCTCGCATTTCTGCTGACGCTTACGGAACCGGCATTCTTCGAAAAGCTGTCCTCAAGCTCCTCTTCCTGCGGCTGAGTGAGCCTGTCCAGCACGCCGCATTCATTGGGAATTTCAACCCCGTATTTCTGTTCGATGTATTCGGCAAGCAGTGATTTTAAAAACACCATGCCGCCTGTGCCGTCCGTCAATGCATGATAGAATTCAACAGCAATACGGTTTTTGTAGACGATGACACGCAGTGCGCATTCATTGATGCTTTCAAACGGCGTGTGTGCAAGCGGCCAGCTCTTTTCGTCCGTGATTTCGGGTGCGGAGGACAGTTCCTCAAGATAATACCAGAATGCGCCTCTGCAAAGACGAACGGCAATGGACGGGAATCGCCGCATGGTGACATCCATTGCGTTCCTAAGGACTGTTTTGTCCACCTCGTCGCAGAGTGTTGCGGAAAGACGGAAAAAGTTATTCCATTTTCTGCGTTTTGCGGCGGGATAGATTTTTGCGGCGTTATCCAGCCGCATCCAGCGAAGCTTGCGTTCGTGGGAAAGGAAACGGTTTAAAAAGGCATTGATGCGGTCAAGGTCGCATGCACGTTCCTTGATACAGTAAAGAACATAGGCGTGCCACATGCCTTCGGCTTCTACCAGTTCGCTTGTGCAGCCGGATGAAACAAGTTTGTTGTGCATACGGCGCGAGTCATCCAGAAGGACTTCATCCTTGCCCGCAAAGATCAAGGACGGAGGAAGCCCGGAAACATCTCCGAAAAGCGGCGAAACAAGCGGGTCTGTCGGATTTCGCGAGTAGCACTTTGAATAGAAGTCCAAGGTCTCTTTGCAAAGACTCGGATCAACATCGTGATTAAATATAAACGACTCGCCGCTTTGGGTAAGGTCTGTCCACGGCGAAATTGCAATGATGCTGCAAGGCAGCGGCAAATCCAACTGGCGAAGCTTTAAACAAAGCGAAAAACAAAGTCCGCCGCCGGCACTCTCGCCTGCAAGCACGATCTGGCTGCTGAGGTAGCCGAGTGAAAGCAGATAGCGATACGCTTCCACCGCATCGTCCAATGCAGCAGGAAACGGATTTTCGGGCGCAAGACGGTAAGCGAGACAAAGCACCCGAATACCGCATTCGGAAGCCAACACGGACCCGAAGCCCTTTGCATATTCAAGGTCACCGCATGTATATCCGCCGCCGTGCAGATAGAGGATAACTCCGCGCTTTAATTCGTCATGCGGAATCGCAAAACAGGCGCATGGTTCAACATTCCCGCTGAGTTTAGGATGATCAACGGGGACAATATTAACATTTGTGCGCATTGTTTTTGCAAGCACGTTGCCGAGAAGATCCTGTCCGCGCCGTGTGGCTTCAAGCGAACAGGCCTTTGTGAAAGGATGAATCCTTTCGAGGTGCTTGCGTACAAATCTTTGAGACAGTTCCATAAACTAAGTATTCACTTATCCGTTAATAATCATTAAACAAAGGTCATGCCTTGTTTGCGCGGCTGTGCTGCTTCGTACTTTCAGCTGCTGCAACCATTTTGAAAACACAACCTCAACTTTATTCTACCATATGCAATCGGGTTTTTCAATATGCAGACTTGCACATTGTGAAGAGAACAGGACGATAAAAAGCTGAATCGGGGCATAAGCGGGCAAATATCGCAAACACTGCAAAAGTTTGAGACTGAAACAGGGGAGTCTGAACTCAAAAATATATATCAAAACATCTGCCCGAAAAGCGATCAACAATGCTAAAATAGAATCGGAACTTCCGCGCAGCATAATGAATCGCTGCAAAACAATAACGATAAGCAATTAATCAGGAAAGGATGAACAAGATGGAACGCATAAACAAAAAACTCGGATTCGGTCTTATGAGGCTTCCAATGAAGGACGGAGAGGTTGATATTGAGCAGACTTGCCTTATGGTTGACGAATTTATCAAGGCAGGGTTTAACTATTTTGACACTGCGCACGGTTATCTGAGCGGGAAAAGCGAAAAAACAGCAAAAACCTGCCTCACGTCGCGCTATCCGCGGGAAAGTTTTATCCTGACAAACAAGCTTACCGATGAATATTTCAAAACAAACGACGATATTCGGCCTTTTTTCGAAAGTCAACTTGAGCTTTGCGGAGTTGATTATTTCGATTTCTACCTTATGCATGCACAAAACAAGGCGCGCTTCAGATATTTTAAAGAGAGAAATGCGTACGAAACCGCAATTGAACTGAAAAAAGAGGGAAAGATTCGGCATTTCGGCATATCCTTTCATGACCGGGCAGAGGTGCTGGATGCGATTCTTTCGGAGTATCCGCAAATTGAGGTTGTTCAAATTCAATTCAATTATTTGGATTATGACGATATCGGCGTGCAGAGCCGCAAATGCTATGAAGTGTGCAGAAAACACAACAAGCCCGTGCTTGTGATGGAGCCGGTAAAGGGCGGAAGCCTTGTTAAGCTTCCCGACGAGGCGCAGAGGATCTTCGCTTCTCTCAACGGAGGGAGTCCCGCGAGCTACGCAATTCGCTTCGCTGCAGGCTTCCCGGGGATGCTTGTTGTGCTTTCGGGCATGAGCAGCATTGAGCAGCTCAGAGATAACATAAGCTATATGAGCGACTTCAAGCCCCTTGACAAGACCGAAACCGAAGCCGTTGAAAAGGTTCGCGGTGTTTACAAGGGGATGGAGCTGATTCCGTGCACCGCCTGCCGCTACTGCACGGACGGCTGTCCGAAGCATATTGCGATTCCCGACTTGTTTGCGCTGATGAATGCGAAACAGCTGCATCGCGATTGGAATGCAAATTACTACTACTCAAATGTTCA
>ULXX01086631.1_pt1 | contig 12636 bp, 8 predicted proteins | sample 1961621 | NCBI WGS metagenome assembly ULXX01 (sample SAMEA4835848, study PRJEB28245) | human gut metagenome | biome: gut microbiome; material: fecal sample | place: Denmark | collected 2008
TTTACGTGAACACTCCTCCGCTCAGGAAGCAGTGATTGCGGAACTTTATCCCAAGGCCTCAATTATTCTGCAAAGTCTCGGTGTCGGCAAGGTTTATCCATTTGTAATGACTCCGTTTGCCGAGGTTGGCGGAACAAAATGCTGGGGACTGGTACGGCATGACTACACGATAAAACCGGCTTTTGTCACCTATGTCACGCTGAATCGGATGCTCGGAGATGCGTTCTACAAGGGGGAAGTTGTAGTTCCAGAGGGAATCCGTGCGTATATTTTCTGTCGCGCCGATGGTTCTGAGATACTGGTATTTTGGAGGATAACCGAGTTGGAAAAGGGCGTTTCATTAGCTGATTTGAAAGAACCAGCCAGGAAAACGACATCTTTTCGGATTCCTCTTGGAACAACCGGAACGTTCACACTCGTGGACTGCCTGGGACGCGAAAGAACCATGACAAATAACGGAACACCACTGATGCTGAATGCGGAAAACAATGTGCAGTACCTTGTTCTGCCCGGAGTATCACAGTTGGAACTGAAGGCAAAAACGCCCGGTCCGACATCAGTGAAACGTCCAGTCATAGACAATACGGTATTGCTGAAAGCTGTTCTCTCTGATGATTTTATAATTTCCACTGGTAAAAACAACGTGGATTTTAGAAAGACATCTGGCAAAATTTCTTTAGCAATGGAGATATTCAACTGCTCCAACAAAGAAAAGCATGGTCAACTTCTTACCGAGGGTGCTAAGTTTTCCGGCAAGATGAATAATATTGTCATTTCGCCTATGGGGAAAACGGTCATTCCTCTGGAAATGGAATTTCCGCAGGAGAAGTCTGGCAAGCTCGTCTTCGGAGGAAAATTCAATAATTTGCCGATATCCCGCCTAGTGATCCCGTATTTTAAGGTGGACGATGCTGTTTTCACTCAAGCACAACTGCGCAGCGAATTACCGGACGCGTGGCGGACTTACTCTTCCGGACAAATGACTATCAGTCGGGGAAACACGGCAGACGAAGTCCGGTTCGATATTAACTTTGGCAGTGAGAAAAACCGCTGGAGCAGCCCCAGTTTCATGCTGATGCTTCCACAGGAAAAACTTGATGGGGCAATCGGGATGGAGTTTGAGATCAAGGTTAACAGTGAACCTGAGATGGTGCAGTATCCGTTTGTCTACTTCTACGGGAAGAAAAAATCATGGCGTGAACTCTATAGGAAGCCCTCGGGAAAATGGGAAACGCGTAAGTTAATGTTTGAAAACCTGCGCGATCCGTCGTTGGTACAGAGCTTCAATATTTCGCTTTCATCGAAGGGACAAAAACTTTCGTATTCAATAAAAAACATCAAATTTTATTATCCTGGAAAGGAGAAGTAATCCAAATGAAGATACATTTTAGAAATACGGTTTTTACGCTGGCGCTACTCTTTGGATCAGCTACGTATGCCGCTGAAGTTGTTCCGGCAGTGGAAAATATGGAAGTACGGTTGCAGAGTCGGAGTGAAGACTATACTGCGTGGGGTGGCTATTCATCCGGTAAAATGAAGATCTCCAAAGGCGAAGTAAAAGGTGAAATTCGGTTTGATATTGATTTTGGAGAATCAAAAAGTCGATGGGCAAGTCCAGGATTCGCCTTTAGATACGCCAAAGAGAAGATTAGTGGCACAATTGGGATGGAGTTCGAAATCAAGATCAACGGCAATGCCTCCGATGTAAAATGGCCATTAATTTATTTCTATGGTACTGGAAAGCCCGTAACAGAGCAGTTTGCCCCCCCCTCTGACAAATGGGAAGTGCGGAAGATCGTGTTCAAGAGACTGATGAATCCATCTACAGTACAGAGCTTCAGTATCTCGCTGACCTCCAATGCTCCAACACTTTCGTTCTCAATCCGCAACATCAAATTTTACTATCCGAAACAGGGGATGTAAAACCGATGGCAAATCGTTTTTCCATTGGAAAAAAAGAGGGATATCCCGTCCTCTGCAAGGACGGGATGCCAGTCTTTCCGCTGATGTTTTGGCAAAGTCTGCCCATTGTAGAGGATTTGCGGTCATTCCACAAAGCCGGGGTAGAGATCTTCTCTTTTTTCCGGTCAATTCCACACTATCGTGAACCATGGTGGATCGGTCCAGGGAAGTATGACTTCAGTCGACTAGACTATGCGATGCGAATTTTTCACGAAGCGGTTCCGGATGCATTCGTCATACCGCGTATCTTTCTTTCCGCTCCAGAATGGTGGTTACTAAACCATGAGGAAGAACTTTGCGGATTCCCCGGTAGTAAAGAACGAACTTGGTACACTGCTCCATGGCAGGGAACCTTACATGAATCCTTTGCTTCAAAACGTTATCTCAAAGAAGAGGGGGAAGCACTCCGTATGCTGATCCGGCATATTCAACAGAGTAGCTACGCCGATGCGGTAATCGGTCTGCATCTCGCCGGAGGTATTTTCGGCGAATGGCACTATTGGTCCCCGATGGAGAATCCGGATACTGGTCCGGCGATGATGAGGCGTTACGGAAAACAGATTCCTGAGAATCCTGATGATCGCCCTGCAGAGTATTACGATGTATTCTTTTCCGCTACGGTAGAGGCGATCGGTCACTTTTGCCGAATAGTCAAAAAAGAAAGCGATTATCTGACCGCCTCGTTTTACGGCTATACTCCCGATATGGTATGGAGTATTACCGGTGACCATCGCGCCGCAGCTTCAATGCACCGGATTCCAGAACTTGATATGGTCAGTGCACCACACTCTTATTCTCGGAGAGCAATCGGCAGGGATGGACTTTATCGCAATTATCCAGCGAGTCTTGCTCTACATGGAAAAATTTTTATTGATGAAGGGGATGACCGCACTTGGCTCGATGGCAAAGCCGATAACAACGTAGAACATGTCACCGCACTTGGAACTCCGCAGACACAAGAGGAGTCTCGGCAACTGATCCGACGCGAATTCGGCAATATGATTTGCAACAATATTGGCATGTGGTATATGGATCTCAATGGCGGCTGGTTCCGTGATGACATTCTGATGCGCGAGATCACTGGACTTGTCCGCTGGGGTCAAAGAGCCCTTACTCTGAAACAGCATTCTGTTGCCGAGGTTGCGGTCGTTTCAGAACTGCGAGGAGAATGTCTGCTGAAAAGGCGCGGTTCCGAATCCAATCAGATTTCCGGTCCACTCTACATGGAAACGATGGGAAATCTTTGCTGTAGCGGAATACCGTTTGACTGGATTTTGGCAGAAGATCTTGATGATCCTAGTGTACAACGCTACAAAGTTTTTATCTTTCTCGACTGTATGTGGCTCAATGAGAAACAGCGTTGTGCAGTTGCCACGCTCAAGAACGGTGGCAGAACATTGATTTTCTGTTATGGTGCTGGAGTTTTCGCACCAAACGGCAGTCGCTCCGTTGAAAATCTCTGCGAACTGACCGGACTGGAACTTTTGGAAACCTCGGAACAATTGTTGTATAATGGTTTGTTTCAGAAGCCGGGATACGTCCCGATTGAATGCCAACAGAATTTCGGTAGCCACACTTGTATTTATCGGGGTGATCCGAATATCACTTCATCGGATTTCCGAAAGTTTTTCCGTGATGCGGGAATACGGATTTACTCGGAAAGCGATGATGTGTTCGCGTGTTCGTCGTATGCTTTAATGCTTCATGCTACTTCCGCCGGGAGGAAATGTTTGCGACTCCCTGACAATGAAATTTTGGTCAGTATTCCGGACGGAGAAGTGCGTGTATCGAAAGATGGTGTGGTTGAGTTTGAGCTTAAAACCGGCGAGACAGCTTTGTTTCTCCGGCAGGATTATAAAGAGAAAGGATTTAAAGATGTTTAATTTGAACCTTGATGAATACCGTGATCGGGTTTATGGTTGCTGGACAGGGAAAAATATTGGAGGAACTTTGGGGGCTCCCTTTGAAGAAAAATATGAAATGAATGATGCGATGTTCTATACGCAGGAACTCGCCGGAGTTCCCGCTCCCAATGACGATCTTGATTTGCAGTTGCTTTGGCTCCACGCAGCAGAGGAAAATGGACTCTACAATTTGACGCCGCGTCTGCTTGGCGAATACTGGATGGATCATGTTATTGGTCCGTGGAAAGAGTATTCCATTTGCCGTTTCAACATGGTGAACGGACTTTATCCACCGCTTTCCGGCTCGTGCAACAATGACCAGTGGAAGTTCAGCAATGGTGCATGGATCCGCTCCGAAATCTGGGCGTGTCTCTTTCCGGGGAATCCCGGAGAAGCGATCAAGTTCGCCTATATGGATTCCTGCGTAGACCATTATGGAGAAGGGATTTATGCGGAGATGTTTACGGCTGCATTGGAGTCTGCTGCCTTTGTGATCCATGATATTCGTGAACTGATTGAAATCGGTCTTGCAAAGATCCCTGTGGATTCCCGTGTTGCCCGGTCCGTGCGACTGGTTCGCGAACTCTACGATAAGGGCGTTGATATGAAAAGCGCCAGAGAAGCTGTTGTGAAAGATATTGCCGATCTTGGCTGGTTTCAGTCACCTGGCAACCTTGGTTTTGTGATTATCGGGTTGCTTTATGGAGAGGGGGATTTCGGCAAAAGCATTTGTTACGCCACCAACTGCGGCGACGATACGGACTGTACAGCCGCCACGGTCGGGGCAATTCTCGGTATCATGATGGGGCGTAAGGCATTGCCGAGAAAATGGACACAGCCGATCGGGGAAAGTATCGTCATATATGCAATCAATCCGATGAATATTTCAGTGCCCAAAACACTGCTGGAACTTACGAACCGTGTCACTAATTTGGCGATTTTTGCCGGAGCTGAGAATCCTAGGCTGAGTCGCATAACACAGGCTCCAACGTTAATCTCCACCGAATATCTTGGTAAATTGAAGAATCAAGCGGATGCCAAACTGATTTGGGGAAAGAATCCATACGAGCTGATCTTCGATCTGCCTTACTGTGAACTTTCCGTGATCTATGAGGATGGTGTGGAGGTAGAACCAGGTGTTCCTAAAAAGCTTTCGCTAGTTCTGCATCATGGTTTTTATGTTGAAACTCTGATCACGTTCCGCTGGCTGTTACCGGAGACTTGGTTGGTCGCGGAAGGCTCTGAAGCGACCATGATGGCAAAGCATTTCCTTTATCCGGTTATGCGGCAAACAATGATTCCTGGTAAATTTGACGGTGTATTCTACTATTTGCCGCTGGAAATCAGACGGTTGGGACGCAATAATCCAATCGTTATACATGTTCCCTTCCAGCGCAAAGGGGCAATGAAATTCGAACAATGGCAGCCCAGTTTGGAACATCCGGATGAGATTTACTGTCATGATCATCCGGATGATGCGTTTTATCGTATGGAGGCGCGTCGCTTGCAGTAAAAATGACTCATATGGTAACCTGAAAGTGCCATGTTTCATGGCACTACACGCGCGGAATACATCCAGCATTTCTCGGACTACCGCTAAACCACAAGCGGACGTTTATGCGTTAAGTTCCCGTATCGGGAATATCTGTGTTCGCCGGTTATGTCTGAAAGATTCATACCGTCGGATCGTAGAGGATATTGTTCAGCAATGTCTTGCATCTGACGAACGAAATCTAGCCCCAATCAAAAGGAAAATCTGTCATACGGCGTGATGGTATGATTTTGCTGCATAGCCACATCACAGATAGTGGAAATTTTCCTCAGACAGACCAAGTCCGTATAAGAGTTGTTTTGGAACAGGCATATTTACAGGAATCCCCATTTAACCAAACTCTATGATAGAATGAAAAACGGAAATGTGTATTTTCAAAAATCAAAACAAACAAGTTCAAGCAAAAGGTGAAAAATGGTAAATTCTAAAATTTATGGGAGGGTTATGAGATGAAATGGATTGACTGGTGTATTGTAATCGTTCCGATCGTGTTGCTGATCTGGGTGTCGGTCTATTCGCGGAAGTATGCGCGGGGCGTGGTGGATTTTCTTGCGGCGGGGCGGATCGCGGGACGGTATGTGATGTCTGTCGGGGATATGACCGCGGGATTGTCCGTGATTACGCTCGTCGCAGGGGCGGAGCAGTATTACCAGACCGGGTTCGCGGTGAGTTTCTGGGGGGCGATTACGGCTCCCGTCGGCGTATTCATGGCATTGACCGGATATTGTCTGTACCGCTGGCGCGAAACACGTTGTCTCTCCATGGGGCAGTTCCTCGAACTGCGTTACGGGAGCAAATTTTTCCGTGTTTTCTGTGCGGTTCTGCGCACGGTTGCGGAGATGGTCACAAACGCCATCGGTCCCGCCATCGCGACGAATTTTTTCATTTACTACCTCGGGCTTCCGCACCGGATCACGATCATGGGGATCAATCTGCCGTGTTACGTGATCATCGTGACGCTCTGTCTGTGCCTTGCAATGGTGTTCATCTGGCCGAGCGGGCGCATTTCCCTTCTGATTACGGACTGTTTCCAGGGACTTCTCAGCTACCCGATTTTCGTGGTCATCGTGGGATACATCATCCTGAATTTCTCGTGGACGAACGACATTGCGCCGGTCATGTGGAACCGTGTTCCGGGGCAGAGTTTCATGAATCCGTATGACATCTCGCAGCTTCGCGATTTCAATATTTTCGCGTTGATCGTGACTCTGCTCGGTTCCGTCCTGAACCGTGCGGGCTGGATCGGGAACGATACCAGCGGGACCGGCAGGACGCCTCACGAGCAGAAGATGGCGGGCGTGCTCGGCGCCTGGAAGAACGGTTTTTCCTATATGATGATCCTGTTGCTGGCGATTGTGGTGATCGTGTTCATGACGAGTCCGCATTTCACGCATTCCGGCAATAAATTCAAGGTCACCAGCACGGAGATCCGGCAGGAACTCTCCGCGAAGATTCTGGACAGTGTCATCCCCGACCAGACGGTCAGAACGAAGGTCATGGATGAGATTCACCGGATTCCGGAAACCTTCACGGAAAAGGAGTGGGAACAGCCGCTTTCCCAGCAGAAAAATCCTGATACGCCTTATTTCAACGCGGTGCGGAACACACTCGGAGACACGCCCGAGGCGCGCTACCAGTTCCAGAAATACCGTTCGCTTTACCAGCAGATGATGATGCCGTCCGTGGTCAGCAAAATCTTCCCCGTGGGAATGCTCGGGCTGTTCTGCCTCCTGATGGTCATGCTGCTGATCTCCACGGACGACAGCCGCATTTTCAACGCTTCCTCGACGCTGATGCAGGACGTGATCCTGCCGATGTTCAAAGGGCATCTGGACCAGAAAAAACATCTGCTTCTCCTGCGCCTGACGAGCGTCGGTGTGGCGGTCTTTTTCCTGATCGTGTCGGTTTTCTTCGCCCAGCTGGACTACATCAACATGTTCACGACGATCATGTGCGCGGTATGGCTCGGCGGCGCGGGCCCGATCATGGTCTTCGGACTTTACAGCCGTTTCGGAAATCTTACCGGCGCATGGTGCGCGATCATTTTCGGGTCGGGCACTTCCCTGCTCGGACTGATTCTCCAGCGCAACTGGGCGCAAAGCATCTACCCCATGCTGGAACAGGTCGGCATGGTCGAGACGCTGAACTCCTTCCTCGAAACGGTCTCCTCGCCGTTCAACCCGTGGATCGCATGGAGCATGGACCCCGTCAAGTTCCCGATCAATTCGTTCGAGATTTACTTCATATCCATGGTCCTCTCCGTCGGCGGCTACATCGTCGGCTCGTACCTCACCTACAAGCCTTACGATCTTGACAAACTTCTGCACCGCGGCGTCTATGCGGACGCTCCCGAGCCGCCGAAAGAACGCTGGACGCTCCGGAATGTCTTCAGCAGAATCATCGGCATCACGAAAGAATATACGCTCGGGGACAAGATCATCGCTTATTCGGTCTTCGGCTATTCGATTGTCTACCAGATCGGGGTCGTCTTCCTTTCGATTGTGGTCTGGAACGCAATCTACCCGTGGCCGCACGAGTGGTGGACGATCAAGTTTTTCATTACGGCGCTGGTCATTCCGGGCATCGTGGGAATCATCTCGACGGTCTGGTTCCTGATCGGCGGCATCCGTGACGCACGTCAGCTCTTCATCGACCTCGAAAAACGCGTCGAAGACCCCGACGACAACGGACAGATACTGAATCAATCGACACCTGAAAGTTAATAGGCAAAGTACCGGATTTCAAAGCTGATCATTCCGGAGTATCGTGAACAAACATGGCGGTATTGAGATCCAACTTTACGATAATACAATTTACTTCAAAGAAATGAACAGAGGCGTGACAATGGCACAAAAAACTCCAGGAGCACAGGAAAATACAATGGCACAGAAAAGTTATAATCATGAAACAGGCAAGTGGGAATATGTTCAACCTCCAAGTGGACATTATATTCCTCCCAGACCAATAGTACTGGATCTTTCCGCTATCGACCGCCAGTTCAGAAAACAGGAAGAAGCTAAATATGAGAGACTGATACAGGAAAGAAGCTTAAAAAGGAGTAGTCCTCAAGAATTACTTGAAACCGTTTGCAAGGAACTCTCCTCCCAGAAACTGTTTGTGATGAATTGTGACTGGGAACAATCCGGTAGAATTATCCAGATGTCCCGTGTTAATGAGTTCATTTATGATTGTATGATAAATAACCAGACCAGTGGAGAAATTGATAGTTTATTTCAATATAGACACAAAAATAAAGGTTATTATTTCGATTTTGGCATTCAGGTTGATTGTCCAATAGTGCAAAGTAACTTTCCATTCAATTATTTTTTCACAGGAGATCCGCAAGTAAAGAAAGAAGATACACCGACAGGTTTTGTGGGAAGCGTTCCATGGAAAACCCCTTTTTTATTTTTGCGTTATCTGCTTCCTGATGAGACTTTAGCTGCTTACGGAATGGATGGATACGGTTTTTATGAAGAGGAATATGAAATAGCTAAAATATTGGATGAAAAATACGATATTGCACAGAAGTGGAAGTTGATGTATTTATCGAATCCACATAAAGACCACACGCCCCAAAAAATGATTTTGCCTCCGGAAACAATCAAATATGGGAAGCAGTTTGATATTTGCAAAATTCGAGGTTTGAACCCCGAAACTTACCGGATTGAAATGGTTCCGGTTGGAGAAAAAACTCTTCTCCTGCCGTGCAGTTATATCTGCCGCAGTAAAAATAATACTGTTGCAACGAAGCTATATATCCCGCCGCCAAGTTGTTCTGAGATGCCGTTATGGGGTGAGGATCGCATTGAAAACTTGTCCACCTTGCATGTAATTATATCGCATAATCCAGGAATAATGAGGATGAGTTTTTCTGATACATCTATTGTTGCAGTCTGTGTGATTGACGATTCTGAATATCTCGATACTTTCAATCGCAGCAGTTTGAATGATAGCCATTTGCTGGTGCAGGACAGATATATTCTCATAGACTCCGCTTCGGAACAGGATATTGCCTTTGCAATGAAATTTTTTCCTGCAACAATTTCCGAACGTGAAAAGACAGCTGCCCGTTTCCTGTTGATAACGTCAGCCCAAAGAGCAAAATGTGATTATAATTGGGACGGCGTGATGTATCCGGGAACTCTCCTGTCAGATATGAAAGTCAAAGAAATTACTCCCGATGAATTGAGAAAATTGGCAGAAGAAAATAATATTGACATACCTGAAGGATATAATCAGTATTTTCCGCAATCTTGAACTTGAATTTGCAGTATACTACATTTCAAAAACAGGCAAGTCATAAAACGCTTGCCTGTTTTAGGGATGATTTATTCGATAGCTATTTAATTTACATTATTTAAATTAAAATACGTATTAAAATTTTGAAAGTGATATAGAGTTCGCATCCTCCTAAAAAATCATTGATGAGATTTGCAATATATACGACAGTGGAGTATATTGAAAGTGTTGTAAGGGGATGAAAGCTTATTGAAATGGTAATAAGTGGCACTTTGTGCAGCTTTGAGGATATGGTGCCCGGATATGAGGCTCTTAAGAGGAGGTGTCAATCGGTGCCATTTTGAGGATCGAAAGTGGTAAAAAGTGCCGTTTGACAATGTTGCTTTCCGAACACAGCAAAGAGCCAAATATGATACTTTTGAGTCTAAAAAGAAAACTTTATGTTTCTTTTTAGTTCAAGAAAAAAAGTTGGAACATTCCTTGTGGGCGCACCATTTTTATTTTCACATAAATCCCTGTTATTAAATTAGTTGTATATACTGTAAATATACGTTTCGGTCTGATCTCCTTTCCGTTTTTTACTGCTTTTCGAGGAGAAAGTCAACATTCGTCCCGCACTTTCTGGAATCTGCTTCAAAGCCCTGCTTTTTCAAATCGGCAATATCTCCGTCATGCCAGTGTATATAAACGGTTTGCACTTCAATCGAATTTGCGCCGTTTGTATTTCTGCCACAAGATAACGGATAAAGCAAAAATCCTCCGGCATTCCGGAATAGTGCGAGTCAACAGCAAAAATTTCACCACCTCAGCAAGATGCCAATAATGGCAATGATGATGACAATCACGATCAGCTCCCAGCAACCGGCGGAATTATCGGACGGCCTCGGCGGCGGCAGCGACAATTTCGTGATGTCCTCCAGCGATCTCACTCCCCCATATATGGCAAATATCTCTTTCCACATTGCCGTTTCCCCAAAGATTCTGACCGGTGGGCAGATCATCGTCCAAACAAGCCGTATTTTTTCACTTCTTTGCCCAAACCGGTACGGTTGTGTTTGGTGTCGGTCTTTTTCGCCTTGAGGATGTGATCAACGCGAATTGTATTTTCAGAATCATTTTCTTTTTCATGCTTCGAACAATCGCACGATAGATTTTAACAAGAATGAAATGCTGTCCGCCGTCATCGGAGCGCGGATTTCCGAGACGGTCTTTTCCCCAGCCCTTTAAAGAACAAAATCCGCAATGCTGTGGATTATCTTTTGCAGAACAACAATCCCGACTTCCTTGATACCGCCCACATGGAGAGTCTGACCATTCTTTCCGGCTTGCATATCAATTTGAATCATGATATATCCATGATGAATTTCGAGACATGCAACCCCATCACCGGGTAAAAATCGCCTATGCGGATTACATGGGAGAAACGACTGAGCGTTTTTTCGAACCGCACACACTGGTATTCTGCAACAATTCGTGGTACAGCAAAAGGTTCTGCCATCTTAAGCACCTTTGCCATCCACCGGATCAAGACAGCGGAATTATTGAAATCGGACTTTGCTCCGAATAACCGGTTTTAACAGGCAAGAAAAAAGCCGGTCGTATGACCGGCATAATCTTAAATTGGTAGCGGGGGCAGGAATCGAACCTACTACCTCCAGGTTATGAGCCTGACGAGCTACCAATGCTCTACCCCGCGATAAGTTTTCTTTATCTTGTAGGCTCATACTATACGTGCGATTCCGCATATTACAAGCACTATTCGAAAAAATATTCGATTTATTCGGAAAATAACCGCGTTTTCTTAACTCCACGGTATCTTATCAGACAAATCAATATCTGTAATGTTCCGGCTTATATGGACCATCCACCGGAACTCCAATATAATCCGCCTGTTTCTTCGTCAGAGTCGTCAGGTGAGCTCCCAGTTTCTCAAGATGCAGACGCGCAACTTCTTCATCCAGTTCCTTCGGCAAACGGTAAACCGCTGTTTTCAGGTTCTCCGTCGCAAGCTTGATCTGGGCAAGAGTCTGGTTCGCAAAAGAGCAGCTCATCACAAAACTCGGATGGCCTGTGGCGCAACCGAGGTTCACAAGACGTCCCTCGGCAAGCAGGTAAATACTGTGGCCGTCTTTGAATGTGAACTTATGGACCGGGCACTCGCAACCTTTGATCTCCGTCACTTTCACGCCCTTACAGGCTTTCAGTTTCGCAACCTGAATCTCATCATCGAAATGACCGATGTTGCAGACAATCGCCTGATCTTTCATCTTCGCCATATGTTCAGCGGTGATGATATCCACATTGCCTGTCGTCGTCACATAGACATCCGCCTCGGGAAGCGCCTCCTCAAGCGTCACGACCTGGAGTCCCGCCATACATGCCTGAAGCGCACAGATCGGGTCGATTTCCGTCACAAGGACACGCGCACGTTCATTTTTCAGAGCCTCGGAACATCCTTTCCCGACATCGCCATAACCGCAGACACATGCAACTTTCCCTGAAAGCATCACGTCAAGAGCGCGTTTGATGCCGTCCGTCAAAGAGTGACGGCAACCGTAAATGTTATCGAATTTGGATTTGGTGACGGAGTCATTGACATTGATCGCGGGGAACAGAAGCTCGCCCTTTTCCTCAAGCTGGAGCAGACGGTGCACGCCCGTTGTGGTTTCTTCGGACACTCCGCGCAGTTTCTTTGCAACTTTCGTCCAATGCCCCGGTTTTTCCTTGAGAACGCGTTTCAGCAGATTGAAAATCACCCCCTGTTCCTCACTCTCCGGTTTCTTGTCAAGGAACTTCGCATTCTTCTCCGCCTTGACGCCGAGATGGATCAGCAATGTGGCATCGCCGCCGTCATCCACGATCTGATCGGGACCGGAACCGTCCGGCCATGTCATTGCGCGATAGGTGCAGTCCCAGTATTCTTCAAGGGTTTCACCTTTCCATGCAAACACCGGAATGCCTTCGGCGGCAATCGCG
>ULXX01001191.1_pt1 | contig 12571 bp, 9 predicted proteins | sample 1961621 | NCBI WGS metagenome assembly ULXX01 (sample SAMEA4835848, study PRJEB28245) | human gut metagenome | biome: gut microbiome; material: fecal sample | place: Denmark | collected 2008
CTGCCGTAAAGCAATCTATCATCGCAAAAACCTGAAATTCGATGCTGCCGACCGTGCAGCGGGAAATTGTATCCCGCGTAATCGTCCCGCCCGGGCCGACGGTATCGATGAGCTTTTGCAGTTCGTTGCTTATTGCGGTCATATCAGTGCCGACAAGCCCGGCAAATGTTCTTGCCGTGTCCGAATCGAGCACAGCACCCTGTTTGTTTGCCGTTTTCATGCACCATTTGATAATATCCGACAGCGGCAGCTCATCAAACTCCACCGCACGTCCTTCGGAACGGAGACGCTTTACCAAACTGTTTTTCGAATCCGCCGCACCTTTTATATTGATAAGCAGAATCGAACTCTCGGGCATTTTTTGAGTATAGTCCGCAAGTTTCGGGTAATCGAGTCCCGATGCCAATCCGTTGCAGACAACAAGCCGCCTGTCGCCGAACAGCGGCAGCGTTTCGCAGGCCTCCGTAAGCGCATCCGTATCAGGTTCATACAGAACGCTCATGTTAAAAGCGCGGAAATCCTCGGGAATCAGCTTTTCGGCAGCTTTCAGTGCGCTTGCCTTAACAAACTCCTCTTCCCCCTGCAAAAGGTATGCGCCGCGAAGGCCGTCCGCAGCAATCAGTTTAAAAAAATCATTGTGGTTCATAATGTTATTATACTAAAAACCAAAGAGCATGTAAACAGCAGCAGGCAGAATACGGCAAGTCCCGCCCTTTTTTGAAACGGACGCAGCACATACGGGGAAAGCACAAACAGCATTGCAAGGAAGAGAGCGCAGCTTGCGAGAGGAATCGTCGGAAGATCCAACGAAGCATACGGCAATGCGGAAAGAAAGCCGAGGCAGCGTTCAACAACAAAGAGCACCGCACGCGGCGCAACGGCAAGCACTGCCGCAAAACCGGGGAACGGTATGCCGATTATCAGAATTGCAATGCAAAGCACCATCACAAGCGAAAACAGCGGCACGGCAATAAGGTTGCCCGCAACGAAATACAGCGGCAGGCAGCCGAAATATGCAGCTTGAAACGGAGCAGTGGCAATGCTTGCACCGAGACAGGCCGAAACAGAACCTGCAAGCGGGATATGCGCCGAAGCGAGTGCTGTTTCAAATTGCTTTGAAAACAGTATCAGCCCGAAACACGCCGCGAACGAAAGTTGAAAACCGACAGAATAGAGCTGAAACGGTTCAAACGCAAGTATCAGCACCGCAGCGGCGGCAAGTCCGTTCAGCGAATCCGCACGGCGGTTCAATGCACGGCAAAGCATCGCGCATATGACCATTATTGAGGCGCGGACGATGCCCGCTGCATATACCGCAATGCAGCAATACATGATGAGCCCGATTCCGACGAATGCAGTGCGCAGCCACCGCTTGCGCTTCGGAACAAAAAGGCCGAGAATTGCGGCAATGATGCCCGTGTGAAATCCGGAAATCGCCAAAAGATGAGCCGTGCCCGTTGCTCTGTATGCCTCGGTTCTGTCGGATTGCAATGCCGTTTTGTCTCCCACGATGAGTGCGGAAACAATGCCGGCATCCGTGCCGAAAATGCGGCCGATATGCCGAACGATTGAGCTGCGCACCGATGTCAAAGCCTCCCGAACGGGCAGGTTATGTTTCGATACAACGCTGATTTCATCGACTGCTGTTGAACCGTCATCGTTCAAACCGCCGCCGTATAACCTTCCCGATGCCGTTATACCCTCCGAAAGCTGTTTCAGGAATCTGCTCCGTTCCGACGAATCTGCCTTTGCCGCTCCGCGAAGATAGACTTTCGGAATATAAACGCCGTCTCCGACATCTATGTTTAAATAGCCTTCCGTTATGATTTTTACTCTGCCTTCCCTGCGGAAAATCCCCGCGGATGCAGATGAATGCAGCTCGCTTTTTGTGAGAATGAGTTCCGTTTCCCCGTCCGAGTATTCCGCTGAAAGTACGGTTCCCGAAACGGTATAGTTGCCGTTCGGAAGCTCAGTCGGAAGACGCAAAGCGGCAAAAAGTATTCCGACGAGTACCGAAGCCGCAAACAGTGCGGAGCGCGTATTCAGAAGCAGCGCGAACACAACCCCTGCCGCGCCGCACGCTGTCATAATACATAAAACGGCAGCGCCGCCTGCGGGCATGATCCCGCAAACGGCGATACCGAGCATCAGCCCGACCGCAATCTCCGCAATCGGACGATAGTTTATAAGTTTATTTGAAGTTGGTGCATTTTGCGGCGTGTCCATTCGTTTTCCGAATGATTCTCACTCGTGCGCACCCAAAAAAACTCAGCAAAGCCGCTTTCGTATTTGGGATGATGAAAGACGGAAAGACCGTCAACGCACGATATTCGAATCAATCAGTCTGCTCAGCCGTTAAGCAATGCCATTGCCTCGATTTCAACAAGTGCACCGGCGGGCAGCGCGGCAACTTCAACGCAGCTTCTTGCCGGGAAGGGTGCGGGGATCATCATTCCGTAAAGCTTGTTGACCTTTGCAAAATCGTTCATATCCTTAACAAATACCGTTGTTTTTACGATATTTTCCATGCTTGAACCGGCAGCTTCGAGAACGGCTTTAAGGTTCGTGAGAGCCTGAATCGTTTGAGCCTCAACGCCTTCAACAAGTCCGCCGACGGCGGGATCAATGCCGATCTGACCGGAAGTGAAAACCATTTTGCCGACCTTTACGCAGTGGCTGTAAGGTCCGATTGCGGCGGGCGCGTTCTGTGCATTAACAACCTGTTTCATTTTGTTTCCTCCATGCAATATGTTAATTTAAATTGTTACTATAAAAACAATAGGTTATGCTCCGTACAAACAGCGAAGCCCTATTGAATTCGGCGTTTTTCGGATGAAATCATAAACTTTCCGAACAGCTTCCGTCTGCATGAGCGCGGAGCGTGTTATCGATGGAATCGTTCCAAAGTATCAGTGCATTTTCACCCGTGTCACTGTAGTATTTTCGCCTTGTTCCCGCGTACCTGAACCCAAGCGCGGAATACACGCGCTGCGCTTTGTGGTTAAATTCGCGGACTTCAAGCGTCATTCGCTTTCCGCCGTTCGCTTTTGCTGTTCGCATGAGACAAAGTATCAAATTGGTTGCAATGCCGCGGCAGCGATATTCGGCAGCAACGGCAATGTTTGTCATGTGTGCCTCATCAAACATCTGCCACATGCCGGCATAACCGACAATTTTCCCGTTGTCCTCTGCAACAACATAACTTGCAGCATCATTGCGGATAACCTCACCAATGAGGGATTCAACGCTCCACGGCTGCGAAAAGCAGCTGCATTCGATTTCATAGACCTGTTCGATATCCGGCAGCGTCATGCTGCGGTAAACAAGTTCACTCATATTTCCGTTCCTTATATAACTTTAAAAGTTAAAGTATCAGTTTGATTCCGGCGGAGTGCAGCACGCGGTCAATGCATAGACTCTTGCTGCTCCGTGTTTTTTAAGCTCCGATGCACACTCTTTTAGAGTTGCGCCGGTTGTTCGGACATCATCCACAAGCAGAACCGACAGCCCCGCACATTCGGGCGACGCTTCAAATGCGCCGTTCAGGTTTTTTGCACGCAATTTTGCATTCATGCCGACCTGCGGGCTTGTGTCCCGCACACGTTTAAGCAATTCCGCACGGATATTGATATTATACCTTTCCGCCACGGATTTTGCAAGGATGAAACTTTGATTGAAGCCGCGTTCCTTTTCGCGTCGCGGATGCAGCGGAACGGGAACGATGCAGTCAATCGGCCAATCGGCGGGGATGCACATAAAGTGCGTCAAAAATTCCCGAACATAAACGGCACAGTTATACTTCAGCGCATAAACGGCGCGTTTCGAAACATCGTTATAAAACAATCCTGCGGCGTATTCATCAACGAACTCGATTCTCTCGGCCAACGGGTTCACGGCAAGACCCGCTTCACACTCCGAGCAGATTCCGTATTCATTCACAGCCGCTTCCTTTGAGCAGGAATGGCATTTCAGGTGCTGCGGAAAAACGAAGTCGAGTGCTGAATTTATCCATTGTTTAAATCTTTTGTTCATATCGGTTTGCCGCTCCGGCAATATCACTCATTCAATGACAATTTGCACAAAACCGTACATTGTTCCTTACACGTCGGGCAAGGTTTCGTTTCTCTCGCGCAAAAAAGTTTCCAGTGCGCTGTATCTTCTGCGGACGTTTGTGTTTGACACCATATATTTAATGCATCCGACCGAACCGAGAATGTAAACCTTGCTGCGCGCCCTTGTCACGGCGGTGTACAGGATGTTGCGATTAAAAAGCATGTTTGGGCCGTTCACAAGCGGAAGAACTACGCAGGGGAACTCGCTGCCCTGGCTTTTGTGAACAGATATGCAGTACGCAAGGTCAATTTCTTCAAGCTGATTGAAATTGTAATCCGCAACCCGTTCATCATCAAACAGCACCGTAATGAATTTTGAGGCATTATCCACACGAAGAATCGTGCCTATATCGCCGTTGAAAACACCTTCTCCCTCGCTGTCGTCCGCACCAAGCTTTGTTTTTCTCCACTGAATATCATAATTGTTCTTTATCTGCATCACCCTGTCACCCTCTCGGAAGGTGATTTCACCGAATTTAAATTCGGCCTTGTCACCCGCCGCCGGATTCAGCTCCGCCTGAAGCAAAGTGTTGAGGTTCACGACTCCGAGCATGTTTCCCTTCATCGGCGAAAGCACCTGCAGTTCGTTTATTTTGCCGAGATAAGCATAATCACCGCAAAGGTTCAGCACGGATGAAAGCGCGATATCTGCCGTGGAACATTCATAAAACAGAAAGTCGTTTTCCTCGTCAATATTATCCAAAACAGGCATTTCCCCACGGTTGATAAGATGCGCATTTGTAACGATTCGACTGCGCCCTGCCTGTCTGAAAATTTCATTCAGCCTTATGACCGGAATTACATCGGAATTCACAAGATCACGAAGCACATTGCCCGGGCCGACCGACGGCAGCTGGTCCACATCGCCCACCATTACAAGGCGTGTGCCTTTGGCCACCGCTTTCAGCAGGGAGTGAAACAACATGACATCAACCATTGACATTTCGTCAATTATAATAACATCCGCTTCAACAGGATAATCCGCGTTTCGGTTGAAAGAATTATTGTTAAAATTGTATTCAAGCAGACGGTGAAGCGTTCTTGCCTCACGCCCTGTCGTGTCGCTGATGCGTTTTGAGGCCCTGCCTGTCGGTGCCGCAAGCTCGATTTGCAGCCCGAGATGCTCCATAATCTCAATAACGAATTTTAAAATGGTGGTTTTTCCGGTTCCGGGGCCGCCGGTAACGATCAGAACTCCGTCCGTCACGGCGCGTTTCACCGCCTCGTTCTGTGCAGCTGCAAGAGTGACGCCAAATTGTTTTTCGAGTCGTTTTATTTCACCGTCGATATCAAACAGGGACAGAATATCAACATTAGTGACGATATTTGAAAACAAAGCCGCACAATCCGATTCGACATAATGCATATATTTCAAAAAAATGTAATCGCGTTCACCCATACGCTTTTCGACGAGAGAACTCGATTCAAGCATTTTTTCAAGCACCGCTTCCACCCGTTCCGGCACAACGCCGAGGACGTTGTTTGCCGCAAACATCGCTAATATATCCCGCGGCAGGCATGTATTGCCTTCCTGCCTTGCAAGCGAAAGCGCGTATTTTATGCCCGCACGAACACGAAATTCCGATTCACGCTCATATCCGGCCTCAAATGCAATTTTATCCGCCGTCTTAAATCCGACGTTTTCAAAGTCATCAATCAGACTGTACGGATTTTCCTTCACCATGCTGACGCAGTTTTCACCGTAGAGCTTGTATATTTTCATTGTCATTGCAATTGAAAGCCCAAGCTCCTGCATGCCCATGATTATGTCCTGCATCGCTGCCTTTTCAAGGTAGGATTCATGGATCATTTTCGCTTTTTTCGGCCCGATACCGCTGATTTTCGTAAGCTTCATCGGTTCGGTCTTAATAATTTCGAGAGTTTCTGCGCCGAACTTATCCACAAGCAGCCTTGCAGTCGCCTCGCCGATACCCTTAATAAAGCCGCTCGCAAGATATGCGCGAACAGCTTCGGCCGAAGTCGGTATATCATTTTTATATGAAGTCACACGGATCTGCTCGCCGTACATCGGATGCGCCGTCATGTTGCCCGTCACGGTCACATGTTCGCCGTCGTTCACGGACGGCATAACGCCGACAGCGGTCAACTCTTCTCCGTCATCGCCCTTTATCCTGAGAACGGTCCACCCGTTCTCCTCGTTTCGAAACTTTATGCCGGTTACTGTGCCCGTGAATTCCATGCCGCCTCGCAGTTTTAACGTCCGAACCCTGATGCGCCCAAACGATTTATGGGTTGATTGTATCATATTTTGCGACGATTCGCAACGGGAAAGTTGACGGCAACGGTCGCACATTTTTCAATGGAATATGCATCACTCCCACGAAAGCAGCCACCGCTGTGTTTCAACATCAACGGCAACTTCAGTTTTATCGTTAATTCCAGGCGACTTGATAAACAGTACCCGCGTTCCTGCTTCATTCTTCGCTGCATATGGAGTTCCCGGTCGTAAAACAAAAAGATCACCCTCAGAAAACTCATACTCTTCACAACTTCCGTCCAACAGTTTAACTTTCATTTTTCCACGCAAAACATAGTTGTGTTCAGTACACTGCGTATGCATATGCGGTTTGTCTGCTGTGAACGTTACATAATTCGAAATACCAATTTCTATATCATCATCAATATGTTTTAAAAATGGCTGCTCTTTTTTTAAGCGTCCTGCCAAATATTGTCTGTACTCCTTGCTAAGCGCATCTTCAATGCTTTTTCCTTTTAAAATCTCCATATTAAAATATCCTCACACTTTCCGAATTACTATACTCTGTCCACGCCTGCATCCATCTATCATGGTTTTGACTTATAAGTTCGAACGATCTCTTGCGCATTTCACGGCTGTTGAAAAATTTTATCTGGTTTTCAAAAAAATCGTAATTTTCCTGATCTTCTCTCATGAAAATCACCATAGTTCTTCTGTCAGCTGACGAATCCATATTGCACGAATATAGATCTACTTTAATATGGTTCTTTTCCCTATTCTCTTCATCATATACTATTTGAAACATAGCATACGGCAGCACGCATTCGGTGACTGTAAATGTGAAGCGTCGTTCCTTGCTTGCTGTTTTGTATGGTCCTGACTCTATCATTCTGTTGATATTTGCATACGTATTTAAGAAAACAGCTTCTTCGTTATCCATCAGTGCGTGATTTCCAAGTTTCGAATAATTAACAGCATCTTTGGATGCAACTGACAGAGGTGCATTAACAACCAATCTGAAAATGAATCTTTCTTCTTTTAGCAGTTGCGCAAAAATATTAAACATTGTTCCATAATCATATGCTCTCCGATCAATGCGTGCAACATCTGTGTTGATTATGATTGTTGCGGCGTAACATACCATGTTAATTTCCTTAATACAGCTGTTTCCAGTAAAGTCATCATGCCTTTTTACGCACTCGACAAGTTCCCTTCCAAATCGCTCATTTAGTGATGCAATATCGTTTTCCAGTTTTCCTCGCGAAGTTAGCCATGTATTAGCCTTTCGCTTAATTATTTCTCTCCAGCTGACCACATCTTTTAAGACCTCATAGTCAACATCATTTGTGCATAAATTGTCCATTACGTTATAAAAGAGGCGATTTTCCTCCGGAATCTTATAATGGTTGATGTATCTAATCCCGCTGATGCTTTCCGGAAGTTTTCTTAACACATCATAGTCGATGTTCCCGTATGTGAGGACGAGGATTCTTCTTTTACTTTCACATGCGGTTTTAATTTCCTGAAAATAAATGTTCTCTTCATTATCGCTGCTGTCGTTCAGTGTGCAGAGTTCTTCTACGGCATCCTCCGTCAGCAAACATAGGAAATAGGGCGCATTCCGGACCTCATGAAGAAGTCTTTCACGATAGTCCCGATCCTGATTCATTGCATAATCATCCATGAACGGCCCGACTCCTTTCGTAACGAAAAAATCATATATGCGTCCCGCGAGATGTTTATGAGTGTGTTTATAGTTTATAAATACTCCGTATGTCATTTATTTCCTTTCCAACCCTTGGTTCAGTACTTGCGCTGTAAAGCATGTTTTTTAATTCGTGTTAATTCTTATGTTTGTCAATTTTTGACAAGTCGTCCCATGCACAAAGCTTGTTATGTACCTTTGCTCTATCTGCACGGTATGAGCCACGAACATAACCGAGTGTCATTGTGTATGCATTCCAGCGCATATGTTCGCTGCGCTTCCTTTTCATGCAGTTTTCACATTCGCAAGTACTTCTGCCTTCTTTTTTCGAGCATTTCGTAATTACCCGAAGGATCTCTTGATTGTCAAGCTCTCTTTTGTAAAGCTCCTTGGCCATTGACGAAATACGGTAGTACTCATATTTTTCGAATTTCGCTCTCGAACTGCGCTGCGCTTCCGGAGTCAATTCGTACTCAAATCCCCAGTCATACCGTTTGACTTCTGTAATTTTATCGCTATCACCCGATTCCAACCATTCATTATGTACTTTCTGTTCAATATCAACCCAGCTGTTGTGCTGTTTATATGCACTGTCTTCAAGCTTTGCATCATATATGCATGAATAATCAAACTGAGAAGACAGTCCGCCCACGAAGTGAATATGATACGGTGTATCGTTATGATTTTTCAAACCGCAGGAATTACCCGCAGAGCATTTTTCATCCCGAATGATTCCCGACTTGCGCTCATCATAAACAATTGAAAAAATCTCAACGGGTTCTTTCCTCCATTCCATCTGTTTAGCCTGTTTATTATTGATTTCGTTCAGTCTGTCAAACAGCATGCGAAGATGTATCGACATTTCAATATTTTCATCGTCATCGCCAAGAGCAACAAAAGCAAGATTTATTCGGCGAATTCTTTCAAGAACAGCTTTATCCGCATCGTTATTCGACTCGTGTTCAATGCTTGTCCCTCCGCGAAGAATCAAGTTATCGAAATCCGCTGAGTCAACATCAACGCCCGAGAATGTTACAATATCGTATTTTGCTTCCCCCTCGGTTTTACAGCGGTTGAATTTGAGTACATCCGGGAAATCACGATTGATTTTTTTGCTGATGTAATCGTTTTCGTTTGTGCCTTTGTTGTCAATAATTGTTATCTCAAGGGTATAGCCCTCAAACTGGAAATACCACAGCAGAGTTTTAAAAAACTCTATACCGTATTGACCAAAGCCAACGATCAGAACGGATAGCCTGTCCTCTTTGCTTCTATGAGCAATGTCATATAACTTCATTTTGGGAATAATATCCCAAATCAAGTGCTGAACTTCGTCCACTCGGCGCAGCTTGAAGCAATTATCGTCGCAGTTATGCTCAACAGCATGCTCCAACAGTTTTTCATACTCAACTGAGTCAATAGTGTATGCAGCACTTGGCTTTGTTGAAAAAACGAATATCTTTACATTATGCTTCTTGTTCTTTTCATTTAGCTCTGTGGTAAGCTGCACTGCCTGGCTGACGTTTTCCGATTCGTTTTCACCAATCAGAAATATTTCAACATCCCCCTTTTTTTTGATTATATTCAGGTGCGTAACATCCCTTTTAAGGCATATTGCATTAATGTCCCTCGCCGCATTCATTAATTCGTAGTTTTCTTCATCGTCATGCTCAAAGACATCGGCAAACACAATAACAGCTTTCTCATCCGTTTTGCGAATGCTGTTCGCCAGTGCAATGGATTTCTCGTTAAGTTCAGACATTATATAATGTTTTTTGAAAAATCGGAATCGGTAGCGCACCTCTCCCATAACGTTTTTAAACAACATCAAAACATTGCTGAATGTCATCAACGGGGCAAGTACGTACAAAAAAGCCGCATATGACGTGAAAATTATATACAGTTCCGCGTTTTGTCCTGCAACAGCATTCGTAACGGTGTCAAAATCTCCATCCAAAATAAAGACTCTGAACGAATTGTGAACCGCAAGCAAAAAGGGCCGAATGTATCTGTGGCTGTCCGTCAATGCATTATTGGTATAGCATATTGGAATAAAAATTAGCAGAACCGAAAAAAACACACCTATAGTGAAAATCTGTATCGAAGAAAGAACCCTTTTTGCTCGCTTTCCGGTTTTAAACAGGTACAGCGCACGAACGAGACAACCAACCCCGACAAGGAAGGACAACGCCGCAAATGCTGCAAAAAAAACATGTCCGTTCATTTTGATAATTCCTTTCTGTGTATATCAATCGGCGAAATAACCGGCGCCACCGTCAGTCATTTCTGCCGTAAAAAGTGCCGCCATGCAGATTATTTAAAGATAGTCTCACTTTGTCAAAAGGTAATGATCGGTGTACTTCGCTACTTCCAGACCAAGCTCTTTTGCAATTCGTTTAATCTGCAATGAAGTCCAAAAGTTTTTTGAAACTTCCAGATATCGCACTCGCTTCAAATTGCGCAGCGGACGTATGTCTTTTATGTTTTCGGCACGAAGTTCAAGATGCCTGAGGTTTGCAAGCATCGTCAGTGAATCAATATTATTAATGCATTTCACTTTCACTACTAAACATTGCATGCTGTTTGTGAGCTCTTCCAACGCTTTCAAGTCAATATAATCTGACCCGTATATTTTAGGCGCTTTTAATCTTTTTAGTATGCCTTTCGGCATGTCTTGCGGGCGATATTCTGACCTGTATATTTCAAGCGCTTTTAATCTTTTTAATTCTCCCAGCACTGAAATATCGGAAAGCACGTTGCTGAATATCGTCAGCTCTTCAAGATTCTCAAGCCGCGCAATCGGACTCAACTCTCGCAGAGTCCCGCCTATCACGAGCGTCCTAAGATTTTTTAAATTGCCTAAAGGACTTATATCCCGAATTTCACTCCGGCTACCGTTTCCAAGGTCGAGATGCCGCAAGCTTGTAAGGTTTGAAATTGAGCGAATTACGTCCTCGTTAATGGGACAACGCAAAACCAGTTTTCTTAATTTTTTTCCACAATATTCGAAGCATGAAAAATTCACGGGAGCAGTTCCTTCGATTTCCAATGTTCTCAGATTGGGCAGATTTTTTATCTGTTCAATGTCGAATGCACCGTATCTGGCAAAATCTATGCATAGTTCATCTATTTTTTTTCCAATATCGGAGTAATCCTGCAAAGCACCGATATCAATACTTATGTAAGTATCACCGTCAACATTTCCGTATCTCTCGAAACGTGATATTAGTTTGCGATACAACGATATGCTTACCCCAATACTTGATGCTGAAATCATTTCGTCGTAATGTTTGTGAACGTAGTTCCGTATTGAGTACATATCTTCGTAAAGAATAGAAAACTCAAGGCGTTTATTCTGCGCTTCATCCGAAGTATTTCCGCAGCAGCTTTTCAGTTGCTCGGCAGTCTGCGCTTCATTTGAGTTATGCTTTGCTGCAATTTCAACGCTATGGTTCTGTTCCGCAGCTGCGGGGTGAAGCTCCACTGCTGTATTGCTGTTTGCCCGTGCGGCTGTTGAAGCATTTATTGTTTTGACGTTGTTTTCCGATTCTCGGCAATCGTTCAATCCGGGCGCAGTCAGAAGCTTTTTAAAGAAAGCATTCTCGCTTTCGTATTTATACCAATGTATCGCCTGGCGTGACGAAAGCTGCATCTTAAGACCGCCTTCCAGCTTAATGTTTTCCAAGTAGACAATAAGCATTTTCTTACGTTCATTAAATGCCGTATGCAGCTCACATTTACAATAGTTCGAATCAAGTGCATTTGCCGAAATGAATCCGATGAAATAGCTGCTGCGTTCAAGGTATTTTTCGATCGTATCCGGCCACTCCGAGCCGGGGTCAATGCCCTCATCATACCAAACACGAAATCCGCTTTGCTGAAGCAACGCAATAGCCCGCATAACAACTTCGGAATCTTTATGTGCATAGCTAACGAAAATATACGGTTTTTCTCCGATATACGGAATGGGCATTTCTTTTTGATTCATATTTTTCTCCCGTTAAAGCATTTCATACCTTTTTGCTCAGCGGCATGTTAAACACAAGCTGTCTCTCGAAATATGCACTAACCATGTTCTTAAATGCAAACCGCCTTTTGTTTGGCCACAGAACATCTTAAAAGCCGCCCGGCATCTTAATACGAATTATATCGCAAAACGGCAAAAAAAGCAATATCATGCGTCAAAAATTGCAATATTGAGTACATTTGCAAATTGAAGTGTTTGTTATGGTTATTTGATTATAAATGTTAATTCAGTGATATGCGTCATGCTGATTGTGCCCCGCGCATTCATGTCAACCTCTTCATTTCCGCATTTCAAACGCAATCAGCAGCTCTGCGACATCGTTATAGCTGTTGACGCCGGCGGTTTGGCCGTTATGTTTTAGGTAGGCGTCATTAATTTTGTTATTTGCGCTGCCGAGGGGATCGTTTTTGTACTGCTCGGTCCAACGGGAATAATCGGCGAGATCGCGAATCATTGCGGGGGTGAAGAAGCGTTCACGGACGCTGTAGAAACGTTTTTCGTCAACGGAG
>ULXX01055082.1_pt1 | contig 12473 bp, 13 predicted proteins | sample 1961621 | NCBI WGS metagenome assembly ULXX01 (sample SAMEA4835848, study PRJEB28245) | human gut metagenome | biome: gut microbiome; material: fecal sample | place: Denmark | collected 2008
TGCTTAAATATAAAATACCTCAGATTGTTACGTTGACCCCTGAAATCCTTGAATTTCAGAGCTTTGCTTTAATTTTCTATTTGCTTTCGCGGTGCGTACGAGACTCGAACCCGTGACCCCATGCGTGACAGGCATGTATTCTAACCAACTGAACTAACGCACCATTATTTCATTCTTTCGTTGCTATCTCTCTCGATTGCGGTTGCAAAGGTAGACAAAATTCTTATATCTGCAATAGCTTGAAAGAAAAAAAATCATCTTTTTTTTAACATAGCTTGATTATAAGAGATTTATGTTACCTTTGCAAAACTAAATTAATATTGAAATCATGAGAAATACTCCTATTGAACGTAAGTTGATAGATGAAACTATCGCAGATTTTCATATCACAGACTTTGCCAAAGCAACCATCCGTGAAGTAAAAGCCATTGCAGCCAATGCCGAAGCGGCATCGGGTGTGGAATTCATAAAAATGGAAATGGGTGTACCCGGACTCCCCCCCTCAGCCGTCGGCGTAAAGGCCGAGGTGGAGGCATTGCAGAATGGTATTGCCAGCCTCTACCCGGACATTAACGGACTTCCCGCCTTGAAAGAGGAAGCATCACGTTTTATCAAAGCCTTTATCAATGTAGATGTAGCCCCCGAAGGTTGTGTACCAGTTACCGGCTCCATGCAAGGAACTTTCGCTTCATTCCTCACATGTAGCCAGTGCGATGAGAAAAAGGATACCATTCTCTTCATCGATCCCGGTTTCCCGGTACAGAAGCAGCAGTTGGTCGTGATGGGACAGAAATATGAAACCTTTGACGTATATGACTACCGTGGCGACAAGTTGAAAGCGAAGCTGGAAAGTTACCTCAGCAAAGGCAATATCTCTGCCATCGTCTATTCCAATCCCAACAACCCCAGCTGGATTTGCCTGAAAGAAGAAGAGTTGTGCATCATCGGCGAACTGGCAACCCAATATGACGTCATTGTGCTGGAAGACCTCGCCTACTTTGCCATGGACTTCCGCCAAGACTTGAGCAAACCGTTCCAAGCGCCTTACCAACCTTCTGTGGCACACTATACGGACTATTACGTGCTGCTCATTTCCGGTTCCAAAGCTTTCAGCTATGCCGGTCAACGTATCGGTGTCAGCTGCATTTCGGACAAACTGTATCACCGGGCCTATCCCGGGTTGACACAACGCTACGGCGGCGGCACCTTCGGCACAGTATTCATCCACCGCGTACTCTATGCGCTCTCCTCCGGCACCAGCCACTCTGCGCAGTATGCTCTTGCCGCCATGCTTAAAGCAGCCAATGAAAGTCAATACAACTTCCTTGATGAAGTGAAAGTATACGGTGAGCGTGCCCGCCGCCTGAAAGAAATCTTCTTGCGCCACGGTTTCCACTTGGTATACGACAATGATTTGGGTGATCCCGTTGCCGACGGTTTCTATTTCACCATCGGTTATCCGGGCATGAGTAGCGGAGAACTTGCGCGGGAACTAATGTACTACGGTGTAAGCGCCATTTCGCTGGTGACCACCGGAAGCCATCAAGAAGGATTGCGTGCCTGCACTTCCTTTATCCAAGACCATCAGTACGACCAGTTGGACGAACGTATGGCGATTTTTGCCGAGAATCACCCCATCCAATAAAAAATATCCCTATATAAATAAGGTATCTCTACCAGTTGATGCCGGTATCCCACCACAATCGGGAACCGGCATTGTCATCCCCACCCAGTGCCTCTACCAAAGCGGCATACTGCTCGGCATTCTCCGTCTTCAGTCCGCCGGGAAAGTTCAGACGGCTAATCATTGTCTCAGTATCTATGCACCCGTCTTTACTGTGATTAAAGCGTACGGGGAATAGCCGGGGATACCCCATCCGGCGCTGTTCAGCCCAAGCCTCACACCCTTCGGGAAACATGGCAATCCATTTTTGGGTAATAATCTTCTCCAGTTTCGTATCCCTATCCGCTGACTCCAGCCAGCGTGGCGAAACTTGGCAACGGGCGGTAATATCATTCTCCATATCGTAGGTATCCACAAAATCGGCAGGCAACAAGTCGCTCTCCAGATAAGCGTCAGACTGCAAGATGCCATACTGACGGAAAGAAGCCATTACCCCTTCTTCATAGCAGGTTTTCGCCGACTCATCGGTCCATCCCCGTAGGGCAGCCTCGGCACGCAGGAACCAGACTTCTGCTGCCGGCATCAACACTGCATCAGTCTGCTGGGTGACTTTCAATTTTGAGAGTGTATTATAATAGTTATGTGCAAAGCATGTACCCTGACGAATGCCGCGATACTCGCCTGCAAACTGTTCATTCTGGCAAGTGGCAAAATAGATTTCACGACGGGGATCTTCATATCCGTTCAGTATGGACTCCATCGGCGCTCCCATATAAGCTTCATTCCAAACAAGGTTTATCTCGCCCAACGGATTGGTATATCCACTCGCCGTGGAAACCGCCACCGACTCGTCCGCCTCCCGAATGACTCCGTATTCATTATCCATCGCTTTACGGAATTCCGTTTTTGCCTTCTCCGGACTGGCTACCGCAATGCGCATGGCAAGCCGCATCCGCAACGAATTGGCAAACTTTATCCAAGAGTCATAATCACCGTCCAACAACATATCGAAACGCGCAAACTCCGAAGCTCCCGGATGCTCGACAATATAATCGGAAAGTACAGCAACAGCCGTATCGAGTTCACAGAAAAAGGCACTATAGACCTCTTTCTGCGTGTCAGGCATATAACGGGCTTCGGGATCGGCAAAATGACTATACACAATAGGGCCGTAATAGTCCGTGACACGGTGCATCACTTCCACCTTCAGTATCTTGGTAATGCCGAAAAAGGCAGGCATACGGTCACGTGTGGCATTCTCCGACTGATATATCTGCGGGAAAACATACTCATAGGTATGTCCCCACATGGCGCTGTTCCATCCATCCTGCAAGTTGTAGTCCGAATTGTGCGAACCTCCATTCAGAGGCTTGGCATCGTGCATGTAACCGCTGAACATGTCGGCATTCAAATTCTGGGTCAATTGAAAAGGCCAGTTCTTCCCTTTTCCGTAGTCGTAATTGAAATAGATGCCTTGCTGGATGATTCCAAGACGGATGCCATGTTCGTTATAGTCGGCCTGCAAGTCCTCGTCCGTCACGCCGGACTTGTCCGTATTGATTTCCTTAAAGTCTCCCGTACAAGCCAGAAACACGAAAACCATGCCAATCAGTACTATAATCCTCTTCATATCAAGTCTCCCTCCCCCTCTTAAAATTCACACTTCAAAGAAAATCCCCAACTACGCGTGGTAGGCATACCGTAGACTTCAATTCCCTGGTTATCATTGCCCGTAGAGAGTACCAGGTCAGGGTCGAAAGGCGCCTTTTTGTAGAAGAAGAACAAGTTGCGTCCCGAAAAGGACAGTTGTGCCCGCTTGAGGACTTTGGTCTTTTCCATCCAGGCTGCAGGCAGTTGGTAGCCCACGGACAGCTCACGCAGCCTGATGTTCGTGGCATCATACATATAATATTCCGTCACCCCGGCCCGTCCGCCTACAACATTCTTATAAAATCCTTTCACATTATCTATCCGGTTACCTTCAAGCATTACATAACCTTTGTCTCTGGCCCGGGCCGTGACTTCAGAAACGCCATACATATCCATATCCGCCTGCGTCTGGGACAAAATATCGCCTCCAAAGCGACAATCCACCAGAAAATAGAAAGAAAAATTCTTGTAAGACAGCATATGATTCCAGCCCAGCATCAGTTTTGGATTGGCATTGCCCACTTTCACCGTATTGCCATCACCTTCCACCAAAGGCATGCCGGTATTGTCTCCTTCCGTGCCGTAAACGATATTGCCCGCATCGTCACGTACAAAAGCTTTTCCGTAGATGTCACCGATAGAGCCCCCTTTCACCAATTTCATGGCATAACTGGACGAGAAGCTGGTAGGACCGTAAAGAAACTCCTTCAGCGCTTCGTGCAGTGAAATTATCTTGTTGCGGTTGGTGGAGAAGTTTACCTCTGTTTTCCACTTGAAATGGTTTGTCAGCAAAGGAACGGCATCCAATGAAACCTCCCACCCCACATTCTGTATATTACCCGCATTGACATAACGGTAGGCATATTTATCGCCCGACAGAGTGGGAAGCTTGAAGAACTGGTTCCGGGTATTCGTCTTATAGAAAGTGGCATTCAAACCAATGCGGTTCTTTAAAAAACGCGCTTCTATACCCGCCTCAAAGGAATGCGTCATCTCCGGTTCCATATCCTTGAACGGCGCGGCATCACTTGCCAGGAACTCTCCACCCGCCGTGATATGCGAGGAAGGATTTGTGATGAACATGGGAATATCATCGCCCATTAGCCAATACATGCAAAATAAGGGAAAATAAAAACAAATAAAATCTATATAATTACTGATAATCAGTATATTATTACAAAAGATGATTTCTGTTGTATTCCTTAAAAATCTCTACTATTCGCCATTTTTGTTACCTAAAACGATACTTATATTCGGATTATTTCGTATCTTTGTATATGGATATAAATCACTGACAAACAATGGGAAGGAAAAAGAAATCATTGATAGAAAAATCTCCGTTCAAGCTACGTCGCCGTAAACTGACAGACGGACGTTTATCCTTGTTTCTCGACCGCAGCGTGGACGGCGGGCATGAGTACGAGTTTCTGCAACTCTACCTCATGCCGGAGACATCCGCCAAAGCAAAGCGGCAAAATGCACAGACACTCCGCAAGGCGGAAGACATTCAGCGTGAACGGACGGAAGCCCTGCTCAATGCGAAAGTGGAAGCAGTACCGGAAAATAAATCTTCCGACATGCTTTTGTCAGACTGGATGGCCATTGTCCGTAAGAACCACGAACACCGGGGAGCGCTTGATCTGAACGGTATCGACAACGCCCGCAAGAACCTGCTGAAATACCGTGCGGATGTCAGACTCCGTGATGTGGACAAACAGTTCTACATTGATTATATCAACTGGCTTCGCTCTTCCTGCAAGACCGCATGGGGAAAACAGGTTACTCCCAAGACGGCTCATTCCTATTATACTACTTTGCGCACAGCATTGAACGAGGCTGTGCGTGAAAGACTGATTGAATCAAATCCTTGGTACAAACTGGAAATGACCGAGAAAATCAAAGTTCCCGAAAGCAAACGGGATTTTCTGACCATCGAGGAGATAAAGAAAATGATAGCCACGCCATTTTTTAACGAGCAGGTACGGCAGGCATACCTGTTTTCCTGTTTTTGCGGACTTCGTATCAGTGACATACGGAAATTGCGTTGGCGTGACATTTCCATATCAGGCGGGCAATGGCTCGTGTCGGTAGTAATGACAAAGACCACCAATCCCGTTTATATCCCCCTTTCGTCCCAAGCGGTAAAATGGTTGCCGGAACATAATGGCTGTACACCGGATGATCTTGTCTTTGGAGGGCTGCCCAATGCAAGCAACCTTTGTGTCAGTCTCAAGAATTGGGCTGAAAAGGCAGGGGTTAAGAAGAACGTGACATTCCATACAGCAAGACATTCATGCGCGGTGTTGCTGCTGACGCTCGGAGCGGACATCTATACCGTCTCCAAAATCCTCGGCCACCGTTCCGTGCGTGCCACACAGATTTATGCAAAAATAGTAGACAAAAAAAAGGACGATGCGATCGCCTTGGTTGACGACGCATTCTAAATACATTATTATATATGGCAACAACAAGGAAACCAACCAGACTCAAGGAACCGGTAAAGGTACGCACGAAGAAGCTCGCCGACGGCTCGGAATCCTATTATCTCGACATCTATGTTGACGGCAAGCGCAGTTACGAGTTCCTGAAACTGTACCTGTTGCCCGAAATCAATCCTATGATTAAGGAGCAGAACCGGGCCACAAAAGCGGCGGTAGAGGCCATCAAATCAAAACGCATCATCGAACTGACCCACTCGAAGGCCGGACTGAAAAAGACATCCGTCCGTTCCAGGATGCTGCTGGACGACTGGATGGAAACCTATCTTGCCGAACAGGAACGAAAAGGCGCGAGAGGGTTGAAACTGTTACGGACGGTCTGCCGGTTGCTTCCCCTTTACAGGAAAAAGGTGAAGATGGGAGAGATTGACAAGGACTGGTGTCTGGGATTTATCGACTGGATTCAGCACACCTACAAGACCCGGTGGAACAAGTCACTTTCTCCCAAGAGTGCGGCAGATTATGTGGGTTATTTCTCCACCGCGCTCAATGCCGCTGTCCGTGCCGAGGTTATCCCGGAAAATCCGATCATGACACTGGCCCCCACGGAACGTATCAAAGTACCGGAATCCAAACGTGAATACCTGACTATTGACGAGATAAAAACCCTGATTGACACGGAATGTCCCCGTGAGGATGTGAAGCGCGCCTATCTTTTCTCCTGCTACTGTGGTTTGCGGTTGAGTGACATCTACGCCCTGCGTTGGAAGGACATCTTTCTGGACGGAGAACAACACCGGGTATCTACCGTGATGCAGAAGACCACCACACCGATTTACCTGCCGCTTTCCCGCCATGCCGTCCGTTGGCTGCCTGAAAGGGACGGTGCGGAAGACTGGCTGCATGTCTTTGCCGGACTTCCGGCAGAACCCAATATCAACAAGGTGCTGGCCAAATGGATGGCAACGGCAGGAATCAATAAAAAAATCACCTATCACACGAGCCGCCACACGTTCGCCACGATGATGCTTACCCTCGGTGCAGACCTTTATACCACAAGCAAGTTGCTCGGCCATGCCAACGTGAAGACCACGCAGATATATGCAAAAATTGTTGACAGCAAGAAAACGGAAGCCGTCAATCTGGTGGATAAGGTGTTTGATTAGCAAAGTATTTTGAGAATCATGTTGTTTTTGACGATATTAAAATTGAGATTCACTTTTACTATGCAAAGATATTGAGATTTATGCGGATTTTTAATGAAAACATTTTGAGATATGTGTAAATCGTACTATCTTTGCCCTTGTTAATAATAGTGCAGATATATGATATTCAAAAGGAAGATATATAATGAGCTTCAGCAATGGAAGCGGACGGATGAAGGCAGGACTGCCGTATTGATACAGGGAGCGAGACGTGTTGGAAAGTCCACCATTGCCAAGGAGTTTGCAGAAAACGAATATGAGACTCATATATTGGTGGATTTTGCCGCATGTTCGACAGAGATTCGGGATTTGTTCAATGACGTGTCCGACCTTAACCGAATTTTCATGCGCCTGCAACTGGAATACGGCGTCGAGTTGAAGGAACGGAAGTCTGTCATCATCTTTGATGAAGTCCAGCTTGCACCCAAAGCGAGGCAGGCGATCAAGTATCTTGTGAAAGACGGAAGGTATGATTATATAGAGACCGGCTCGTTGATTTCAATCCGGAAGAATGTCAAGGACATCCTGATTCCAAGCGAGGAGGTCAAACTCCACATGTTTCCCATGGATTATGAGGAGTTCAGATGGGCACTGGGAGATACGGCCACTATCAGGCTGCTCCAAGGCTGTTTCCACGACAAAACATCCTTGGGAGATGCTACGAACCGCAAACTGATGCGTGATTTCCGGTTATATATGCTTGTCGGTGGAATGCCGCAGGCCGTGGCAGCTTATCTTGAAACCAACAATCTGGAAAAAGTGGACAGTGTGAAGCGTTCCATAATAACCTTGTATGAGGATGACTTCAACAAAATCGACCCGACGGGCAACGCGTCCAAGATATTCCGCCAGATTCCGGCCCAGCTGACGGGCAACGCCAACAGGTATCTGGCATGGAGCGCAACAGATGGCACGCGTAATTCCGCACTGGCAGAGATACTTTCCGAAATCAGGGAGTCGATGGTGGTCAACATGGCTTATCATGCCAACGATCCGAGCGCGGGAATGGCATTGCACCAGGACCCCAACAAATACAAGATGTTCGCGGGCGATACGGGACTGTTCGTCACTCTCGCATTTTGGGACAGGAAGTTTACCGACAACACGATATATCATAAACTGCTTAGTGACAAGTTGAGTACAGACCTCGGGTATGTCTATGAGAATGTCGTCGCACAGATGCTGAAGGCTTCCGGCCACGAATTGTACTATTATACTTTCCCTACCGGCAGCGGCAAGCATAACTATGAGGTGGACTTTCTGATTGCGGACGGTGACAAGGTAAGCCCCGTCGAGGTCAAGTCATCCGGTTATAAGGCACACACCTCGCTGGATGCCTTTTGCGGCAAGTTCTCTTCCCGGATAAGGAACAAGTATCTGGTTTACACGAAAGATATGCGCAAGGACGGGGATGTGTTGTATCTTCCCGTATATATGACAATGTTTCTATGATTATGGACGGTATGCTATCGAATATCTCCCGACGGTTGCACGAAGTGAACACGCTTCTTGCCACCCGCGTAGAAGGCGGACCGTCTTTTGAACAGGCCTTGCCGTTATCCCTGTTCTATCGTGACTTCTGCGACACGAACGGCCTTGTCAAGGAGGCCGGGCTACTGTTTCACGAAGACACTGTACAGCTTCTGGATTTTTCTTCCTCCCTTCTTTCGGAAGCGGACAAATACCTGTCGCTTGACAGGACAGGCTTGCAGCCTGTAGACTTCGCCGCCCTTTTCGAGGATCACCTCAAACCGTTCGAACTCCGGTACGACGAAGCGAGAACCTCTGCCACCGGACTCTGGCGCGACTATTCGAAGATGAACAACCGGCTGGACCTGCTGCCGCTTGACACGGAGGAGTACAAGTCTCTCGATGCTGAATGCAGCGCGGCAAAGGCGGAATACGACAAAGCCCATGCGCGCGTGAACCTGTTATATAAGGAATGGCAGCAGGAACGCGACCGGTATTTCTGCGTCTACTGTTTCAAGCCGTTGTTCCTCGACGTGCTGGTTGAGCGCCTGAAAGGGATCGCCGGGAGTATCATTTCCGACATCCGCCGCATGAAGGAGGGCAGGCCATGAACCGGACGGGTCTGATGCGGGAGACGGCCGCGTGGATGGACACCGTCGAGCTTGCCCTGTGCCTGTTCATCTACGAGGTGTGCAACGACTGGCAGTTCGAGTACCTCTCGGGCAGCGACTTCGTGAACTTCATGAACCTTAAACCCACCTCACGGCCTGTCGTCGTGCGCCCGAAAGAGAACCTGCGCGTCTGTTACATGGTGTTCTCCGTCTCGCAGACCATCAGGCCACGGGAACGTGGAAAACTTTGGGCGGAAGAGTTCCTGAAGAATTGCGGCATATCCAAGTCGTATTACGACAAACACCGCAGCGACGTTTGCTGCAAAGGCGCGACAAGTGAGAATCAGGATTACCGCAAAGCCATCGACAAGGCCGTTGAAAACGCGAGGCAACTGAACCGCGCCCCATAGCCGCCCGCCGTTTCCCCATTCAGCACAACATATACAAGCCATACCCATGCGCCATACTGTTGAAACCCAGCAGTATGGCGCATTTCTTTTTTATGCACTTTCCCCATCCGTTCCCCATTGGCCCACCTTGGGGCAAACTTAACTTTGCATCGGAAACAGAAGAAAAGAAAAGGCTGACAAACAGCATTTTCCGGTTTCCCGAAAGAACAAGGAACAATTCTAAAATGAACGTATATGGAAAGTGAACGCAATTTAATGACCACCACGGAAGCGGCCCGTTACCTCGGGTTGAAGCCCAGCTATCTCTACAAGATGATGATGCGCCGTGCGATTCCCTATTACAAGCCGGGCGGCAAGTTGTGCTTCTTCGCCAAGGAAGACCTCGACGCGTGGCTGAAACGGGTACGGGTGAAGTCGCAGGCCGAGATCGACAGCGAGGCATCCCGCTATCTGGTGTCACGTGAGAAAAACAAATGATTCATCAACCTTTTTTAGAACAATGCAGTTATGGACAATTCAAAGAACATGGAGCCGGGTGTCAAGGATGCCGCGGTTCAGGATTCCACGAACAAGGAACAGAGAAAGAAAGAGAGCAGACCCGTCATCAGTGCGAAGGCGCAGACAGTTTTAGATTTTCTTCGTGCCTGTTCCCCCTACGAGGCCGATTCCATCCGGGTAATGGTCGGTTACGGAACGGGGAAAGGTGACATCGGCGCTATTGAAGCGACCGACATGCTGGCCGTCAACCGCTTCCTTAACCACGGGCTTGCCAAGGAAAACGGGACAAGTGGCGAGGCCGTGATGAAACACCGTCAGGAGCGTGCGCAAAAGCTCATGGAAACCGTCAAGGATTTTGTTGACATCGGCCAGCTCTGCCGTGTCAGTGCCGCGCTGATGAAAATCTCTTCCGACTTCAAAGCGGTGGAAGATGCACGGCAGCACCTGCAATCCCAACCCGCCGCTAACGGGAACCGAAACTGATGTCAGACCGGAACGGGGTATGGGACGGCGATGCGGCGGACAAGGAAACTTCCATTCGTGGCGTTCCGGCAAAGCCGCTGTAAAGCATTCCGGTATTCCGTTCCCTTATTTTTTACAGAATGACGCGAGAAAACACGAGGAACAAGGAGGCGTCTCCTTTCAGGAAACCGCAAGGTCTCCGGGCAATCCGTTTCCGCCTTACCGCGGAAGCTATCGAATGGCTCAACGGAACAACGAAAGACAACGGTGGCGACAGCATCGGCAATCATGTCCTCTTTTATGGCCTGTTGGCACGGATGCAATTAATACCCGGCAGGGACGGTTCATTCCGCAGGCCGCAGGAGTTGCAGGCCGGACAGTTCCAGTTCTCGGAAACCGGCCTTGCGGAAGAATGGAACATAGGGAGAAAGAAGGCCCGTAACCTGCTCGCCACAATGGAGCGGCTGGGCATGATAGCGGTAACCGCTTCCAAAACTGCTTCCGTCGTTTCCATGAGCTGTGTCGAGGGCTGGACAAACGTGCAGGACAACTATGTCAGAAACCCTTGTAATACCGCTTCAAATGGCATTTGAACGGCTTTTGAACGGTATTCTATCCGACAGTGGAGGCACGCCGCAGGAGAACTGAAAACGTCTTTCAGTTTCGAGATATGCCAAGGTCTAACCTCCCTTCGGTCAGTCATCCCTTGGCGCTCTCGCGGCTCACTGGCAGTTCGCCGGTTGGCGGCGCTCGCAAGCTCGCACCTTTATTATAATCCTTTTTAAGACAATATTCTATGACAGAAGACAAACAGAATACACCCTTTCCGCCCGAGAACAGGCGTACCGAGTATGTCGGTGCCAAAGTCACCCCGGGGCAGAAACAGCATATCCGGCGGCTGGCCGAGAAGTGCGGCATGACCGTCAGCAACTACATACTGGCAAGGGCTTCCGGTTACAGGCCGAAAGCGAGGCTGACGGCAAGGCAGGAGGCCGTCATGGAGACCCTTATCGGTTGCCGCAGTGACCTCGTGAACTACACGTCCGCGCTCCGTGGCATGAATCCCGAGAAGCGCAAACAGATGTTTAACAGTTACCCTTTCATGCTCGAATGGCTCAAGGAACTCGGCAGGCTGGCAGACCGCATCTCCGGTGTACTGGACAAAGTCCGGTTGGACAACCATGTACCCGGCGGGACAAGGAACGATGAAGACAGGAAGGAGGAAATATGATAGGAAAGGCGAAATCCATCTCCCACGGGATAAATGACATCAGGTACATCACTGGAGAATCGAGGAACAAGAAACATCCCGAACGTATCTTCCACGTGGGGGACAATTTGCTGCCGCCCGGTCTGGATGCGGCGGGAATATGGGATTCCATGCGGCTGACGCTGGCGAAATTCAAACGGGTCAAAAACTCCGTCATCCGTATCGAGGTCAGCCCCGCGCCGGAACACACGAAGGACTTTACTATTGACGACTGGCAAAAGCTGTGGGACGACTTTATGGGTGAGTTCGACAACATCGAACTGTTTGACAAGAACGGCAAGACCTATTCCCCGAAAACCAACCTCAAGGGCAGCAAGGGATCGGTGTGGCTGCACGAGGAATCCCGAAGCGGCGTTCCCCACCTTCACGGCGCGTTCTGCCGTATTGACGAGCAAGGGCACATCAACAACGACCATGACATCCATGTGCGTGCGCAACGGGCAGCCGAGCATGTGGCCCTGAAACGTGGCTGGACGACCGCCGCCGAAGTGCGTCAGACGAACATCGGGCAGGTGAACCGTGACTGCATGGAGACCCTGCAATCCATGGAAAACTGGTCATGGGAAGAATACGCCGCCATACTCCGGAACAAGGGATATGAAATCTGGGAGCTGCACGACAACAGGAAGATATTGCGCGGCTACGTGCTGAAGAAAGGAAACGCCCGGTAGAAGGCTTCCGAACTCGGCAGGGGGCGCAACCTCATGGCGAGCAGACTCGAAAGCACGTGGAAGAAACTGCACGCGGCCCATCCGGCGACCAAACAAATTCCACCGGCTGCTGTTGTAACACGTTCCGCACCGGTTCCCGTGAAAGGGACGGAAGCGGCCACGCC
>ULXX01024618.1_pt1 | contig 12374 bp, 11 predicted proteins | sample 1961621 | NCBI WGS metagenome assembly ULXX01 (sample SAMEA4835848, study PRJEB28245) | human gut metagenome | biome: gut microbiome; material: fecal sample | place: Denmark | collected 2008
GTACTGTTCACCGACCTGTCGCAGTTACAGGCGGGCGACATCATCTTCTTTGCACGCAAGGACGCAAGGCGCGGCGAGGGCTACTGCACAGACCACAGGCGATGCGGCAACGGACGTTGTAAGAGATGGATGCAGATTCACCACGTCGCCATCTACATCAACGGCGAGTTTCTTATCGACAGCACAGGCGGCAACAACTCCGTTCAGATTAGAAAGCATTGGGGCAAAAACGGCTCCGAATGGCAATGGATTTGCTTTGGTCGCCCCACAAACTAAAACAGAAAGTGAGATAGAACATGAAACACTTTTCCACTTTACAGATAGCGGCGCTTGCCGTTCTTACGGTCATCGGCGTGGCGCTCGCCATTGTTGCGTTTGCCACAGGCAAAAACCTCGCAGCCGACACCGTAGACATTTCGCACCCGACAGCGACGCCGGAGGTGTTCAAGATCGAGATTGCGGGAGACACGAACACGCCCTCATCCGTGCCTATCCCAATGCCGACGGCAACGCCGACAGCCTCCCCCTCGGCAAGTCCTACTTCAAGCGCAAAACCTTCAAGCGGCAAGCAAACTGATACCTTCTGTACGCTGACTATCTGCGGTAAGGACATTCCCGTGCGCTATGGTGTAGATGAAAAGACGCTTGAAAAATCTCCGGGCTATCTACCGTCCTCTGCTCTGCCTGGGGCGGAGGGAACGTGCGCCATCTATGGACACCGCAACCGCAATCATTTCAAGGTGTTGAAGGGCGCGGAGGTTGGCGACAGCATCAAGGTGACAATGGCAGACGGAACGGTCTACACCTACGCGATTACCGACATAACCATTTATGAAAGCACTTCGGAATGGACGCTCCCCGCCTCGGATGGCAAAACGCTTGTTCTGGTGACTTGTTATCCTTTCCAGTACAGTGGCCATGCGCCCGGGAAGTGCGTGGTGACGGCGAAGTTGAAATAAGCCGAAAGCCTCAATAATTCGGTATTCTAAACAATATTTCTCCTTGAAAAAGAATGTAGCGTGCGTTACATTGGTAAATGAGGTGAAATATATGTCATTTCCTGATGAAATCAAGAAGATACGCATAGATTCACAACTGTCGCAAGATGCCTTTGCGAAGCTCTTGGGCGTTAGCCGAGCAACAATCAATCGTTGGGAGCAGGGTTCGCAGATGCCATCGAAGATTGCTCTGCATCTGCTAAAAGAATATTGCAGGGAGCATGACATAGAGTTCTGCTTTGAATGCGTCCTGCTTAACGGACAGCGTATTTGATATTCTTACGTTGGAGGGCTTTATCGGCGGGCTATGGAGGATGTAATGGAGATATTTGACAATATTACAAAAGTTGTCAGAGATGACATAGCTGAGAAAGCCACGGGAAAAAGCCGCATATCCATTGCTGCGGCTTGCTTCTCCATATACGCATATAAGGAGCTGAAAAAGCAACTTGAAGGCGTCAAGGAACTGCGCTTCATCTTCACCTCTCCTTCCTTCACTACCGAGAAAGCCCCAAAAGAAAAGCGCGAATTCTATATCCCGCGCCTTTCGCGTGAACGTAGCTTATAGGAACCGAATTTGAAATCAAGCTCCGCAACGAGCTTTCACAAAAGGCGATTGCCAAAGAGTGCGCCGAGTGGATCAGACGCAAAGTAACATTCAAATCAAATGTCACAAACGAGAACATGGGCGGTTTCATCAATATTGAGAACGATGAAAACGCCATTACATATATGCCTATCAACGGTTTTACGACTGTAGATATTGGGTGTGACCGCGGCAACAACGCATACAATATGGTGACAAAGATTGAAGCTCCGCACAGCAGCGAATTCATTCGCCTGTTCAATACCGTATGGGCCGATTCGTCAAAACTTCAGGATGTAACAGATGTGGTAATTGACAATATCACGGCGGCATACCGCGAGAACTCGCCGGACTATATCTACTTTGTGGCTCTATACAACATATTCAATGAATTTCTCGAAGACATTTCCGAAGATGTCCTAACAAATGAGGCAACGGGCTTCAAGAACAGTAAGATATGGGATAAGTTGTATAACTTTCAGAAGGATGCAGCGCTCGCTATCATCAATAAACTTGAAAAATACAACGGCTGCATCCTTGCCGACAGCGTGGGCTTGGGCAAGACCTTCACCGCACTTGCGGTCATCAAGTATTACGAGAACAGGAATAAAACCGTTCTTGTGCTTTGCCCGAAAAAGCTTGCCGATAACTGGAATACCTTTAAGGATAATTACGTCAATAATCCAATCGCAGCAGACCGCCTCAACTACGATGTGCTGTACCATACAGACTTGGGCAGAGAGCGCGGGACATCCAACGGGCTTGACCTTTCACGCTTGAATTGGGGCAACTATGACCTCGTGGTGATTGACGAATCCCACAACTTCCGCAACGGCATCGGAACTCATGCCAATACCGTAGAAAACCGCTATGTCAAGCTCATGGAGAAGGTCATACGGACAGGCGTGAGAACGAAGGTACTGATGTTGTCGGCTACCCCCGTCAACAACCGCTTCTACGACTTACGCAATCAGCTTCAGCTTGCCTATGAAGGCAAAGCCTCTATGATAGACGAGCAGCTTGACACGACCCATACGATTGACGAGATATTCCGCAGCGCCCAGCGTGTGTTCACCGCATGGAGCAAACAACCGCCAGAAATACGGACGACCGCCTCGCTCCTGCGTATGCTTGACTTTGACTTCTTTGAGGTGTTGGACAGCGTGACTATCGCAAGATCGCGCAAGCATATTCAGAAATACTACAACACCGCGGATATAGGCAGCTTCCCCGAAAGGCTCAAACCCATTTCGGAGCGTCCCTGCCTTACCGATCTCAACGACGCCATAAACTATAATCAGATATACGAGCTTCTGATGCAGCTCAATCTGCACATTTACACGCCGACGGATTATGTGTTCCCGAGCAAGCTCGATAAGTACGTCGATACCTCGAAGAACGTCAATCAACAAGGACGTGAGCAAGGCATACGCCGCTTAATGAGCATCAACTTATTGAAACGATTGGAAAGCTCGGTCTATGCTTTCAAGCTAACGGCGGAGCGTATCCTCTCGATGATTAACGAGACTATTAAAGCCATCGACGCCTATGCCAACGGAACTGCCATGATTGAGGTGACGGACATGCCAAACCTTGGCGACTTCGACGATGACGACCAAAACACGGACTTCTTCTCGGTAGGTAAAACCTTAAAGATAGATCTCAAAGATATGGACTATCGCACATGACGCGCCGAGCTTGCAAAGGACGCTGATACTTTGGAAATGCTTGCGCTGATGATAAGCGACATCACGCCCGAGCATGACACGAAGCTGCAAACGCTTCTCTCGCGCATACGGCAGAAGATAGGGCAGCCGATAAACGAGGGCAATAGAAAGATACTCGTTTTCACCGCGTTTTCCGATACTGCGGAGTATCTCTACAAGAACGTAAGCAAGTATGTGAAGGCCAATTTCGGGCTCGATACCGCCATGGTAACAGGCACGGTGGACGGTAAAACGACTATACCCAAGCTACGAGCCGACCTTAACACCGTGCTGACCTGCTTTTCGCCCGTATCAAAGGACAAGCAGCTTCTTATGCCGAACAGCAAGGACGAGATCGACGTGCTGATTGCAACGGATTGTATTTCGGAAGGTCAAAACCTGCAGGACTGCGATTATTGCGTCAACTACGATATTCACTGGAACCCTGTTCGCATTATCCAGCGATTCGGGCGTATTGACCGTATCGGGAGCAGGAACAAGGTCATTCAGCTTGTGAACTTCTGGCCGGACTTGACGCTCGACGATTACATCAACCTTAAAAACCGCGTGGAAATGCGCATGAAGATAAGCGTAATGGCCTCTACGGGCGACGATGACCTCATCAACGCCGACGAAAAGGGCGACCTTGAATACCGTAAAGCGCAGCTTCAGCGCTTACAGGAAGAAGTGGTGGATATTGAAGATATGTCGAGCGGCATATCCATCATGGATTTGGGCTTGAATGAGTTTCGGCTTGATTTGCTCGAATATATCAAACACCATCCCGACATAGACAGAGCGCCGCATGGCATGAGCGCCGTCGTTCCGGCTTCTGCGGACGCGCCTGCGGGCGTGGTGTTCGTATTGAAAAACATTAACGGCGACGTGAATATAAACAATCAGAACCGCCTGCACCCATTCTACATGGTATACATTGCGGAGAACGGCGAGGTGGTATGCGACCACCTTTCGCCCAAGCTTATGCTCGACAAGATGCGTTTGCTGTGCCGCGGGAATACAGAGCCGTATATGAAATTATGCGAAGCCTTCAACCGCGAAACGAGGGACGGCAAGAATATGGGCAAATACAGCGAGCTGCTTTCCGACGCTATCAACACCATCATCGATGTGAAGGAAGAAAGCGATATAGACAGCCTGTTCAAAAGCGGCGGCACATCCGCGCTTCTTACGAAGATAACCGGGCTTGATGACTTTGAGCTGATATGCTTTCTTGTCATTAAGTGAGATAATCGGAGGCAGTAATGCTTACAATGACTGACTGGGTTAAAGTATTAAAGGCTTTCGGATATGCCCCATCTAAAAGAGAAATTTCGATGGAGATAAAATCATCTTGTCTATCGATTCCCCACAAGGTATTCGGCACTTATCAAGTAAACGATGATGCCGTGTGGAATAACATTGTTCTGGCAAATCCATCGTTACGCAACAGCTTCGCACAAGAAAAGATTCTCGATCCCATTGATCTTATATCGTATCTTGAAGAAAAGCAGTATCGTGAAATGTGGATGGATTATCGAAGCACGTTTAAGAAGAACAGAAGGTGATGGCTTATGTTAGGTCTGCCGCGCACAACCGAATTCGGGAAACGAATCCCAAAGCAGAAGTTCTACGATAATATTTCAATATCGCAGGACTTGAAGCGCGTTTTTGCGGAGCAGATAGCCGCGATATTTTGGAGCAACAAAATATCCCCGGATACGCTGAACGTTGCTGCGGGCGATACGGTAGATGAGATAGAAGTATTCACAATAAGGCTCAATCAGCCCAGCCTTGATACGCGGGTATTGCAGCAAATTGACAAACAAATCCCCTATCACATCATTTTTGTGTTAGAATATAAAGGTAGGCTGCAAGCGTGGATCGGCTACAAGGAGGCTGCTGCGTCCGGCAGCAACGCCTTCAAGGTCAGTCGCTATTATCACACGGACTGGATGCCGGAAGACGAACTGCATCTCAGCATCGACGGCTTGAACATGGATGCAGTCTACGAAAGCCTCGTTCGCCAGATTGCCGGGGATAAGTTGCAAACAGATTCCGGCGAGAGACTGAAAGAGTCTGTTGAGCGGGATGAAAAGAAGAAGCAGATCGAAAAGCAGATCGCCGCACTGGAAAACAAAATGCGGCGAGAGAAGCAGCTAAATAGGCAGATGGAAATGAACGCGGAGTTGAAGAGACTGAGAAAGGAGCGTATGAATACATGATGTTTGCCGAGAGAAACGGTTTTGAAAATCATAATGTACAACAAATAACAAGCATTGATGAGGGCTTGCGAAACAGGTTATATAACTGGTTAACGGAGGTTTTGAAGTATCTTCCAGAAGGGTATAAAACAGTAGCTTATATTGTTGACCGCCTCGGCGAAGTAAATATAAATTATGAGCAAAATGTGGAAATAATACTCATGAGGTTCTATTGCCAGTCACCGCAAAGTAAATGGTATGATCCATACACCATTATAGAACTCTTTTTAAGATTTCAACGCAAGCAGTTTGGATGTGTGGACTGCTCAATGGATTTATGTCCAAATGAGTATTGTCGTAATTCTGAATTTTTCCCTGTATTTACAAAGAGAGTAAATTCAATTCTTGAAGATGAAAATGCAGGGTATCGGCTACTAAATGATGTGTTTGTGCCGATTACCAATATGACAGAACTTGATTCCATTCAGGATACAAGCAAAATTGGCTTTGAATCCGTAAGAAAACATATCAATAAAGCAATCCAAAGTCTTTCTGACAAAGCAACTCCAGACTATGAGAATGCGATAAAAGATGCAATCAGCGCAGTAGAAGCGATGTGCTGTACCATCACAGAAATGACAGGAGCCTCAGCCACATTGGGAGCAACATTAAAAAAACTCGAGGACTCTGGCGTGGAGATTCACGGTGCAATGAAAGGTGCGTTTGAAAAACTATATGGATACACCTCAGATGCCGGAGGAATCCGACACGGGAGTATTGATTTTACAGATGCCTCTATTGAAGACGCGCAGTATATGCTTGTGACTTGCTCTGCTTTTGTGAACTATCTGAATTCAAAATACGAGAAGGCAAGATTGGAGAACAACCAAAATGGATAAGATGAGATTTGAATCGCCGGACTTGACGGCGCAGAACATAGACCGCATTGCCGCCCTGTTTCCCAACTGCATCACGGAGATGCTGGATGAGGAACGCAGCACGCCGGAGAAGAAGGTGTACAAACGGGCGGTCAACTTTGAGCTGCTGAAACAGATGCTTTCGCCGGACGTGGTGGACGGGGATGAATGCTACGAATTCACATGGGTCGGCAAGAAGGCGGCAATCGTAGAAGCCAACAAGCCAATCCGGAAGACACTGCGCCCCTGCGTGGAGGAAAGCAAGGACTGGGACAATACCGAAAACCTGTATATCGAGGGCGATAATCTGGAAGTCCTCAAGCTCTTGCAGGAAAGCTATCTCGGCAAGGTCAAGATGATCTACATTGATCCGCCGTACAACACTGGCAGCGACTTCATCTATGCCGACGATTTCATGCGTTCGCAGGAAGAAGAAAACGAGCAGATGGGAATGTATGACGAAGACGAAAACCGTCTGTTCAAGAATACTGACACCAACGGACGTTTTCATTCCGACTGGTGCAGTATGATTTATTCACGGCTGATGCTGGCGAGGAATTTGCTGTCAAATGATGGATTTATTTTTATAAGTATCGGCGAAGAAGAAATAGAAAATATGTATGCTATCTGTAATGAAGTGTACGGAAAGTCACGCCATTTGGGGACTTTTATTTGGAAACGACGTCAAATGGTAGATAGCCGTTCTAAAACTGGCGTCAGCGAGGATCATGAATACCTTCTTTGTTATGCAAATTCCGCATCACAAAGAATCCGCGGGGCAAAAGCAGATATGGGGAAGTATTCAAATCCAGATAATGACCCGCGGGGAGATTGGATGAGTGCTGACATGACTGGTTTAGCAACGGCTTCCCAACGACCTAATCTCCATTATGAATTTTCAAATCCTGAAACAGGGATTACATATGCCTGCCCGCCTCTCGGATGGCGATATGACAGGAAACATATGGAGGCCCTTATACAAAATGGCGAAGTCATATGGCCTTCTTCCCCAAGTGGAAGACCTCGCCGAAAGAAATTTGCGAAAGACTTACAAAGCGAATATACTGGATTAAGTACCATTCTTGACACCGTTTATAACACGCAGGCAACTCGTGAATTGAAAATCCTATTTGATGGTGAGGACTTTTTTGATTTTCCCAAACCAACAGATTACTTAAAGCTTATTATTCAACAAGGCGCACCAGAGGGTGGGATCATTCTCGACTTCTTCTCCGGCTCTGCTACCACCGCCCATGCTGTCATGCAGCTCAATGCCGAGGACGGGGGACACCGAAAGTTTATTATGGTGCAGATCCCCGAAAAGTGCGACGAAGCAAGCGAAGCCTATAAAGCGGGATACAAGAATATATGTGAAATCGGCAAAGAGCGTATCCGCAGAGCAGGAAACCAGATAAAAACAAGTATCGACGAATGTGGCTATTCGATTCGCAAACTTAAATCTGAGGGCAAGCCGTATAAAATAGCAGTGCGTAGAGACAATGATAAAAATGATGACCCCAGCTATATAAGCAATCCGGAAATAGTAACTGGTGTACAAACGGGCTTATATGATACACCCGACAATTTAGAGCAAATTCAAAAAGAAATGGCAAATTCATTAGATGTTGGTTTCCGCGTCCTCAAGCTGGACGACACCAACATGAAGGACGTATACTACGGCGCAGCCGAATACACGCAAACATTGCTGGACGATATGACCTCCAACATCAAGGATGACCGCACCGACCTCGACCTGCTGTTCGGCTGCCTGATCGACTGGGGGCTGCCGCTGTCCCTGCCGTACAAGTCAGAGCAAATCGACGGCTGCACCGTCCATACCTACAACGACGGCGACCTCATCGCCTGTTTTGACGCGAATATTCCCGAAAGCGTGGTCAAGGAGATCGCACAGCGCAAGCCGCTCCGCGCTGTTTTCCGCGATTCCGGTTTTGCGTCCAGCCCGGAGAAGATCAACGTATTCGAAATTTTCAAGCTCTATATGCTGGAGGATGCCAACGATATTTCCAAGCGCGTGAGGGTGATCTGATATGGCTTTTTCAGAAGATATAAAAACGAGGACAATGGTTGCGTGCGGGAGATGCTGTTGCATTTGCCACAAGTTTTGCGGTAATAATATGGAAGTTCATCATATTAGGGCACGTGCAGATGGCGGTACAGATACATACGACAATGCAATCCCACTTTGCTTTGATTGTCATGCAGAGGTTCGGCAATATGATCCTAAACATCCAAAAGGAATTAGGTTTACAGAAAAAGAACTAATCCAACATCGTGATAATTGGTATAAAACCATAGCATCAAATGGCGAAAAAGAAGCAACAACTAATGTTGAATATAAACCGATAAAGATATTAAGAGAAAAAGGACATGAGGATATTCTTCTGCATTGCATATCAACGGGTCAAGAATTAGTGGCAATTGTGGATGGCTGTTCCGCTATGGAATACTCTTATGATGAACCGAAAACTGCTGAAGAGGCCGAGGAAATTAGTAAATTTATTCAAATTGTAAACGATCAACTTGACTGTTTGGATGAGTATGAGCCAAGTTATCGGGTTGTGATTGCGTTTTCGTTAAATGAATCTATTAGCTCTCTTAATAATGCTGGATTTTTACCATTTATGGCAGTAGAGAAACGAGTATTAACTGGTGGTATTATAAATGCAAAAGAGCCTTTTCCGACCTTGCTGCTTAGAATTATCCGAAAGGATAATGACGAGATTATTAAGAGGGAGAACACATGAAACTCCAATTCAAACATCAGAAGTTCCAAGCTGACGCGGCAAACGCGGTGTGCGATGTGTTCGCTGGGCAGCCCTACCTTACGCCCACCTATATGATGGATCGCGGCACGCTAAAGGGCGCATATCAGGCAACGCTGACAGAGGAGCAGGACTATACGGGCTTCCGCAATCAGCCGCTTGTGCCGGAGCTGAACGACGCCGTTATGCTGGAAAATATTAACAGAGTACAGCGGAGCGGACAGCTTGCGCCGTCTAAGGAGCTGGCAGGACGATATAACCTGACAATAGAAATGGAAACCGGCGTCGGCAAGACCTATACCTACATAAAAACCATGTTCGAGCTGAACAAGCGATACGGCTGGAGCAAGTTTATAGTTGTTGTGCCGTCAGTCGCCATCCGCGAGGGCGTTTATAAATCCTTTCAGATAACACAGGAGCATTTTGCCGAGGAATACGGCAAGAAGATACGCTTCTTCATATATAATTCGGCACGGCTGACGGAGATAGACCGCTTTGCATCGGACAGCGCCATCAACGTTATGATAATCAACTCTCAGGCGTTCAACGCAACGGGCAAGGACGCAAGGCGTATTTCAATGAAGCTTGACGAGTTCCGCAGCCGCAGGCCGATAGATATCCTTGCCAAGACGAATCCCATTCTCATCATCGACGAGCCGCAGTCCGTTGAGGGCGAAAAGACAAAGCTTAGGCTAAAGGAGTTTCATCCGCTGTTCACGCTGCGCTATTCCGCAACGCATAGGAAGGACAGCATCTACAACATGATCTATCGCCTTGACGCAATGGAGGCATACAATAAAAAGCTTGTCAAAAAGATTACGGTCAAGGGCATATCCGTTTCCGGCAGCACCGCAACAGAAGGATATATATATCTGCAAAGCGTCAATGTTTTTAAGGATAAAGCGCCAACGGCAACGCTTGAATTTGACATAAAGGGTGCGGCGGGCGTCAGGAAGGCTACGCGCACAGCTGTTACCGAAGGGTTTAATCTGTTCGATCAGTCCGGCGGGCTGGAGGAATACAGGGAAGGCTATATCGTTTCCCGCATTGACGGGCGTGATAATTCCGTTTCCTTTGTGAACGGCAAAAAGATATATGCGGGCGACGCCGTGGGCGAGGTAAGCGAGGAGCAGCTCCGCAGGATACAGATACGCGAAACTATACAGTCCCATATCGAGCGGGAACGCCGCCTGTTCTTTAAGGGGATAAAGGTGCTGTCGCTGTTCTTCATTGACGAAGTAGCCAAATATAAGCAGTACGATGCAGCTGGGCAAGCCGTTAACGGGCCGTATGCCGATATTTTTGAGGAGGAATACAAAAGCGCCATTGACGCTATGCAGGCTGAGTTTGGCGAGGATGATTACTTTAGGTATCTATCCTCTATTTCGGCCGGGCAGACCCACGCGGGCTATTTCTCCATAGATAAGAAAAGCCATCGCCTTGTGGACAGCAAGCTGGGCGATAAGAAGGCGCGCACATCGGATGACGCCGACGCTTATGAATTGATTATGAAGGACAAGGAACGCCTGCTTGACCGCAAGGAGCCCGTGCGCTTTATATTCTCCCATTCCGCGCTGCGCGAGGGCTGGGACAATCCCAACGTATTTCAGATATGCACGCTGAAAAAGCAAAGTGAATCCGAAATACGCGGCAGGCAGGAGATAGGGCGAGGCCTGCGCCTTTCCGTCAATCAGAACGGCGAACGTATGGATACGGGCTATCTTGGTGAGGATGTTCAGGTCATAAACCGGCTTACCGTTATCACCGATTGGGGCTTTGAGCCATTTGTAAAAGCATACCAGACAGGGCTTGCCGAGGCTGTTGCGGATAGGCCGCGCGCGGTCACGGCGGAGCTGTTCAGGAATAAGGTTATCAAGGACACGGAAGGCAACGAACAGGTCATTGACGCCGATACAGCGCAGGCAATATACTTTGACCTTATCGTCAACGGCTACATTGATAAGAAGGGCGCCTTGACGGACAAGTATTATGCCGACAAGAAAAACATGGCAATTAAAGTCGCCGACGAGGTCAAGGACTGCACGGATTCCGTCATATCAATACTTGACAGCATCTATGACGCCAAGGCCGTGCAGCCGGAGGATGCCCGTGCAAATAACGTGGAGCTTCATCTGGACGCGGATAAGCTCAAGCAAAAGGAGTTTCAGGAGCTTTGGAAACGCATAAACGCCAAGTCTGCGTATGCCGTGGATTTTGATACGGAGGAGCTTATCGAAAGGTGCATATTTGCGCTTGACCGCGACCTGCATGTAGCAAGCGTCTTTTTCAAGGTTGAAACGGGCTCAATGGCGGGTATTGAATCAAAGGAGCAGCTTAAGGAAGGCGCAGCATTCAAAAAGGATATGAAGAGCCAAGAGCACGCAAGCATCGCGGCAAATGCAGGCGTAAGGTATGATCTTGTCGGCAGGATTGTTGCAGAAACGGGTCTTACCCGCGCCGCCGTTGTAAGGATACTCAAAGGGATTCATCCTGCCGTTTTCGGGCAGTTTGCCAATAATCCGGAGGAGTTCATAATCAAGGCGTCCGCGCTCATTAACGATCAAAAGGCTACGGTCATAATACAGCATATTACATATAATAAGCTTGACTCCGCTTATGATACGGATATTTTCACCGAGCCGACCATGAAGGGGCGTTTGGGATACAACGCTATTGAAGCGCATAAGCACCTATATGACTATATTCTCTATGATTCAACCAACGAAAGGGACTTTGCTGCCGAGCTTGATACAAGCAAGGAGGTTGCCGTGTATGTAAAGCTGCCCAGGGGCTTCTTTATTTCAACGCCCGTCGGCAAATATAATCCCGATTGGGCGATCGCCTTCCATGAGGGCATGGTCAAGCATATATATTTTGTAGCAGAAACGAAAGGCGCCATGTCCTCCATGCAGCTTCGCTTGATTGAGGAGGCAAAAATAAAATGTGCAAGGAAGCATTTCAAGGCAATCAGTACCGAAACGGTGAAATATGATGTGGTCGGCAGCTATGAAAGCCTCATGGCAAAGGTGATGCAATAGCTATCAGACAAGAGTAGAGCCGCTCATTACCGAGCGGCTCATTTGCGTTAGAAAACGTTACCGTCGGAAAATCTTCTGGTCCCGTCAAGATTTATGCGCAAATTTAGGTCCCGTCAAGATTTATGCGCAAATTTATTTGCAGGCT
>ULXX01025309.1_pt1 | contig 12247 bp, 15 predicted proteins | sample 1961621 | NCBI WGS metagenome assembly ULXX01 (sample SAMEA4835848, study PRJEB28245) | human gut metagenome | biome: gut microbiome; material: fecal sample | place: Denmark | collected 2008
AGGCTCATGCTGCAAGGAATGGTATCCGTGCTTTTGCGATTGGTTATTATATTTTTTACGAATCTGCAGAATCTGTTTTGCTTTCCCGGCGCCGGGAGAGCGGGAGGGAGAAATCACGAGCCTGTATACAGCAGGGATTCTTGATTCCTTTCTGTCAAAGCTGCATTTCGGCCGGAATTATCGCGATATACATGACAGAGGGGAAATAGAATTCTTCCATGGAAAGCGTCCTCATTTCTCTCTCCAACCATTTATATTGCATAAGCTTCTCCTTTTTACCCTCACTTCTCCTAAACCCGGCCGGCAACAGACAGAAGCAAAGGCAAAACAAAAACAGAAAAGCAATAAGGAAGAGCAATCGCAGGATTTTCCTCATTAGTGTGCGTATACTGGGTAGGATACGCAAGTCGGGAAAAGCTGGCCCATACTCCCCTGATAGGCTTTTCTGTTTTATGTCAGCATATGATATTTTTCTGTTTTCCTTCTACAAAGCTCTTGAGGTTGTCTGCCACAATGGCGGCTCTTCTTTCCATGGCTTCTTCCGTGTCAAATCCTACATGGGGCGTAAGGACGGTGTGAGGGGCAAAAAGGAGGGGATAGTCTTCGGGAAGGGGCGGCTCCATATCGAATACATCGATGCCGGCGCCGGCGATTTCACCTTTTTTCAGCGCTTCTGCCAGGGCTTCATTGTCGATGATGCCTCCTCTGGCGGTGTTAATCAGAATGGCGTCTTTTTTCATGAGGGACAGTTTGTCTTTGTCAATGAAGTGCTTTGTGTCTTTTGTCAGGGGAAGGTGGATGGATACGATGTCGCTTGTTTGAAGGAGGGTGTTAAGGTCGGTGTAGGTGATATCGTCATGGCTGTGGGAACGGTTATAGCCGATGACTTTGGCGCCGAAGGCTTTGGCAAGATTTGCGGTGCGGTATCCGATGGCGCCGGTGCCGATGATGCCTACTGTGCGGTCTTTGATTTCAATTCCCCGAAGGCCGGCGCCTTTTTTTCCATGGGTGGCAGCGTCTTTGCCTTCCGCCAGTTTCCGGTAGAGGGAAAGCATCATACCTATGGCCAGTTCTGCCACGGATTCGGTGGAGTAGCCGGCGCAGTTGGAGACGGCGATGCCTTTCTCACGGCAGGTATCGATATCTACATGGTCCACGCCGGTGAAAGCGACGCAGAGGTATTTGAGGGAAGAAGCTTTGTCCAGCGCTTCTTTTTTCAGCGGGTAGTTGGCAATGACCGCCAGGTCTGCTTTGGAAATGCGATTTCCCAGATCGTCCTGGTTTTCTGGGAGGCTGTCCCAGAGGGTGAGATGGTATCCCCTGTCGGTGAGAGGGGCAAGGAGGGTGTCCAGTGTTTCTTTGGATACGCCCAGGGGCTGGGCGATTACGATTTCTTTCATCATGTTCTCCTTTCTTGGGGTATGGAACCTTTGAATCTGATATAATAAGGAAAGCTTTCTCTATTATACCCTAAGGAGCATGTATATGAAATATCGTCTGCTTTTGCTGGCGGCGGCCCTCATCTGGGGCTTCGCCTTTGTGGCTCAGGTAGTGGGCATGGATACGGTAGGGCCCTTTACATTTAACGGGGTTCGTTTTGTCATCGGCTCTCTGGCTCTTCTGCCTTTTCTCTATTTTCACAGGGAGGGGAAAAGTCCTCTGCCCACGTCTATCCCTCTCTGGGCTGCTTTCCTCATGGTGGGGATTCCCCTTTTTCTGGGAGCTACCCTGCAGCAGGTGGGGCTGCAGTATACGACTGCTTCCAAAGCCAGCTTTCTCACGGCCAATTATCTTCTCATGGTTCCCATCACAGGTCTCTTTCTGGGACAGCCCCTTCTTCGCAATCATCTGATTGGCGCCATCCTGGCCATGGCAGGGGTTTATTTCATCTCCATAACCAGCGACTTTTCCATCAGTTTGGGCGATGGGCTCATGCTGCTCTGCGCTCTGTCCTTTACGGTGCAGATCCATATGCTGAATTATCTGACTCAGCGTTTTTCTCCGGTGCTTCTGTCGGCAGGGCAGTTTATGGTGACGGGGGTGCTGAACCTCATGCTGGCCTTTCTTTTTGAAACGCCGGACCTGGCAGGTCTTGAGGGGGCGGCGTGGCCCATTCTCTATACAGGGATTCTTTCCACTAGTGTGGCCTATACCCTGCAGGCAGTGGGGCAGAAGTACATGCCGCCCACCGAGGCGTCCATGATTCTCAGTATGGAAATGGTATTCGGAGGGCTGTCAGGCCTTTTTTTCCTGGATGAATCCTTTACCCTCAGGCAGACCATCGGTGTCATTGCCATGACCTTGGGCGTCTTTCTTTCCCAGATTCCCAGCCCCGTCCTGCTCTCCGGCCTTCGGCGGAGAAATCAGTGATTTTCTGAAAGGAGTTTCCTATGGCTGTTCGTTTGATTGCCATCGATTTGGATGGCACACTGCTTCATGATGATATGACGATTTCTAATTATTCCAGGCAGGTCATCAAGAAGGCCCAAAGCCGGGGCTATGAAATCGTGGTGGCTACTGGCCGCATGTGGGACTCGGCCAAAGCCAAGGCGGATACGCTCCAGCTGGGCAATGTGCCCCTTATCTGCTACACCGGAGCCTGGATTATGATGAGTGAAACCGGAGAGCCTGTGCGGCAGGAAGGACTTTCGCCGGACCTGGCTTCCGCCATTCTTTTGGAATCGAAAAAAAGAGGGTGGAATGCCACTTCCTTCATGGATGATGTGATTTACATGGATAAACCCAATGGCACAGAGAAAAAGTACCAGAAATACCGCTCCAAAAAACCGGTGTACCTGGGTGAAAATTTCTACCATCCCGAAAAACTGGTGACTCGCATCGTCTTTGCCGATCCGTCTTTGGAAAAAAGAATGGCTATCCGGCAGGTAGTGGAAGACAAGTTCAGTGGTCTGGTGGATGTAGTTTTTCCTGGCGATGATTTCGTGGATGTCCATAAAAAAGGAGTCAATAAAGGAGCAGCCGTGCGCTTCCTCTGTGACCAGAAAGGTATCTCTCCCGATGAAGTCATGGCATTTGGAAATACGGAAAACGATGTGCCCCTCCTTCGGATGGCCGGCTTTTCCTATGCCGTCAGCAATGCCGATGAAGTAGCTAAAAAAGCGGCCCGGGCCCTTTGCCCTTCCAATGAAGAAGACGGTGTAGCCAAAACCATAGAAGACATGCTTTGTGGGGGCAAGCCGGTGGCATGAAAGCTGAGGGGCTCAGAATGAATGATCATTATAAGATGGTACTAAAGTATTTGAATTAAAAGTTGATTATAAGATCGTTTTGATGCTGTCCAAGATTTTGAGTGCCGGGAGATAAGAGATTGTGATAATTGCTCCCTTTTCGTATCATTGTGCTTGCTGTCTATTCCTTGGGCAGGGGGAAGTAGGCGCAGAGGCGGGAAATCATTTCCTTAAAACCACTACAAAGAAACCCGGTGTCTCCAAGCTGCCCATCATGCCCAATGAGTTCGGTGTCTGCATGGTCTACGGCCGCTGCTGTACGAGGTACGACGGCGCGCGCCATACAGGAGTCTCCCGTCATTTCTGCCCTGTAGGGATTTTCTGGAGTCCTGAGTTTCTTTGTGTTTGCTTTTTACTACCATCCCGGATTGGAGAGAAGGAACATGGGATCCCGACTGTTGCAATGGAATGCCTTTTTCTGTATTGCCTAGGATTAGCAGGAAAAGGTTTGATTTCCGAAGCATGGTCTCATGATTTGTTACCTTCTACTATATGAATAGAAAAATTGGCTTTTATGTGAACATGATGGAAAAAGATTTTTTTATGATGTATCGACAGGAGATAGACAGACGCTCAAGATAGATTTGAGGAAAGAAATTTGAGTCTTGAGGAGGTAGAGACAATTCGGTGGGAGACATCAGACGGTCAGACTTCAGACTATAAGTGTGGCTTGTAACGTAGATTCTACTTACGGTGGTGAAACTGTGCGTGGCAGATTTCTCGGTTTCGCTCGAAATGGCGGAAAGGGGAGAGACTTATCAGACGTCAGGCGGAGAGTGTTCTGCGGTCCGCTATGGGCTGTCAGATTCCTGTTTGCGGCTGGCTGCTTATGGCTCCCTTCCGGCTCGCCACCCACCTCCTGAATGGAGATGGGCAGGCAAGAAAGGTGCTCTGCTTTTTTCTCAGGTTTGAAGGCTGCCCCCCTGCTTTTGGGGAGTGGGGACTGGGAATGGATTTAAGATTATAGAAAAGAAATAGGAATGGAAAGGGAAATGTCCGTACAGACAAAGAAGACTGCGATTTGCAAAAAGAAATAAAAGCATAGCTGGAATCGTGAGGGCGCCTTTGGATAGAAGGCGTCCTTTTGGTATGGCGTAATGTTGAGAAAAGAACATTGAGGTTTGAAGGAGTAGAGGCATTTCGACGGGTGATAATCAGACGGCAGGAAGAGTTCGGCTGCCTGCTATCCGCTTACGGCTATCGGCTTTTGGATGCCCTTCTGCCCATTGGCGCTTGCTTTCTGCAGGCAGGGGCGGGCAAGTCATAGCCTTTGCTATCCGTAGACTGATCATCTGACAAACATTATTTTAGTGAACAACTTGTATTATATCTTTTCAGGGAGTATAATGAACATGAAAAATAACAGCCACTGGCTCTGGTGCTTTGGTGGCGGCTTTGGTTCAGGAAGGAAAGAGGAAAATGAAACTTTGGATAGCAGCGGCGGTGGCTCTTTTGGCGGCAGGGTGCCTGCTGGCGGGGGGCTGCGGGAAGGAGGCGCCTGAAGCGGGGTCTTCTTCTGAGGGGCATGTGCATATTGTGACTCATGCGAACTGGAATCCTTTCGAGTATTTGAAGGATGGGAAGATCACGGGTTTTGATATTGATCTCATTGAAGAGGCATCGAAGCGGGCCGGGCTTACGCCGGATATCACCGATGCGGGATGGGAGGCTATTTTTGAGCAGATCCGCACGGGACAGGCGGATGCCGCTGTTTCGGGGATTACCATTACTGATGACCGGAAGAAGACTTATCTATTTTCCAAACCTTACTTTGTGTCCCGGCAGGCGATCCTGGTGCGGGAGGATACTGATATTTCCTGCGCGAAGGATCTGATGGACGGAAAGACGGTGGCTGTGCAGAATGGTTCCACCGGCCAGGAGGCGCTGGAGAAGCTGATGGGGAAAAATAATCCGGCCATCCGCAAGACGCCTATGTCCATTCAGATGCTCATCGGCGGTCAGGTGGATGCGCTGGTGGGGGATGAAACGTCGGTGAAGGCTATCAAGGCCCAGTATCCGGATCAGCATTTGAAAATCCTCTATGATGACGCTGCTTTTACGCCGGAGTATTTCGGCATTCTTTATCCGAAGGATAAGGAGCAGGCGCTGCAGCAGAAGCTGGACAAGGCTCTTTCGGATATGGTCAGCGACGGCACGTACAGCCGTATCTATGAAAAGTGGTTCCACAGCAGTCCCGATGAGAAGATGCTGGCTTCTTTGAAGCAGGAGTGATAGAAATGTTTGATTTCAAAGTGTCCATTGTGGAGGAGTATACGCCTTTCTTTATTTCCGGTGCTCTGCTGACGGTGAAGCTGTCGGTGATTGCCATTGCGGCGGGATTCTTCATCGGCCTTTTCCTGGCGCTGGCCCGGATTTCATCTAAGAAATATTTGTCTATTCCGGCGGTGTGCTTTATCGAGAGCATCCGGGGAACGCCGCTTCTTCTGCAGATACTGATTACGTATTTCGGCGTGATTCCGCTGATTATGAGGAAACCGGACGGTGTGCTGGCGGCGGTGATTGCGCTTTCCATCAATGCCGGCGCGTATATTGCGGAAACCATCCGCGGCGGCATTCTGGCCACAGACCCGGGGCAGATGGAGGCGGCCAGCGCTCTGGGGCTTTCTCATTTCCAGGCCATGCGGTATGTCATCCTGCCTCAGGCAATCCGCTCGGTGATTCCGGCGCTGGGAAATTCTTTCGTCAGTCTCATCAAGGATTCGTCGCTGGCGTCGGTGATTGCCACGCCGGAGCTCATGTACTGGGCCAATGCGGCCAATGCGCAGTATTACCGGGTATGGGAGACTTTTATTACTACGGCGGTGATTTATCTTTTCCTGACGCTGGTGACGGGAAGGATTTTGGGAGTCCTGGAAAAGAATCATTAAAAAAACAGTGAAATCGAGGGGATATCGGTTTCACTGTTTTTGCTTTTTCGCAAAGAGCTGATACAGGGAAGGACCATGTGGGCGTCCAGGTGTAGGCCGCTCCATCAGCTGTCCTGCTTTAAAAAGGTCGGTTTACTTAATAATCAGCACCGGTACTTTCACATGATGGATCACGTACTGGCTGACGCTGCCCATGATGAAGGAGGAAAGGGAGCCTTTGCCGCTGTTTCCCATAATAATAAGGTCTATATTTTCTTCGTCCACCAGGGAGGTGATGACGCTGCCGGGGACGCCGGTGCGGATGATGGGGGTAAAGGGAAGGCCCTGGGGAATCTGTTTTTTGATTCTTTCCATGACTGCTTCTGCTTTTTCCCGGACCGAGGCGAAGCCGTTTCTATCAAGGTTGACTTGCATTAAGGGGTAGGCGGCTTCGCCTATGTCTGCCACTACGGTGACGAAAAGCTGGGCCCCGTAGGTTTTTGCCATTTCTACGCCGTAGCGGAGGGCGTTGTCCGCGGTGCCGGAGCCGTCTACGGGAACAAGGATTTTCTTGAACTGCATGGAAAAGACCTCCTTTTGAAAACGGATTTCCTTATCTGGAATTTCCTTCTATGGTATATAATAATTATATCATCACATCATCCGGGAAGGCACAGATTCCTGTATAGAATCTGCTTTTGGAAGATTTTTTTTGCCGGTCATGGGTTCTGCAGGGACTGCTGTCTTACTGCCCGTGATGGGGGCTTATGAAATCGTGGTTTTCCCTGCAGGAGGAAGGAAATAGGATTATGAAAAAAGCAGCAGTGATTTCTGCCATGGTTCTGGCGGCGGCACTGTCCTTTCAGGGGACCTGGGCCAGAGAACCTGTGGCAGGAGAGGCAGCGCCGGTTTCGGAGGCAGCCTATACCTATGATAATAAAGTCAGCGGGCTCACCATGGTGATTCCGGGGAACCGGGTGGAAAATGAGAAGTCTTCGCCGGCAGTGTACCAGGCGTTCCTTCCGGATGAGGGGATTTCGCTTTCTATCCTGTCCAGAGCCTACGGTCAGCCTTACAGTGAGGGAAAGATGAAGGAACAGGCGAGGGAAGCACAAAAGTTCCTTCAGGAAAATATTAAGAAATCCGGAGAAAAGCCGGTGTCCATGAAATCTGTGGAAACGAAAGCCGGCAGGGCGCTTCGGGCGGAAACGAAGGGTCAGGGAGAAGGCGGCCGCTTTTCAGTAATCCGGTATCTGTTCCTCCGCCAGGAAGGGACCGCCATGATTTCCTTCACCATGAAGGAAGAGGATGTGAAGAGGAATCGGCCGCTGGTGGAAAACATGGTAGAAAGTCTGTCTTTTTATACGCCTATGCAGAAGGTGAGCGTGAAGGGCACGGCCTATACCTATGATATTCCGTCGTCCATGCAGGTGGACTATGACCCGCCGGTGGCGCCGGACCATGTGCTGGTGGCGGGAAACCACCTCCTTATGACGGGAGTGGCAGCGCTGCCGATTTCAGAAAACCGGGAGTTCAGTTTCCTTCCGTCAAGCCTCGCTTCTTTGAGTAATAAGGAAAAGGCGGACATTGAATCCCATTTCCGGGCGAAGCTGGCCAGCGAAAGTTCCGGGAAATATGTGAAGAATGTGACGTTCCTCTTTGATTCTTTTCACGGGCTCCCCGGATTGAAGCTGGACTTTGATGACCAGGGAGATCATAATACAAGCTATATTTTTGTGAAAGATGGGAAATATATTTCCTTTGACTATATTTATAATGTAAAAGAAAAGACCTATGCCGATCAGGTGATTGCCCAGTCGGCGGCGTCCATTTCTTTGTAATTCATACCGGCTTTGGAGGTGGTATCCTTGTTTTTTAATCTGTTTGGCGGAGGAAAAGATCAGTATATAGAAGAGTATGCCAGCCGTATGGCGGAGGCGGCAGTCAATGATGAGCTGGACGCAGACCGGCTGGAAAGTTTCATCGCCTATGCGAAGGAAAAGGACCTGGGCAACAAACAGCTGGCCCGGGCCCAGGCGCTGGCCTGTGACAAGGCTTTTGAGAAGCTTTACCATGACGGCTACATGGATGATGATGAATACGGCATGTTTTCCGATCTGCTGAAGCTCTGCTACATGATGAAGGAAGAGGCAAAGTACAAGTACACTACCATTGCCAAAAGGTGCAATGCCCTCTATAAAATCCAGGAGGAGGGGCTTATGCCCACGGTGAGCAGAGAATATGCCAATGTGAAGTACCGGGAAGGGGAGGAACTGCATTTTACTGCTGCCGGCCGGCTCATGAAGCCGAAGAAGCCTGTCACCGGTGCTGTCCTGATTTCCCGGGGCCATCCTTTCAAGGTGGGCCAGTGGGAAAATAAGGAGGATAAGAGTCTCTTTGAGGAAGGAGACAAGGGAGCTTTCTGGCTGACTTCAGAGCGAATAGGCTTTAGAAGCCGGAAGGAGAGGATGGAGACTGAGCTTTCTGATGTGGACCGTGTGGAAACAGGCCAGGGCCCTCTCTGTGTGTATGAGAAGGGAAAGGACAGTCCCTGGTGCGTGGCCATCGATGATTATGAAATGGCAGGAGCCCTGCTTTCGAATCTTTTGAATCGATAAGTTCCCTGCTGCGATGGAAGGCAGCAGTGCCATGGCGGATGGGAAACTATATGCAAAAAGTTTCCTGCCGCGATGGAAGGCAGTGGTGCCATGGCGGATGGGAAACTGTATGCGAAAAGTTTCCTGTCGCAATGGATGGCAGTGGTGCTATACCGGATGGGAAACTGTATGCGAAAGGTTTCCTGCCGTGATGGAAGGCAGTGGTGCCATGTCGGATGGGAAACTATATGCGAAAAGTTTCCTGCAGTGATGGATGGCAGTGGTGCTATGCCATATGGGAAACTGAATGCGAAAGTTTCCCTGCCGCGATAGTTGGCATGGGCACTATGCCGTATAGGAAACTGAATGCGAAAGTTTCCTGCCGTGATGGAAGGCATGGGTGCCATGGCGGATGGGAAACTATATGCGAAAAGTTTCCTGGCACGATGGATGGCAGTGGTGCCATGTCGGATGGGAAACTGTATGCGAAAGGTTTCCTGTCGTGATGGAAGGCAGTGGTGCCATGCCGGATGGGAAAGTGATGAATATGAAAAGTTATAAAAATATGCTTGTATGGCAGGAAGCAAGAGCGCTGAAGCAGGATGTTTATGATTTAACTTATCGTTTTCCTAAAAGTGAATTATATGCGATGACTTCTCAACTTCGCCGTGCAGCTACTTCCATAGGTCTTAATATAGCGGAAGGAGCTGGCAGAGGAACTGTAAGGGATTATATTCATTTTCTCTATAATGCTAGAGGTTCTTGTTATGAAGTTGAAACAGCATTATTATATTCTGTGGATTTACATTATATAACTGAAAAAGATCTTGTACCTATACTAAGAAAAAACGCTAAGGTTTCCTGGTTGATTAATAAGCTGATTGATGGATTGGAACAGAAGATGAATAGTGAAGATAAAATGAAGATAACTTGCGATGAAATTGAAATATATGATGGGAATGGATAGTTTCCTGCCGCGATGGAAGTCATGGGTGCCATGCCGGATGGGAAACTATACGCGAAAAGTTTCCTGCAGCGATGGATGGCAGTGGTGCTATGCCGGATGGGAAACTATATGCGAAAAGTTTCCTGCCGTAATGGAAAGCATGGGTGCTATGCCGTATGGGAAACTGAATGCGAAAGTTTCCCTGCCGCGATGGAAGGCAGTGGTGCTATATCAGATGGGAAACTTTTCAACATTATGATTCTGCCAAAGCAAGGAAAGGAGATATACCATGGAATTCGATCATGTGCTTTCGGTGAGGTGCTCGGTGCGCCGGTACACGGAAGAGCCGGTGTCTGAGGAGGATATCCAGAAGATTGTGAAGGCAGGGGAAGAGGTGCCGGTGGGGCATTTTGATTTCAAAAATTATGCTATTGCCGCCATTACGGACAAGAAGGTGCTAAGGCTTCTGGCTGAAGAGAATCAGGCGCTGTCGGGGAGAGGGGATCCTATTTACGGGGCGCCGCTTCTGCTGCTGATCATGAACACCCCGGAGGCACGGGAAGATTCTATCAAGCTCAATGCCGGGATTATGGCGGAAAACATGCATCTGAAAGCGGTGGACCTGGGGCTTGGGTCCATCTGTATTTACAGCTTTATCCGCACGCTGAACCGGGAAGAGGGATACGGAAAATATTTCCAGGCCCTGCACCTGCCGGAGGGGCTGAAGCCGGCCATGGCGGTGGCTGTGGGGCATACGCCCATGGTTCAGCGGGAGCGGCGGTTTGTGGCAAGGATTCCCACCTTCCGTATTGATGGGAAAGAATAAGGGAGGCTTATTATGGAGTTTGATACAGTTTTATCGCTTAGAAAGTCGGCTCGTTCCTATACCGGCGAGGCCGTTTCCGAAAAGGAAATCCATGCGCTGATTCATGCAGCCGAGCAATCTTCCGTTGGCCATCACAATGATAAGGGCTATGCCCTGGTAGTGGTAAGGGATCCGGAGGTACTGAAGCGGATCAGCACCGAAGGGGGAGAAAGGGTGGGAAAGCCCCACATGATTTACGAAGCGCCCCTTCTCATCCTCATCTGCCGCACGAAGGATGTGATGGAAACGCTGGAGGGCTTTGATGCCGGCATTATCGCAGAGCATATCCATCTGAAGGCCAGTGACCTGGGGCTGTCGTCCATCATTCTTTTTGGCTTCATCCGTATTCTGGGAAAGGATGCAGATTATCTCAAAATGCTTCATCTGCCTGAAGGGGTGTCTCCTATTCTGGCAGTGGCTGTGGGCCATTCGCCGCTGGATGGGAAGAAGAGGAAAGAGGATCGTCATTTTGCGGTGATTGAAAGGTAAAAGGAAGCCTCTTTCTGCTTTCGATTTCTGTGGGATACCGAAAGCACTGATTTCATGCGTATCTGCTTTGATTTCTGTTTTTATGCGATGCAGGGAAGGAAAAGGAAAACAGCAGGCTGTTTAAGAATTTCCATGACCTGCAGCATACCATTTCTGATGAAAGCAGATACGGAATGAATCAGTGCTTTTTATATGAGCAGAGGGGGCTTTTTCCTTTATAATTCCTATTGCTATTCCCCGGGAAATCTCGTATAATCAAATTAATATTTCCATTTAGGTTTTTAGGGAGGATGTATTTTTTTCTCATGGCTTTAGAAGTCGGCAATATCGTAGAAGGTACCATAACCGGTATCGCAAAGTTTGGCGCATTTGTAGAACTGCCGGATAAAAAGGTGGGTCTGATTCACATTTCTGAAGTGGCTAATGAATATGTAAGTGATGTGAATGATTATCTCAAGGTCAAAGACAAGGTGAAGGTCAAGGTCATTACCATTGATGAAAGAGGCAAAATCGCCTTATCCATCAAACAGGCCCAGCCAGCTTCTGAAAAAGGGGAAAAGAAGCAGGATCGTTTCCACCATGACCATCAGGGACACCGTGATTTCCATGAAAAAAATGAGTTCCGCAGCCGTGAAGGCCATCGCTCCTTTGAACGTCGTCAGGAAGAGGGAGAGGAATCCTTCCATTCTGAAAGGACCCAGTACAGCCGTCCGTTTTCCGGCGGTTTCCGTACGGGCCGCAGGGAAGCACCGGCTTCTTTTGAGGATAAGCTCAGCCGTTTCCTGAAAGACAGCGATGAAAGGCTTCTCGATCTCAAGAGAAATGTGGAATCCAAGAGAGGCGGAAGGGGCGCAAGGCGTTCTGACTGAGAGAAATAAGGGAGCATTCCATGCTCCCTTATTATTTTAAGCAGTTGGCTCATTGTTTAACCTTATTTGGGGGATATGATGCGTGCGATTATTGATATCGGGACAAATTCAGTCCGTCTTTTGATTGCAGAAAAGGATGAAAAGGAAGAGTGGAAGATCCTGAAGAAGGACCTTCGCAGTACCAGGCTCGGGGAAGGCATGACGGACAAGGCTTTCATCGGGAAGGGACCCCGGGAAAGGACGCTGAAGGCTATCGAAGAGTTTACGGCGGCCGCCCGCTTGGCAGGGGCTTCTGAAATCTTTGCCTATGGCACTTCTATCATGAGGGATGCGGCTAACGGCGGCGAATTTTCCGATGAGGTGACT
>ULXX01078293.1_pt1 | contig 12103 bp, 17 predicted proteins | sample 1961621 | NCBI WGS metagenome assembly ULXX01 (sample SAMEA4835848, study PRJEB28245) | human gut metagenome | biome: gut microbiome; material: fecal sample | place: Denmark | collected 2008
TGTCTCTCCGGCAATCGCCCCAGTGTGAAATTCTCATACAGGCCTTTTATCAGATCATCCAAATCCATCATAGAGGACTTTATCGCTGATGTGATGGATGGTGCAGTTCACGGTTCTGTTTCCGTAGCTGCTGCATCGGAACGAGTGGTAGGGTTCGCCGCTTTTGTAGTAGTTCGTCTGATAGGACATCTTACTGCCGCAAGTCTTACCGGAACCAGAACCACCGATAACAAGAATGGTTTTATTTCTTGCATACTTCGGTTCTTTCGGTCTGCCCGACATCATCAGTCGTTCCGTCTGTGTCAGAAGGACATTATTTTCAAACACAGAGTCCATATATGGCTCTATGTCCTTGGCATTGCCCCACCTTGCGGAACCGTATTCTACACCCTGCCCTTATTTTTTTCCCAACTTCGCTCTCTGTTCTTACTCTGTGATACTGCATCCCTGAAGCGTTTCAGTTTCTCCCTTACGGAAGTCCTGCCCTTTCGTTTCTCATTACCATAAACAAATTCCTTGAATGCCTGTGCTACCGCATCGGCATCCCTGCCCTTGAAAAATACCACATATTTCGGTGGGTCTGTTGTCTTGTCTTTCTTGACGGCGAAATCAACATTATATTTACGAACTACCCGCTCAAAGGATTTGATATTGCCGTCCGTCACTTCGATAGACGAAACTCCCACGCCTTCGCCAACCAGCTTTTCACAGAAGTTTTACCATGCGTTTTCTGTGCTTTCTGCCTGCGGTGGTTCAGATACATCCACATTGCAGCCTTTAAGACTTTGGCATCCAGTTTAGCGGTCTTAATTACAAGAGCGATTGTTTTCTGCGTTACTTCCTCTTGCATAAGTACCTCCGATCTGTATCTTCTATGTGCGTATGCTCCGCTAAGGTGGAACATACAGCCGATGTAATAAATACCTCATAATTCTCCTTTCCGCTACCGGACATCGTGTCCAAAAGCAATAAAAAAAGGGCAGCTACAAATCTCTCGACTTATAACTGCCCTGACGCTGTTATATTTTCAAAATTTTATCCCAACTTGTTCATGTAACATTTCATTAAGCTAAAGTTCTACATCTTCTTCGTCTTCACTCTCCTCGTATTTTTTATACCTTCATCTCCAGAAGTAATACCTGTAACTGTCCTAATGCCGTTGTAATAATTAGTAAAATTTTTCTATTTCTTCTAGCAACTTTTCAATATCATCATTTTTATGTACATAATCCATATAAGTTGTTCTACCTGATTTCAAATATAATAACCATCCTTGCAAACACATAGTGTATTCATCATTCAAGTCCGTTAAATCTGCATATTTCCCAACATAATTATTATATGCACAATATTCTTCAAATCTTACAGGGTACAAATGTGGATAGTCACATTCTTCTATAAGCTTCACATATCCGTCTGCATCAATGACTAGTCTGTTATTCTTTGAATCATCTCCGTTTCTCAATTGTATCTCCAATTCCTCATATGTAAACAAATGACTTGGTTTAGCTAATCGCTGTATCTCAAGATCAAATATTTGTTCATATCCAATATCAAATTCAACTCCTGCTTTTTCACATTGTTTCTTAACGAAATTTTGCAGTTCATTAACTAATTTTATAGCAGTATTTTTATCATAAACTAAATATCTCTTAACATCCTCTGTTTCACATTGAAATTCCCCATTCTCACAGAGATAGTTTTTTTCAAAATAGCTGTTTTCTAATCCATACTTTATGCAATAACCAATTTTCTCATCGTGGCTTTTTATTACATCCACTATATTTTCGGAAAAATCCCATTGTTTTATATTTTCAATTACAAATGCCTTACATTTTTTATACTTCTCTCTTTGCCTTTTCCTCTCTGCCTCCTTTTCAATAGGATTTTCTATTGATGCAAATGGATTCTTATTTGCCAATCTCATAAATATTTCATATGGAAATGTTAATCTACATTGCCTTAGATTTAAAATATACTTTTTAAACTCCTCTGCTGTCATTTTACTATGTCGAGCATCATATGTACCGCTGATATCATTATATATAGATGTTTTTGCAAAGATAACAAAACTCCCCTTTAAATACCTATATACGATTCTGTAGTCTTTGGGTAAAGGTGTACCATCCTCATAATAACCATAGTTTCCACACTTCCATGAAATATAATGCCCCGATACATCCTCCGTCAAATTTTCGTATATTTGACCATCATCAATTTCAAAAATAGGCTTCAGTTCATCTAATTCTAAGCGAAAATAACTCCATATATAATCTTTCTCAATATTCTCAGCATATAGACATTTAGGCTTAACAATTACATTACCCAAAGATTTTATACAAATGCACCCATCTTCTCCTGTTTTTTCTGCAGATTCAAAATCTTCACCGCCACCACTCGGAACAAACATGTGATTAATATTCGGCATCCTTCCAAGAAAATTTAATACTGTGATAATATCATCAACATTACTCCACTTGGCTGAATCTGGTACAATTTTTCCAAACAAAGTATTTTGGATAAATTTCCACTGGCTTAAATTACTTTTTTCAAAATCCGCTCTTATTTCTAACCATTCTTTAAGTCGTTTTGCAAACTGTTCCATTGTTGGACGAAGTTCAGGTTCCTCACGTGTAGAATCATATAACAACTCTTCTAATTCAACAATATGCTCCCCTTTTAAAATTCCTGACAATCCCATTAGTTTGCTCTCTGCATCATATGTTCCATCAAATCCTGTTTCATTACGTGTCAAAAGCATCCATAAAGTTTTTGCTAAAGAATATACATCTGCTTTTTTGCCATCTGAATCTTTTGCATTTCTTTTCATTTCTGGTGCAATCGTTGTCTTTGCCCCTACTGACTCTTTTATCTTTGTCAAATTTTCTTTTTCTGGATAATCAACCAGCCCGAAATCCCCAAAGCAATATCCACCCTTATAAAAATATATATTACTCGGCTTAATATCCCTATGAACTATTCCTTGTTTATGCAACACATTCATTACATTTGCCAGTTCAATTACACAATTTGCAATTTGTTCTACTGATTCCTGTCCTGAAAACTTTTTTGCAATCGGCTCTGCAATTGGCATTGCATACCAATACTTTTTTTTATTATTTTCATCTGGCAGTCCAGCATCAAAAATTGGAATTATTCCTTTAACTGAATCCTGTATTTTTTGTACTAATCGTGTTTCTATACAAAACCTGTCTTTTTTTTCTTCAAAAAATCTTCCTCCAGTCTTTAATTCCTTAAGTGCTACCATACTCCCTGTTTTTACATTCTTTGCCAAATAAACATTTGCATTTCCTCCGCTCCCTATCGGTTCAGAATTTTCTATTTTATAGTCTAAATATGCCATATCCTTTTCTCCTTTTGCAAAACTACCTTAACACGATATATTTATTCATCTATTTCATTTAACCTATTGCTAATTGAAAAAACAAACTCTATAACACTTAATGCATTAAACAACTGTATACACTCATAGCGTTCAATCACTCTACAACTCTTTCCATGCAAAAGCCAATTTCGATTAATATAGGGCGGTTCTACTCCATTTTCAAACGAATATTCACCATCTACAAACAGTCTATTCAAAAATTCAATAATAGAAGGATACATATCCAAGAATAAAAATCTCTTAGTAAAAAAAGAATCTGTCCTACCAAACTCTGCCTGTAAATGCGCTTCAAATCCTTCCATTGAATACTTTTGTTTATACCGAGTCCCTTTGGGGTAATTCATTAACTCATTTGTTCTTGCTTCTATTACTGCCACTAAATACATTGCTGATGTCATGTAATCTTCCTGTTCAAAGTAATATTTTGCCTTAGAAAAGTATCTTTGATTTGGCTCTTCACAATATTTATGTTCCAAGCTATGAAAAATATTTTCTAAAAGATATCCATTATCTCCCTCAAAATAAGAAATAATTTTGTTATCTTCTCGACTAGATAAAAAATCATACCATTCCTTAATTTTTCTGGGATTGGAATGTTCTGAAATAACCCAACCAGCTCGTCCCAGTTTCTTACATACTTCCATTTCGTATGAATATTTTTCTTCAAAGTCCGTTTGTGATAACTTCTCACTTTCTTTAGTTTCAGCAATGAAATTCTTCATATCTTCATTAAGAAATTGAAGAGATATGTTTTCAGTTACATTTTTTAAAGCTGAACCAAATTGCTGTAGTGAAACATTCAGTCTTTCAACTTGTTCGTTATCAAAATTACAAGCAAGTGATTCTCTTAATTCTTTTAGCAGTTTTGATATTCTATCCTGGTAAAATTCCATATCCATCTTCCTCTTCAAAATTTGTATTCCTGAAACATCACACACTGCACATCATTTAATATAATGATAAATTGCATACAGTTCTGTATATATTTTGTTACCATCAACTTTTACATCATCAAACAATAATGCCTGAAATAAAACCTCCCCCACCTTCTCCAGCCTTACCATTCCATACTCTTTTTCTGTAAACCCTTCAATCTGCATATCCTGCATGGCAACTTCTTTCCTCGCCACCAGACAATGCGTATACAATGCCATGATATACTTATCCGACATCAAGAAGGCATATGTTTCGTTCCCTTGATATGTGTATCGGCACTTTTCCAGATTTTCTTGCGGTATATCGAAATAACATCTGACCGTTTCCAGATATACATCTCCATTATACTGCGGCTTTAGCTTTTTTGAATACCTTTTGATTGCTGCAAATATATTATTTCTCTCTATGGCTGTCTTTGTTCGCTTGAATACAGGCTTTTTCCCACGCAAATCCATATACACATTATTCAGAATAGTCTTTCCGGCATACCGGCTGAAATCTCCTATCCGCAATAAATAAGATAACACCTTCAACAATTTTTCCTTTGATGTTATCTCCTGATACGAATAATCTCCAAATTCAATATGATCCAGCTTCAAAGGGCAGCTCCCCTTCGCTATCTCACGCTCCATTACCCTGTTAATATCTCTCATTGATTCCATCTATATATTTCACCTTCCCGCTTCTGGACATCGTGTCCAAAAGTATAAAAAAGCAGCTATAAGTATTTCACTCATAACTGCCCTGACGCTGTTACCTGATTATTCTATTCCTGCCGTTTTTGCAAATCCGGCTTTTCTGTTCATAAGTTCCTCTTGTTTCTCCTTCGGCAGACACCGGAATATCTCATCATATCCCATCCATTTAATATAATCATACCGAGCTATTTCTCTAAAAAACGTGTAGTAAGTGTGTAGTAGAGCACTTTTTCAACTAAGAAATGGCTTATTTATCCTTCATATTTGAGCCCTTATCAACCTTTGCTAAATACGAGTCACTATCTATATAGCAGATAGATTTTAATGCAGACAAATCTGATAATAATTCTCTATGTGCAGCTACTCTTCTTTTTTCTTCAAAATTCCAAGGTGAAACTGTACATACATGCAAACTGTTAAATTCATTTATGTCCTTGATTACATAATAGCCTTATATGTGATTTCTGTCCGTCGGACCAGAGATTTGCTTACAGCTTCCTTCAGATTCCATCTCACGATGGACACCCTTGCTGTTCAGCTATACATTTCCCACTATCTGGGCGTGTTCATGACTTTCACCCGTTAGAGTGCGCCCATGGCGCGCAAACTAAAAAGGACACGAAATCTCATTCGTGTCTCTAGATTCGCTTATATATCTTATCCACTTCAGCTTCGTACACTGATTCAGTATTGTTATCAATATGGAAAGAAATGCAATAGACCTGATTCCATTATCCATATTATCGTTTTAATCAAATACATTGTTTAATATTCCTTCTCTATCTCACCATCTATTCCATACATTTTCTTAAAAATATCAAGGTCTGCCTGACTCTTGATCAGCATAACCTCTTCTATCTTGCCTGTATGAATGTCCTTAAACCCAGCTACCTGCTCGCCATTGCATATACTTGCCTTGATTACCGGTTTCTTATTTTCCTTATCATACGTCTTTATAACTATCTTTTTCTTAAATAATCCCACTCTGAGCACCTTCTTTTGACTTTGCCATCCGTATAAGCTTTTCAAGGGACTGCATTTCTGCTTCGGAACTTGGAATTGTCCAGTCGCTCAAATAACTGCCTGTACCATTATCCTTAGCCATATCATCACCACAAATCGTATGGTTTCATAGTTTCTGCATTTCGATATTCATGTTTCTCATAATATCCTATCAGCTTACCTTCATCTCTGAGTGCCACCATATAAACATCTTTATTCTGTTTCTCATTGTGAAAAGTATAAACGATATTATGGTTTTCATCTGCTACAAACCAGTCAACCACCTGCTGTATTTTATCCCTTGATTCCGGATTATGACAATCTAACAGACTTCTTCCAATAAGTTTATCGCCACCTCGCTTCGCATAACTGATAACAGCTGCCGGATTCATGTAAATAATCTCATGCTCAAGATTGCATATAACAACGGATGTCCTATCCTGATCAACGATACTCTTATAAAAGCTGACTTTTGTTTTCTTACTTTTTTCCATCTTATATTTTCTTTAGAACCTCTCTCTCCATAATATATGTACCTCATTACTCAATGTACTTGTCAATCCAATTTTCGCCATCATATTCATCAATCTGTTTTACTAATTCCGTAAGATAATCTTGTAACCTGCTATCCTCTTCCCTTGCATACCACACATTTGCCCGTCCAAATCCATACGCCCAACCATTTGATTTTCTTGGGACTTCCCATTGTGCCTTTCTTGATCTGACACCCGCAGGAAGCAAGACACAATCAGACGAGTCTGCAATCGCATTGTAATATTGTATATCTTCCGGAGCAAACACTGTCTCTTGATAATGTCTGAAAACCGTAGCATGTTTATACCATCCCACAACCGTCGTAAACTTATGTGCCGGATGCTTTGCACAATACACAACAAGCACATCATCTACGGATTCTTCTTTTTTTAACAACTCACAACCTGCAATATTCTCAATTCTCATTTGATTGACATCTTTACCATTATGCGATTTTGTCTCGAAGAATCCCAGACAATATAAACCTTCCTTACCCTCTACATTCACTGGTGTGAAATTATATTTTTCATGTGCGTCTCCTGTCTCATCAACATAACTTCCACCATTTAACGGAGTATCCTTTCCATCTTCATTTCCACGATACTCCTTCATCCATGCTATGTTACAAAAAAGTATTCTCATCTCATCAACCTTTCGTAATCTACCTCATCCTTACTCATAGAATACATTCTTGGTTACTTCTTTCCTGTTGATACAAACCATTTCTTCTGTGAACATCATTTCTGAGTTGTCTATTTCACTATCATACCATTTAAATCTAGCTAATTTTTCATTGCTATACCTCATTTTTGATATTTTCCTTAAGCTTTGCTAAGTTTCTTTTTGACTACCTTTTTGACTATATGATACTACCTTAGCTGTCCTATAATCAGCCCTTGTATATCGAACCTTTGTTTTGCCTTAACTGACACCTCCTCGCAAAAAAGGACGCAGGATCTCTCCTGTGCCCTCACTACTAGTTACATTTATCAAGTGCCTCAGACAATACCTGAGCCTGTTCATATGTATCTACTTCTATTTGACAACTACCTTCAGTTATTGCACACATTACCCTTGGATTTGCAATCATTTCATCATTCAAATAAATGCCTATCGTATTTCCAATATTATTTGTAGTAATATCTGCAAATGTTTTCGTTGCTTCATCATCAAACTCTATTTGTACTACTGCCTTCTTGATTCCGTCGCCATTATCAACCATTGTTGCTTCTGCCGATTTTATACTACCAGTCATAAGTATATTCCCATCGCTATCCCGTAATGTGAATACATTTGTCTCTTGTTTCCCTGATGGCTGATCATTACTGACATTTTCTTCTATAGTATTTGAACCTTTTTGAAACCATGCTTCACCATGATATCCTTGATATGCACCGATTGCACTATTTATTATTGTCAACACAAGACATATAATACCTAATACAATACCCGCAAGTTCACCGGTCCTCATACACCAACTTCCAAAGCAGTAAGAATCTCAGACTTGCCATAATTACTTTCATTTTACACACTTTTACTATTGATTTCAATGCCCCTTACAACTGCATATTTCCGGTGATCCGCACTTGGATACAAAGCTTTAATTTTCTTCCACTTTAATCGGAACCGCTCTCTGTTCCACAGAAGTTGAGAACACAATCTGCGTCTTTGTTCGTCCAAACTGCTGCAATTCATTAATAAAATGATCCAGTTGTGTGGTACTTTCAAACAGCGTTTCAATAAGCATAGAATAATCTCCTGTCACGCAATTACACTCCACTACAATCGGGATTGCCTCGATAAACGGATAAAACACAGGTTTTTGAAGCGGTTCCACTTCCAGATTGATAAAGGCTTTAATATGATAATTGAGGTACAGCGGATTCACTTTTGCCGTGTACCCGGTTATCACTCCTTCCTGCTCCAGCTTTTCGATTCTCGCCGATACCGACGGCGATGACAGGAACACCTGCGTTGCAATTTCTTTGAGAGGTGTCCGTGCATTCTTTTGCAGAATCTGTATGATTTTCAAATCGATTTTGTCAAGTTTTCTCATTCTAACACGATCTCCTCTCCCTATACAGTAAAAAAGAAGGACTCCGTGTCTGCGGCATGTTTGACCGTGAATTTATCGTAGACGGGATCCAGGGAGGTGCCGGGACCAGCGCAAATATGAATATGAACGAAGTCATTGCCAATCGTGCAATTGAAATGCTTTGTGGAAAAAAGGGTGACTACTCTATCGTTCATCCAAATGATCATGTCAACATGGGAGCCACTGCAATCGGAACCGCGATCAACACTTCTCCTTTCTATCTCGACAATATTGTACCGACCCTCGCCCGTATCACAGGTCATCCACTGACACAGGCAGACGATCTGTTCGATGCGACTGAAAATCTGGACAGCTTTGTCCGTGTATCATCCTGCCTGAAAGCCTGTGCCGTCAATCTCTCCAAAATGTGCAATGACCTGCGTATCCTTGCCAGTGGACCCAAGGCCGGTTTCGGCGAGATCACACTTCCTGCAATGCAGAACGGCTCTTCCATCATGCCCGGCAAAGTCAATCCGGTAATTCCCGAAGTAGTTACCCAGGTGGCATTTCACATCATCGGACACGATACTACGATTACAATGGCAGCTGAAGCCGGTCAGATGGAGTTGAATGCTTTTGAGCCGGTCATATTCTATAATCTGTTTGACTCGATCACTACTCTGACTCACGCCATCGATACATTGGTTGACAACTGTATTCTCGGAATTACCGCAAACCGGGAGCGCTGCAAATCACTTCTCGATGCAAGCGTTGGCATTACCACTGCACTGTGCCCATACATCGGTTACAAAAAAGCCGCAAAGCTTGCCAAAGAATCCCTTTCAAGTAATGTACCGGTCAGAACTCTCGTTTTAAAATATCACCTGATGAAGGAAAAAGAATTAAATATCATTCTCGACCCATACTCTATGACCAGCCCAAGAGATGGCTCCATTCAGGAAAAAGCGATATAATATCGCTACTGTATAATGATTCCCGTTCCAGCTTTATACCATGCCCTTTCATTTTATCATATACTGCTCAAGCATAGTCGGTCCCATGTCCATGAAAACAAAAAACTCATCCGGCAGCGAGCAAAGCTCTTGGCTTATAAAATCTTCCGCATCAATATACTTGTGATCATTTTCCGGATCATAACATTTCTTATGATTAGCAAAAATAACTATTCCCTTAAAACTCTCCTCAATCTCATAAACAGCCTCTCCCGGCGCATCATAATTTAGGATAGTGACATGTAATCTATCCTTTGCATCAAGACTGTCAGCAATATAAAACTCATCACAAAATGGCAGCTTATTCTCGATAGAAAAACTAATTGTATGCTGAAGATAATTTCTTAAAACCGCTCTATCCAGCTTATACTTAAAGCCCGAAAAAAATTTTTTCAAAAACATCTTTTTCATTTTATTTTCTCCTCCGCATTGCCACAGCACCTCCGATGTTGTCGGCTACTCCATTTCAACATCGCACATATCAAACATACACTGATTCAGTTCCATCCTTTCCAGATATCCGGCTGATAACCAAGTGTTGATTGTTTTCCGTTTCTGACTACCGGAGTTTTAATCACCTGTGGATTTTCAAGTACCTTTTCTAACTTATCTTCATCTGCGATATACTTAATAACAGCAAGCAAATCCTTGTCCTTAGCATTCCAGTTGATCATATTCTCTAATCCGCCATTTGCCCGAGCGACTGAATTAAACTCTCCCTTGCTCATACCCTTTTCTTTCATATCAATAAACTGATACTTTATACCTCGTTCCTTGAAGAAACGCTCTGCTTTCTTTGTATCATTGCATTTCTTTGTACCAAATATCTGTATATTCATCTGAGTATCTCCTTGTTATCTTGTTATCTTTTCATCACTTCCCCCGCACTTCTATAAGATTTCCCGATGGGTCGTAAAACCTTACCAGCCTTTGTCCTCCGGTCGGCTCTGCCAACTCTGTCGCAAACTTCACCGGAATATCACTTGACATAAGTTTCTCTACAAGTCCCTCAACATCATTATCTTCGAAGTATAGTTCAGTCATATTATTAAATGGTGTTACATTTTCTCCAATCGCATCAGTCCATACTCCTGAATCCTGCAATACAAGTCCTTCAGACAGTATTACATTGCCTTCCTGTCTCATAATTACCTGCAATCCAAACATCTCTTTATAAAAACGAATGGATTCTTCCATATCATCAACCACGATCAAAACATTCTTCAGCTTCATGACTTCTTTTCCTGCCTCTCCAGTTCCTTCTGAATCCACGTCATAATTACATCTACCAGATACTCCTGCTGCACCTGACTCAGTTCCCTGCCCAGCTGGATTTTATGCCATTTTCGAATACACTCCCTGCAACATGTTGCCGTTGCATGCTGCGCAATGAATACCGGATGTCCTTTCGTTGGAGTCTGCTTTCCATCGTTGGGTATATATGCCGGAGCTTCTCTCTTTTCAATAAAATCCCTTGCATGCTGCCTAATGGTATCCAGTCCCTTTTCATTGATGTAATCAATATCTTTTTGTTTCAGATGAAAACCGCTCCGGAACTTGGAATTACCAAGCCGTTCAAATAATTGATTGTACCATTCATCCTTCGTCATTAGAACTTCACTACTCGTTCCATGATAATATCCTCCTGTGTTTCATTCTTCTTAAGCACAAATCGCTATTTCTGTCTCCACATGATCTGACTGCCTTCTTCCTTCAGCCACCTTACAGCTTCCCTGTAGTCCGGAAGCACTTTCTCCACTTCATTCCAGAAGGCCCTTGAATGATTCATTTCCTTCCTGTGACAAAGCTCATGTACAACAACATAATCTATAATCTCCACCGGTGTCAACATCAGAAGGCAGTTAAAGTTAAGATTTCCTTTGCTGCTACAGCTTCCCCATCTGGTTTTCTGATTACGTATCGTAATCCTGCCATATGTAACGCCCATACGCTCTGCAAAATATGCCACCCGCTCCGGGATATACTTCCGAGCCTTATCCGCAAGCTCCCGAATTTCTTCATCCGTCAGATGCGAAGTCTCCATAGCCTCATATGCTTCCTTTTTCGCCCTAATCTGCTCTATATGCTTTCGGATCCAAGGCTCTTTCTCCCTTATAATTCTCTCAATATCCTTCCGGGAGGTACGTCGCGGCACTCTCACCGTTACCGTCAAATCTGCATTCACCTGGATTGCCACTGTTTTTCTGTTTGATCTTATTACCGCAATATCCATGATAATCCCTAATCCAGTCCTTTTTCGATTGCCACAGGCGGTTAACACTCTGCACCTCATTCCAAATGGAATACGTGTTGTTTTCCACTGCAGATGACCGCTTCGTTTGTGTTAATACTCTGCCACCAGTTCCACTCCTGCCAGTTTCTGAAGTTCTTTCGCGCTATCGAAGCGCGTGATATCACCAACTTCTGCTATGAAACCAGCTACTGTTGTTATTCCTATGCCTTTTATTTCAAGCAGCTT
>ULXX01044011.1_pt1 | contig 11816 bp, 10 predicted proteins | sample 1961621 | NCBI WGS metagenome assembly ULXX01 (sample SAMEA4835848, study PRJEB28245) | human gut metagenome | biome: gut microbiome; material: fecal sample | place: Denmark | collected 2008
CGGGCGAAAAGGTGCTGATCCGCGCGCACGGAATAGCAAGAAGCGTGCAGCAGGAGCTGGAGCGCAGCGGTGCGGAGATCGTTGACGCGACCTGCCCGAAGGTGAAGCATATCCACAATATCGTCAGCGAGGCCACGGCCGAAGGGCGCTTTGTGATTATCATCGGAATGCGCCGTCATCCGGAGGTCGAGGGCATATGCGGCTGGTGCGGAGAGCACATGGTGTTTGAAACGGCGGCGGAGCTTGAGACGTGGCTGAACCAAAATCCGGATTTTTGGGATAAACCTCTAAGTGTTGTGGTGCAAACAACTCAGACGCACGGTAATTTTACCGAATGTTGCAATATCCTAAAAAAAAGGTGTACAAATCTGAAAATATCTGATACAATATGTACTGCTACGTCTGCGCGGCAGCAGGAGGCTGAAAAGCTGGCCTCCGAATGTGACGCAATGGTGGTCATCGGCGGAAAGCACAGCGCCAACAGCCTGCATCTTGCCCAGATCTGTTCTGAGCATTGCGGCTGGGTCCAGTTCATAGAGAAGTGTGATGAGCTGGATATGGACAAGGTCACGGACGCGGATACCATCGGGCTCACAGCGGGGGCATCCACGCCGGCGTGGATAATTAAGGAGGTAAGAAACAAAATGAGCGACGAAATCAAAGTTGAAGAATCCGCAGTCGAGGTCGAAAAGTCCTTCGACGAAATGCTGGAGGAGACTCTCAAAACTATATATAATGGAGACAAGGTAACCGGACATGTTGTGGCTATTACCGGTACTGAGATCAGCGTAGACCTCGGCACCAAGTATTCCGGCTTCATTCCCACTTCCGAGTTCACTGACGACGGCGTCAAGGTCGAAGACGTTGTCAAGGTCGGCGACACCATTGAAGCAGTTGTTGTCAGAGTCAACGATGTCGAAGGCACCGTTATGCTCTCCAAGAAGCGTCTTGACGCTGCAAAGAGCTGGAACGATATCGAAGAGGCCGCCGAGTCCGGCGCAGTCCTCGAGGGCGTTGTCTCCGGCGAGAACAAGGGCGGCGTTGTTGTCAATGTCAAGGGCATCAGCGTGTTCGTCCCCGCATCCCAGACCGATCTGCCCCGCGATGCAGAGCTGAGCCAGCTCATCAAGAAGACCGTTCGCCTCAAGATCACCGAGGTCAACAAGGCTCGCAAGAGAGTAGTCGGCTCCATCCGCCGCGTTGCACAGGCCGAGCGCCGCGAGCGCATCGAGTCCATCTGGAACGAGATCGAGGTCGGCAAGAAGTACCACGGCGTCGTCAAGTCCCTGACCAGCTACGGTGCATTCGTCGATATCGGCGGCATTGACGGTATGGTTCACGTCTCCGAGCTGAGCTGGAGCCGTATCAAGCAGCCCTCCGACGTTCTCTCTGTCGGCGACGAGGTCGATGTTTATGTCATCAGCTTCGACAAGGAGAAGCGCAAGATCTCCCTCGGCTACAAGGATCCCAACGGCAACCCCTGGACCGTGTTCACCAACACCTACGGTGTCGGCAGCGTTGCAAAGGTCACTATCGTCAAGCTCATGCCCTTCGGCGCATTCGCGGAAGTTCTGCCCGGCGTTGATGGTCTGATCCACATCTCCCAGATCGCAAACCGCCGCATCGGCAAGCCCGAGGACGTTCTGACCGTCGGCGATGTTGTTGACGCGAAGATCACCGCTATCGATGACGAGAAGCACAAGATCTCCCTGTCCATCCGCGCTCTGTCCGAGCCCGCACCCGCAGCGGTCGAGGAAGAGGAGGAAGAGGTCGAGGAGCCCGCAGGCGACGCTCTCATATACGAAGTCTCCGCTACCGGCGAAGCCACCGGCATCGCCCCTGAAGAGGAGTAATCCAACATACTCAAAAGCCTTGGCAGTTTAGCTGCCAAGGCTTTTTTATGCCGTCGAAACTTTATATGTCGCGCCCAGCATAAATCATGCCGCCACTGCCTGCGGCAATCCGCATCCCTGATAGTATGACGGCTAAGGAGAACGGATTCCCACGTCGCTTCGCTCCTCGGAATGACAGAAGAGTGTTATAGCAAAACAGCGAAGCCGGTTCGGCTTCGCTGTTTTGTTTAGATCTTCTCGTTTATCCAGTCGAGAATGTCTTTATACACGTCTGCGCGGTTTATCTCGTTGAGCAGCTCATGACGGCCGGCGGGGTAGATCCGCATCTTCACGTCATGCAGACCGGCCTTGCAGAAGGCGTTGTACGCGCGCGTGACGCCCTTGCCGTTCTCGCCGACAGGATCGGCGTCGCCGGACATGAAGTATACCGGCGTCTCCTTGCTCATCTTGTCGATGTTCGCCTGGTTGGTGACGAATTTTATGCCGCTCATCATATCGCGGAACAGGCTGACCGTCGGCACAAAGCCGCAGAGAGGATCGGCGATATATTTGTCAACATTCTCCGTGTCGCGGCTGAGCCAGTCAAAATCAGTGCGCGGGTTGGCATAGCCCTTGTTGTATGAGCCGAAGGCGACGCTGTTGAGCGTGTCGCCGATCTTGTGCGCCCCGTAGAGCTTGACCGCGGCGCTTGCCATCGCAAGCCCGCCAAGCACCATCGGCAGCGGCTGATGCCCCGTGCCGCTGATTATCACGGCGTCCGGCTTCTCCGGATGGCGGATGATATAGGTGCGCACAAGGAAGCTGCCCATGCTGTGCCCGAAGAAAATATATGGCAGGTCGGGGTACTTCTCGTGCATGATGTCGTGTAGCCGGTCGATATCCCAGACGACATAGTCCCAGCCGTCGCTCTCGGCGAAGAAGCCCTGCTCGCCGCCGTTGTCGATGGACTTGCCGTGGCCAAGGTGATCGTCGCCGACGACGATGAAGCCGTTATCGGCGAGAAAACGGGCAAAATCGTCATAGCGCTCGATATGCTCGGCGATGCCGTGCTCTATCTGCACGATGCCGCGCGGCTCGCCTTCCGGCGACCACTGGCGGACGTAGATGCGGTTTTTTCCGGTGCTGGAGTCGAAATAAAAATCCGAAAAATTCGCCATGGAAAAATACCTCCGTTTATGTTATCATGTAATAAATTATAAGGTCACAGCAAAAATAAGTCAACAGAAAAGAGACGACTATGGAATACGTATTGGTAGTTAAAACCGAGAAATTGTCGCAATTTATCTCCGGCCGTACCGGCCTTATCACGGAGTCGAACGCCGAGATGCTGGACATTATCCGCGCAGAGCATGAGTTCATCCCGCGTCCTGATGCAGAGAATGACCCAGGCTACAAGCAGATAATCCCGTATGTGGTGCTGCGCCGCGGGGACGAGATATTCATGACGCGCCGCCTCAAAAAAGGCGGGGAAGCGCGGCTGCACGGGCTTATTTCCATCGGCGTAGGCGGGCATATAAACCCCGTGGACGACGTTGACCGCGAGAACGTCCTGCTGCGCGGACTTGAGCGTGAGCTTGACGAGGAGGTCGAGATCGAGCACCGCGGCGGACTGCACCCCGTCGGCTTTATCAACGACGACACCAACGGCGTCGGCAGCGTACACCTCGGCCTGTGCTACACGCTGCCCGTCGAGGGCGAGGTGCGCGTCCGCGAGACGGAGAAGCTCGAGGGCGGCTGGACGACGGCGGCGGAGCTGCGCGGGAACTGGGATATGCTTGAAACCTGGACGCAGATCGCACTCAACGGCATCGAGAATTAAGAATGACCAAGGCGAGGCATTGACGGTGTCTGCGCAAAGTGTTATTCTTGAAACATAATTATAATAATTATAAGGGGTACAGAGTATGAAACCTATCGTTCTTTACTTCAGCGCGACCGGCGGGACTGAGCATATCGCAAAGCTCATCGCTTCCGAGCTAAAGGCCGAGACGGCGGACATCACCGTGTTCGATTTCGACATGAGCTTTGACTCGGATATGCTGGTTTTCATCTGCTTTCCGGTTTACGGCGGCCGCATCCCTGCTCCCATGTATCGCCGCATGAAGGATGTCCGCGGCGACAATACGCCCGTCGTGCCCGTGGCGGTATACGGCAACCGCGCCGTTGAGGATGCGCTTCAGGAAATGGCCGACCTCTGCAAGAAGAACGGCTTCCGAGTTGTCGGCGGGGCGGAGATGGTCGCGCCGCATTCACTTGATCGCCGCTTCGGCGCAGGCCGTCCCGACGAGAAGGATGTTGCCCAGCTCAAGAGCTTCCTTCTCGCGCTTACGACGCGCGAGAACCTGCGCGACGTGCCGATGCCCGGCAGTCACGACTATAAGCCGTACAAGGGGCTGCCGCTCTATCCCAGCTCCGGGATACACTGCTCCGGCTGCGGCACATGTTCTGCCGAATGTCCCGCTGGGGCGATAGATCAGGGCGATCCCAGAAAGCCCGACAAGACCAAGTGCATAAGCTGTATGCGCTGCATCACCGTATGTCCCTTCGGCGCGCGCAGTGTCCCGAAGGCGGCACAGCTTGCGGTGTCGGCCGCGCTGCTGAAGATGTGCGCGGGCAGAAAGTCTCCCAGCTTCTATCTCTGAGATTATACATATTTCCGGCTGTATGCCATGGAGGGCTGATCCATGAAGATAAGCAATGCGAGGGTTTACAGAAACGGGCGCTTTGAGCGTTCTTCCGTCGAGTTTTCCGATAAGATAAGCGCCTTTGACGTTGAGGGCGGCGTTGACGCGCACGGCGCGTACCTCGTCCCCGGCTTCATCGACATTCACACGCACGGCGCAATCGGCTACGACGCGAGCGACTGCCGCGCCGACGAGATACCCGCACTCGCGGGCTACTACGCCGCGCACGGCGTGACCTCATTCTGCTTCACGACCATGACCATAGGCGAGGACGCGCTGGCGCAGGCGATGCGCAATATCTGCGGTTATGAGCGGCAGGGCGCGCAGGCAAAGTGCGCGGGCGTGCATCTTGAGGGGCCGTTCGTGTCGTATAAAAAGCGTGGCGCGCAGAAGGCGGAAAACATCCGCATGCCTGATCTTGATCTGTTTTACCGTATGAGCGAGCTGAGCGGAGGAAAGCTAAAGATAATCACCATGGCGCCGGAGCTTGACGGCGCGGTGGAGTTTATCCGCGAGGCGTCGAAGGTGTGCGCCGTATCCCTCGGCCATACCACTGCGGATTACGCCACGGCAATGGCCGGATTCGAGGCGGGCGCGACGCAGGCGACGCATCTCTTCAACGCCATACAGCCGCTGCACCACCGTGAGCCGGGGCTTATCGGCGCGGCGCTGATGGCGGGAGCCGAGGTCGAGCTTATCTGTGACGGGCTGCATATCCATCCGGCGGTGATAAACGCCGTGTACCGGATGTTCGGGAAAAAGATGATAATAATCAGCGATTCTCTGCGCTGCGCCGGACTTTGTGACGGCAATTATGATCTCGCGGGACAGCCGATAGTTGTCAAAAACGGCCGCGCGACGCTGCTCGACGGTACGCTCGCCGGTTCTTCCAGCAATCTTCTTCAGGAACTGAAAAACGTCGTGTCCTACGGGATACCGCTTGAGGACGCGGTCTATGCTATGACGGTAGCGCCCGCAAAAGCGATAAACAGCTTCGGCGAGATCGGATCGCTCGAAGTTGGCAAATGCGCCGATATGCTGCTGCTGGACGAGGAGCTGAACCTCAAGGCGACATTCATTGACGGCGAGCTTGTAAACGGCAGCCTGTAAAAATTCAATATGCTCAAGCGGACGGCAGCTTTGCCGCCCGCTTATTTATTGCGCATATATTAAAAAATGTCCGCCGCCTTGTCAATTCGTGAAATATGTTGTATAATATCTCCGTTTAGTATCTGCCCTTGTTAACCGGTACTACCGGCGTTGAATGGAGGCTTGGCCTATGGACGCTAAGATCGACCAGCTTAAAAAATGGGTCGCGGAGAGCGACAATATCGTGTTTTTCGGCGGCGCAGGAGTCAGCACCGAGAGCGGGATACCGGATTTCCGCAGCGTTGACGGCCTGTATAATCAGCAGTGGAAGTACCCGCCGGAGACGATTTTGAGCCACAGCTTCTTTGAGCGCTATCCCGAGGAGTATTACCGGTTCCATCGGGCAAAGCTCGTTATCGACGGCGTGAAGCCCAATCGTGCGCATCTGCGCCTTGCGGAGCTGGAGCGCGAGGGCAAGCTGCGCGCCGTTATAACGCAGAATATCGACGGACTGCATCAGGCGGCCGGCAGCAAAAACGTGCTGGAGCTGCACGGCAGCATCCTGCGTGCCTATTGCTCGCACTGCCGTATGCCGTATCCGGCAGACAAGATGAACCACGGCGAGGGCGTCCCGCGCTGCAAGTGCGGCGGCGTCATAAGGCCGGACATCGTGCTGTACGAGGAGCAGCTGGACGAGGACGTTCTGGCAAAGTCCGTGCACTATCTGCGCAATGCCGATGTGCTCATCGTCGGCGGCACGTCGCTGAACGTGTATCCGGCGGCGGGACTCATCAACTATTACCGGGGAAATAAGCTCGTCCTTGTGAACCTGAGCGAGACCCCGTATGACAGCTGCGCAGATCTGATAATACATGAAAAAATAGGCGAGGTTTTCAGCCGGATATAAAAGGAAAGCCTCTACCGGAGGAAGTTATGGCAAAAGGTAAGCTGATAGTTTTCGAGGGCATAGACGGCAGCGGAAAGTCGTGCCAGTACAGGCACATATGCCAGCGTCTTGAAAACGACGGAATTGACTATAATCATATTGTGTTTCCCCGTTACGACAAGGAGAGCAGCGCGCTGATACGCATGTATCTCGGCGGCAGCTTCGGCAGTCATCCGGAGGATGTGAATGCCTATACCGCGTCCACCTTTTACGCGGTCGACCGCTTCGCGTCTTACCGCGAGGCGTGGGGCGATATATATAACGCGGGCGGACTTATCATCTCCGACCGCTATACGACCTCAAACGCCGTCCATCAGGGCTGCAAGCTCAGTGATGAGGAGCTGCCGGCATTTTTCGGCTGGCTTTATGACCTCGAATATGTGAAAATGGGCCTGCCGCAGCCCGACCTCGTCATATATCTTGACGTAGATATCGAGACCTCGCTCGCGCGCATGAAGCACCGTCAGGATAAGACGCACACTGCGGCCGACATCCATGAGAAGGACGTTGAGTACTTGCGGCGCTGTCTGCACACGGCGGATATGGCCGCGGATTACTACGGCTGGACGCGCATTCCGTTTATGAAAGACGGTGTCGAGCGTGAGGTCGAGGAAAAGAATGACGAGATATACGAGCTGATCCGGAAACATATTTGAGCCTCACGGCGTCAAAAAAGGGACTCCTTTCGGAGCCCCCGGTGATTGCATATAACTCAGCAGCCGCAGCCGTTGTTGTTATTGCAGCCGCATCCGCAGCTGTTGCCGCATCCGCAGCCGCCCCAGCCGAAGAGAATGATGAGGATAATGATTATCCACAGAACACTATTGTTGTTGCAGCCGTTGCAGAACATATATATATTCCTTTCCCCGTGCCGGAACTTTGCCTGTGCCGCAGGCACGGTGCGCGGCACAGCAGACAGATCCTGATAAAACCGCGAGCAGTTTTCTGCATCGCTCATGCCATAATATGCAGCCCAGCAGGCTGGTGCTACGACGAATTGCGCGCCATGCCGATACCCATATGAGGAGGAAAACAATGCCGGACGATATTGAAAAGATAAATGAGATATTCCGCATTCACGACGAGAATGCGAAGAAGAAAACCGGACAGACGGGCAAGACCGGCGCACAGCCCGCGGCGAAGCCGCAGGAGCAGCCGCAGGAACCCGCCGCAAAGGATGCGAAGGACAGATCCAGCCGCTTCTCCGCGGTGGACAATTTCTTCATAGATAAAAACGGCGACGAGAACCACAACTACACCGGCGACGAGATGACCGAGCGGGATTACCGCCCGGTGCGCCAGAGCAGGGAATACCGCTCCGGCTGCCTCGGCGGCGTGATGTACTTTGTGTTCGTCACGGCGCTCAGCGTCGTTCTCGCGTGCTTCGCGTGGATGGCGGCAAGCGACGCGCTGGCGCTGAATAAGGATAATTTCACCGCGGTCGTGACGCTGCCGAACAGTATCTTCGAGATCGCCACGGTTGACGATCTGGACGAAAACGGCAACAAGATCGGGACAAAGCGCGTGTCTCAGGCGGACGTCAGCTATGTTGCGGATGCGCTGAAGGATGCGGGGCTTATCGAATACAAATGGCTGTTCGAGGCCTTCTGCAAGATCTCCCACGCAGGTTCCAAGGTCGATCCCGGCAGCTACGAGCTGCGGTCGAGCTTCGACTACCGCGCGCTTATAAAAAATATGCAGTCCGGCTCCGGCTCCACGCTGACCACCACTGTCACGATACCGGAGGGCTTCTCGATGCACCAGATATTCCTCCGTCTTGAGGAGGAGGGCGTGTGCAGCTATAACGACCTCATGGAAGCCGCCGCGACCGCAACCTTTAACTATTCCTTCCTTGAGGGCGGCGAAGAGGGCAGTGCCTACCGCCTTGAGGGCTTCCTCTTCCCAGATACCTATGAGTTCTATGTCGGCATGCAGGCGTCCAGCGCCATAAACAAGATGCTGGAGAACTTCTACTATAGGCAGACTGCCGAAATGCTCCAGCGCGCGCAGGATCTCGGAATGAGCATGCGCGACGTTGTCAACATCGCGTCGCTGATAGAGAAGGAGGCCGCGAACGATTCCGAACGCGCGCTCATCGCTTCCGTCATCTATAACCGTCTCAACGCCGGAATGCCGCTTGGTATCGACGCTTCGATACTGTACGCCTACCCCGACCATGAGGGTGCGCCGACGGCGGACATGCTGGCAGACCCCAGCCCGTACAACACCAGACTGAACACCGGCCTGCCGCCCACGCCGATCGCGAACCCCGGTATCGCGTCCATCAACGCGGCGCTCTATCCGGAGAGCACCGGCTATTACTACTACGCTCTCGACACGGCGACCGGACAGCACCGCTTCTTCACCAATGCGGACGAGTTCAATGCCTTTGTTGCAACACAGAACTATGAATAAGAAAACGGAACTTTTAGCCCCCGCCGGGGATATGGAGCGCCTTACAATGGCGCTCCATTACGGCGCGGACGCCGTGTATCTGGCGGGGACTCAATTCGGGATGCGCGCCTCGGCGGGCAACTTCAACGAGGAGCAGCTGCGCGAAGCGGTGCAGCTTGCGCATTCGATGGGGCGGCGGGTATACGTGACCTGCAACACGCTCCCGCGCGAAGACGAGCTTGCCGCGCTCCCGAAGTATCTTGAATTTTTGCAGGACGTGGAGGCCGACGCGTTGATAATCGCGGATATCGGGGTGCTGGAGCTTGCGAAGAAGCATGCGCCCAGGGTCGCAAAGCACATCAGCACGCAGTTCGGCGTCATCAACAGCGCGGCGGCTAATGCGCTGTACGCGCTCGGCGCGGATACGGTCGTCCTCGCGCGGGAGACTCCGCTGGAGGATATCAGGAAAATTCGCCGCAATACCCCGCCGGAGCTGCGGCTGGAGGCTTTCGTTCACGGTGCGATGTGCGTGTCGTTCTCGGGGCGCTGTCTGCTGTCAAACTACCTGACCGGACGTGACGCGAACCGCGGCCAGTGCGCCCAGCCCTGCCGCTGGAAGTATCATCTGGTCGAGGAAAAGCGCCCGGGCGAGTACTTCGAGATAAGCGAAGACGGCGGGACGCACATAATGAACTCCCGCGATATGTGCATGATAGAGCATATACCGGAGCTTATCGACGCAGGGATTGACAGCTTCAAGATAGAGGGACGCATGAAATCGTCCTACTACGCCGCCGTCGTCACGAACGCCTACCGCCATGCGATAGACGCCGCCGTCGCCGGTGCGCCGCTTGACCCGCTGTGGGTCGAAGAGGTGAACAAGGTCAGCCACCGGCCGTATACGACCGGCTTCTATTTCGGCGACCCGGGGCAGTATTACCATGACGCGACCTACTTTACGGATGCGGATGTTGCTGCCGTGGTCGAGACCTGCGACGCGGACGGGAACGCCGTGCTCTGCCAGCGGAACAAATTCTACCGCGGAGACGAGCTGGAGCTGCTCACGACGGATGCCGCGCCCGTGAAATTCACAGTAGAGCATATGTATAATTCCGAGGGCGAGGAGATAGACGATACACGCCACGCGATGATGGCGATACATATGCGCCTGCCGAGATACGCCGAGCGGTATTCTATAGTAAGAAAATGCCGGTAATCTCTTGACAAAACCGCCGCTTGTGGTAATATATTCGTATTCATTTTATATCAGTTGGCTTTGACGAAAAGAGCCGGAGCAGGACAGCGCAGAGAGGGACCGGATGGTGTAAGGTCTCGTGCCCGATAACGGCAGCCGTTTCCGAGCCTTTCCGGGATGACCGGAGCGTTTTCCCCGCGTTAAGGGGGCGAGAGATGCCGCACTGCGGCAAATCAGGGTGGTACCGCGAATTGACCTTCGCCCCTGTATGGGGGCGGAGGTATATTTTTTAGGAGGACAAAAATGAATTGTTTGCGCTGTGGGACAGAGATGACCGATCTCGGCTGCGAGGAGATACAGCTGGGGCATTACGGCTTTTTCTCCGGACACCTGAGCAACCTGTTCTCAGGCTCGATGGAGGTGCGGATATATTCCTGCCCGCACTGCGGGAAGATGGAATTCTTCAACGCTGACGTTGAGCATGAAGAGAGCTTTTCAGAGAGAATGAAAAAGAATTTGGAGGACTAATAAATGGAAAAGTATGGAGTTAATCAACTGAGAGAGATGTTCCTGAGCTTTTTTGAGACTAAAGGACATCTTCGTCTGCCGAGCTTTTCGCTCATTCCGCAGAACGACGCGAGCCTGCTGCTCATAAACTCCGGCATGGCACCCATGAAGCCCTATTTCAAGGGCGAGCAGGAGCCGCCGCGCCACCGCGTCTGCACTTGCCAGAAGTGCATCCGCACCGGTGACATCGAGAACATCGGCAAGACCGCGCGTCACGGCACCTATTTTGAGATGCTGGGCAACTTCTCCTTCGGCGACTACTTTAAGCACGAAGCCATCGCATGGAGCTGGGAATTCCTCACCTCGCCCGAGTGGGTCGGCATTGATCCGGACAGGCTCTATCCGTCCATCTACGTCGATGACGACGAGGCGTTCGAAATATGGAACAAAGAGATCGGCATCCCTGCCGAGCGCATTTTCCGCTTCGGCAAGGAGGATAACTTCTGGGAGCACGGTGCCGGTCCCTGCGGCCCCTGCTCCGAGATATACTATGACCGCGGCCCCGAGTACGGCTGCGGCAAGCCCGACTGCACCGTCGGCTGCGACTGTGACCGCTATATGGAGGTCTGGAACAACGTGTTTTCGCAGTTCGATAACGACGGCGAGGGTCACTACACCGAACTCAAGCAGAAGAATATCGACACCGGCATGGGCCTTGAGCGTCTGGCGGTCGTATGTCAGGGCGTTGACTCCCTGTTCGACGTCGATACCGTCATGAACATCACCCATAAGGTCAGCGAGCTGACCGGCGCGTACTACGGCAAGAGCCACAAGATGGACGTGTCCCTGCGCGTCATAACCGACCATATCCGCTCCGCGACGTTTATGATATGCGACGGCGTCCTGCCGTCGAACGAGGGACGCGGCTACGTTCTGCGCCGCCTGCTTCGCCGCGCCGCGCGTCACGGTAAGCTCCTCGGCGTCAACGAGCCGTTCCTCTACAAGATAATCGACACCGTCATCCACGAGAACGAGTGCCAGTATCCGGAACTGCGCGAGAAGCAGAGCTATATCACCAAGGTCGTCAAAACTGAGGAGGAGAACTTCGCAAAGACCATCGACGCCGGCATGAAGATATTCGGCGATCT
>ULXX01031507.1_pt1 | contig 11686 bp, 10 predicted proteins | sample 1961621 | NCBI WGS metagenome assembly ULXX01 (sample SAMEA4835848, study PRJEB28245) | human gut metagenome | biome: gut microbiome; material: fecal sample | place: Denmark | collected 2008
TGGCAAATGACGCCCACGAAAAAGGTAGCGCAATAACAAATGCATATATCAGAAATGCCTTATTTAGCCTTATAATTAATCTTGAATCCCTGTTCATGGCTCCTCCAAAGATTTATTTTTTCAAATTATTCTTCCAAATAAAGATTTTGATATCTTTGAGCGCACTTATCAATATCAAACATTTCGACGATTTCTCTAGACTTTTTTCCCATTTTTTTGCAAATTTTTTTATTTCGAGCTAAAAAAAGCATCTTTTCTGCAAGTTCATCTACGTTTCCAATATCTACCAAAAAGCCATTCTCATCGTTTTTTACGATATCTACCGTGCCACCTGCTTTTGTTGAAATAATCGGCAATCCACACGCCATTGCCTCAAGCCCTGAAATCGGTAATCCCTCATAATCAGAGGATTGAACAAATATATCTGCAGCATTCAGTCTTCTCTGAACATCACCACACTGCCCTGGCATACTAACGTAATGTTCTATTCCATATTCTTGAATCAATTTTTCAATCTCGGTTCTTAGTTCACCTTCACCAACTATGGTCAATCTTACGGTTGGATCTTTTCCCAGTACCTTTGCAAACGCATTAATTAATAATGTGTGATTTTTTTGTGACTGTAGCCTTCCAACATTGATAAATACAGTTCCTTCGTGTTGAATAGGAGAGACCACATATTTACTTGTGTCAACTCCATTCATTATGCACGGAATATTTTTTAATGGAATTCCGTATACATCTTCTATAGTTTTAGCGCAATATGGGCTGATTGCCACTGGAATAAAGTTTCCAAATTTAAACGCTATTTTATTGATAATCCTCCGAAATCCAAATGCTTCTTTTTCTGCGACATTATGTACTGTGTGGTATTTTTTTATCTTTAATGGCGCAGCTAAAAGAACGTATGCCACAACATACAAATGCGTTTGTATCACATCTGGCATAAAAGTATCAATCTCTTTTTTTAATTTTCCAACAATCGAAAAATCCACACCACGGTGTTTGTTCAAGTACACTGTGTCGATTGCATTTTTCTTTGCAAATAATGCGTTATCAGTATCTTCATAGGGATATAAAACAACCAGTTTTGTTTTGATGATTTGAGGATCTATTTTCGCAATCAACGACACTGCGAGTCTCTCTCCACCGCCGCTTCCTAAAGCGGGTATAACTACCATTACTTTTTTCATTTTTCTTGTCCAGCAATATCGACGGGTTTACTAGATAAATCTTGGAATCTATCCCGCAATTTTCTTGCTGGAATCCCCCCCCAGATAGAATATTTATCTATACTTCTTGTCACTACAGCACCAGCCGCAACAACAGCACCTTCACCAATCGTTACTCCCTTTAAGATGGTAACATTGGCTCCTATCCAGTTATCGCCCTCAAATACAACATCCTGATCATTTTCGGGCAATTTTTCGGTCACAGCAATCATCGGTTTTCCGGGCACATCAATTCTGTGGTCGCCTGTTATAACTGTAACGCGCGGTCCAAACATAACATTGTCGCCAATATGTACTTTAGCATTTGAACTCAGAAAAAGATTTTCTCCTCCCAGCGATACATTGTCACCACAATAGATATTTTCCAAGTTTCCGGTTACGTTATGACCGATATGTACGTTCCTTCCGTGCTTTCCCAACATGCACTTTTTGATGGGTTCCTCTATCAGCTTATGTACGCTCTTGGATACCACATGGGAAACCGTCCACACTAATTTATTCATATAGCTTCCTCATAGACATGAAATAATTTTTCTATCACTTGGTTATACTCATAGCACTGCTTTACTTTATTGATGTTCCATTCAGACATAGCCTTTCTCGTCTCTGGCTTGTTCATATTATTTAGCGCACTCTGCATTGCACTAACATCATGAATCGAAACAACCGTCCCTCCGCAGTTTTCTATCATATCTGTTGCTGCACCAACATCTGTTGCAATAATCGGCAATCCGTGTGCCATTGCCTCAAGCATTGCATTTGAAAAGCCTTCTGTAAGGGATGGAAAAACAAACACATCTGCTTCATTTAGCTGCTTTTCGACATCAGATGCCTCAAGTCTTCCAAGAGTCTCTACATTTTTGGGTTTATCTAGCTGTGCTATTTCTTCTGTTACAGAGCCAACAACAATAAATTTCACCTCTGGATTTTGCTTTGCCAGCAGATAAAAATCATCCGATCCTTTGGATAGACGTACATCTCCAACATAAATAACTTTTTCGATTCGATCTCTAATCTTATGATAATCAGAAATTTGATTAGTCAAAACAAAATTTGGACACAAATCAGCCTTTCCTGAATTTATCTTTTCAACATAATTCTTGGAACTGCTATTCAAGACCAAAACTTTTTCTGATTTATTTACCATGTCTGAAAACAGCTTTGTAGCCATTTTCCCTGTACCAAGCTGATCCTCGATATTACAATGACAATGTACAATTACGGGCACTTTTTGCTTGTGAGCCAATTCCAAGCATATCCAATCGCGCAAGACACCAAATCTGGAACAGCTTGTATTGATATGAACTATATCTGTTTTCCTCTTTAATCCTTTATTTGTCTCACGAATAACATATAGTGCCCTTTTTATTTCATCTGTGAGTTTCCTCTGTTTTCCCGCTTCTCCTGCACGCTCTCCCTGTAATGCCGTATTTACAACCGCTACATCATGTTTTCCGTTGCACCATTCTAGATATCGTTCTGTCCACCGAGCAATTCCACCTGAAGGCGGCGGCAAAGGCGATAACAAAAGAACCCTCATGATCATTTCTCCTTGTCAACTAATCTTTCAATTGACTTAATATATTTTTCAACCGCTTCTGCCTTGGAGACATTTTTCTCTGCATAACGTCTTGCATTTTGTCCAAGACATTTTTTCAAACGACTATCTCCGAAAACTCGAATTATCTTTTCAGTAAGTTCATTCTCATCACCGGCTCTTGTGCAGAATCCGCATTCAGCCTCTTCAATTGTTCGCTCCATTTCGCTTGGCATATCAAAAGAAGCAATGATTGGAACACCTGCAGCCATAATTGTCCATGTTTTGCTCGGCATACCGCTTCCACCAGTTCCAGGTGTACAAGATATAATGCTGACATCAGCCATACTGTAAACCTCTGATGCTCGCTCAATTGGCTGTAGCGGAAGCATTAAAACATTATCAAGATGCTTATCTCTTACTATTTTCTTTAGACTATCTTCTTCGCTCCCATTCCCAAAGATAACAAACTTGATATTCTTATAATTCTTCATTAGAGAAGCTGTTTTTAGAATTACGTCCACGCCTTGAACCTTTCCAAGATTTCCAGCGTACACCACATAAAATCCATCTCTTGGCAGCTTCAATTCATCAAAAAGCAAATTATCCTCACGAGAAATATGTTTTACCTTATCCGTATCTATCCAATTTCGGACAACTGAAATCTTATCTTCTGGGACACCTTTCTTCATAATATTGGCCTTCATATCATCAGTTATCGTAATAATATGGTCAGCATTGCGATAAGTAAAGTTCTCCATGGCATGACCAATTTTCATCAAGAAAGAGTTTTCCCCACATATTCCTGATGTTACAAGTGAGTCTGGAAAAATATCCTGTAAATTGTAGATCACTTTCTTGCCAGACACCTTTTTAGCAAGTCCCACAACAACTCCCTGTGTTGGAGGACCACTACCTGTAAAAATGAAATCTGCCGGAACGGTAGCTGCCTTCCAAAAGCACTCTATACTAAACAGGAGATATCTGATTGCACGTCCAACGAAGCCCTTTCCTTCACGATACAAATGCATCCTATGAATGGTCAGTCTACCATCATATTTAATTTCAACTCTTTTACGGGCATACTCTTTACGCTGTTCGTCCGTTACACCTCGAGTAGGAGTAGGTGTGAATACATCTGTTTTCCAACCATGAGCAGAAAAACCTTCTAAGAGATCCTCAACAAGTTGCAAGCCGGATGCTTTCTCTGGTGAGAAATACTGTACAAGATATACTAGTTTCATCACAGCACTCCATTCATTACTGTTGCAAACGCATCAGACAGAATTCTTTCCACCATTTCGGCATCTTCCTTATCCTCTGCGCTGACTGAAATATAGGTCTTGAGCTTCGGTTCGGTACCGGAAGGACGCACCACAATGGAGCAATTATCTTCCAGCAGGAACTTGAGCACATCGGACTTGGGCAGACCATCCAGACCCGGAGCGTAATCCAGCAGCTTCACGACCTTCTTGCCGCCGAACTCCTTGATGTCGCCCCGGAACGCCTGCATAATGTTCTGCATCTTGGCAAAACCGGCGCTGCCGTCGAACTCGTAGCTGTGCAGCGTGTTCAGGCAGTAGCCGTAGCTCTCGTACAACGCATCCAGCTTGTCCAACAGGCTGATGCCACGGGTCGCATAGTAACTGAACATCTCGCAGATCATGTAAGCACCGTCCACGCCGTCCTTGTCGCGGACGTAGGAGCCGGTCAGGTAGCCGTAGCTTTCCTCAAAGCCGAACACATAGCTGTCTGCCTTGCCCTGCTTTTCCAGCTTGCCGATCTGCTCACCGATGAACTTGAAGCCGGTCAGCACATTGATGGTACGCAGGCCGTAATGGGTAGCGATCTGCTCGCCCATGTCCATGGTGACGATTGTCTTGACCATGACCGGGTCGGTGGGCATCTTGCCGTGCTTCACACGCTGGCTGCAAATGTAATCCAGCAGCAGCATACCGGTCTGGTTGCCGGTCAGCAGTTCGTACTCTCCTGTCTTGTTCTTGACGGCGATACCCACACGGTCACAGTCGGGGTCGGTAGCCAGCAGTAGGTCGGCATTGCACTTCTTGGCATACTCCATGCCCAGTGCCATCGCCTCTTTAATTTCCGGGTTGGGATATGGGCAGGTCGGGAAGTTGCCGTCCGGCTGCTCCTGCTCTTTGACCACGGTGATGTTGGTGTAACCCATCTCCTTCAGGGTGCGGGTCACGGGCTTCAGGCCGGTGCCGTTCAATGGGCTGTACACGATGGCCACGTTCTTGTTGGCTTCTTCGCCAAACAGGACGGACTGGCTCTTGACCTGCTCCACGAATGCGGTGTAGACCTCATCCGGGATGTACTGGATGCTGCCGTTTACCACACCTGCTTCAAAATCGCTGGTCTTGACGTCCGCAAAGATATCCAGCTTCTCGATCTCAGCCAGAATTTCTGCAGCAGCCTCGGTGGTGATCTGGCAGCCGTCTGCGCCGTAGACCTTATAGCCGTTGTACTTGCTGGGATTGTGGGAGGCTGTCACCATAACACCAGCAGAGGTGTGCAGATAGCGGGTCGCAAAGGACACAGTAGGAACCGGCATCAGAACAGGCCAGATATTCACCTTGACGCCATTAGCAGCAAACACCCCGGCGGCAACTTTTGCAAACACATCGCTCTTGATACGGCTGTCGTAACCGATCACCACAGAAGGCTTTTCATAGTTCTTCTTTAAATAGTCCGCCAGACCCTGAGAAGCCTTAGCCACGGTATAGATGTTCATGCGGTTGGTGCCTGCGCCGATCACGCCGCGCAGGCCACCGGTGCCAAAGGCAAGGTCACGATAGAATGCGTCCTCGATTTTTGCATCATCCAGCGTTTTCAGTTCTGCAAGTACATCTCCATCGGCGGTGGCATTAGCCAACCAGCGTTCATATTCTTTCTTGATATCCATTTCCGGTCACCTTTCATTACACTCCGAGCTTTCTTGCAGCCCAAAGGATTCCATGTGCAGAGCTATTGCAGCATATTTCGTTATTCATCACCATCTCAACCGCCTGTTTTAACGGAACAACGAGAACATCCAATTCTTCCGTAGGGTCAAGATTCTGTTCGCTAACCTTTCGGCAGTGGTTGGCAAAGTAAATATGCATATAGTTCGTCAACTTCGCCGAGCTTTCTACCGTTGCTCCGATATACTGCCAGTCGTCCGAAGCATATCCAGTTTCTTCCAGAAGCTCTCGTTTGGCAACTGCCAAACCATCTTCGCCTCTCTCAAAGCCTCCTGCAGGAACTTCAATAAGATCACGGTCAAGGCAATACCGATATTCCTTTTTCAGAACTATATTTCCGGCATCATCCAGTGCCACAATGGCCGCCGCATCGTTGAGCGAAATGGCATAGAAATCATCAATGTGCTGACCATTCGGCAAGTCCACTGAATCTTTTCGCACCTTGACCCATCGGCTGTCTACAAGCGGTTCAGATTTTATTGTCTTCCACTTTTCCATGTATCAGCCTCTTACATCAAGGAACTGTGCCTGCCCATGAATGGTTAGAGTTTCGGAATCTGCCGGGACAAAGATGCAGTCTCCCTTATAGAACGGAATGGTTCCGTCCTCATAGGAAATCGTACCGCAGCCGTTTACGCAGAGCAGCACACGGAAAGCCAATTCATCCGCCCGGTAATGCACAGTTTGGCGTCGTTCGGTGTTGACGATCATCCGATACACCTCAAAATACTTGCATCGAGTCAGCAACTCAGATGCCACGCCCTGCCGATATTTCAGAACACGCAGCGGCTGTTTCGGTTCCGCGCTGCTGTAAAGATTTGCCACATCCAGTGCCTTGTCGATATGCAGTTCACGCTTTTTACCGTCTTTGCCGATGCGGTCATAATCGTACAGACGATAGGTCAGGTTGGAGCTTTCCTGAATTTCTGCCACCAGCGCCCCTGCCCCGATGGCATGAACCGTCCCCGCAGGAATGAAAAATAGGTCATCCTTATGGATGGGCACCTTTTGCAGGTATTTCATCACCGTGCCGTCCGCAATCGCCTTGCGCATTTCTTCCTTTGTGCAGTCCTTTTTTAGCCCATAGACCAGCTTTGCATCCCGTCCGGCGTCCAGCACATACCACATTTCCGTCTTGCCAAGCTGCCCGTTTTCATGCTCCTGCGCATAGGCATCGGTGGGGTGCACCTGCACCGACAGGTCTTTCTTGGCGTCGATAAACTTGATAAGAATCGGCAGCGTGTTTTCGCCCTTATGGCGCTCGCCCAGATACTCTGGGTGTGCTCTTAGCACCTCTGCCAGTTCCTGTCCATCAAATGCGCCACCCACCACATAGCTAGGGCCATCAGGGTGCGTGGAGCACTCCCATGTCTCTGCCAGTGGGGTCAAATCAATGTTTTTCTCAAATTCATCATTTAAACGACTGCCGCCCCAAAGATAATCTTTACCGGACGGTCGCAGCAAAAGAGGCTCATTCTTATATGGCATAGATGCCTCCTGCATTGTATCAGTATTCCAGTTCAAATTTCTGCTTGTCGTGGACATTGATTTCCTCGCCCAGCTGCACCTCAATGAGCTTCAGCTCGGTATCTGCCATAACCGTATGGCGGCAGCCCGCAGACATGGTGATCACGTCGCCTGCCTTGACCTTCTGCTCCATGCCGTCCACAACAGTTTTTCCCTCGCCGGAAATAACAACCCACACCTCATCACGGTTCTTGTGGCTGTGGTAGTTCATGCTGTGACCGGGGTTCAGCGTCACCTTAATGGTCAGAGAGGTGGTTTCCACGTCCACGACCTTAAAGCTGCCCCAAGACTTTTCTGCGAACATGATCTGCTGCTCAAACTTATCCACGAAGGGCTTAATATAGGAACTTTGCTCCTTATCCGAAACCAGAATTCCCTCCGGCGATGCGGAGATAACGACATCATGCAGCCCCATTGCCAGCACAGGAACATCCATCTCATTGATGATGTGCACATCAGAGCACTTGTCGTTCAGTTCACCCTTACCGATGATGCTTTCATCCATTGCCTCAGTCAGGGTATTCCAGGTACCCAAATCTTTCCACATACCGGCGAACCGGACAACCTGAATCTTCGGCTCATGCTCCACCACCGCATAGTCAAAGGAGATCTTCTTCAGCGTATCATACTTATCGAACAAGTCCTGATAATCTGTAAAGTCCATCAGTTCGTGCGCCTTGTTCATCACGTAGCCCAGCTTATAGGCAAAAACGCCGCCATTCCAGAGTGCCCCATGCGCAATGTACTGCTCTGCCACATCCGCAGTCGGCTTTTCCTTAAATGTCTTGACTGTAGCCACATGATCTGCGCTTTCCGGGATGATGTAGCCATACTTTTCGCTGGGGTAGGTCGGCTCGATGCCCATCAGCACAAGGTTTGCATCGCATTTATCCGCCTGCTCTGACAATTCTTTCAGGGCTTCAAAGTAATTATCCTCTACATAGGGGTCGACTGGGCATACAACCACGGATTCAGAAGGGTCAATGTGCATCACGTCTACCAAGTAGGTGGTTGCCAGTGCAATCGCCGGAAAGGTATCCCGACGACAGGGCTCCACGCTGATACCCACATCCTCGCCCAACTGGTTGTGAATCGCAGAAACCTGCGTCTTGCTGGTAGCAATGGTCACGGTTGCATCCGTGTCAACCTTCTTAATCTGGCGATAGACACGCTGTACCATCGACTCATAGGTGCCATCTTCCTTCTTGAAAATCTTGATAAACTGCTTGGAACGAATGTCGTTGGACAAGGGCCACAGACGCTTACCGGAGCCACCGGACAAAAGAACAATATTCATAAATAAATCCTTTCTCTTCTATCAAGAAATCAATTTCATGAAACGACCGATCGCTCCTTCTGCCGAATATTTTTTTACTCCATATTCATAAGCGTTCTGCGACATTTTCTTATACTCGCCCTCGCTCATAGAGACCGCCTCTCTTAACTTATCTGCAAATGCTGCATTGTTACCCTCTGGAATGAGGTATCCGCTAACTCCTTCGCATACCTGTTCTGCAATAGCACCAACGCTAAATGCTATGCATGGACGTCCAAATCGGTAGCCGTCTATAACTACACCAGATTGCGTTGCAGAATTATACGGAAGTACAATCCAATCTGCCTTAATGAATGCTTTTTCCATTTCCTCATCTGTTACATATCCATTATTCATTATAACATTAGGCAGCTTTTTCAATTCATCTACCAGTTCTTGTACTTGAGGATCAACACGACCCACGACATCAAACTGAATCTCAGGGCATTTTTTTGCAATTTCCAGCAGATTATCTATTCCTTTATAAGGATTCATTCGTCCAAAGAATAAAGCCCGTCTTGAATAGCGAGGTTCTGTGTACCTCGGAAATCTCCGCCACATATCGACGAAGCGAACTCTCTCCTGTGGTACACCATAAATTTCCGTAACCTTTGAGACATATTTTTCGTTACACAAAACGATATAATCAGCCAGCTTGCAGACTGCTTTGTTCATCAAATGAACACTTTTTTCTTGTTTGTCGCCTTTATGAGGAATAAGATCGTGAATCATTTGAAAAATCACAGTATTCTTATGACAGAACATCATAATAGCAAGATTCCAAACATGCAGCGTTTCAAAGAAAATTACATTAAAATTCTGGGAATTAATCCACTTAATAATTTTATGTAATTCCCTAATGTCAAAAGTTTTCTTTTCAATTCCAGGCCGCTTTGGGCAATCAACTAAATGTGTATGGGGTGTGTCCATAACAGGGACCTTTGGATTATTGATTCCCATAATCCAAATATTGCAGTTATCACTTTCCGACATATAAATGCTTTCAAACATGCCAAAGCTTATGTCCTGATGATCCGCATTGTCTGAGAATGTCACTAGAAGTACTTTTTTCATCTCGAATTCCTCTCCCACTAAAACAGCCCAGACTCATTCTCCAAGAGTCTGAGCCACATCTTCTCAGCTACATGCTGAGTTATTTTTTGCTCGAATCCAATTTGTCATAAATTCACAGCTATAGAACATCGCCTTTCGCAACGAGTCAATTGCAACTCCTGTCACAAAAATAATAGCGGTAATCATGAGCATCGCAGCTATTTTTAGAATCTGAAAGTTTGCTTCTTTGTTTTTCACAATATCACCTCATATTTGCACTTGATCCGTTTATTCCTTATAAAACTCCACTAATCGTCCTCAGCAGTGTGAGCCACACTCGTCTTTCGTACCATCCGGCATAAACTCGGTCTTACTGTAACAATCATCACCGCCGACCCTTTGCTCACACTCGCTTGCGTGAGAATCTCATCGGCGCAGAGGTCTTTTCATCGCCATTTTTGGTGATTTTTACACCTTCGCTATGAAAAGACCTTTGTTTATACCCGACTCCACAAATCCTTGAAATATACCGTAGTATCAACACTTTTCGGCGTTTTCTTGGCTTTTTCTACTTCGGTGTACTCTGGCATAAACTCAACCTACTGTAACAATCATCTGTGAGCCTCATTTTCGGCTCATCGTCCCGCAACAGTAACCGCTTCGTTTATGCCTGACTCCACAAAGCATTGAGATATGCCGTAGTATCAATACTTTTCAGCGTTTTCCTCATCTTTTCCGCTTCTGTGGACTCTGGTATAAACATCTCTTTACCGTAGCGTCTTTATGAGCAGTAGACGCCTATCTTCAAGACCGATTTCAGTCTCAGATGATGTTCTCATCGTTCTACAAGGCTCGCAGAATGATAATGTCATTGAAAGACCTATGTTTATTCCTGATGCCACTTTTCTCGGATTTTCGTCTGGTTTTTGTCTATATTGCTACAAAATCGAGCTATATATCCATCACTTTTCGCCGCTCATGGCAGTGGTTTGACCCTCTGAAATTCCCTCGGTGCTTTCTGGCATAAACAGGATCTTCACCGTGGCAAACATAATCTTCAAATCCTCCACAATGCTGGGATGTGCAATGTACATCAGGTCCATACCCAGTTTGTCGTAAGGCGTTGTATTGTACTTGCCATAAACCTGGGCGTAGCCGGTCAGGCCGGCCTTGGCTTGCAGGCGCAGGGCGAACTCCGGCATCTCTTCGCAGTACTGGGCCGCGATCTCGGGCCGCTCGGCACGGGGGCCAACCAGTGTCATTGAGCCCTCCAGGATGTTCAGCAGCTGCGGCAGCTCATCAATGCGGCAGGCGCGGATCACCTTGCCGACGGGCGTGATCCGGTCATCGTTTTCACCGGTAGAAAGGCGCGCCACGCCGTCCTTTTCTGCATCCACACTCATGCTGCGGAACTTCAAAATCCCGAACGTATTTCCGTCCTTGGTCAGGCGGGTCTGCTTATAGAAAACAGGGCCGTGGTCTGTCGCCTTGATGGCAATGGCCGTCACCAAAAATACCGGGCTGAGTACCACCAGCGCAATCAGCGAAACCACGATGTCCATCACGCGCTTCACGAACAGATACTCCGGCTTTGCCATGTACCGCGCCACACGCAGCATGGGCAGGTGGAACATATGCATACGGTACGCACCAGACATGATCGTATCGCCAATGCGGGGTACCACAAACACGTTGATGTTCTTCGCAATGCAATATTTGAGAATCATGTTCCGCTCGTGGCTGTGGATGCCGCTGCAGAACACGGTGCTCACACCGTCCAGCATGGAGAGGTTCTCCACGCACTCGGCTGCAGAAGCGATCAGGACCACGTGGTATTTGTCGTCCAGGTCATATTTTCCGATCAGCTTCTCCATACCCTGGCGCACATCGTAAATCACCGCGGTATCCTGCGCAGGGAACACGTGGAAATACCATTTATGGGCCGAAAATGCCCACAGGGCTGCCATCAGAATCTGCCCCGCCAGGGCCGCAATCCCCGGAAGCAGATTGGGAAGGTGTTTGGACAAAAGCCAAATGA
>ULXX01022856.1_pt1 | contig 11646 bp, 9 predicted proteins | sample 1961621 | NCBI WGS metagenome assembly ULXX01 (sample SAMEA4835848, study PRJEB28245) | human gut metagenome | biome: gut microbiome; material: fecal sample | place: Denmark | collected 2008
TTTGTCGTCAAATCTCTGATCGAATCAGGAATTGATATTCTGGCGCATCCGTTCCGCATTTACTCATGGGACGGAGTAGGAGAAAAACCGGTCGGATTGTTCGAACCGATCGTGGAACTCCTGAAAAAGCACAACGTCGCCGCGGAAGTCAACTTCCATCACAATCGTCCGGACCCGGTCTTTACAAAAATGTGTATCGACGCAGGAGTCAAGATTGCTCTGGGGAGTGATGCGCATAATCTCTATGAAGTCGGTTTTTTCCAACCGCACCTGAAGTTTCTCCGCGAAGCCGGATATACGGGCGAATTGAAAGATATTCTGTTCAGAAAGGATTGAAATGCAACGGAAAACAATTATCCTCACATTCGACGACGCCCTGCGGAATCATCTGGAGTTCGTTGCTCCGATTCTGAAAAAATACAATTTCGGGGCAACATTTTATGTCTGTGAGTTTCCCGACGCACAAAACTTTGGGGAATCTCCCTACCTGAACTGGAGGCAGATCGCAGAACTTTCCGGAATGGGATTTGAAATCGGAAATCATACGAAAAGCCATTGCGACTGCCGCAAAATCTCCAGGCAGGACTTTCTTGCCGAGCTCACCTATATAGAAGAAAAATGCAGAGAACACGCTATTGCACCGCCCCGGACATTCGCCTATCCGGGCGGTCCCGTCGCGGAAAATGTGATCGGCATCCTCAAGGAACGGGGCTATGTGACTGCCCGGAGCTGCGGCGATACCACATTCGATCCGCAAAGGGATGATCCGTTCCGCGTCATGGGTGTTCCCGTTCAGGACAACACCGGAAATAAATTTTTCGAGGCGGTTCAGCGTGCAACAGACTCCGCATATACGGTGCTCGTATTCCACGGAGTCCCCGATCTTCCGCATCCGTGGGTCAACACGGAACCCGCCCGCTTCGAAGCGTGCATGGAATATCTTGCGGAACAGAACTGCCGCGTCATCCCGATGAGGGAAATTTTCACGGCAGGACAATGAAAGCAGCTCAAACGTGCCGGATCGCAGTGTAATTCGAGATTTCCGAATTGACCGTGCAAAGGTCTTCGATACAAAGCTCATGCACATCGCGGTGCCCGGTAATGCGTGCGAACTGGGCGATTTCCTCCGTGCTGACACGCAGGAAATTGGCAAGGCGCTCCGCGGAACGCTCCACATCAACATTCTTCCGGAGCACTTTATCCTGCGAGGTCAATCCCATCGGACACCGTCCCGTATTGCACATCTTGAACTGCTGACAGCCGATCGCTATCAGCGCACTGGTCGCGAGCGCCACGGCATCGGCTCCAAGAGCAAGCGCTTTTGCAAAATCCGGTGAAATGCGCAAACCGCCCGTGATGATCAGCGATACGCCGTCCGCATTCCGTTTGTCAAGATGTTTTCTTGCACGGTAAAGGGCAAAAATTGTTGGAATCGACGTCGCCATCTTGATGTATTTCGGCGCGGAGCCTGTGCCGCCGGGCCGCCCGTCCACGGTAATGAAATCGGGACCGCCTTCCAGGGCGAAATCCAGATCCTCTTCCAGAAATCCTGCGGCGATCTTCACCCCGACGGGACGCCCGTCCGAAACTTCACGCAGCCAGTCGATTTTCGCTTTCAGCTCCTCCGGCGTCGTGATGTCCTTGTAGTGCGCGGGACTCAGAATGTCGGTTCCGGACGGAAAACCGCGGACAGCGGCAATTTCGTCCGTTACTTTGCCTCCGGGCAGATGACCGCCCATGCCGGGCTTGGCGGACTGTCCGAATTTGATCTCAATCGCATCCACACGTTTCAAGTTTTCCTCAGTTACGCTGTAACGGTTCGGAACATACTCAAAAATGTAACGATGGGCATTGCCGATACTCTCCTCAATCATGCCGCCTTCACCGGAACACATCGCCGTCTGAACCATTGCCGAGCCTTTCGCCAGCGCCGTTTTCGCCTCACGGGACAATGCGCCGAACGACATATGGCTCACAAAAAGCGGAGACTCGATCACGAGCGGCTGCTTTGCCCCGGGGCCGATTACAGTCCGTGTGGAAATGTTTTCCTCCTGCAACAGCGGAAGACGTGCAAGCTGACGTCCTTTGATCAGAATATCGTCCCAGGAAATCACCTTCTGGCGTGTCCGCATAGCCTCATCCAGCGATCTTCCGGTTTCGGCAATCTCGCGGATATCGCTCATCCAGACTTCCAGTTCGTCCGCCGCTTTCACAGGAACCGCACTTTTTGCCGGAAGCGTCAGATTCTCCAGCTTTTCCGATTCGGTTCGAGTTGAAGTGCCATCCGTTTCCTTCAATGCATATTTCGATTTCGGCGCACCGCAGACCGGGCACTCCCATGAGTCAGGCAAATCCTCGAAGCGGACCTCCTCCATGGCATCGTCATACAGGTAATGACACTCCTGGCACAGATATTTCGACATGGCTCTCTCCTTGTTGGTTTTAAAAGTTAAGAATAATTCCCATTTTTTAAAATACAATCAAAAAAAGAAATTTTTTACGGAAAAAACAACTTTCCGGACCATGTGGCACAACAGGGAAAACCGGAAACAGGATAAGCGGATTTCCGGAGGACGCTGAATTGAGCCCGGCTCTCCTCTCTTTTCAATTTCTGTCCGCCGGATCTTGAGCTTCTTCTTTACCTGTGTGACAAAATGGCACGTCACACGATTCCGTCAAACTCATTTGCCATGATTGGCATAATACCTGCTTATAATAACAGTGTAAAAATGAAAAATCAAAAAAGGAGAACTGCTTATGGACATGGAAAAATTAACTGCCAAATCCAGAGAAGCCATGGTCAAGGCGCAGGAGACCGCCGTTGAATACGGGCATCAGGAAATTCACCCGATTCATCTGCTGTATGCGCTGGTCAATCAGGAACAGGGGCTGATCCCCTCGCTTCTCAAGAGAATGAAGATTGAGATGGAACGTGTCAACGGGGAGATCATCTCCGCCCTGGAAGCCATTCCATCCGTATCGGGACCGGGCGCGCAGCAGACCTATACTTCGCGTGATTTCAGCCAGGTGCTGATTACGGCGAAAAACAAAGCCGAGGAGATGAAAGATGAATTCATCAGCGTCGAACATCTGTTCCTTGCCCTCCTCGAAGACAAAACCTGTGAAAAAATCCTGACAGCCGTCGGATGCACACAGGACAAGATACTGCTCGCCCTCAAGGAAGTGCGCGGAAATCAGCGTGTTACCAATGAAAATCCGGAAGCCTCATTCGAGGCGCTGGAGAAATATGGACGCGATCTGACCGAGTCCGCCCGCAAGGACAAGCTGGATCCTGTGATCGGGCGCGACGACGAGATCCGCCGGACAATCCAGATCCTCTCCCGCCGGACCAAGAACAACCCGGTCCTCATCGGTGAACCCGGTGTCGGAAAGACTGCCATCGTGGAGGGGCTCGCGACGCGTATCGTGCGCGGCGACGTGCCGGAAACCTCGAAGAACAAACGGATTGTCGCTCTTGACATGGGCGCGCTGATTGCAGGCGCGAAATACCGCGGTGAATTCGAGGAACGCCTGAAAGCCGTCCTGAAGGAAGTCTCCTCCGCAAACGGAGACATCATCCTGTTCATCGACGAACTGCATACCGTTGTCGGCGCGGGCGCGACCGAAGGCTCGATGGATGCGGGGAACCTGCTCAAGCCGATGCTTGCGCGCGGCGAACTCCATTGTATCGGCGCCACCACGCTTGATGAATACCGGAAATATATTGAAAAGGACGCCGCGCTCGAACGCCGTTTTCAGGCGGTGCTGGTCAGCGAACCGAGCATGGAGGATACCATTTCGATTCTGCGCGGGCTCAAGGAGCGGTATGAGCTTCATCACGGAGTCAAGATCAAAGACGCCGCGATTGTCGCCGCCGCCACGCTTTCCAATAAATATATCACGGAGCGTTTTCTGCCGGACAAGGCGATCGACCTGATCGACGAAGCCGCCGCGAAACTCCGTACCGAAATCGACTCCTGCCCGACCGAGATTGATGAACTCGAAAGAAAGGCGATGCGTCTTGAAATCGAGCTTGCCGCATTGAAGAAGGAAAAGGACGAGGCAAGCAGGGAACGCAGGAAGATCATCGAGAAAGAACTTGCCGAGCAGAAGGAAAAAGCCAAAACCCTGCGAGCGGCATGGGATGCGGAAAAAAATTCCATTTCCGAACTGCGCCTGATGAGGGAGAGTCTCGATCTTGCCAGAGCGAAACTCGCCAAGGCGGAGCGGGAATATGACCTCGAAAAGGCGGCGGAACTGCGTCACGGTACGATTCCGGGAATCGAGAAACAGATCGCGGCTGCGGAGAAGAAACTCAAGACGGACGAAGCAAGCGAGCATCGTCTTCTGAAAGAGGAGGTCGATGAGGAGGATATCGCGGAAATCGTCAGCCGCTGGACCCGCATTCCCGTGAACAAACTGGTCCAGACGGAACGGGATAAACTGCTTCATCTTTCCGAAAAACTGCATGAGCGCGTGGTCGGGCAGGATGAAGCCGTGGAAACGGTCGCCGACGCGGTGCTCCGTGCGAGAGCCGGGCTCAAGGATCAGCGCAAACCGACCGCATCGTTCATTTTCCTCGGTCCGACCGGCGTCGGCAAAACCGAGCTGGCAAAGGCGCTTGCCGAAGATTTGTTCGATGACGAAAACGCAATCATCCGCATCGACATGTCCGAATACATGGAGAAACACAGTGTGTCGCGTCTGATCGGCGCACCTCCCGGATACGTCGGATTCGACGAGGGCGGACAGCTTACCGAAGCGGTGCGGAGACGTCCCTACTCGGTCGTGCTGTTCGACGAGATCGAGAAAGCGCATCATGACGTGTTCAACATCTTCCTCCAGATTCTGGATGACGGACAGTTGACGGACTCCCATGGGCGGACGGTCAACTTCAAGAACACCATCATCATCATGACCTCCAATATCGGAAGCGACATGCTTCTTGAGGAGATCAAGGAGAAAAAAGACCCCGAAAAGCTTCGGGAAGACCTGATGATGCGCCTGCGCGACCACTTCCGCCCGGAGTTCCTGAACCGTGTCGACGGGATACTGATCTTCAAATCGCTTCAGATGGAGCAGATCGTCAGGATTCTCGACATCCAGCTTGCGGATTTCGCCCGCAGGCTCAAAGATCAGGACGTCGGGTTCAGCATTACGGAAGCCGCGAAGAAACATCTTGCCGAAAACGGCTATGACCCGGAATTCGGTGCGCGTCCTCTGAAACGCGTGATCGTCAATGAGATCGAAACACCGGTTTCGAAGCTGCTCATTTCCGGCGAATTGCGGGAAGGCATGACGCTGAAAGTGGATTTTGCCAAAGACAAACTGAAATTCACTCCGGCGGCGGGCAAACCGAAAGCGAAAGCGGAATAAACGGAAAAACGGAGGACGGAAAGAAACGGAACGGCTCTTTTTCCGTCCTTCCGGTTCATTCCGTCCTTTTTTCGTTGAATCCCCTGTTGCAGAGGTTGAAAAAGCGAGTGTGTCAGGTTAAATTACCTGCGTATGATTATAAATAAAAGGACAGAGAGATGAAAAATACAGAAAAAGACAAGGAAAAAGAGACTTCGAAGAAGCCGCAGGAAAAGACCGTGGAGAAGAAGGAACAGGCTGTGAAACATGCGGAATCCGGACAGGAGAATGCGGAATGCGCAGTGCCGGAAACGGAACCCGGTCAGGAACCGAAAGACGACCCGAAGCAGAAAATCGCATCTCTCGAAAAGGCTGTCCTCGAATTGGAGGACAAGAGAATCCGCCTGATTGCGGAGATGGACAACCAGCGCAAGCGTGCCGCAAAAGACATGGAGGCGCTGCGTTATTCGGTAATGACCGATACACTTCATCCGTTTTTTCAGGTGTTCGACCATTTTGCAATGGCTGTCGCGGCGACGGAGTCTTCCAACAACCTGAAAGCTCTGCTGGACGGCATGAAGATGATTCAGACGGAATTCGACCGCGCCTTTTCCGATCTCGGCATTGAGAGAATCGACGCCGTCGGAAAGGAATTCGACCCGAACACGCAGGAAGCGGTTTCGCAGGAGGCTTCGGACAAAGTGCCGGCGGGCAAGGTGATCCGCCAGTGGTGCTACGGCTATAAGATCAAGGACCGTCTGCTCAAACCCGCAAGCGTCGTGGTGAGCTCCGGACCTGCCGAAGCCGAGAAGAAATAAGCAATACAAATTAAAGCTGTCAGCTTCATTCATAAAAAGTTGAAAAACTTTCAGCTTTGGAAGGAAGTTTTATTTTATGGCAAATGATTATTATCAGACTTTAGGCGTTTCGAAAACAGCGAGCGCCGATGAAATAAAAAAGGCATACCGCAAGCTTGCCGTCAAATATCATCCGGACAAAAATCCGGGGGATAAGAGCGCGGAGGAGAAGTTCAAGCAGGTGTCGGAAGCCTATGACGTGCTCAGCGATCCGAAAAAGCGCAAGCAGTACGACCAGTTCGGCTCCGATTATTTCCGCGCGGGCGGACCCTCTGCCGGAGGAGCGGGCGGCGCCTATGGAGGGGCGGGCGGCGGTTTCCGGGACCCTTATGACATCTTCAGCCAGGTCTTCGGAGGCGCTTACGGCTCCGGCGGCGGAGCCAACGCGGAGATGTTTGAAAATCTCTTCAGCGGCGGCTCATCCCGCAGAGGCAGGCGGGCTTCCGCACAGGGCGGCAGAAACGGCGCGGATCTCCAGTATAAGCTTGAGATTTCGTTCGATGAAGCCGTTCACGGCACGGACAAACGGGTCCGTCTTGCCAAATACGATATATGCGCGGCGTGCTCGGGGACGGGCAGCCAGCCGGGATATGCCAAAACGCCGTGTCCGCAGTGCGGCGGCAGCGGAAGCATATCCGCGAGCAATGGCCTTTTCATGCAGGAACAGCCATGTCCGGCATGTCACGGCACAGGCTTCAAGATCACGCATCCATGTAAATCCTGTTCGGGAACGGGCAGAGTGAAAGTGGACAAGGAGATCATGATCCATATTCCGCCGGGAGTTGACAACGGTTCCAAATTGCGCATTGCCCGCGAGGGGGAGGCAGGAACCAACGGCGGAGCACCGGGTAATCTTTATGTGATTATCGCGGTCAGGCCTGACGATCTTTTCCAGCGCGAAGGGACGAATACGATCTGCGAGTTGCCGATCGATCTGAACACCGCGGTCATGGGCGGCATAGTGCAGGTGCCGACGGTCAACGGCCTGGCGAAAATGCGCATTCCGGAAGGAACCCAGAACGGCACGACTCTGCGGCTCAAGGGCAAGGGAATTCCTGCGCTCAAAGGCGGTACGCGGGGCGACCATCTGGTGAAAGTCATGGTGGAAACACCGGCGAACTTGTCAAAACAGCAGAAAGATCTGCTCAAGTATTACAACGATTCGCTCACGCCCCAGAACAACCCGTTGAAAACGGCATTTGAACAGAAGATCAAACGGCGTTTCCCCGGGTAATCGGGCGGTACAGGATCAATCGGAAGGACTTGACGGGCAAATGGGGCATTTGCCTGCCGGGTCCTGTTGTTGTCCTGTCAGCCCCTACCTATCAAGGTGAAAGCGATGGCAGCAAAAAAAGAGGAAAAAGAGGGCGCCGACGGCGTCATTGCACGCAATAAGAAAGCGTTTCACGACTACCAGATCATAGACAGCCTGGAGGCGGGGATCGCATTGCGCGGAACGGAAGTGAAGAGTTGCCGTATGCACTCCGTGTCCCTGCAGGATTCTTTTGCGAAAATCGAAAACGGACAAGTCCTGTTGTACAATATGAATATCTCGCCGTATTCCCACGGAAATATATTCAACCATACTCCGGTCCGTCCGAGAGTTCTCCTGCTCCATAAAAAGGAGATTTTGAAGCTCTCGCAGCGCGTCAAGGAGAAGGGCTATGCCTTGATTCCCCTGAAAGTCTATCTGACGCGGGGCAAAATCAAGCTCGAACTTGGAACAGCCAAGGGTAAAACATTTGAAGACAAGCGCGAAACATTGAAAAAACGTCAGGATGATCTTGACGTCAGGCGCGAAGTAAAAATACGGTAAGCAATTTATGAAGATCCAGAAAAATCAGTTCCTCTCGACGGAGGGAGGACTGTTCGAAGTATTACGTATCGCGCTGCCCCTGATCATGGGGGCGGCGGCTCATGCACTCAACCTGCTCGCCGACCGCGTCATGCTGTCGCATTATTCGGAAGAGACCGTGGCGGCGAGTCTGACAGGAGGCCTGACCGGATTCACGATTGCCTGTTTCTTTCTCGGGACGATCGGATTCACCGGTTCTTTCGTGGCACAGTATTCCGGCGCGGGAGCCACGGAGCGTGTCGGCACCGCGGTCTGGCAGGGAATCTTTCTGTCGCTGATCGGCGGAGCCATCCTTGCAACGGGGTATTTCTGGGCGGAACCGCTTTTCGCTCTGTTCCGGCATGAGCCGGAGGTAACGGCGCAGGAGATCCGCTATTTCAAAATACTGTCTCTCGGAAATGTACTGCTTCTTCTGAACGCGGCTCTCGGCGCATTCTGGAGCGGGCGCGGCAAGACGGTCATGGTCATGAGCGTCAGTTTCCTGATTACGCTTATGAACGTGCCGTTCAACTATGCGCTGATCTACGGCAACTGGGGAGCGCCGGAACTGGGAATTGCGGGAGCCGCATGGGGAACCAACCTTTCGGCACTGGTCGGATGCATTGTTTATGCCTGCTTCTTTTTCATTCCGAGGAGTTCGCGCCGGCACTTCAATACCTGTTCAAACATTATCGACTGGGGACTGCTGTGGCGTCTGATCCGTTTCGGAGTGCCGAACGGGTTTCAGTTTTTCGTCGATCTTTCCGCATTCAATATCTTTGTGATTGTCGTGGGAACTTACGGAAAGGACATTGGAGCGGCGACTGCGATTGCATTCGGGTTGAACTCCATTGCCTTCACACCGATCCTCGGCATCGGGCAGACCGTTGCGATTCTGGTGGGGCAGTCCATCGGCGCAAACGATGTCCACCGGGCGAAAAAGTCGGTGAAAAGCGCGCGGAACCTGACACTCATCTATATGGGGCTCATGGCGGTTTTCTTCGTCTTGCTTCCGCAGGTCCCGCTTGCCCTGTTCGATCAGAGTAATCCGGAGGTGATCCGCCTGACGAAAGTCATGCTCTGCTTCATTTCGGTTTATCTGCTGTTCGACGGTATGTCGATCATTTACAGCAGTGCGATCAAGGCCGCCGGCGATACGTTCTTTGCCATGCTTGCCGGCATGACGATGGCATTCCTCGGACTCGCGGTTCCGTCCCTGATTTTTGCAAAACTGGGAATGTCCGTCTGGTACATCTGGGGAACGATCGTGATCTATATCGTTATCTGCGGCATTGTTTTCTATGCCCGTTATCTTGGCGACAAATGGACGCATATGAAGGTTATTGAAAATACTGCGACTCTCCCGGAAGATCAGGAGTTGCTTCTGAAAGACTGACATCCGTTTTTCTTTGAATGGATGGGAATTCGCCTGAAAGACAAGTCCATGTGTCTTTCAGGTCTTTTTTTCTCTCCGATTATTCCGGTACCGGTACATAAAGAACACTCTTTCTTCCGGAAAGGAAAAAAGAGTGCCAGGATTTTACAGATAGGAAATTATTTCTTTTTGTATTCTTCTTCGATCCTGCGCAGACCGACAATACCGTAAGTTGCGAGAGTATGCAGAATCTTCTGATTTTCCCTGCACGGATGCAAGTGCCCGTTTTCCCAGTAACTGATCGTTGTTTTTGAAATCCCGAGCAAATTTCCGAATTGAAACTGTGTCAACTTGAGCATCTTGCGGATTTTACGGATTTTGGTCGGAGTCAGCGGATCGTTTCCGATAATTTTACTTTTGAAAGTGGCTGATTTCTGGAGATTGTAGATCTTCTCAAAATCACGCAGATGATTACGCAACTCCTTTACGCCTAACATGTTCTCGACCAGGGAGAATACCAGAGGCTGGAGAACCGGCTTCACTTTCTGCGGAATGACCGAAAAGCTTTTCTGAGTGATCAACTCTTTGTTTCCATAAGTGTAAAATGTATCGTTCATGAGATTGCTTCCATATTTTTTTGAACTGAGTAAGATACTATATTATATGATGTTATGCAAGAGGAAAAACAGTTTTTTTCTATCTTTTCTGATCGCAATTATAGCTTTTTGATAATTTTTTTCATATTTTTGGTTTTTCATATCGGATATTCTATCTTTAAACGGCAAAAAATTCTCTCATTCCGAACTAATGCTGCAGCCATTAACGTAATTGTGATATTGAAAGGCTATCAAGATATTTATATGAGAACAATTCATGCGTATCCTGATTCCGGTGTCAGTGGAACACCGGCATTTTCCACTGACCGATGAACGGATCATTGACTTTCTGCATTAAAAAAGGAACACCATAAAAATAAACGACACAAGCTCAATTTCATAAAATAATGAAATCGGCCTTCTTACGCCCCTGTATCAAAGAAATCGTGATTCTGAGAGCGCCCGTAAACACACACTGGAAAGCGCCGTAACCCTTTGAAACATGCAGAGTTAGATTAAACTAACAAGTGTAACTCTCACGTACCGAGCCGTTTAAAATAGGAAAAAGAATGGCGGAGAGAGAGGGATTCGAACCCCCGGAGGCTTGCACCTCTGCGGTTTTCAAGACCGCCGCCTTAAACCACTCGACCATCTCTCCGGTCATGACTGGAAATGCTTTATAATATGATTCATTTCTTATTATTTTCAAGCGCAGTCATGAAATTTATTTCCATTTTCAAAAACAGGACTGCCAACGATCCTGAGGACGGACCGAAGCACTTGCGCTTCTGAATTTATTTTTATCAATCTGATCTACCGAGGCGATCATATAACGCAAGGCATCCATTGCATGATCGTTTAATTTCAAAGGCTCCTCTTTCGCATTCATGGAGCCACTCGACGGCATCCAGCGATAATCGTAAATCTCCGAAAGCAGGTTGCGCAGATTACGGAAAAAATAAAGACGCGGACGGTTGTCATAGCAGATTACCAGGCGGTTCTTCACACTTTGAATGCCGCTGATCACGTTTTTGAATGCCGCCGTCGTACGGATTCCAAAAGAATCCAATTCCGCACGTTCTTCCGCATCGTGGTCCGCAACTGTAATGGAATAATGCTCCGAACCGGATAAATCCAGAATGATCTGTGCATGTTCCGCGGTCCGGACTCCGGCTTTATAGTGTTCCCTGTAAACGTAAAGGCGCCCGTCCGGATCAAGCGCCCCCCACAGACACACAAAAGGATTCGTATAGCCGAAGTCAATTGCACGGATGCGTTTCCAATCTGCGGGAACTTCAAAAGGTTCCACAACATGGAGGTCTTCATCGAATTCGGAATAGACCGCGCCCTCGTTATCCCGCCAGACTCCGTTCAGCATACGTTCCCGCATCACCTCTGGAAGTGACTCCAGTGCATAAAGATATTCCTCAGGAAGATTTTCCCTGTTGTCATAGGCGGACCAGTTCAGGCGTGCCCAGCGAGGAGCATCCGCAAGAGGCTGTTCCGTTTCCGGATCGACATGGCGTACGCCCACGTAATGGAGCCAGTGACGGGGACCGCGGGGATTGCAGTCCAGAATCAGTTTCGGGACTGCCGTCCTGCCCTTCCGGTCCTGTACCCGCTGGGCAA
>ULXX01049178.1_pt1 | contig 11618 bp, 17 predicted proteins | sample 1961621 | NCBI WGS metagenome assembly ULXX01 (sample SAMEA4835848, study PRJEB28245) | human gut metagenome | biome: gut microbiome; material: fecal sample | place: Denmark | collected 2008
CGTTACAATCGAAACTACGGGCTTAAAACGCCTATAATATAATTATAACATTTTGCAAGCGGCAAAAGTTTCAATAAAAAAATATTTGTGCGTGCTGTTCACTTTTCATGTGGTATAATGGAATTGTCCGAAAGGGCAAGAGAACAACGCCGCATGGCAAAGGAAGAAACACAATGAAACATTACAACGTAAGTATCGAAGACAATGGCGCAAGTTTTCTAATTGTAATTAACAAAGGAACAGAACAAAGGTTTGTCGTTGCGTCATTTAGCACGCTTGGCGAAGCGTGGAAGCACATTGAATGGATGTACCGAATTGAATGTCAATTATTTACGGTAGGAAAAAAGCAAGTGCTTGTCACGGAGTGGATAGCAGGAATGCACAAGGCAGGTTATCTCGAATGAACAAAATTAAGAAACCCGACGTCATAAAGCAATATGGCGTCTTAAAGAAGCTGATTGAAGAACATGAAACGTATATAGCAAATTTGATAGATGCGGAAATTGAAGCGGAATATGCAGGCGATGTTGACAAGAAAAAAGAATTGTTATATGTGGAAGCGAATTATCAAGAACTTGTAAACTTGTTGTACGATGTCGTCGGCTTTATAGAAAGCAAATGGTTTGAATGAGGTGACACAATGAAACGAATTATCAATATGGGAAAAAATGTGTATAAAGTTATGTGTACCACATGCACATGCGAATTTGTTTACGACGACAAAGAAATTGAAAAAGAAACAAAAACGCTACCCGACGGAAGTCACGGACTTATGTGTTATGTAATCTGTCCGTGTTGTGGCGCAATGATTGAACATTCAAGCCTAAATAAGCTATATTGTATTAAGACAAGCTTAAACAAACAGTATGGAGTTAAAAATGATTAGTAAAGACAAAAAACTATTGTTTTATATCAAACAACGAAGCAAAGAAAATACAAAATTGTACACGGCAGGGATATACACCTTGCTTGTGTACGTTACATGGCAACAATTGCTTTTGGAAATTGCAAAGTCGATTAACTCGTTAGCATATTATAGCGAAGCAATAAGCGCTATTAGAGAACAAGCCGACGAAGTAGGGGTGACATTATGAAAAAATTTCGCACGCCCAAAGGCGGCTATGTGTTTGTGCAAGCCCAAATAAACGAATTATTGAAACGCAATGCCGACCGTACGTTTGAAGAGCGAATTGCAATAGCATTTGGGGCTATCCAAATGGCGTACGGCTTGGAAGTAATCACGGGCGACGAATTTGACGCCCTAATTGACATGTATGTTAAGTACAAGCAACGTCGGCAACTATGATGTTGTCAAATTTGGCAATGGCGATTGGCTTGTCGTCGAAAGCGGACGGAATTGGAAAGAGCCGCAACACACGCACACATTTGCGTTTGACACTGAAACATTTGCATACCTTGACGGAAAGAAAATGTCGCAAGAAGCTATTTTTGAAGCCTTGTATGATGTTGAAATGGCGGAGAAGCGACAACGTTTGTCGACGTCCGTGTGGGCTTGGCAATGTTATGACGAATACAACGGTTTTTTCATGACGAACAGTTTTGACAAATGGTTGTTATATCAATGTCGGTGTGGCTACGGCAATGGGTGGTGTTATAACGCAAAATTTGACTTTTCGCAAATTGATTGGATGTTGCTTGCCGAACAAAAAGACCGTTGGACACGTCACAAACGCACGGGACGACGGGGCGAAAGCAAAGGACAAGCATGGACGTATGAAAGTTGCCACAACGACATGGGCGCACGCTATGCGTACAAACTATGGATACCATACAAACACAAGGACAGACATACATACACGCACGCGGTAGAGTTTCGCGACTTTATGAACCTATTTGTCGGCGGCTTAGCCCGTTGTCTTGAAAGCCTTGACGTTGAAGACAACGACGGCAACAAGGTGCGCAAATTGACTATGGAGTATCAAAACGTTGATACTGACAACCTAACCGAAGCGCAAATCAACTATTGTTGTAATGATGTCAAGGGACTGTATTTTGCCGTCAAGAAGTACAATACCGAAATCGAAGCGCAAAGCGACGGTGAATGTCACTGTTTCGGCGAAGAAACGAACCTAATGACGGCAGGCGGATTTGCGAAAAAAGAATTGTTGCGGAGCTTATACCCCGAATTGTTGCCGAAGAAGCGTTTAAAAGCGTTTCAAAAGACACACCCTATGACGGCGCAACAAGACAAGTGGTTGAGGGATAATCACCTATACCGTGGCGGCATTAGTTTTGTAAACCCCCGTTACAAGGGGCGAATGTTGCTTGCAAGCGAGTTTGGCGAGCCTATGCGGCGATATGACGTCAACAGCGAATACCCGTACGCTATGAGTGTAATACACGACCTTGTCGGCAATGCTATCCCTATGCCGTACAGTGAGTACATTGCAATGCCGCTATGTGAGCGCAACAAATACGAATGTATCATGATTTTGGAAAGCGTAACGGGCGTTGTTAGGGACGGCTATTTGCCGTTTTGGTACGATCCGTTCAAACGAGATTTTGTCGACGTAATTGACGAACACGAACGTCACTTGATGTTTGAAGTCGAATTTGACGAAATGCAACACTATTACGACATGGAATACAGTTGCGAGAATGTACTATTGTACAAGCGTGGTGAACGCATATTTGAGCCATATGTAACGACAAACTATGCACTTAAAGCCATGGCAAAAAAAGAGAAGAACGGCGGCAAACAAACGGTTGTCAAACTCAAATTAAATAGCGCTTATGGCAAGCTTGCCGAACGTGTAGTCCGTCAAACGGGTTACTATGAGTACAACGAAGAAACGGGTGCGATACACTATGTTGCCGACGGTGAAGAAGTTGACGAAAGCGCTTGTATGTCCGTCGCATTGGGCGCGCTTGTTACTGCAACAGCCCGTGTGTGGATATTGTCGCACATACGAGAGATTTGCAAAGAAGAGCAAATGTCAAAACTGTTTGTTTATATTGATACAGACAGTATACATGCGTTTGCGAGCTACGACAAAGCAGATGCGTACGAGCTTGGCGGCTTTAAGCTTGAAGCCGAATGCGAAGCCGTCAAATACATAGCGCCGAAAACATATGTCGACATTGAACGAGTGCGCGACGGCTATGTTGAGTTAAATGACATTGAAATACACACAAAGGGCGTCAATGTAATGTCCGTCCGAAACGATTTCCAAAGCGTCGATTTGACTATTGACTACATTGACAAGCGGTTTAATTACGGCGAAAAATTTAATGTGCTATGCGCTATGAACGTACACGGCGGCAAAGTGCTATGCCCGACGGCAAAGTATTTGGCAAGATACGAGCAAGCGCCCGACGAAACGTTTGTTGTAACGTATGGGTATAACGAAAATATGATAATGGAGCGTTAAAAAATGAAAGACAAAATATTTGAAGTACGTTACTATGACGGGGTAGGCGACCCCGTGGCAATACGGTTGTGTGCTAAATCATACGTACATGCCGTACGAGTGTTTGAAGCCGTTTACGGCTATTACACGATAATACAAATCAAAGAGGTGAAAAAATAATGCTAAAAACGGGGATATATAAGTACGAGCAAGGGCGCAAAGTCGAATTGAGTGCAAGTCAAGTCAAGACTGAGATTATGCGCATACACGGTTGGGACACGAAAGAGTATCAAAGAGAATACGACATTTTGCGAAACAAACTACGAGCATATGAAGCTTTTCAGCGAAGTGCGGGTGTGCAAGTCACGCCGCAAAGCCCACAACAGTTTTTATACAGCGAAGCAAAAGCACAAGAGCGATACGGGACAAACTACCGTCCGTCGGCACGTACGGCACTTGTACGTGCTACAACATCCGTATCAAGTGGCAAAGCACTGTCAAAAGCCGTTGCAAGCACGATAAGCCGCAAGGCGCAACAAATTAAAGTTAGCGGAAGCATACAGCACTATTTTGGAACTTTTATTGAACAAGTACCGCAAGCCCGTGAAATCATGGAAAAAATCAAAGACCCCATAAAGCAAGAAGCGGCATTGAAAGCACTTGCCGCTAAGTTACATGCAAGAGAAGACGCACAACGGCGAACAATTGCACAAAATGCGGACATGCCATTTGGACAAGTGAGTGGAAGCACTGACGCAATTGAGTTTGATTTGTCGCCGTGGATGTAATAATGAAAATAATTTTGCAATTGTTCACTTTTGCAATATTGACATCGAATTAAAAATAAATTAAAATGGGCGTAGCCGTTGGCAAAGCGACCGACGGAGGGTGAAGTGGACGCCGTGTTTCATTGTGTTTGACGGCATGTGGGTAAAGTTACAACAAACACAAAATAAAAACAAGGAAAACAAAACACAATGACAAAGACAAACACAAAGAAACAAGAAACAGTACAAGAAACGACACAAAACAGCTTTTGGAACCTATACGGAAGCCGTATAAGTAAAAGCGGCAAGCGCCTTAACATTTCGTTGTGCCGAAGCAATGAGGACGACGAAAGGGAGTGGGCGACAGTGTCCATATCGTTGGAAAGTGAGAAAACGCCTATCAAGGTGTACGACAACTACGTGTTTATCAAGGTTAAACGCCTTGACGCGCCGCTTGACGACGAAGACGAGGACGAACCCGAACAGCCAAAACCCCGTCCGCAACTCAAACCGAAAGCGGTAAAAAAGCCCGTGAAGCCGCAACCCGTTGAAGACGACAACGACATGCCGTTTTAATTGAAACTAAGCCCGTGTCGCCCCTTGTACGCTTTACGGAACAACAGTCGAAAACTGCCGTAAATACTGCTATTTAGACTACAATACGACACGTTAGCTATGTTTATTCACTGCCCCTACAATAACAACGTAGGGGCAAATTTGGTAAAGAGGTAAACACAATGGAAAACGAAGAAAACAAAACCCCCGTAGACGGCGCAAACGAGCCTACAACGGACAAAACGCCTACGGACGAACAACAAGGCGAAACGGAACAAAACAGCGACTATGCCGCGCAAATCTTAGCGTTACAAACGAGTTTTAATAAAAAACTTGAAGAGCAAAAGCAAGCGTTTGAAAAGCGCATTGCCGACCGTGACAGCGTCATTGAACAGTTATTGACGGGCGCAAATAAACAAGACGAAGCGCCCGACGATATAGTGTCGCAAATCAATAAAAGACGACACGAAATCAAAAAATGGTAAAGTGAGGTAAAATCAATGCAAACTGGCAATCAAGGAAGCAAAACATTTCCTGCAAACAATAATGACAAATTGGGCATTATTGAAGTAATTGCGTCGCAAAACATCCGTGGCTTGAAAAGCCGCAACCGCTTGGAAGACGCATTTTATTTTTACGACGTCACAAACGGCGTTGTAATCGAAGAAGCCGTTATTGAAGCGGCAAAAGCACAAGCGTTTAACAAAGACGCTTACGATCGTGCGGCAAAAGACCCGACATTGTACGCAAGGTATTTTAACAATTGGAAGCCGCGTCAATTTCAAGCAACAAAACGTACAAACGACATACGCAAAATCATTGCGAGCAAGGGAACGGGCGTTGAAGAAGTTGCCGCCGAAATCTTGGACACCTTGACGCAAGGCGAGAACAGCGACACATTTGTACTAATGCGCAACTGCCTTATGACGTCCGCCGTGCCGAACTACCGCACACACCTTGGCGGCGTGCCTAAGACAATGAAAGGCGTGTTGTACGCATTGCGTGACATGTACAATCACGTGCGTTGCGACAACGACGACTTGACCGCTGACAAATACGTGTCGTCCGTACCCGACGAAGACATCCGCATTGCCGTCACGACAAAGGTTTTGAACCTAATCGACGTGACCGAATTGGCAAACGTGTTCAACTTGTCAAAAGAAGAGCTTTTCGGCAAGCTTGTAGTCGTAGACGTAGACGACGTTGCCGACGGCGGTATGTGGTATCGTGCTGTTGTGTATGACCGCAAAGCAATGGGTCATGGACGCCGCTTGGAAGAATTTTCGACAGAGGAAATTGCAAAAGGCTTGTACACAAACTACTACTACACCGTTGACGACAGTGTGTTTTACAATCCGTTGTTCAAGGCTTGTTACATCGATTGTTCAGTGGCGGCGGCGGCGGCAAAAACCGACATTGTACAAGCGGCAACTGAACAAACTGTCACGCAAACCCTTAACGGCGCTACATCCACTTGGACTGCCGCAAAGGTTGATAACAACGGAACGTACTATGCACAACTCACGGCGCCTGCCGGCAAGGCTATAACGGGTGTATCGGTCACCATGGGCGGAAGTGCTGTAAGCAATGCCTACAACGCTACAACGGGTGAAGTGTCCGTGCCGTTTGTTACGGGAACATTGGCTGTAACTGTAACTGTCGCCTAATGAAACTTAGAGATTTGAACCCCGCTTGCGACATGCCCGTAGGCGGGGCAAGCGTTTATGACGAATTTAAAGGGCTGTTGCTTAACGCCATTAAGATTGTAAGCACTGACACGGGCGAGCAAATGCCTGCACCCGAACAAAGATTTGTGAAAAACGCACTTATCGAAAATGACGCCGTGGGTTACGACGGGCAACGTAAACAGTGGAGTTACGTTGCGGGCGAGGGGTTGACAATTTACGGCAACCCCGTAACACTGCGTTTTATTGTGTTTTCGACGAAACGCACAAAGACGTCGTACACCCGTAAAGCGTCGTATGAACCCACCGAAGAGGGTGCATACATCATTACGGCGAGCGAGGGCGACTATTCAATCGGGCAAGTCATGCGTGAGTGCGCTACACTCATTGGCAAATGCCGTGATTTGAAATTTCAAAATTTGCTTGCAACGGCAACGCCGTATATCGTCGTTTGTAGGGACGAAGATTTGCGTTTGAGCGTCGAACACGCTATACAGCAAAAGGAAGAGGGCGTACCCGTGCTTGTTGTTTCAAACGAGCTTGGCGAAGCACTCAAAGGGCTTGACCTTAACGTGCCTATTGTTTTTGACAAAATCGACGAGTTTGAGCAAAAAGTCTATGACCGTATGCTTAATAAAATCGGAACAATGTCGGCAAACATCAACAAAAGGGAGCGTGTGCAAGTTGGCGAGGTAAACGCTACTGTCGGACAGTGTGAAGACTACATCTATCAATTAATTGATTGGTTTAACCGGCAAATGGTATCTTACGGCTTGCCTTGGGAAATGCAAATCAATAACAGCTTGGAAGAACTTTACACGGGCGACGAAACAGCCGAAGCGGACATGCATGCAAACAACGAGGTAAACGAAAATGTTTAATATTGATACAATACTATCAAGTTTTGACTGCAAGCTAACGTTGTTGGAATGGTTAAAAAAGCTCACAAAAGCTTTGGAAAACGACAGCTTGAAAGACGTGCAAATCAACAAAATTGCTTCGGGCAAGGCGCAAATGGTATTAACATTTGCCGACGGAACAATACAAGCAAGCAATGTTTTTGAACTACCGCAAGGCGAAACGGGTGCAACGGGCGCACAAGGTCCGAAAGGTGATACGGGCGACGGGTTTAATACACTCAATAAAATGATTGTGTCTTATGCCGACAACGTCATATCCGTTGCTGACGGATTTCAAATTGACATTGCAACACAATTTAAGACGATTGTAGGCGACTTGCTTGCAACAGCAAGTGGGACATTTATATTGCCTATTGAGGGTACGGGAGCAATAATTTGCGATATCGACGAAACAAATCACAAAATAAACATACACCTTGACGCAACGTACAAGAACAAGATTGACAAGGCGCTACAACTACCGCAAACGGCGCCGTCGGCAACACAATTTGTCGCCGTCGGTACGAACAACGCACAAACAATGGTGGGTGTTGGAGAGAAACTATTCATTGAGAACGGTAAAATCAATAATTCGTATGAAATTGGTCTGTTAGAGTTTGAGTATTTAGACACGGGTATTGAGCAAGAACAACTGTCAATATCAGCAATATTTGCAAAGCGTAGGAACGAGGATATCAGCATAGCAATCAATGACATATTAGGCAATTACCCTATGGCTGTAAACGGTTTTTGGAAATCGGGACAAGAGTATTACCCCGTACTAACAATAGACAATTGGAATTCTACAAGCAACGAATTAGAATTTACTGTTTATAATCCATCATTAAAGCAATACTTTATGGTAACAAAAAGCAACGTTGAGTATGATTTTATTGGAGTATAGGTGAAAAATGAACGACATACTAAATATATGTGCAACAGCCGCAACTGTGGCGTATACTCAAATGCAACTCAATCTGCGTGACGAGGTAACTGCGTGGGTTGGGCTTGTATGTACTATTGCCGTTACGCTTGTAACATGTGCTGTAAACGTGTACCGCCTATGGCGTGACCGTGATACCGACAAACACAAGTGCAAGAAGCAAGACGAGCAAAGCGAAGAGCAAAGCGAGGACAAATAATGGCTAAGTATACCGAACTACTAGCCGACTATCTAAGCGGCGGCGGCGAATTGCCTGCCGCCCTTGATACAATAAGCGGCTTTAAGACGTTGTTTGTCGCACGTTATTGTGACTGCGAAATAGGGTTTGAGACCGAAACGCTGTTTGCAACAAAGCTAGAATATCGTGCAAACCTTGTAATGCCGTACTATGTCAAACGACTTGCCGACCTTGAACGGGTTGCAACAGCTATGGCAAGCCCACAAAAGGTACGCACTAGCAAGGTTGTAGCTGGTGAGCAATCGTCGCAACAGTACACACTACCGCTTAACAGCAACACGGCAAGCCCGTCAGCAAAGAACCACATTGACAGTTTTGAGAACAACGACACATCCACCGAAAGTGGCTACACTGTCGACGAAGCGTTGCGCGTGCAAGACTACTACAACAGCGGCGTGCAAATGTTGCTTGAAAAGTGCCTTGACGAGTTTAAGTCGTGTTTTATGAGGATATACTAAAATGCTATCACTGTATACAAAAACGCCGAATACTGACAACGGACTGCACTATGTTTTCGACAATGTTACAAAGTATGTGAGGTGGCTTGGCGAACCCTATTGCACGTTAACTGACGTTAGTTTTGACATTACAAACGGCATAGTGCGTATTGACACGAATGGGACGTTTTTATCAAAATCAACGGCTTATATTACTGCAACACGCCCGTTGGCTAATGTAACATACATCATGCACACACAACAAGACGGCGAACAGCGGTTTTACCATGTACTATCGACGGAATATATAAGCGGAATGTATATATTATATGTTGCGCTTGACGTATGGGCAACATACATAACAAGAATAAGCGTTTCGGCTGTTGTCGAGCGTTCAAACGTAAATTTTGGCAATCAATATCGTTTGGACGACATCAAAATGTACAAATCTACTACGCCCGTAGTTGACAACACCGTATTTCTAGACAATCTATTTACGCGCACAAATGGAAAAATTGATTTTGACACACAAATGTGCGTTGTTGTGAAAGTACTTGTAAATAGTGGCGTATCGTCAGTGTTTAGCAATAATACGTTATACCAAACACAAATTTTAGCCGCCGAAGTTGGCGACATTAAAGGTTTAGACGACGGAACAGTTACAACGTATACTCTCAAAATGCAAGCATTTTACGATCGTTGCGGAACAATCACGGCAATTGAGGAAAGTAGCAACGGGACAGATTGGCATAAGACAGAAGACGTTACAGTCACCGAAGCGTGGGTTGTCCCCAAAAGTCTTTTAACCCTACGTTCAACGGGAACTTATAATCGACTTGTAAGTACTGAGGGTGGCGATTTTCGACTGCAAACGTTTTATGCCGTTGAACCCCAAATACTAAACAAAGTTGTTGATTATTCAACCCTACACAACACCACTTTTGCAAATAAAGATTTTTATTTTGGTAGCTATGGCAAATCAATTAAACTAAAACGTAGCGGCGACACAACATTTGTAATACGTGTATTGGTTGACAATGGTAACATTGAAATACATGCAATTCAAGGTGAAACTGACGTTGATATGACGTCATTATTCAGCGTCCCGTTTACAGCAAATGACGGCAATTTGTCAACACTTGAAAAAATCAAAAACATTATTGCCGCAACAAGTGGTTTTGCAAGCGCTGTTGGTGCGGCTGTTGGTGGCAATTATGTTGGCGGCGTGACGGGTGTAGCAAGTACTGTTGCAAACATGTTTAGTGAGGGTAATGGACGGTATATCAATGGTGGTACTGCGCCCGTCGTTTTTCAACAAGAAAACGAAAACTACATCTTTATGGGTATACTTGAAAACACATCATTGTATGACGAAATTGCAATAGCAAACAACAGTGGTGCATTTGTTGGTGCTTTTGAAATTGACAATCTTGGACAACTTGCAAATTATAATACGTTTGTCGGTGGTATTACAAACGTACAATACAAGTATATTAAAACAATCGACGAAACAATAACAAATGTCACTAACGACGTTGCACAAGCATTTTCACGAGCGTTGCGAAATGGCGTAAAAATTATGATATTATGACAAACGGCTATTTTCACGCAAGCAAAATTTTGTCCCACAATGCACTATTTTCGTTTATAATATCTAACCGAAACTATGGCAAAACATGGGGCTTTAAAAAACGCGCTTGGGTACGTGCTAAAAAGAAGCACAAAAAGACAATATGGATACGGCGTTTCAAAAAGGAAGTCAAAGAGTGTAGCGCAACATTTTTTGCGTCAAAAGACTTGATACAATTTATTGGAACGCTTGTACCATATAACCCCGAAACAAAGAAAGGCAATTGCAAGCAAATTGGTAATACATTTTATATCAAACACGGCAAACGGTGGGAATGGTTTTTGAAAATAATGACGCTGTCCGACGCTAATGCAATGCGGAGTGCTGACGACGTTGCGGTAGATACAATCATTTTTGACGAATTTACCACAACGCCCGAACGCTACCGCCGTTACCGTGGCAATGAAGTTGGCGACTTTTGCGACATGTTTTTTTCGGCAAAGCGTGAACATCAAGTGTATTGTTACTTTTTAGGCAACAACGAAAGCGTATCAAGCCCGTATTTGACGTATTTTGGTATTAAGCCGTTGCCTATGACGTGGGAGGGTTTGCGCGCCTACCGCAAGGGTAGTATTGCCTTGCAAAAAATAAACAACAAGCCGAAAGCGAAAACCGAATACGACGACAAAGTCAAAAATGCTTTTATGGGTACAGCTTATGGCGACTACATCTACAAAGACACCTACCGAACGGGCGGCAAATTTAACGGACGCAAGCCGCCAAAAGGTGCTGTAACGTTTGTGCAACTCAATTGGCAAGGGGTTGAAATATCTATCAAGGTTGACGGAACAAATTACTACTGTACGGGTACAGTCGACAAAACACAACCCGTATGGTGTTCTCAAAATCTGCATAAATACTCTAATGAAAAACTGCTTGTAAAATCACAAAAGCGGTTATTTACATCGTTTGTCAATGCACTATCCGACAATAGGGTATACTATGACAATGCCGCCACATTTGAAGCCGTACTACCATTTAGGCAATGGTTAGGATGTTAAGCCGTCACATTACGTGGCGGTTTTCTTTTGTCGCTTGCAAAATGTTATAAATATATTATAGGCGTTTTAAGCCCGTAGTTTCGATTGTAACG
>ULXX01015018.1_pt1 | contig 11553 bp, 8 predicted proteins | sample 1961621 | NCBI WGS metagenome assembly ULXX01 (sample SAMEA4835848, study PRJEB28245) | human gut metagenome | biome: gut microbiome; material: fecal sample | place: Denmark | collected 2008
CTCCGGCCCATAGGGCCGGTCCATCTTAAGAACCCTCCCTCCTTAAGAACCTTCACACCGAAGGTGTGTCCAATGAACCCTCGCGCCTGTCAGCTCTTCAGGAACTGTCCGATTTCCTTTACCGGAAGGGTATAGAGGAACCCTTTTCCGATTTCCTTAATCAGGGTGATCTGGATCACATCGCCCTTGATTTTCTTGTCATGCTTCACAGCCTCATAGAGGATATCGTAGGGCACCGTGGTGCTGACAGGCAGGGACAGGGACTTCAGCACATACTCCAGCCGCGACGTGGTGCCCCGTTTGGTGAGGCCCTCCAGCTCCGAGCGGCGGGTAATGAGGTACATACCGATGGCTGTAGCCTCGCCGTGGGTGATTTCCGCATCATTATACCGAAGGCACCGCTCGATGGCACCGCCGATGGTGTGGCCGAAATCGAGAATGCGCCGCTCTCCCTTAGAGAAAGGATCGATTTCCACATAATGAGCCTTGATGGCGCAGCAGCGGCGGATGATTTCCGGAAGCACCCGGTAAATATCCATGTCCGACGACACCTGTTCAAAAAGCTCAAACAGCGCCTTGTCTGCCACGCAGCCCAGTTTCACCGCTTCCCCCAGGCCGTTGTGGAAATAACGGCGGGGCAGGGTTTTTGCCATGCCCGGGTCGACGAATACCGCCTTGGGCTGGTAGAAAGTGCCTACCACATTCTTTCCTGCCGGGATATCCAGATCCAGGGTCACCTTGCCGCCGATGGAACTGCCGATCTGGGACAGCACGGACGTGGGGAACTGAACATAGGAAATCCCCCGGTGGTAGGTGGCTGCCGTAAAGCCGGTGATATCGCCCACCACGCGTCCGCCCAGGGCGATTAAAGTATCGCTGGAGCCCAGGCCGAAATCCACCAGAGCCCCGTACACCCGGCGCACCACCTGCAGGGTCCGGGACTTTTCACTGGAAGGCACTACGATCATCTGGGTGCGGACTCCTGCCTCCTCCAGAGACTTCACCAGACTCATGCCGTAAAGCTTATCAATGCCGTCCTCCGTAATAATGGCCGCCTTCTCCGCGCCCGTCAGATCCCGGATAGCAGGCCCCGCCTTGCGCACCAGCCCTGTATCAATGAGGATGTCGTAAGAATCCTTACCAAGGTTAATATGAATTTTATCCATATCCGAAGCACCTCTTTCAAATACTCTTAACTTACCTATATTATACATCATGGAAGAAAGGAGACGATAGGGGGCGAAAGTTCCCCGTTTTCCCGTCGATACGGGCCGCCTCGCCGCTGCTTCTGTCATGGGCTCATCTTACATGGCACAAACCATACGTGTTATAGTAATAAAAGAAATCGGATCATCAGGAGGCAGAGCATGAAACAGTCAGTGAGCCATTACATGATGCCCTATGACAGGGAAGAAGACATAGAAAAGACCCTGAGGAAGCTCCATCTGGATGGCATAGAAAACCTCATATACGGCACGGAGCCCGCTTCCCATCCGGCGGACAGAATCACCCTGGGCTGCCATCTGGCCTATTGGCCGGACTGGATGGATTTCTACCTGGGGAAAAAGGAGTTCTACGAAAAAGATTTCCCCACGAAGCAGTCCCTGATAGACACTTTCGGCGGCACCACGGTGGAAGCGTGGATAGAGAAAATCCGCAGGAATATCCGCGCCGCCCTGGCGGAAAAACCGGAATACCTGGTATGGCACGTGGCCCACTGCTCCCTGGACGAAATCTGGACCCGCCGCTTCCGCTACAGCAGCCATGACGTGCTGAAAGCAGCGGCCGAAGTGTATGGGGCTGTGGCGGAAGAAGTGCCGCCGTCGGTGACAGTACTTTTTGAAAATATTTTCTGGCCCGGCCTTTACACCCTGGAGCCGGAGGACGTGGATTATTTCTTCTCCCTTCTTCCCGGAAAGAACATCGGCATCATGCTGGATACGGGACACCTGATGAATACGAACCCCTGCCTTGCCACAGAAGAAGATGGAGCCCGCTATGTGAAAGGCGTGGTGAACCGCCTGGGCTCCATGAAATCCCTCATCCTGGGCATCCACCTCAGCTGTTCCCTCTCCGGCGCCTATCAGAGAAGCCTCCCCGGCACCATCCCCGCCTCGGTGACACCGGACATCATCAGCCGCCACATTATCTCCATAGACCAGCATCGCCCCTTCACCACCAGCGCCGCCAGGGACATCGTGGACTGCGTAGAACCCCGATACGTGACCCACGAACTCTTCGGCAGCGATTTCTCCATACCGGAAGACAAAGTGCGCCTCCAGATGAAAGCGGCCGGCCTGTGGAACAGGTCATGAGAGGAACACGCATCCCTTTGGACTATATGGACAGAGAGGCGAGGGGAGCCCATCCCCGGCCGCCAGATCCCGCCAGCGCGCAACCATGGAAAGCGGGATGACCGGGTATCGGAATGTCCGCTTCTCTACTCAGCCGGCTGAAAAATATAAGAAAAATGAAAAAACTTCCTGAAACTTCGGAATAACAGGGGCCTTTAGGGGCCTGCCTGGGACATCCGGAGATTTCAGGAAGTTTTTGTGCGTTACAGGGGTGTTCTGCGCGAAGCAGAGGAAGATGAAATTTGTTTTTTGTTTCTTCCCTTGGGGATACAGAATATTTGTCCTGCTATTCAGATTAAATTTTTATAAAAATTTAGATTTTCCACATAGAGTGACAAGCAATGTCATGCTGATGAGTATAATAAAAATAGAAGGCGTCATATGTGAATGAATCAAAGACGCAGACTGAGCATACATGATATAATGGCTTTAATGATAAATTGAGTTCATAGCAAATCCTTTTTTATGCATAGAGAAGGGATGATCATAATGATGGCTAGAAAAGCAGAAAGAAAACAGAGACGCTTTTTCAGGTTCTGTTATTCATGTCTTTTGAGATATGAAATAACGGGACCTTTTATTGTGGCTCAAATCGGGCAAATAAAAAGAACTCCCGAAGGAGCTCTTTTATCCACACACTGTGGGGTCACCGAAGTGACGATTTGAATAAATTTTTATTTGAACTCGTGTTGTGATCGGATAGTGGTAAGTTATCCTGACATCTACAGGATACTCCATTTCAGGGAGGGTGTCAATGATGAAAGAAATTAAAAATTATTTTATCGGTCTGGATATGGGAACGACATCCGTAGGATGGGCAGCAACGGATGAAAATTATGAAATTATCAAGAAAAATGGTAAGGCTCTTTGGGGCATCCGTCTTTTTGATGAAGCCCAGACGGCGGAGGACCGGAGGATGCATCGAATTGCCCGCAGGAGAATCGAACGAAGATCCCGGCGTATCGATCTGCTTCAGGAGTTATTTGCCCAGGAAATCTGCAAAAAGGATCCCGGCTTTTATGAACGACTGAATCAAAGCGGGCTGCATGAGGAAGACAAAAAAGTGCACCAGCCAAACAGCCTTTTTAATGATGTGGATTTTAACGACAAAGCCTATCATAAAAAATATCCTACCATTTACCATCTTCGCCATGCCCTGATGACGGAAAATCATCCTTTTGATGTGCGGCTGGTTTATCTGGCTATCCATCATATCTTAAAACATCGCGGACATTTTTTATTTGAAAATTTCCAGGTGGATGAAAATGGCGTGTCCGGGTTTGAGGAAAGTTTTGCAGCCTTTGGCAATGCATTAGAACATATCAAAGGAGAATCCCTTGATATGGGCAAAGAGGAAGAAATGAAAGCTCTTTGCAAAGATAAAAAACTGGGGGTAAAACATAAGGCATTAGCACTGGCACAGTGCCTGGGCAGAAGTAAAGATAATGATTTTAAAGACATGATGAGTCTGGCAGCCGGTGGACAAGCTACCCTGAGTAAAATATTTAAGGATGAAGGACTGAAAGATTTTAGTAAGAACAAGGTAAGTTTTTCCGACAGCCAGTTTGAAAATGATAAACCGGAAATCATAGCAAAGCTGGGAGATCGCTATGATTTGATTGCCGCCCTGCATGATCTCTATAATTGGTCTTTTTTGGCTGAACTCATGAGGGGTCATAAGTATATTTCAGAAGCTAAAATTGAAATTTATGATAAGCATAAAGAAGACCTTGCATTATTAAAAAAAGTACTCAAACAGGACCGCAGTGCTTACAATCGAATGTTTAAAGAACCAAAAGATGAAGAACCGAAAGGTAAAAAAACGAAAGAAAAAACTACAAATTATAGTGATTATGTAAAAGCCTGCAAAACAAATGGCAAAAAATTACCATTTCCGTATAAAAAATTCAACCATGAAGAATTTATAAAAACAGTGAAATCCTGCTTGAAGAATATACCTGACAGCCCGGATAAAAAGAATATCGAAAATAAATTAGAAGAGGGAACCTTTTTGCCTAAAGCAGTTTCCGTAGAAAATGGGGCTATCCCCTACCAGCTGCATCTGCAGGAATTAAAAATCATTCTCTCCAAAGCGGAAGCCTATCTGCCCTTTCTAAAAGTAAGAGATCAATACGGTACCGTGTCCGACAAAATTATCAGCCTCTTTACCTTCCGCATTCCTTACTATGTAGGGCCAATCAATGAGCATGCAGGCAGCTGCTGGGTGGTAAAAAAAGACAAGCATGGGAAAGTGTACCCCTGGAACTTTACTGAAAAAATAGATATTGAAAAATCGGCAGAAGGTTTTATCCGTAATCTGACCAATAAATGTACTTATCTCATTGGTGAAGATGTGCTGCCGAAAAATTCCCTGCTCTATTCTGAATTCACAGTTCTGAATGAGCTGAACAATGTAAGAATCGGGGAAACCATGCAGAAACTGCCGCTCAGTCTGAAAGAGAAGGTGATGGACCATCTTTTCAGCTGCTATAAGCATGTGAGCAGGACAAAATTTATCAAATACCTGGTATCAGAAGGCATAGATAAAAAAGAAGCAGAATCCATCTCCGGACTGGATGGAGATTTCAAGAACAGCCTGTCTTCCCTGATTGACATGAAACATATCCTGGGAAATGATTTTAGCCGTGAAGACGCAGAAAAGATAATTAAAGACATCACCATTTTCGGCGGGGATAAGAAAATGCTGAAAAACCGTCTCCAACGTGAATTTTCCTATCTGACCCCCGAACAGCTGACATCCCTTACCCAGCTTTCCTATGACGGATGGGGAAGACTGTCCAAGGAATTTTTGGTCAATCTCCTTCCGGCGGAAGGAAACAGCTGCGAAGTTCTCGTAGATCATACCTCAGGAGAAGTACTGAATATCATTTCAGCCATGAGACAGACCTCCTATAATCTTATGGAACTTTTAGGCAGCCGTTTTGGCTACGGACAGGCCATTGAAGAAAGAAACAGGAAAGAAGAAGGACAGGGCAGGATTACCTATAAGGATGTAGAAGATCTCTATATTTCGCCGGCCGTCAGGAGACCGCTCTGGCAGGCACTGAAAATTGTGCGGGAAATCGTGAAAATTACGGGGAAGGAACCTTCAAAAATCTTTATCGAAATGGCTCGGGAAAATGGAGAGAAAGGCAAAAGAACGATTTCCAGAAAAGCCAGGCTCCAGGCACTTTATAAAAAATGCAAAGATGATACCAGAGACTGGACCAAAGAACTGAAAGGAAAACCAGAAGAAGATTTTCGGAGCGATAGACTCTACCTTTACTATACCCAGATGGGCCGCTCCATGTATACAGGAAAGCCCATCGATATTAACCGGCTCTTTGACCGCAACGTATATGATATCGACCATATCTATCCCCAGTCCCTTACCGGTGATGACAGCCTGGACAACCGGGTGCTGGTAGAAAAGACGGTAAATGCCAAAAAAGGAGATACCTATCCCCTGAGCAGCGCCCTGGACGGCTGCTATATCAGCGGACAGCAGATTCGCATTCAGGATATCCAAAAAGAAATGAGACCTTTCTGGCATATGCTCCTTGAAAAAGAATTGATTTCCAAAGAAAAATACAATCGCCTCACTAGAACGATACCACTTTCCGATGCAGAAAAGGCAGCCTTCATCGGCCGCCAGCTGGTGGAAACCAGGCAGAGCACGAAAGCCTGTGCAGAGCTTTTGAGCAAAGCCTATCCACAGACACGGATCGTTTACACCAAAGCTGGCAACGCATCCCGCTTCCGCCAATATGGCGGATTCATCAAGGTACGTGATATGAACGACTACCACCACGCCAAGGATGCATACCTGAATATTGTGGTAGGGAATGTCTTCAACACTCGCTTTACCGCCAATCCCCTTAACTTTCTGAAAGGAAATCATCAGGCATACAGTCTGAATACAGAAGCCCTGTATGGACACAAAGTCAGCCGCAATGGCGTGGATGCCTGGATCCCTGCTGAAAAAGACGAAAAAGGCCAGGTGATGGCCGGTCATGAAGGTACCATGGGAACCGTGCGAAAATGGATGAGAAAAAATAATATCCTTTTTACAAGAATGCCCTATGAAGGCAAAGGCGGACTTTTCGACCAGAACATCATGAAAAAAGAAAAAGGACAGGTGCCTATTAAAGGAGATTCTCCGATATCGAATATAAAAAAGTATGGTGGGTATAACAAAGCGAAAGTAGCCTATTTTGTGTTAACTCAGTCAAAATTAAATAAAAAAACAGTGTATACCCTGGAAGCGATTCCATTAATTTTGAAAAACAGTATCCAAAGTAATGAAGATAAGGAAACTTATATACAGAAACAGTGGAGAAAAAATGGTAAAAAGATGGAGCATCCAATAGTCTGCCTTGGACATATCCCTGTGCAGTCCCTTCTTGAAATTAATGGGTTTAAAGTGCATCTTTCTGGGAAAAACGGTAAGGACATTTTATTAAGAAATGCAGAACAGCTTTGCATTAATGAGGCTGACACTGCTGTATTGAAGAAGATTCTCAAGTTTAATCAAAGAGCAGCCATGTCTAAAAAGGGGGAGGAGATTTTCATTAATTCCTTTGATAACATACAGGAAGAAGACTTAAATCGGTTATATCATGTATTTGAGGATAAACTGACAAACCAGATTTATAAAGTCAAACTGGAGAAACAGGCAGCTGTACTGAAGAAGGGAGAAGAGACCTTCAATCGCTTATCGCCAGAGCAAAAATGCAAACTTATTGGAGAAATTCTCCATTTATGTCAGTGCAAAGCCACACATGCTGATTTACGTTTGATTGGCGGAGCTAAAAAAGCGGGTATCTTAACCATGGGCACACAGATTTATCCCAAAGACCACGTGTATCTGATAGAGCAGTCTGTCACCGGATTCTTTGAAAAACGCATCCTGTTGGCGCCCTTTGGTGAAAAATGAGCTGGCGCACGGTGGTTCTTACCAATCGGGCCAAGGTGGAATACAGCATGGGGTACATGGTGATTCGTGAAAAAGAGGTGCACCGCGTTTTTATGGATGAAATCGGTACCATCCTTGTTGCCACCCCGGCAGCTGCCTTTACGGGCGTATGGGTGAGCGAATGCTTGAAACGGAAAATCAAGATTATCTTTTGCGATGAAAAGAGAAATCCCGCAGGAGAAGTACTGCCCTATTGCGGCAGCTATGACTCCAGCCGCCCGATTCGCACTCAAATCCGGTGGGATCTGGAAAAGAAGGCACAGGTCTGGAAAGCCATTATCAGGGAGAAAATCAAAAACCAGGCCCGGGTACTGATGGCATATGGCCACCATAAGGAAGCTGCCATGCTGAAGGCCTATGAAGAACGTGTAGAAGAAGGAGACAGCACCAATAGAGAAGGCCATGCGGCCAAGGTGTACTTCAATGCCCTCTGGGGCAGGGAATTTTCCCGCCGCGAGCCTTCCGTGGTGAACGGTGCGCTTAACTATGGATATGCCATCATCCTTTCTGCCTGCAACAGGGAAGCGGCAGCATCCGGGTATATGACCCAGCTGGGGCTGTTTCATGATAATATATTCAACCCCTTCAATCTGGGAAGCGATTTAATGGAGCCCTTCCGGCCCCTGGTAGACAGGGAAGTGTTATCTATGACATTGGAGAATCAGCTCACGGCAGACAATAAAAAGGATCTGATCAATATATTGAATCAAAAGGTCATCATACAGGACCGGCTCACCACCGTCACACAGGCCATCGGTATCTACAGCCGCAGTGTATTCCGGGCTATGGAAGAAAAAGGTCCGGACACCATTGCCTTTTATCGACTGCCTGATGAAGGGTAGATTCATGAGAGTCATGGTGCTGTTTGACCTGCCTGTGGAAACAGCAGAAGAAAGACGGGCCTACACGGGTTTCAGAAAACAGCTGATTCGTAAAGGCTTCGTGATGATGCAGGAATCAGTATATACCAAAATCGTGCAGAACCCTCCGGCGGCCAGAGCAGTGATTTCCTATATCCGCTCTGTCAGCCCGAAGGAGGGGCTGATACAGGTGCTGGTGGTTACAGAAAAACAATATGCCGGCATGGAGCTCATTATAGGGCATGTGCAGAAAGAAATTATTGATACCAATGAAAAGCTGGTGATTCTATGAAACTGGTACATCAGGACTGGGAAAAGGCTGTGATTCTGAATGATGAAAAGGTGCCGCTCATTTCCATCGAAAACCCGCAGTGTTTGTATCATACGCTGAAGGAACTGGAAGAAGAAAGCCGGACAGGCATTGGGAATTTCGTGCTCAGCGAAGACAGTCAGATTCTGGATATGAAAAAGCGGTTTCTTTTTGTGGCCAGCCCCTGGGATATGGATCTGAATGACCGCAAGCTGACCACAAAACTTCTCTTGCGGCTTACCGGAGAGGCACAGAATGAAATATATGAACGGAAATCGGAAGAACTATGCAGTGCGATCCAAAACTGGCTGGAAGAACTGACCATGGACATGCCCCTGCCCGTGACTTATGATCTGGATGTGGATCTGGAAGCTCTCTTGAAGGCTTTCCACGTCCACCTGGAAGAGCAGGGGGAAAGTTTGGCAGAGAAAATGCTTATCTTCATGAAGTCCTGGGACATTCTCTGCGGAGAAACGGCCTTCGCCTTTTATGGGTTTCGTAATCTCATGGCTCCGGAAGAAAGACCGCTGTTCTATGAAAATGCCAAAGAAGAAAATCTCAACTTTGTTCTCCTGGAAGGGCCCTGCCATGATACAATAAAGGCGGAGGACCTCTTCATTATTGACAAAGATTTATGCCAGATTTTTGAATAATGATACACTGTCAGGAACTGCGCCGCCTGGTGTAAGCGGATACACTTGCAGAGAACTGCTGCATGAAAATGCAATTTGAGGTTTGAGAGTGTTGTGATTCTTGATAGTGGTAAAACTTTCACCCCCATCTCTGCCGCCCAGTCATCGTTTGAGAGTGTTGTGATTCTTGATAGTGGTAAAACTTTTTCGTTGTTGCAGATCATCATCGTGTAGTTTGAGAGTGTTGTGATTCTTGATAGTGGTAAAACTGTGTCATGTTTCCCCATATCGACGTGGCCGTTTGAGAGTGTTGTGATTCTTGATAGTGGTAAAACCTACATGGACGGGGCGCCGCGTCGTTATCAGTTTGAGAGTGTTGTGATTCTTGATAGTGGTAAAACTGGGCTGTTAATGAACAGACCTCGGCAAGTGTTTGAGAGTGTTGTGATTCTTGATAGTGGTAAAACATGCTGGCTCTCCACTGCGTACATGCGTAGGTTTGAGAGTGTTGTGATTCTTGATAGTGGTAAAACATCTCAATGAAGAAACAAGAATTGAAGACAGTTTGAGAGTGTTGTGATTCTTGATAGTGGTAAAACCCGCTCGGTCCAAGTTTGGGCTCTGTACGTGTTTGAGAGTGTTGTGATTCTTGATAGTGGTAAAACGTATGCGTTCGTAATTGTCGCAATGTCGTTGTTTGAGAGTGTTGTGATTCTTGATAGTGGTAAAACGATTCTTATCCATGGTGATTGCACGGCATGGTTTGAGAGTGTTGTGATTCTTGATAGTGGTAAAACTCGGTGCTTGCTATCTACGCAGATGCATGGGTTTGAGAGTGTTGTGATTCTTGATAGGTTTTCAAGAAGGGGGCAGAACCTTTGGCGGCTTCGGCCTCCTTTCTTCTGCATCCCAAGGCCCCATTGCCTCTTGACAAAAGGGGCTTTGTGAGCCTATACTAAGCTAACTTCTAACGAAAGGAGAGGGAATGATGAGACTGGCTTCCGTGAACGCAGGAATGGCATATGATGTCTTTGGCTGGAGCTATTATTATGGCTTCGGTTACTTTTGCTGCGCCCGTGATGAGTCCCGTTCCCTTTCCAGATAAGATATTTCCAGAATGAAAGGACAGACTCATCAGAGCCTGTCCTTTTCTTTTATGGAGGATGGAAGGATAGGAGTTAGAAGAGAGGGGACATGGGTCCCGGAGAATTGAAGGTGCCTTGGAGAAGGCAGAGGAGGAACATCATGATTATTGTAATGAAACAGAACGCACCGCTTACAGTGATTGAGCAGCTGGAACAGGAAATGAGGGACCGGGGTTTCCAGGTGGACCGCAGTAAGGGTTCCAGCAAGGTGGTGCTGGGTCTGGTGGGGGATACGTCTGCCCTGGATGAAAGGGATTTCCTCAGCAATCCCTGGGTGGATAAGGTGATGCGGGTGCAGGAGCCTTACAAACGGGCCAGCCGGGCTTTCCATCCGGCCGATACGGTGGTGGATGTGAAGGGCATCAAAATCGGCGGGAAGAAGCTGGTGGTCATGGCCGGTCCCTGCTCTATCGAAACGCCTGAGCAGATCGGCGGCATTGCGAAAGCGGTGAAGGTATCGGGGGCAGCCATCCTTCGCGGCGGTGCTTTCAAGCCCCGGACTTCGCCCTACTCTTTCCAGGGATTGGGGGAGAAGGGCCTGGATCTTCTCATTTCCGCTGCCCATAAGGAAAATATGCCGGTGGTGACGGAGCTGATGAGCGCCGACAAAATCGGTATGTTCCTGGAAAAGGGCGTGGATATCATCCAGATCGGCGCCAGAAATATGCAGAATTTTGATCTTTTGAAGGCGGTGGGCCGTCTGAATGTGCCGGTGCTTCTGAAACGGGGTATGTCCGCCACCATTGAGGAATGGCTCATGAGTGCGGAATACATTATGTCCGAAGGAAATCACAATGTGATTCTCTGCGAACGGGGCATCCGCACCTTTGAGAAGGCTACCAGAAATACGCTGGATCTGTCGGCAGTGGAAGTGGTGAAGGAAAGAAGCCATCTGCCCATTATCGTAGACCCCAGCCATGCTACGGGCCATCGGGAAATGGTGCCGGCCATGGCCATGGCGGCCATTGCTGCCGGGGCTGATGGGATTATGTGTGAAGTTCATAATGATCCGGAACATGCATGGTGCGATGGAGCGGAATCCATTACGCCAGAGACTTTTGATGACCTCATGGGACGGCTGAAACAGCTGGCTCCTATTGTGGGAAGGGAATTGTAATCAGAAGCCCTGCATGTTCTTTCGGAGTGGAGAAAAAGGCAGGGCTCATGGGGGCTCTGCCTTTTGCGGTATTTGGGGCGATTGTGGCACTGGCGGGATCGGGACCTGGGCGGTGCTTTCCGGTATTCCCGAAGGTTGACACGCCCTTACGGGCGTGAGG
>ULXX01017819.1_pt1 | contig 11549 bp, 10 predicted proteins | sample 1961621 | NCBI WGS metagenome assembly ULXX01 (sample SAMEA4835848, study PRJEB28245) | human gut metagenome | biome: gut microbiome; material: fecal sample | place: Denmark | collected 2008
TATTAGCCACTTCCGTTACAACTTTATTATAGCACTTCAATGGACGAAAGCAAGAAGCAAATCCTCTCGGACATCTTTTGGGAGATGAATAGCATTTCTTCCCGGAGCGAGAGCCATTCGGAAACGGAGATCACCGAAACGGATGACGGAAACGGCAACATTGTTCAGACGGAAACGACCCTCACAAAGACGACACTCTATATCACTGTTTCACATAAGACAGTAGAGGAGATGGCTGATCTTTACGGCTTTGACGCAGAGCAACGGGAGTACCTTGTGGAACTGCTCAAGGACGAGAATAACTCCATATGGGCGGCGGTACTGTACGGCATTCGATACAGCGACGATCAGATCGTCACCGTGGCTCTTTCTCAGGTCGGCAATGTTGGCGGTCAGCCTTACTGGTCTTGGTATGGGTTCGGAAGCCGTGTGGAATGGTGCGCTTGTTTTGTAAGCTGGTGTGCCGATCAGTGCGGCTATATCGACACTGGGGTTATACCCAAATATGCAGGCTGCGTGAACGGCGTCCAGTGGTTCAAAGACCGTGGACAGTGGATAGATGGCTCTGCCGAGCCTGTCCCCGGAATGATTATTTTCTTTGATTGGGATAATAAAGGTTCGTCGGGTCCGCAGGACGGACAATCTGACCACACCGGCATTGTCCAAAAGGTCGAGAACGGTATCGTTTATACCGTTGAGGGGAACTCAGGCGATAGTTGCCGAGTAAACCAGTACAGCGTGGGTCACTATGAAATCCTCGGATACGGAGTGCCGAATTATTAAATAGGAGTCTTGTTCTTGCAAGGCCCTCTCATTGCGCAACGAATGTTTGATTTCTAGTTTTGTGGTTATGGCGTTACCGCGTCTTGCACCGACAAAATAAACGATTTTGATTTTGACTGTCTGCACCCTGAAAATCATGCGGATTATACAACTCATCTTAGAAGAATTGTGTTCCATAAATGTGCTGAATACAAATAAAGTGCACAGCTATGTATCTCATGATGGGCGGCATATTCTATCGATTCTTTTGCAATTGAATATACGCTTTTAGCAAAGAATAGAGTTCCGAATAAGGTGGATAAACATCTTTCAAAGAATTATATAGATCGAGTCCCATCTTTGTATAAGTCAAATTTCCTGTGCAGATGTAAGATATCATTAGCTCCTTGTCGTATAAGGACAAACGTCCAACTTTCTTTGCTCCTATCCGAAAAGAAAAAATGGAATTTATCGCACTATATATATCTCCTTCATCACCGTCTTCAGATAAATTTATTAGGCCAATTTCGTGGAGAATATCGAGTTCTGATTCGATGTCTGCCAGAAGTGAATCTGCCCCTAAACCGTCAAGAGATAAAAAGCGCTGGTAGTCTATTGCTTGCTCCTCGGAGAAGTCAACTGCTTCATTTCTGACAAGGTCCAAAAGAGTATCGTCTCTTAGATACAGAGGAATACTGTAAGTTCTCTTATCATCAACTTCAACATCGTATGTTAATTGACATAGGGTTGCAAATAGGCGTGCGCTTTTTTTGTCAAGAAGGGCTAAACGGTCGATCATTACTTTCCGTATGGAACCTCTTTTGCAACATTCCTGAGTTAAAATACAGGCAAAGATAGATTGAATGCCCTCTTCGGAGATATTACTTGCTCGATCCATAAAATACATAATCCAGTCGTCATCAACATCTGTTACTTCCTCGCCTGTTTCTTGAATGCGTTTTTTACAAAGGGAATCGGCTTTGTTAAGCGTTTTGGCGATATTCTTATATTTTTTTCGTAGCATTGGAATTGCGTATAAACGAGCTGCTATTTCTATATCCTCGTCTGATGCGGCTCCCTTTTTAAGAATTGCCGTTTCCAAATATTTTTCAGCCCGCTCATATTTCTGCATATGTGAGTTGAAAATGGCGCTAATGACTCCATTGGTTGACATAAAAGCGTCTGAAGATGAAGAAATGATGCTGGATATGCTTTCTTGTTCCATTTTAGCTTACCTCTTGTTTTTTGACTGGTGTTTATATCTATAAATGCATTCTAGTGTGAACTATGCAACTATTTTTGGATGTTCTATATTGTATGCCCTCAAATATGGCACAGGAGAGACCTTAAATTATATGATTCCATTATACGACAAGGGGTTTAATTCTCCAAGCACTTTATTTGCTTTTTGCAGGGGGGCAAAGATATAATTGTTAAGCACTCGAGGAAAGCGCAGAAAAAATCTATTAGCCTCAAACTGACACTGATGTTTTTTGCTCTCATTGTATCGGGGTGGAAAATATGTGTTTACACTTGGAATCTATTTATATCTTTAAATAATAGCTTGCAAGCCAATAAATTTTTTAGGAGCGAAATTATGTCTTTTACTAATGTGTGGATTAATAGGTCTGGAAAATCATATCCAGTAAAAAAAAGAAGTAGCGGAGTGATCACTGGTACGATAGGAAATATAGTGGCCAACGAAATATTTGGAGCGGAAGATCCATATTCAATGGATATATCTCCTGACGATGGCCCTACTTGTGTCTTTAGAAATTCAAATGGGCAGAGAGTTAAGGGTAGCGGTTATACGTGGCCGTTTATTCCAACTGGTGCGAGAGCCCCTGAGAAGCTATTTACTCCGCTGAGTGATTATCCTTATAGTACAGTGACAATCAATAATAAAAAGTATAAAACCTTTAAAGCTCGTAGGCAGACAAAAATTATTAAACCTAATAATAATGTATGGGGAAGCGTAGCAGCAAATTGTCTAGTAGCTTTAGCTACTAATAGCGATGGAATGACATTCTCTGGTGATAGCAACATGGATTATATTGCCGTCGCGTATGTCCAAAGCTCGAAAGGCAACTGGGTTAAGGTATCGGGAGATAACGGTGAAAACTGGTGTTATGCCCCGATAGGCCTTGATTATGGCTCTGGTGCATCATCTGTCAATTTCATCGGAAGTTTTTAAAATGTATTATTATATTTGAGGATAGCACTTTTATGGCCCGTGCCGCAATGTCCGGCACGGGCTGTTCAGCGTTTATGAATAGCTTGTGAATATTACATATAGCATTTAGAGTGGGTCAATTTATTGTGACTATTTATGTAGACCAGCAATAATCTTGTTAAGGCCTCTGTTCTTAGCTTGGTTAACGGCTTGCCTACTCTTTTTCTGCATATGAGCAATTTCCGAGATAGATAAACCATTCACGAAAAAATCCATAACAACTTGTCTTTCCCAGAGTGTTAATTTATTGTTATGTGGCAAGTATTCTTCAATTGAAATGGGTAACATAGTTGCATTTGATGAATCAACAAAATATAGTTGGCTATCACTCAAATCAGAAAATGCAGTTGTATGTAAAGACTTTTTTGTCGAAAGCTTTATATATTGGTTTTTGACGGAAATTGCTATGTAAGACACTATAATTGCGTCGTCTCTTTTTAATGAGCCGGTACATTTTAACTTAGCAATCAATTCGATGAAGAATAATTGCAGGTCGTTATAAGCATCTTCGTAATCAAGTTTCTTTGCATATTTTATTAATAAACGCTTAAAACGCTCAATTAATTCCAGTACAGCTGCATCATCAGGGTATTGCATAATTAGCTCTTGTAGCATTATCATCCCTCTTTTCTTAGAAGGAAAAGAGAGAGGAACGAATAAAATGTAAACTAATAATGGTTTTGAAGCTGTAAATAGCGTTTAGCTGTCCAAAGTGCATCTGCTCATCGTCCCACAAAAAAGTATGATTATAAAAATCAACAAATTTTGCTGTGATATCTACTCTTTTATGTCAGTAGACGATGAAATTGGGACATGATAGGAAAAACAAACAGAAAAATGAAGAGAAATTAAATTGTGGTGGATCTATATTGACTCAAAACGGCTACTGTGGTAAACTTTCAGTGAAGGCATAAAATTATTACAAGGAGAAGAAAAACTGTCATGGAGAGTTTGGCGGAGAAAATTCAAGACTCAGAGCTGGAAATAATGCATGTTTTATGGAAAGCAGGCAGATCAGTGCCTTTATCTGAAATACGGCATGAATTATCACAAAAATGTGGATGGGAAGATTCGACGATTAAGACCCTTCTGCGACGACTATGCAATAAGGGGGCTGTTGAATTGAAAAGTAGAGGGGTTTACGGTGCAGTAGTCTCAGAAAAAGAATACGACAAGTGGTCGATAAGATGCTATGTATCAAAAGTGTTTTTGGGTAGCGCTAAGAAACTAGTTGCTTCTTTGGTTGAGGATGGACAGTTAACTATGGAAGATGTTGAAGAACTGACATATATGTTCAATGGGGAACAAACAAATGGGTAGCATAGTTTATACGGTGCTTGAACTTTCGATTTTGGGAACTTTGCTAACACTGATATTACTTATGCTAAAACCTATAATGAGAAATGTAGTTAGTCGAGGCTTTCAGTATTATATTTGGCTTGTTGTGCTTATAAGATTTATATTGCCCTTTGGGTATATGCCACAGTGGGCAGAGCGACCAATAGAAGAAATTGGTGAATACAAACAAGTCAACAGTGGTTACAACAGTATCCAAGATGGCGAACAAGAAGTGGAAAAAACTGATAATATAAAATATCCAAATCAAGACCCGGAGATGGAAAATTCGCTAATAGTAAACAATGTGTTCGGACGAGTGTCGGGAGAGAAGGGGGCGCTATTGGGCTTTGGTGAGTCTGCCGCAGTTATTTGGATTGTGGGTACATTTTTCAGTGCGGGATGGTATATTGTTTCGTATATGGTATTTACTAAAAAACTGCGCAAATCACTTAGAGCCCCTCATCCCAAAGACATGTCTGTATTTATAGAGATCAGCAACGGAAAAAATGTTGAGTTTGCTTGTAGTGACTATATCAGGACCCCAATGCTTTTTGGAGTTTTCAAACCAGTGATAGTAATACCGGAATATGGCTATTGCGCTAAAGGAAAAGAGAAAAAACTTAGAAATATTTTGCTTCATGAAGTGACACACTATAAAAGAGCTGATCTCATATATAAATGGTTTGTTATAGCAGTAAAAAGTGTGCACTGGTTTAACCCTACAGTTTATTTCATAAGTAGAGAGATAGATCAATCATGTGAACTTTCATGTGATGAAAGGGTGATATGTAATATGTCGAAATTTGATCGGAGAGACTATGGAAACACATTGCTGGAACTAGCTGCTACTACTGCTAATAATAGAGAAGCAAGTAAGAGCATGGTTACCACATTTTGCGACAAAAAGGAGGCGCTAAGACTAAGACTAATGAACATCAAGAATTACAAAAGAAAATCCGTAGTTGCAGTGATGAGTATGATACTATTTGGGACGCTATTAACAGGATGTGCAGCTGTTTATCCATTTGCAACTATAGATGTCCAACCAAAGCTTAATGAAAATGCGTTTGATGCGGCTAATGTGGGAGCTGTCGAGATGTCAGGAATGTTTCATGAGTCATTTTTGGGGCTTGCTAATGGAAAAATACAAAATGATTGGGAGATCGTAAAGCAACTCTTCAAAGATCATAATTATCATTATTATGATGGAGAGGGCACTTTCTTTGCGGATGATCCGGAAAAAACTGGATGCTACTTAAGCGGTACACTCATAGAGAATAATAAAATTATTAAAATTGATAGGATCGTGTATCACTATGCTGAAGACAATGGGGAAAGAACGGTGATGGCGAAATTAGGAAACGGACTGCCTTGTTATTATGTTGCAGTAAATGATTTTGAAGGAACGCCAGTTCATGATGAAGATGAAATGTTAAATTACATGTACAATTCAAAACCGGATGAGCCTGAAAGTGAGGAGAAGTTCCTTAATGAGGTAATTAACTCATCACTGCTTGCAGATTGTAAGATTGCACAATTGAAAGATTACTATGATGTTCCTTTGGCAAATGTTGAATATTTACCTGAGGGGTTTAAGGCATGTAGGAACCTGTTCGTTAAGGAAGACCAAGGCACAGGAGATAATATATTGCTTCGAGTGTGGTACAATTATGCTACCAAAGACGTCTTATTAGTTTCGCAATTTGAAAGCTATGTGGAGAATGATAGCGAATATGAGTTCACTTTTAGTTCGGATAATATGGCAGGTAGTCCAATTAAAGCAAGCTACTATTGGGCTTCGTATTTTGCCTCTTATGGTAGAGTTAGTAACGGGAAATTTATATATAGTTATATGCTAGTGACTGATGAAACAGAGGAAGAGTTGTGCCGTGAGATATTACAATCTGTGACTGTTAGTCGGGATTGACTTGGATGGTTGCTTAATTGACTCATAGTCATAGCCGTCGGCTAAGCGATCAACTTGAGGAGGTCGTATAGGGGCTTTGTGACAGCAAGCGTCTCCAAGACTGAACACTCTTGGTGCCCGCGTCACTTGCTCTACCGCATGTAAATGGTCAATGCTGCGCGCCTCCTTAAACAGAAAAAATTTTTGCAAGTGTCTCTCTTCTCCTGATACTTCAAGTTAAAGCTCTTTGTGGGATACCGTCACTGACGCAGCCGGTGGTTTCCAAAATTAAAAAGTATCAAACCGTAGAATTGGATTCTACGGTTTGATAAAACATACTGTAATTTAGTAGCGGGAATGGCAACTAATGCCGATCTTTTAGCTTGTATATAATGTCTTGGAACTTCTTTGGGACAGGGATCCCAGCTTGACCAGCGTTTTCGAGAATGCTTATGCCTTCATTAGATATAAAGAACATTATCAGGAGAGTTCTGAATCCATTCCCAACACCTATAATGTAATTGTCTATGATAGTGGCCATAGAGACTAGGATTAATATGTGCGCTTTCTTGCAAATACCGTTGAAGCCTACTTTGCTCGATAGGGATTTATTCCTCACGGACAGGAGAATGCCAGACAAATAGTCAAGAGCAATGAAAACTATTAATGCAACTAATAAGGGGTCATAATTACCGAATAGGGTAGATAGTGTGCCGCTAAGCGAAGAGAAGTACATCTGCCTAAGTTGAGTAAGTTCTTTCATAGTGCACCTCATGAACTTTAACAATAGTGTTTTGATTAATTAATATTGATAGCTAAAAAAAGATGCTCAAGTGATGATTTGTAAACGATAATTCTAGCATCACGAGCAAATTTTCAATAAAAGAAGGCGTGGCAAAAGGTGAATACCCTAAGCGCTATAAAGCCAGTAATGGCGATATGGAGACTATATGATGAGGAAAATAGCAAGTTTATTTGTTTCGTTAGTGATAATATCTACAATGACAGTATTTGTGTTAGCCGATGAACACGTAACGACTGGAGCAGAAATTGAGAGTATTAACAACATGTACTATGATGGTGAATATCTCATCTTCGCGATTAATGGAAGAGCTGTGCTTTGTGAAACGGAGTACCCATACGGACGCTGCATTGAACTGACGGAAAACGTTAAGAAGGTCGTGTGCAATAAGAGAGGAAATGCGCTGATATTAAAAAATAATGGTGAGCTATACGCTGCCGACTGCGGGAGTATAAAAGAATCATTTATGATTGATAGAGATAATTATGCCATGATTATGGACGATGTCTCAGATTGCGATATGGGAACAGCCCATTTTGCGGCAGTTAAAAATGATGGCAGTTTATGGACATGGGGGTCGAATGGTGGCGCGGGAGCTTTGGGAATGGGTGTGCGTGACAGTAAGAATTATGGACCGCAGCAGATTGTGTCGTCTGATGTGTCGCGTGTCTATGTTCACGATAATCTCAGCTTTGCGATAGATTCGTACGGAGAATTATATATATGGGGGTTTGATGCAAATGTGAGTATTGACCGACCTTATAAAATTCGCAGCAATGTATCAGACATATCGTATATGTATGAAGGGGCTTATCAAATCCTAAATGATGAAGGAATACATTATTCATTGAGAATCAATGAAAATAACGGCAGACTCACCTGCTATACACAAGAATTGGGAACAGGTGTCAGTGCTTTGCTTGATTATGGATACATAACAAATGATGGACAGCTTATGCGCTGGTATGGAAATGTGACATCTTCGGATGATGTAAGAGAGTACACACTTAAAAATTTGGCCGGTAATGTTGAAAACGCAAATTTTGCATGGAGAGATTTTGCGGTGTTTCGTTGTGTAGGCGGAGATACATTCATAAGTACATCTGAAAACACAAATAGGCAAATATATCCTATGGAGACTTTGGAAAATGAGTTTATAACATCGGCAATTGAAGTGTTGCTGACGGTAAGTGCAACCTTAGCTCTTTGCATATATAGATTCAGAATGGGGAGAATTGCGCTTAATAAAAAGAGGTACTTCCTAATATTATCGACTGTTTATATAAGCGCGGTTTTGTTCGCGGTGCAATTTGCTCCTTATAAATGCAAAACAATTTTCGGAGAATCATATTATTCAAACGGTGTGTTTTGGAATGCACACATGAAACCGAGCTTAGCACTACTCTATACAGTGATAATTGCAATAGATTATCCAGTGATTGTGTCGATTGTGCTTGAATGTTCTATATTGGGAAAGTTAGTATCAAAATATCGAGTTGCTCTTAATGCTGGCGATTTAAGTGAATTTCAGAAAATCAGTTTGCCAATGTATGAAAAACTAAAACTCAATCCCAAAAGAAGGCTAGTGACATCTGAAGTCGTACTTAGTATGTACTATGCACACGCAATTTATGATGAAGGGTACTCTGATAAGGCGGAGGCTATATTGCAGAGAATACAAACAGATAATCGGGTTTTTGAGTATGACTGTTTTATCAGATTTACATTGTTAAGGATTCTATTAGAGACAGGCAGATATGAAGCAGCTAAAAACTATGTAATTAGAATAGAACAACTTCAAAGTCAACTGAGGCATAGAAGTAGAAACAAGCGAGCGATTGCATACATTGCTATGTCTAATATTTGGCTTGAAGCTGCAAATAGAGATTTTTACAATGCAGTCAGGCATTTTGAGGAAGTAAAAATGGATGATGGCAAGTTATACTATTATCAAAGGCTGAACTCATACATAGAAAGGTTGCTACTTGAAGACAAGCGATAGACATATAGACCAAGGCTATATAACAAATAATACGAATTCAAGTTAAAGGTTAATCAAAGTTTACAATAGGATGGTATGCTGCTCTTTTATTGATGTCATCTCTATTAATGAAAGGAGAATTCAAATGCGTGAAGAAATTAATGCAAAGACTGCTTATGTGATGACGAACGATGAAGAGACCATACCAGGTGATCCCCCTGTCTATTACACACAAGTGTGGCTTAATGAGACCTTTGGGTACCATCCTAAATGGACGGTTTTGGCTGAAGATGGTATTACGGGATGGGGAACGATAAATGGCCTAATAAAAGCATTACAGATCTATCTTGGTGTTGGTGCAGATGGAGACTTTGGCAATGGGACAAGGGATGCCTTCAAATCTAGGTATAGTAGTACAAATGGCGTTTTTTGGCCCGCAATGAATACTACAGATAACATATATGGAATTATTGAGGGAGCACTTTGGTGTAAAGGCTATTATGGTTCTTCTTCGAGAGAAATCGATTGCAAACTAGACGATAGAGGCGCTAGAAGCATTATGCAGCTAAAAGCAGATGCAGGCCTAGATAGTTCTAACATCAGCATAAGTGCCCTTCTTATGAAAGCGCTACTTTCGATGGATCAGTTCGTGCTTTTGTCAAACTACGGTGGTACAAACGCAATTCGAGACATACAGAGATATCTAAACGCAAATTATCAAAGCTATTTGGGTATCATTCCATGTGATGGCTTATATCAAAGGGAAATGAATAAGGCTCTTATAAAGGTTTTACAGATAGTTGAAGGCTTCTCAGGTAGTGATGTTGATGGTGTGTTTGGCAATGGAACAAAGCAAAGACTCCCAAGACTATCAAGCGGAAGTACAGCAACTGATGCAATAAGGCTTTTCCACTTTTGCTTGACATGCAACGGATATCCGATTTCTGGAACCACATGGCTTCCGGAAACAACAAATAAGGTTAGAGCGTTTCAAGCAAAACATGTCATTAGCAGTACGGGAATTGGCGATACGAATACATGGATGGCGCTTCTTTTGAGCAAAGGGAATCCGGATAGATCGGCTCTGGGGTGCGATTGCGCTACTATCCTTAATTCCGAAAAAGCGGCAGCACTCTACAATGCTGGGTATAGATATGTGGGTAGATATGTGTCAGGTGGCGTTGGCAGTGGAGCCACTGCAACATCTAAAGCGCTAACGAGAGCTGAGATGACGGCAATTTTCAATGCCGGATTGAAAATTTTTGCCATTTACCAAGAGGGCGGTGTCTATCTAGAACGATACACTAGAGAAACCGGCATTGCCGATGCAGAAAAAGCAATTGCTGCAGCAACGGAATTGGGCATTCCCTCAAGAGAATACATATATTTTGCAGTTGACTATGATGTTATGGATGGCTATATACCGGATTATATAGTGCCATATTTTGAGTCAATTAACAGCGTTATGAGTGCGCATGACAACAAATATAACATTGGCATATATGGGGCTCGCAATGTTTGCTCTAGAATATGCTCGGAATTCGGCTTGGCATCTAGCTGCTTTATTTCAGATATGTCGACTGGTTATAGTGGAAATATGGGCTATCAACTCCCTCGCAGCTGGGCGTTTGATCAATTCCACGAATTTGTGTTCTCGAGTGGAAATATAAGCTTTCCTCTAGATAAAGATGCTGTGTCTGGCAGGTATTATGGCTTTAATACATTTGAGGAAGCACAGCAGGGGCCGGACAATGCAACAGATGAGGAAATGCTGGATGCAGCGTATGATATGTTGCAGAGAATTAAAACAGTGTTTCCCAACTACCAACTTGGTAGTAGAGTCGATTTCGCATGGTCTGAGGATGTTCTTTCGTTTGAGATAGTACCGGGGGTTAGGCTCAAAGTGTCTTATGCACACTCCAAGTTGTTCAATCTGAGCGGAGATCAGGCCACATATGTTACTTATAAGATTAACAATGGAACGGCAGTTGGAATGGATTTCACAGAGACAGACAGCCTGTATGAATCATTGGATGCTAGTATAAAAACCGAAGTAGGTAATCAGGGGGTTAGCTTGGTGACATCTTTGTCTAGTGCTATAGGCGATAATGGTAGAATTAGCCTTGGAACTAAAGCCAGCAATGCCAATAAGATGTCATTTTATGTGGTGGCAGAGAAGTATTTGCGCCTTTCTGAAATTATCCGTAATTCTGTCTCTATAAAAATTGAGATAGAAATGGAGGATCAAAATAATAGTAGTAATATAAAGGAGAGTATAGAAGAATTCTTGAACGAAAACGGAAAAGAACTTGCGCTAACACTTGCGTGTATAGCTGTGGCTGCTGTATTTTTACTGGCACCTGAGATAGTGGCTCCAGTAGCAATATTTTTTTCGAACTTGTCAGGATGGCTAGCTGCTGTGTAAGCACATATTTAGTTCAACGATATAGCAGTGCATCAAATACTATATCGCCCATAAACAAGTATCAGCCCACTTCGCCCGATACTTGAAGCTAAAGCGTTTTGC
>ULXX01007046.1_pt1 | contig 11545 bp, 10 predicted proteins | sample 1961621 | NCBI WGS metagenome assembly ULXX01 (sample SAMEA4835848, study PRJEB28245) | human gut metagenome | biome: gut microbiome; material: fecal sample | place: Denmark | collected 2008
AATCTCTCCACCTTCTCGGCACACATGACGAACATTGTGCATATTTTAAATGAGTGCGACGCAGATTCGCTTCTGCTGTTTGACGAGCTCGGAGCCGGAACAGACCCCACCGAGGGCGCGGCGCTTGCAATAGCCGTTATTGAGCATGCGCGCAAAATGGGTGCGAACGTTGCCGCGACGACGCATTATGCAGAGCTTAAGGTTTATGCAACGAATGAAAACGGCATTCAGAACGCCTCCTGCGAATTTGACGTTGAAACACTCAGCCCGACCTACAGGCTGCTTGTCGGCGTTCCGGGCAAGTCCAATGCGTTTGCAATATCCGAGCGTTTGGGACTTAGCAAAGAAATTATTGATGATGCAAAGGCCCGCATCGGCGTTCAGAATGCAAGCTTTGAAGCGACAATAGAAAAGCTCGAGCAGACACGCGCACTTTTGGAGCGCGATAGAGCGGAGACTGCCAAAAAATTGCGTGAGGCCGAGGAGAGCGCAAAAAAAGCGGCTTTTCTGCGTGCCGAGCTTTCCGTAAGGCTTGAAAAAGCCGACGAGAAGGCCAAACGCGATGCTGAGCGCATAATTGCGGAAGCGCGTCAAACGGCCGAGAACACTTTTGCAGAGCTTGATGAAATGCGCCGCAAAATGAATGATGATGAGCAGACGCAGGAGATAAATCATGCACGCAGCGAGCTCAGGCGCAAGCTCAATGAATCTCAGGGCAAACTTAAAGCAAAGGCACCCGAGCAGCCGAAGGAAGAGAAAAAATCGGCGCGCGATGTAAGAGCAGGCGATACGGTGGAGATAAAGTCCATGGGTGTCAAGGCCGAGGTCATTGATGTAAATCCGGACGGAACGCTCAATCTGCGCGCCGGAATCATGAACGTTAAGCTTAAGCCGGACGATGTGTATCTTATAGAGGGGCATGCAGCTAAGCAGAAGAAGCAGAGCGTAACTCTTGCAGGCAGCACGGCGCCTCGCGCGGCTGTAAGTCCGGAGATCGACCTTCGGGGAATGGAGAGTATTGAGGCGGTGAATGCTGCTGAGCAATATATTGACAGCGCGGTTATGGGTAAACTCAAGACCGTGACGATCATCCACGGCAAGGGGACCGGCGCCCTCAGAGCTGCCGTGCAGCAGATGCTCAAACGCAATAAGGCCGTGAAAAGCTACAGATTAGGTCGATTCGGCGAGGGCGAAAGCGGTGTGACAATAGTCGAATTGAAATAAAAGCAATCGATAAAATTTATTAATAATGTGTAAATCTACGAAATGAACAAAATCAGTTGACCTTTTTTAAATAATTTGCTAAAGTAGGATTAATCTTTTGTGATCAAGAGGAGTGGCGAGAATGGTAACCAAAGAAGTAGTTATTAACAATCAGGTGGGCCTGCACGCAAGACCTGCTACTTTCTTTATTCAGAAAGCTAACGAGTTCAAAAGCAGCATCTGGATCGAGAAGGAAGACAGACGTGTCAATGCCAAGAGCCTGCTCGGCGTTCTCTCTTTGGGCATCGTTAAGGGCACTGCTGTCAACCTCATTGCCGACGGTGCTGACGAGGCAACTGCTGTCGATACGCTTTCTGAGCTTATCGCATCCGACTTTACCGAGTGATATTAAAAAACGAAGCTAAGGGCGTGTTTTTAACACGCCCTTATTCGCTATATACGGAGAAATAGATGAAAAAAGAAAACAAAGCAATTCTTGAAATGCTAATGTGCGCGGCACTTTGGAGCATTGCAGGAATATTTATAAAGCTCATACCTTGGAATTCGTTTGTTATATCGGCTCTGCGCAGCTTTTTTGCGGGACTGACGGTGCTTGCATACATACGCATAAAAGGCTACAGAATAAGCATAAACCGCCGCACGATAGTTGCCGGAATGCTGCTGGGGCTTGTTTATATCGCCTTTGTAGCGGCCAATAAGCTCACGACCGCCGCAAACGCGATAGTCCTGCAATTTACCGACCCTATATTCATCGTCATTTTCTCGGCGCTGTTTTTCGGCCAGCGCTTTAAAAAGCGCGATTTTGTTGCGGTCATTTTTACGTTCATAGGCATTGCGATGTTCTTCCTCGATCAACTCGAGGGCGGATATCTGCTCGGAAACTTCGTTGCCATATTTGCAGGAGCCTGCCTCGGCGGAATGTTCATAGCCATGGGCAAGGCCGATACCGAGGAGCGTTTTTCGGCAATGCTCATAGGGCAGGCAACCGCTTTTATATTCGGCCTGCCGTTTATAATAACCACAAAGCCCGAGATATCCGCGCTGCCTGTTTTGTATATAGTCATTCTCGGCGTTTTGCAGCTCGGCATACCGTATATTCTCTATGGCAGAGCATCGGAGTATTGTCCGCCGCTTGCGTGCAGCCTTCTCGGCGCCGTAGAGCCGCTTTTGAACCCGCTTTGGGTGCTGATATTCGACGGTGAAAAGCCCGGCCTGTTCGCGCTTATAGGCGGCGTTATCGTTATCGTTTCCGTAACCGTCTGGTGCATTGCGGGAAGTAAGGACAGTGAGGCGACAGATGCGCGAGAAGCTGCTTGAAAAAGCAAATAAGCTGCCGATGCTCCCGGGCGTTTACATTATGCTCAACGCGACGGGGCAGGTCATATATGTAGGCAAGGCAAAAAAGCTCAAAAACCGTGTAACGAGCTATTTTCGCGGCTCGCACCTGCCAAAGGTCGAGGCGATGGTACAGAAGGTAAACGACTTTAACGTTATCGTTGTCAACTCTGAGTTTGAGTCGCTTATTCTTGAAAATTCGCTTATCAAGCAGCATCAGCCGCACTATAACATCCTGCTCAAGGATGATAAGGGCTATCCGTTTATAAGGCTTGATAAAAAAGCGCCGTATCCGCGATTTACTATCGTCGGCAGCGCTAAAAAGGACGGAGCGTCATACTTTGGCCCATTCGGCGGACGAAGCGTAACGCGCGACATAATCGACGCTGCCTCAAAGGCGGTGGGACTGTCAACCTGCTCAAAGCATTTTCCGCGCGATATTGGGAAGGACAGACCCTGCCTCAACTACCACATGGGCAATTGCCGCGGCTGGTGCAGGGGAGAGCTTTCGCAGGAGGAATACCGCCTTGCTGTTGAGCAGGTCTGCCTTATTCTCGGCGGGAAAACCGGAGAGCTTATCGAGGAGCTTACGGCCAAAATGCTTGAAGCTTCCGAGCAGCTGAGATTTGAAGCCGCCGCCGAGCTGCGCGACAGGATAAAGGCGATAAAGAGCGTGTCCAATAAGCAGAAAGTCATAGCCACGGCTTTTTCCGATACCGATGCAATAGGCTTTGCGCGCGGAGCAAAAAGCTGCTTTGTTGTGCTGCATTTTAACGACGGTTCGCTCACAGGCAAGGACTTCGAGCTTGTCTCCGAGCCGATCGAGAGCGATGCCGAGGCCATATCGGCCTACATGCGTCAGTATTATTCATCGCGCGGCATAATGCCGAAAAATATTCTCCTGCGTGAAATGCCCGAGGATGCAGAAGCCTTGAGCGTACTGTTTAATCAGCTTTGCGGCCGCAAGGTGAGCATCGAGGTTCCGCAGCGCGGCGAAAGACTTCGCCTTGTCGAGCGCGCTGAGATGAACGCATCCGAGGAGATACTGCGTGCGACGACCGTTCAGCAGCGCAGAACAAATACGCTTATATGGCTTCAAAAGTCGCTTGAGCTGCCCGAGTATCCGGAACGTATCGAAGCATTCGACGTATCAAACCTCGGCGACACGGGCATTGTGGCGGCAATGACGGTGCATAAGGACGGTAAGCCCTATAAAAAGGACTACCGAAAGTTCAGAATACGAGATCTGGATATACGCGATGACTATGCGAGCATGACCCAGGCTGTTTACCGTCGGTTTGCTCATTTAAAAAACGGCGACAGCGGTTTTTCGGAAGCGCCGCAGCTGCTGCTTATAGACGGAGGTATAACACACGCCGCAGCGGCAGAGCGTGCGCTCGGCGAGCTTGGTATAAGCGTGCCGGTATTCGGCATGGTAAAGGATGATCGTCATCGGACGAGGGCGCTCGTTACGAGTACAGGCCGTGAGATATGCATAAACGGAAATCCGGCCGCGTTTGCGCTGATAGGCAATATTCAGGAGGAAACGCACCGCTTTGCGATAGAATATCAGCGCTCGCTGCGAAACGAAAGCTTCGGTTCGGAGCTGAGCGCCATACCCGGAGTGGGCAGCGTCAGGAAAAACGAGCTGCTGTGCAGCTTTAAAACGATCAAGGCAATAAAAAACGCCGGATTGGATGAACTATGTGCAGTTGTTCCGAAAAATACGGCCAAAGCGGTTTTTGAATATTATCATAAGGACGAGGAAAAGAAATGAGAATAATAAGCGGAACAAAGCGTGGAAAGAAGCTCAAAGAGCCGGATAATTATGATATACGCCCGACGACTGATATGGTCAAGGAGTCAATGTTCAATATCGTTCAGTTTGACGTCGAGGGCAGGCGAGTGCTCGACCTTTTTGCCGGAACGGGTCAGCTCGGCATCGAGTGCCTCAGCCGCGGCGCGAAGGAGGTCACATTTGTTGACCAGAGCAGGGAAGCCATAGCTATCGTTAAGCAGAACCTTAAAAGCTGCGGCTTTGAAGCGCGCGTTGTGCAGAGCGACTCAATTTCCTTTCTCGAGCGCGGCGCAAAGTTCGATCTGATACTGCTTGATCCGCCTTATGCGACAAATCTCATAGATAAAGCGCTGCAAATCATCAATTCCGTTGACATCTTGACGGAAAGTGGTATAATTGTGTGCGAAAGTGGGCGCGAAAAGCCCATGCCGGAGATGAATATGCCTTACTTTAAGTGTAAGGAGTATAACTACGGCAAAGTTAAGCTTACTACCTACAGCAGGGAGACAGATAAATGAGTCTTGCTATATGCCCCGGCAGCTTTGACCCGATAACACTTGGGCACCTTGATATAATCAGCCGCTCGGCGCAGATATTCGATAACGTCATCGTTTGCATTATGTTCAACTCCAATAAGACCAAGCCCATGTTTACGATAAGTGAGCGTGTCGAGATGGTCAAAAAAGTCGTCGAGTGTTTTCCGAACGTCAGAGTCGATACTTCCGCCGGTCTGCTTGCCGAATATGCAAAGCAGTTTGACGGCGCGGTTATTGTAAAGGGCTTGAGGGCCGCATCTGATTTTGAGTATGAATTTCAGATGAACCATATCAATAAAAAGATAAACCCCGAGCTGGAAACTATGTTTCTTACGGCAAACGAAAAATATACTTTTCTGAGCTCATCCGTCGTACGCGAGGTCGCGTCATACGGCGCCGATCTTACGCGCTTTGTGCCGCGCGAGATAGTGGCCGAGATAGAAGAAAAGGCTAAGTTATGGAGGCAGCAGTAATATGAGCGAGAAAAACGTTGAGGTAATGGAGCTTATCGAAACTCTCTACAGTATGGTGACCGAAGCATGGGGCGTTCCCCTCGGAAACGATAAGTGCATCGTTGAGAGAGAAAATGTCCTTGAGATACTCAATGAGATAAAAACGCGCATCCCCGTGGAGCTTGCCGAGGCAAAGCGCCTTGTTTCCGCGAGGGATGAGTTCATCGGCAACGCAAAGCGCGAGGCGGAGTCTATCCGCAAGAATGCCGAGGATAAGGCTCGCGCAATGCTCGAGGAGCAGGAGATAGTGCGCGTTGCAAAGCAGCACAGCGCAGAGCTTGTGTCCAATGCCGAGTATAAGTCAAAGGAACTGCGCAGAGTTGCAAACGAGTATGTCGATGAGATTCTCCGCCGCACGGAAGAAACGGTCGGCTCGGCGCTCAAATCGATCAATCAGTCGCGTGCAAGCTTCCGCAGCCTCGCAGGCTCGGCAGCGCCGGCTCAGCCGGTAACGCAGGATGACGATGACGACACCGAGTGAGTCTTGAGCTTTATTTAAATGAATATAGTAAAAAATCAGGAGTCCGTTCGGACTCCTGATTTTCTTTGGGGAAGGAATCAATAAAAAGAAATAAGGAAGGAGAATAATGATTTGGTAAGTTTAAATGATGCTTTCCGGGGTATCCGGAAGCCCGGTGCATCTGAAACCGGACTTCCGGAAATATGGGGGAAGAGGATTATGAGAAATAGCGATTTGATCAGATGAGCTTCTTCTCACGGAGATCAGCTATCTTAGCGTCGTCGTAGCCCAGAATACCCTTGAGGATGTCGTCGGTATCCTGACCGAGTCTCGGAGCACCGCGCCATACCTTGCCCGGAGTGCCGGACAGCTTCGGAACGATACCGAAAGCGGTGATATCCTTGTCGAGAGTCTGGTCGCGGTATTCGATGAAGTCTCCGCGGCTCTGATAGTGAGGATTTTCCAGGCAGTCCTTGGGTCCCATTACACGGCTGCAGGGAACCTTGAACTTTGCCATTGCGTCCTCAATCTCCTGCGCGGTGTGAGCAGCGCACCAGTCGATGACCTTTGCGTCGAGCTCGCGGCCCTTTTCGGAAGCAACTGCCTCAAGTCCGGAGGAGCAGTCTTTGTAGTTGAAGTAGTCAAGGTCAAAACCGAGTGCCTGAATAGCTCTCTTGTAAACGCCGGGACCGAATGCGCCGATAGCGACGTCGTAGCCGTCCTTGGACTTGAACAGGCCGTAAGGCTGGAATGCGGCGGACTTGTTGCCGGAACGGGTGTTCTCACGTCCTGCCATGGTGTAGGAGGTGTACAGATCGCAGCAGTAGCTTGCCTGAACCTCGAACTGAGCAATGTCAACTACCTGCCCCTTGCCGGTCTTGAGAACGTTGATATATGCTGCGAGGACGCCGAATACGGCAGCGTATGCAGAGGTAAAGTCGTTGAGCCAGGGCTTGCCGACGACGGGGTCGCCGTCCTTTTCGCCGTTGAGACCCATCCAGCCTGAGAATGCCTGGCCGATCATGTCGTAGGATGCTCTGTCGCAGTACTCGGGCAGACCGCCGAATGCCGGATTGCCGTAGCCACTGATGTGAGCGATGATCAGACGGGGGTTGACTGCAAGCAGATCCTCGTCGCGGATGCCGAGCTTTTCGAGCCATACCATGTTCTCCATGAATACGTCGGCTTCCTTGATGAGGCCATAGAACAGTTCCTTGACTTCGGGGTGCTTGAGGTTAAGCTCGAGAGAAAGGGAGAGCTTGTTGCGGCCGTCCTGTGCCCAGGAGGTGCTGACGGTCTTGCCGTCCTCCTTTGCGAAGGGAGCGAGAACACGGAGAGTGTCGCCGACGCCGGGACGCTCAATGTGGATGACCTCTGCGCCGAAGTCTGCAAGCAGAGTTGCTGCAAAAGGCATTGCTACCAGAGAGCCAGTGTCAATAATGCGCATTCCTGCGAAAGGACCGTACTCGGGAATAAGAGATTTACGTTCGATCATTTTTAATTAGCTCCTTTTTAATGAATTTAAAAGTGTTTTACTTTCTTTTCTTGATCTCTTCGATTATTGCCGGAACGAGGCTGCGGTAATCCGCAACAGCGCCGTAGTGGGAAATATCGAAGATTGGAACTCCAGCGGTGTGGTTGATGCTGATGATGCACTTGGAGTTCTGCATGCCGACCTGATACTGAACAGAGCCGGAAATTGCAATGTTGATAATGTGATCGGGCTTGACGGTCGCGCCGGACTGACCGATCTGTTCCTCGTGAGGCAGCCAGCCATTGTCAACGATAGGACGGGAAGCGGCTACCTGACCGCCGAGAAGCTCTGCAAGCTCGCCAAGCATCTTAAGATCCTCTTCGCTCTTTATGCCGCGTCCGCCGCAAACGAGCAGGGAAGCCTTATCGATAGGCTCGTGGTCGCTAATCTTCTGGGTGACATCGAGTACCTCATAGCTGTCCTCTGCGTCAACGCTCACGGTCTCGGTGATGATCTCACCCTTGCGGCTTTCGTCAGCCTCGAGGGGAACGAACATCTTCGGACGAACGGTTGCCATCTGGGGACGGCACTCGAGAATAACAATGTGAGCGAGGATGCTGCCGCCGTAAGCAGGCGTGGTCTGATAGAACACATCGTCCTCGTCGTAGCCGAGGTCGATAGCGTCTGCGGTAAGGCCGGTCTTGAGAGAGACCATCACGCGCGGAGCAAAGTCACGGCCGAGGCTGGTGGCACCGTAAAGGATGATCGAGGGCTTGTACTTTTCGGCAAGCTGAGTCATAGTCTGCTGGTAGGGACGTGCGCTGTAGGATGCAAGTGCTGCGTCCTCTGCAACGATGACCTTGTCTGCGCCGTGTGCGATGAGGGTGGGGGCAAGCGCCTTAACGTCGCTGCCAAGGAGGATGGCGTATATATCCTCGCCGTTGTGAGCCTTAAGCTCCTGTGCCTTTGCGAGAAGCTCAAGCGTTACGGAGTTGAGAACGCCGTTCTGCTGCTCGGCAAATATCCATATGCCTTTGTAATCTTCTTTTGCCATGTCAGCACCTCCTCAGACAAGATGCTCGTTTACGAGCATATCAACGAACTGAACTGCCATATCCTCGGCAGAGCCTTCAAAGTACTTTGTATCAGTATTGCGCTTTTCAGGCTCAAATACCTTCTTGGTGGAGGAAGGCGAGCCGGGAATACCGGTGCGTGCGGTGTCGGCTTCCAAGGCTGCCGCATCCCAAACGGTTCTGGGCTTCTTGAGAGCCTTCATGATGTTTATGGGAGTTGGGTAGCGCGGAGTGTTTATCTCGCCGCAAACGGTAACGAGTGCAGGCAGCTTTGCCTTTACGCGCTGAGTGCAGTCCTCAAGGTTGCGGTCGCAAATGACCCAGCCGTCCTGAACGTCTATGCTCGTTGCGAGGGTGATCTGCGGAACGTTGAGGTATGCAGCAGTTGCAGGGCCGGTTTGGGCCGTGTCGCCGTCGACCGCGTGGCGGCCGAACAACAGCAGATCGTAATCGCCGATCTTCTCTGCGGCCTTTGCGAGGGTGTAAGCGGTAGCGAGGGTATCTGCGCCGCCGAATGCACGGTCGGACAGCAGGTATGCCTCGTCGCAGCCGAGAGCAAGAGCTTTCTTGAGCATATCCTCGGCCTGGGGAGGTCCCATGCTGATCGCAGCGACGGTGCCGCCGTACTTTTCCTTGAGCTGAACCGCAGCCTCTATTGCGTTTGCGTCGAGGGGGTTTATCATGCTCTGCACGCCCTCACGCTTGAGGTTGCCGGTCTTGGGATCGAGCTTAACGTCATCCGTATCGGGAACCTGCTTAACAAAAACTAATATTTTCATTTCCATCTCTCCGCTTTGCTTAGATTATTTTGCAAGGACTGCGCCGCTGATGACCATGCGCTGGATCTCGCTGGTGCCTTCGCCGATCTCGAGGAGCTTTGCGTCGCGGTAGAAGCGCTCAACGTGGAACTCGCGGCTGTAGCCGTTGCCGCCGAGGACCTGGATGCACTCGTCGCAGATCTCGCAGCACCACCTGGAGCTCATGAGCTTAAGCTCTGCCGCTTCAACGGTGTGACGCTGGCCTTCGCTCTTCATCTGAGCGGTATCCCATACCATCAGGTCGATAGCGCGGATCTTTGCCGCCATGTCTGCAAACTTGAATGCAACGCCCTGGTACTTTGCGATGGGCTTGCCGAAGGTAACGCGCTCGTTTGCGTAGTTCTTTGCAACTTCCATTGCGTGCTGTGCAAGGCCGGAAGCGATAGCGCCGATCGAGATGCGTGCACCGTCAAGAGCCATCATTGCGATCTTGAAGCCTGCGCCTTCCTTGCCGACGAGTGCGTCTGCGGGAAGCTTGATGTTGTCGAAGCTCAGCTCGCAGGTCGCGCTGCCGCACATGCCCATCTTGTGCTCGAACTTACCGACGGTCAGACCCTCTGCGTCCTTCGGGACGATGAAAACGCTGATGCCCTTTGCGCCTGCTTCGGGATCGGTCTTGGCCATGATCAGGTAGTAGTCGGCAACACCGGAGTTGGTGATCCATGCCTTGCCGCCGTTGAGAACGTAGCTGCCGTCGGGCTGCTTAACCGCAACGGACTTGATCGCTGCCGCGTCGGAACCGGCGTTGGATTCGGTCAGGCCGAATGCGAAGATCTTGCCTTCTGCTGCGAGGGGGAGGTAGTGATTCTTCTGCTCTTCGCTGCCGTGAACATAGATCATATCGGCTGCGAGCCAGTCGGCATCCAGGAACAGAGCGACACTTGCGCTGCCCTTTGCAATCTCGTTGATGACGATCTCGCTCATGACTGCGTCGCCGCCGCCACCGCCGTACTGCTCGGGAAGATGGATACCCATCAGGCCGGCCTCGCACAGCTTCTTGTGGACTTCCCAGTCAAAGCCGTTTTCGTCCATCCATTTGTCGCGAGGCTCAACCTCATTTTTGGTAAACTCTCTTACCATGTCGCGGATCATGACCTGCTCTTCTGTGAACTTGAACATTTTCTTCTGGCTCCTTTTCAAACAAAATTTTTGATGTGTTACATAACAGAATGCACTTTGTGGGATGATATAATGCAACTGTTACATTACTGTGACTGCTGCTGAGACTGATTTGGTTTAAAATCAACCCTCTTGCTGTGAAAATAATAACATGACTGCAACAGAGTGTCAACACAAAACGGGCGAAATTGATATTTTCAGCTTTCTGACATATTCGCAGACAAAAACTAACAAATTGCATCCAATCTTATACAACAGTTTTTCTCAAAATTAGGGTTAACAAATGTGGTGTGTTTTATTCTGTTATAATTTTGGCGTTAAAATTGTGAACAAATATAGAAAAAAAGCTTGCGGCCGGCCTTGCGTATCTGTATAATGACTAAACAGATACAGTTTGAAACAGTGGGGAAACAGAGATGTCAATAAAGAATGAGCTTATACTATCTTATATAAAAGAGCTTGACGCAGGAACGAAGATATCAGTTCGGCGTCTGTCTGAGATATTGAATGTCAGCGTTGGGACAGTTTACAAAGCTATTAAAGCCGCCGAGGCGCAGGGACTTGTCGTGACAAAGCCCAAATCCGGAACGTTTAAAATCGATTCCGGAGTTATCGGTGAGGCGGAGCCAGTAAGCCTGAAGCGTGCGGCGAAGTTTTTGGGGCTTACTATGATAATAGAGCCTGCCGATGCCGAGCGAATGCTCAGGCGCGTTGTCATATGCGACGGCAGCGAGAAGCAGCTGCGCCGAGCACTGTCTGATGAACCTAAGGATAATGTCAATGTTCTCTGCCTTGTGGGCGACAGGGCGGATATGCAGGCGCTCGTTATAGAGCTTGGAGCAAACCTTATGCTTACTGGCGGTGCAAGCGCGCAGCCGCTTACGCTTATTCAGGCCGAGCGCAGCGGCCTTGCCGTTATAAGTGCTTTGCAGGACAGCCGCACTATAATGATGCTTCTTGAAAAGCTTCATTCACCGGCCATTGAAAGCACAGATGATGCGCAGTCGTGGATGAAAATGCCGAAGTACCTGTACAGCAACGACGTTGTCGCCGACTGGCACAAGCTGTGCGAGGACATTGCGATTCAGACCTATCCCGTAGTTGACGAGAATCTTATGCTCTGCGGCGCGCTCGATGTGCCTAAGGCCTTTGCGACAAACCCGTCGCAGCGCATATCGGGTATCCTGCGCCCGGAA
>ULXX01017350.1_pt1 | contig 11542 bp, 7 predicted proteins | sample 1961621 | NCBI WGS metagenome assembly ULXX01 (sample SAMEA4835848, study PRJEB28245) | human gut metagenome | biome: gut microbiome; material: fecal sample | place: Denmark | collected 2008
CAGAATCCCTTATTACGTGCCCAGAAGTAATGAAATACCCATCAATTAGAAAACCACAACCATCTACGTAGTTGGTGTTTTGAATTGGTAATATGTATTGTAGTAAACTCATTTCAAATCATTAATTATATCTATTATCGCTTTTGAATGTAAGTTTTCCTTTTTCCCTTGTGGGTGTTCGGAACAAATCATAATTGTATTCTTAATTAAGTAAGCTGTAGATTTGTATTTTCCCCATGATTTACATTCAATGGCTTGATCGTAATTTTCCTGATTTAGATATGATAGAAAATCATCAACCCAGTTTTTACCTGTTAAGAATACAATAATCCTGGGAGAAAGTTGTTCAATTTCTATTTCTAATATTTTTTGACAATTTTCTAATTGTGCATAATACAGTTCGTCATTTGGATTACCTCCATTGAATGGCGCTACCTTGCAAACATTACTCCATGCTATATAGCTTGACCAATTTTCTGGGTAATAATATTCAGAGACTCTTTTTATAACCCTCCAGAATGCAGACCGACGTGAGTTGTAACCCTTGCTATTTCCCTCAGAGTTTTCTACCCACTGCATCTGGTCATCTCTATTAAAGATCCTATCAGCAGTATTTCCAAATAACACATCAATATCTTCTTCGTCAGTAATCCATCCATTTGTAGCTCTTCCTACAAACAGAATGCCTGCATGTTCAGTCTCAGGAAAGTTACGTCCCCACTGCATACAGAAAAAAGCCTTGGAATATGAAAAGCCTTTTACAGATTGTATAAGGCTCTCATATAAAGGATATAATCTCCTTTTTAATGTTTTAGCAAATTCTGCATTCATATGTTATCTATAGGTTGTGAAAATTCTCTTTCATGTCTTGTTTTTCCAATAGACAAACCTGCTATTACTTTTGCTCCTGAAACTTCCAAAAGTCTCTTGAAATTTTCCATTGATCTTCCAGATGTAATTACATCGTCAAATAGTATAATATATTTATCCCTAAAATATTCTGAGTTTATACTAAATTGGGCTTGGGCAACTCCTCCCAAATGTTTAGCCTCACCTTCTTTCAAAATATAAACATAATCATAGCCATTTTTCATGTCGGTCAAAGAACAAAGATTTTCAGAAAAGTCTTTGTATCTTCTTTCCGTGACAATTTTCTTGGATGACGGAATGCAAACAAGTGTAAGTTTAGAAGCCATGCTTCCAAAATACTTATTTATTACTCGCCTTAATAAAGGAAGTATTTCATTCATCGATCTTTTATGTCTGCTCTGAATTTCTAAATCAGATTGTGGCCTATTGGGGTTTGCCTTAAAATCCCAGATTAAATTTCTTATATCCCATTCCCTTTCAGATGCGTCCCAGTCGCAAGTCGTAGGATAATAGTAATAGAGTGAAAAGCAATGAAGAGTAGAACGATTGGGTTGTGGCCACGAAGATACATAAGACTTTAAATTACTGATGTCCTGTTGCCGTTTGTATTCTTCCAAACGTATTCTTTCTTCTTCTAATTTTCTAAGTCTTTCAGCTTCTTCCGCTTTTCTTTTTTCCTCTTCAATGCGCTTCTTTTCTTCTTCCTCCCGTTTAATTCTTTCAGCTTCTTGTTTGGCTTTTTCTTTTATTTTCCTCTCTGTAGCATTTACAATTTCCTCTTTTTCAAAGCCTTTTAATAGAGAAATGTACACTATATCCGTATAACAGTCATAGCGACCTTTCTTTAAGCAATCTTTACGGCAGTTTCTTTTGAGATTGATTAATGTCTGACAGTTTTCTTTCATTCGACTGACAGTAGAAATCAAATCAATAACGACATAACGAACTTGATCCTCAACAGAAATAGGCGATGGATTGATAAATCCATACGGAATACCTCTTATGTTGAGTTGTTCCATTAAATATTTAAAATGATAGTTTGCTACATCCTTTGTCAAAAGTTCATCAATGGCAAATACTATTTTTATATTCTCATCTTTTTTATAAATCTCACTTAGATTTCCTATAAAATCTAATAAATCATCATATACTCTTTGGATGAAATAACGCTGCTTTCTATAAAATTGAGGCAAATTTTCCTTATTACTTTTGTAGGTAGGGAAATAACTTAAATCTACGCCATCAACCTCGCTATATCCCGAATTGAATAAATTCCATACCTTGTATAGTCCGCTTCCTTTTTCACCGTTTACTTTTAAAATTTCAAATGGTATCTCATAAATGTAGCACCCGTAATCTGAAAGTATTTTAGGCACAAGTTTTCTACATTCTGCAGCATATTCCTCTTGTGAATGTATCCATTTTTCATAGAAGGAGGCTTCATCGGCAGATTTTTCAAAAAGACAAATTTCGTCTTCACGCTCTACGATCTCATATATTGATAAATCAGCACTATTTTTTCCATCATCATATGTATAATATCTTTCAAGGGCTGGTAGTCCTCTGGGGTATTTCTTTTTTAGTTGATTATACTTTCTTTGTGCAACATCTAGTTTTTGTATTTCATCTATCTTATGAATAATTATTTCTTTGTCATTTCCATATATGTTTTGACGTTTGTATGCGGAAAGCCCAAATGGATATTGTCTTGCGATTTTAGCATACTCTTCATCTATGCATTTCAACGCATAAGCATCTAACTCGCTTAAATGGAGGCACAAATATTCTGTATCACTTTGACTACGCTGTGAAAATATCAAGAAACTTTCATGAAATTTTTTTCTTCTTTCATTGGCTAATACTTCATCTTCATATTGAATCTGTAAATCTTCTTTTCTTAGCTCAGCTTTAATACGATCTTCATCCATACGCAACTCGCTAATATGTAGATAAATTTTCTCGTATTCTTCTTTGTCTAAATTTTCTATTGAACGAGGTGCGGTTCTATTTATATATGCTTGGGGAAAGTATTTTTCTCTAATTCGATTTAAGTCACAAGATTGCAAGGATTCCCATGCAATTTTGCACATTGGATTTATAAGAGGGACGGAATTTTCTACTTTTTTCAATTTTGCTTCATTTTCAAGGCGAATGGCATATTTGCTTTTCCTTTTACCAGGTAATGTTACAGAAACTCCGGGTATATCATTAAGAGAAAGTTTTTTAACTAACGCATAAAATGCGTGTGGATATAGAGAAGCGGCTTGGATAACATCTTGCTTACGCTTGGCATACGCCTTTTCTTCAGCAATGATTTTCTCAAAATCCAAAATTTCTTTTTTATGATTTACAACATACAATTTATCATTATATGTTGGGCGGAAATCAAAATAACTAGAAAGAGTGCCTACAATCTGTTTGCCCTGCCATCTGCGAAATGCTTCAGAGTGGTTATTTACCAAATCATTGTATGTAGAAATAACCTCAGGATTAAGGAAGCCTAGAATACTATCAAATATACCCATATTGATTATCTTATCAAGGTTAATATCTCATCAGGTCTAACAATCGCATGAGAATAGCCAGATTGTAACAACTCGCTCTTTTCTTTTGTTCCCCAAAAACAAGCCACACTTTCAATGCCTGCATCATTAGATGCCTGAATATCAATAACTCTGTCGCCAAAAGAAATAGCTTGCTTGGCTGAGACTTCCATAAGTTCGAGTGCTTTTAACATCGGAGCAGGATGTGGCTTTATTGGCTTTGCATCATGATAACTCACGATGTATTGGGCTGGAATATTATAAAAAGCTATTAGTCGCTCTATATAAGGACGTGGGGATGTACTGACAATGGCTGTTTTAATGTTATGCTTACGGATAACTTCTAAAACATCAGCCATGCCTGCATACATTGATGTTTTGGGAATCAAGTTATATACCTGACTCCATTCCCTTCTGTGTCGTAGCTCTTCTAAACATGTGGTATCAACCAATGTCAAGTCCATATCGAAAATTATACTTCTCATAATCATTAACTCATTGTTACTAATTTGGCTGTTTTTTACCTGTCAACAATAGATTTTATTCTAATCAATATTCCAGTACGCATCTGGATCACCATCAAATACATCGTCTATATCTTGGTCACTCCAACCTTCAACGTCTTGCGCATATGAGCCGTTATACCTTTCATATGTTTCTTCTTCTTCATAAGGGTCATAGTCTGGCTCCTCATTATACGGTTCTTCATAGCATGAGCTGTAATCAGGATTGATCGTGTGTGCCAAAAAGAGACCTGTCACATTTTTTGCACCAAGTGATTTCAATTTATCTGCTGTTAAATTGAATGTCGTGCCTCTTGTGATAACATCATCTATTAAAAGAACATTCTTGTTCACGATTCCAGTTTCGTCAAATCCAAATGATTCAATTGGATTGCCGGTTTTTCCTGTAAGATAACCTGCATCTTTGTCATATTTATTAAATATGACTTTTTGCTCAACAGAGTATCCTTCTTTTCGGATAGCATCTGCTAGCTTAGAAAATCTTATGGATGTCTTTTGCTCTGCAGAACCAGGAATAAAGCAGACTACCCATCCGCTCTTTGAATTGCTGGTAATCTCTTTTATTTTATCGAGAAAATCTTTCTTGATACTTTCTGAAAGTTCTCCATTTTTGAAAGCATAGACTATTTTTCTATCCTCTTCCTGTTGAATGTCAGCACTGTATCTCTTTGGAAGATATTCTTTAAGATAATAATAATTGTACATATCCAACTGTTTAATGATTCGTCTTTCTCGTGATAAAACAATAAACTCAATAATGACCTTTACTAAAAAAGTGATTGTTGCTGAACTGTATTGATAATCTTATGAGCTTTTTCAATGATAGAACAGGCATCATCTATACCAGTAGAACGGAGAGCATAAGCCTTCTGTTCCTTCACAAGTTTAATGTTACCTTGAACTTTTTCATTAGAAGTGTCTTCATCTGTCTTATACTCTACTGCAAAAAGAGGCTTTTTAGATTGAATAGTTGCATTCACAGCGTGCATAGTTCCCCCCTTTACACCTGTTTGGACTATGACAGTAGCATAAGATAGGCCAGCTTGCAATCTATCTCTTGCAACCAAACCGTATCTTCCGCAACTTTGGCCAACAGGGTATTCACTTAATAGCAAGCCTTCTTTTACAACGATCTCCTTTGCCAAATCGAGGTTTTCTTTGGGATATATTGAATCCCAATCAAGACCATTAGCCAAAAATGCAGTAGTAGCTCCTCCTACGGCTAATGCACCCTGATGTCCTGTGGTATCGCATCCAATGGCAAGACCTGAGACGATGTTATACCCTCGTTTGGCAAATTCACCTGAAAAATGTTTTCCTGCCAAAATGCCATTTCGAGTAGGCTCTCTGGTTCCAATGACTGCAATTCCGGGCTTTTTTAATACATCAAGATTACCCCTGTAATAGAGAAGTATGGGCGGGTCTAATTTGCCTTCTTCGTTTACGCAAGATTTCAAGACCTCTGGGAAAATGCTTTCATAAAATGACATTATGCCAACATTTTCACTTTTACTTTTTGAAATAATACGTAACGCTACTCTATGTGCGTCTTCCAAGTCATCTGCAGTAATGGATTGCAGCTTTTTCCCTTTAAGACTTTTCCAAAATTTGCACAGGCTTTCCATTGTCGTAATGGGAGTGCTTGCTTGATCCGCAATTTTGAATATCGTTTTATTACCAACTCCATCTAACTGTTGAAGGGTAAGAATCATTTCTGTTGATAATGCCATTATTCTATATATTTTAATGTTAGAATTTCAGTTTCGGAAGTGAGTTAACTATGTCAACTGTCTGAACCGAAAGATTTATTACCGAGAGAAGGAGGTCGTAAATGTAAGTAGGATTCTTATGTTCACGACTCCACTCATTAGGATCATTTATAATGAGAGATTTTGAATCCTGAGAAACAGCATATCGCTCCATAATCCATTCTATAGCCGATTTACCGTTGACTATATATTCATAGGCTTTCGCCGGAATATTCTCTATTGTAATATGATCATTGTAAATGATACGTGATTTATCAGGAACAAGTTTACCTTTTTCATTTCTAACTTTGTGGAATGTCATCTTATCTACAAAGAAATGACTGTACTTAGTGTAAGCGAAAGGCTTTTCAGCAGACTCTTCCTCAAACACAGCATCAGCGACCTTTGGAGTAACATCAGGGCAAGGGGGAACTTGCTCGTAATTTAAGTGTAAATCGGCAAGAGCTTTTCCTGCCTTATAGAAAGCCATGAAGTCCTCCACATTATCAACGATAGGAATACGTGGAAGAGATTTCTTAAGGTCAGCTGCGAAGCGTTCATGGTACTGTGGAGAATGCAAGATACCATAGACATAATAGAAGATATGTTCTTTAGTGATAGCTTTGGAATTGCCGAAGCGTTTACGTACTTCTTTTAGAATCCAGTCAGTTATGCCGTCATGTCTTTTATAACGGTCATTTGATTCATCTGTGTCAAAAAGTGAACCTTGAATGTCTTTTCGCTCTTCATACCAATAAAGAGGAAAGCATTGCGTATCCCCGTTCATGTGGTAATCGCAAATATGATCACTAATTAAAGGGGATGGAGTCTTTGCTGAACTAAATCCAATAATTAGGTTGTCACCTCTAAAAAATGCGGCTTGTAATCCAGGACGTTCAATAACATCCCTATTATAATACAGATAATATTTGCAAAAAGGCCTATATAAGGATATTACAAAATCGGTTTTAGAATATAAGATAGTCTGACCTTTCTTAAATGAAGATTTAAGTCCTGCTGTCCAGCTAATTTTCTCTGCATCAGTATTCTCTATGCCAGAAAGTAAGCATTCATTATAGCATTTTATCATATCCGAAATATTTTTTCTACATTTTTCCATAGAAAAATTATAGGTCCATGAATCTCTTCCAGTTGCAACTGCAGGTCCATTCAAAACAAAGAACGATTCTGCCATAGAACTATTTCTACTATTGGTAGAATTAATAGGAATAAGAGTGTCAAACAATCCATCGCGTTGATTAATCCAATCATGCCTTTCAGTTGGATTAATTATTTTCCAATCAAGAGTACGACCATGTACTGACTTGAATCTTTTGACAAAATTTAGCTTCTGCTCACGAGTCAGATAATCTCCCTATGTCATGATAGTGAATTGTAGCAGCTTTACTATTTTTCGCAGGATTCTTAACAAGGATTGTAATCGTTATAGGTGTACGAGAACCTCCTCCAAAAATCTTTCCACCTTCTTTGCGAGATAACTCCCCACTTGTACGTTGATTTCCTCGAAGATTTAACACATAGATATCGGAAAATTCAGATTCAAGACAGGCACGGAAGCCATCTTGAGCATTACCGTCAAGCCATGAACCATTACTAATAAATGCCACTATGCCTCCATCTGAATTGTCTGCAATGCGGTCTGTAGCCCATCTAAAAGCTTTAATATAACTATCATATAATGCTTTCGTTAAATTAGCTGAGGATTTTGCTGCATAAGTATCAGAAATTCGTTTATCCAATATGGGATAAGTCATATTTGCAGCATTATCATTAGCTGACTTTTGTCCTACCGAATATGGAGGATTACCCATAATAACACGGATTGGAGCATTTTTTTGTCTCAAAACACCTTCTGAATTTTCTTTGAAAAATTCTTGTGATAGTGATTGTTGTTTGGTTTCGGCAAGTTGGAAAGTATCTGTTAGGCAAATTCCGTCATAGTTCACATAGTGATCTGGCTTCATCAGGTCATGATATACTGCTTCAATATTTACATCGGCAATGTAATAGGCAAGCAAAACTATTTCATTGCAATGTATTTCATTGCGATATTTGCGTTCCATGTCTTCGGGCTTAATAAGTCCTGATTGGAGTAGGCGTGTGATGAATGTACCAGTTCCTGTGAATGGATCAAGAATGTGTACATTTTCATCTGAAAGGGATGTGTTAAATTCCCGTTTCAAAATGTCATTGACAGAGTGAATGATGAAATCAACACACTCAACTGGCGTATAGACAATGCCGAGTTTTTCAACTGTCAGAGGAAAAGCACCTTTGAAGAACTTTTCATATAGGTTCTTGATAATGGTTTGCTTTCCCTCCAAATTATCTATATTACCAACATTAACGCGCACGGATTCGTAAAAAGATTCAAGCTCTGTGGTGTCCTTCTCAAAGCCACCAACAGTTTCCAGTTGCTCTATCATTTTGTGCATAGAGTGGCTGACTGCATTGTTGTTTACGAAGTTATAATCCGCGAATAAAGCATCAAAAACAGGTTGAGAAATTAGGTGTTGTGCCAACATTTCAATAGCTTGACCATCATCCACGGATGGATTTAGGTTGTTCTGCAAGCCTTTCACGAATATATCAAATTCAGACTTAATTGCAGGCACTGTAGATACGAGCTTAGAAATTCGTTCTATGAATTTCTTTGCGATAAGACCGACCTTTTTAGACCAGTTTTCCCAATAAAGCCGATCACCACATTTTTCTACAAGCTTGGCATATATGCCGGATTGCATTTCCCCAAAGCGAAGTTGTAATTGGCGTGCAACTTCTGCATCTTCAATGTGCTGTGCGTCTTGTTGGTCTTGCTTGTCTGAAATAGCATTATGACCTATGCCCGGCCCTCCAACGACAACTTTTGATGTCTTGTTCTTGTTGAGTGCAATCTTGTTGACTTCTGCATTAAAATGGTCATCATGTGAACGTAGTGCATTAAGAATACTCCACACTGTTGAAAAATAAGTGTTGTTATTCAATGCGTCTTCTGGCTTAACGTCTGATGGCACTACTATGGGAATAATGATATATCCGTACTTTTTTTCGTCAGGTTGTCCCTTGCGGAAATTTCGCATAACGCGGCCAACAGACTGTACAACATCAACTTGTGAATTGCGTGAGGAGAGAAATAAAACGGCATCAAGAGCCGGTACATCTATACCTTCGGAAAGACAACGGACATTTGTAAGTACACGGCATTCATTTTCACCTATATTTTCATCTGCAAGCCATGCCAGCTGCTCATTACGTGCTTGTGAGTTCATTGAACCGTCGATATGACGGGCCTGTACTTCGACAACATGCTCTCGCTCTTCCGTACTAATGGAATCGCGATACTTCTCGCAAATAGTCGGTAATACTTCTGCTGTATTAACCGAAGTACCGGGTGAATGATTGTTTCCAATGGCTGAGCAAAAAGCGATAGCTCTGTGCATCACCGTTGGATCTGCATCCCATGTTGCGTGCTTATCACCACGAATGATTTTGGAAAGGCCATTTACAATACCGATTAACTTTGATGTGTCGTCAAAATTTAATTCGACATTATTAGGGTCTTTTATATCTGAAAGGATATTGTCAGGTAAGTCATCCTCATTCACTGTAAGTACAAGAACCTTGTAGTCCGTTAAAAGGCCATGCTCAACTGCGTATGAGAAATTAACCCTGAAAAACTCCTCTCCGTAAAGTTTAGAGTCATCCATCGAGCAAAGTATCGCATCTTTTTCGGATGCTTTAATCTTTGCGGATTGCCCATACAACCGAGGGGTTGCGGTCATATAAAGGCGTTTGTTGCCTTTGATATATTCTGCATCATGTATTTTCGTAAAGTTGCTTTCGTCTCTATCTGAAAGTTTCACGCCAGTTGTCCGGTGTGCTTCATCGCAAACGATAAGGTCGAATTTCCCATACGTTCCAGCAGTTTCTTTGAGGATTTCATGTTGGGCTGCATGTATAGCTTCTATGGATTGGTATGTTGAAAAAACAACCGTCAGTCCGTTATGGTTCCTATACAATTTCAACTGCTTTGCAATACTCTTGGGGTTTGTCGTAGCCGGAACAGCAAGGTCAACGATACTGTCTTGCGTATCATCAAAGTCTTTCTTAATTTTGCGTGAAGCACGACTGTCTGAACAGATACAAATGCCCTTAATTGGATTTACTGCATCTGCACACCATGCATTCAAACTTTGCCCTAAAAGAGAAATAGAGGGCACCATGAAAAGTACCAATCCCTTATTGTTCAGTAAATCTTCCGCTATTTTTAATGCCGTATATGTCTTTCCAGTACCGCAAGCCATGATAAGTTTTCCCCTGTCATGATCTTGAAAATAAGCATGTGCGGCAGACATAGCTCTCAGCTGGTGCTCACGTGGCTGTTTGCCCGGAAGCATAGCCTCTTTACCTTTGAGGCCATCAATGAGCAGTTGCCAATCAACTGGAGAGTTCTGTAAATCTACAAGTCCGACCCTGTTGAAAGGAGGATTCTGATTTTGTATTGCATCTTCGGCATTCTTTCCCCAATGGTTTGTCGTTGAAATCCACATCCGTTTTGCAAATGAAGTCGTTTGCAAAGTCTCTGGATCTTTGAATTGGCGGCTTGATGTTGCAAGGAACGAATCTACAGCTGGCTTGTCAATAACTGAATCCTCCTTGTAGCATTTACATTGGATCGCCCAATAATCACCTTCTTCGGTACGTGCAACAAGATCGATGCCTGTATCCTTTCCACCAAGATCTGCACGGCTTGGAAAATCATCCCACAGCCATACTTTAGTGAGGTTGGAATACCGAGGGTCTGAAAGCAGCCAAGAGCGCATCAAACGTTCAAATTGGGTTCCTTTATCCTTTTGTGTAAAGGACTCCGATCTAAATTTATGTAGTATATCGTTGAAAGTCATTGCAATCAAAAAAGTCCTCTCTTACAGTTATCTGAAGGTCAGCCAAACCATACCACACTACAATCAAGGACATCTCTTATGAAACTTCTTCTAAATATTTTATTTTTATTTATTGGCTCATTTTTCAGATAAATTCGTGCTATTTTACAAAGGTAGCAATTATAATTGAAATAACTGTCTAATATTTGATATTTAACAGAATATAATCCGATTCTTGTCTTTTTACTACCGATTAGAAACGTAATGTATTAGGCAATAGCCTGTTTGTATTTGTCAAAGAAAATTTGAAGGACAGTTTCACTTCAAGTCAAAGACATCAAGTAAAACTGTCAATAGTATAATTACAGACTATTTGAAAAAGTGAAATACTATCCAAAGAGAGAACCTTTGAGGCTCCATTTCATTCCACTTCAAAGGTTCTCACATTGATAATTAATCGGAAGGATTATTCTGAAAACGATTGCTTTGCTCACAGAAATATAAGGGAACACCTTAATAGTGAGGATTATTGGTGCTTCTTGCTCGATACCGTTATTACGTGCAAAATTACTACGGACAGGAGGAACATCAAGTACCATTGTCATTTTCGGTCGGAGGGCTTGCCGGCAGCCTTCCACAAATTTTCTCGTATCTCCAAAATTTGGGTATTCCGTCCGCGCTCTCTGACCTCATACTTGCCTTATCCCCCTTTTGTCCGTAGTGTAGGAAGCGCACGAAAAACGGTTCTCCCGACCAAGAAGCTCAAAAGAGCTTCACAAAAGGGAAAAAATTGAACTCTAAAAACAAAGATTATGCGAATAAAAAGAATGACTATCGAACAGGGAATGAGAGTGGGCATCAGCCGATTTCCCAACTTTCATAAGACTGGAAGCGTAAGAGGCATGAAAAAACTGTATTACGGTTATAAATGTCTATTAGTGCGTTGTGGCAGG
>ULXX01010469.1_pt1 | contig 11501 bp, 7 predicted proteins | sample 1961621 | NCBI WGS metagenome assembly ULXX01 (sample SAMEA4835848, study PRJEB28245) | human gut metagenome | biome: gut microbiome; material: fecal sample | place: Denmark | collected 2008
ACTTCTCTTACACAGAGAAGTACCGTGAGTGTCTTCGGAAACAAAGACAAAGGGTGCATCAATAGGGTGTATCATCCTATAATATAATAAGAACGGCCGGCCTTGCCGGTTTAACGAGATAACAAGAAGAAGGAAATATGAAAAGATTAATCCTCGGTGTTTTCCTTGCCGTCTGCTGGTGCGCAGGCACCGCCAACGCGCAGGATATCGCAGTAAAGACCAACCTGTTGTATTGGTCAACCACCACGCCCAACTTGAGCCTGGAGTTCGGGCTGGGCAAACGCACGACCCTCGACCTCACGGGTGCCTATAACCCGTGGACACTGGACAAGGACAGTAACAAGAAAATCAGGCACTGGATGGTCATGCCGGAGTTCCGTTACTGGCTATGTGAAAAACATAACGGACACTTCTTCGGCCTGCACAGCGGCTACGCCTTTTACAACATCAGCGGTGTGAGAATCCCGTTCCAGAGCAAATCCACCAAAGACCACCGCTATCAGGGATGGGCGACGGGTCTCGGCCTCTCGTATGGCTACTCGTGGCTTCTGGGTAAACGCTGGAACCTCGAAGCGACTATCGGGCTGGGCTATATCTACACCAACTACGACAAGTACGAGTGCGCTACCTGCGGAAAGTTCAAGGGCAGTCAGGACAAACACTATTTCGGCCCCACCAAGGCGGGTATCTCCCTGATATACATAATCAAATAATAACGGAAAGACAATGAAACACCTATATTCATCCATAATCCTTTTGATGTTGGCATTCCGTCCTGTGGTCGTGCATGCCGACAATAAGACCAGTTATCTTCCCGAAATTGACATCCACAACAAGGAGGTTGTCAGGCAGAACCGGGAAATAGAGTTGAAAATGGTTGTCGACTTGAGCCATCTCAAACTCCGGACACAGCATACGATCGCCCTACTCCCGGTGCTGGTGTCCGGAGACGGCAGCCGTGAAGCTGCCTTTCCGCCGGTGGTAATCGACGGGAAGACACGCAGCAAAGTGTATTTGCGGGCGCAGCGCCTCGAAAGCGTGGAGCTTCCCCCTTACCATGACGGCAGTGCGCAGACCATCATCCGTCGGAGCAATGGAAAAGAACAAAGCTATGACTACCGTGCCGTGATACCCTACGAGCGTTGGATGCTGGACGGCAGGATTGAGTTGCGCGAGCATGTTTCCGGTTGTGCCGGTTGCGAGGAAGGGAGAATGGAGCAGCCGATACCGGAAGCGGAGAAAGCCCTTGCGGCATTCATTCCCCACTACCGCCTTGATATGATCGCCCCCGTTCCTGAAGCGGTGAAGAGACGGGCCGAGGTTCGTGTGGCGCGCCTACAGTTCCGCCAGGACAGTTACAAGATCGACCCCGGGTTCAAGAACAACCGTGCCGAACTGGACACCGTGACGCATTCCATCGGGGTGGTGAAAACCGATCCTGACCTTACTATCACGGGAATCTACATCACCGGTTACGCCTCTCCCGAAGGTTCTGTGGCCTATAACAAACGGCTTTCGCAGAACCGTGCCGACGCATTGGCCGCCTATGCACAGAAAGACACCCGGGTGGACGCTTCGCTGTGGCATGTCACGGGTGTGGGCGAGGATTGGGAAGGCCTGCGCAAGGAAGTGGAGAAGCATCCCAAACTGCTGAAAATAGACGAGGTGCTGAAAATCATCGATGCGTGCGAGGGAGACCTGGATGCCTGCGAACGCCGTATCAGAGACCTGGTGCCGCCCGAGATATACCAGCGCCTGCTCAACGAGATGTACGGACCGTTGCGCCGCAACGAGTACCGCATCGAATACAATGTGCGCAACTTCAACATAGAAGAGGCGAAACAGCAGATCAGGACACGTCCCGAACTGTTGAGCGTGGATGAGATGTACAGGGTGGCCGATACCTACGGCAAGGATAGCGACGGGTATCGCGAGGTGATACTGACCGCCGCCCGTACTTATCCGGATAATGTCCCGGCAGTGGTGAATGCCGCCCGTCTGGAAATGGAGCGCGGAGACGCGCCCTCTGCCATCCGGTTGCTGGAAGGCTCACGGGTGAGCGATGCGCCGGAAGTGCTGAACGCGCTGGGCGTGGCCTACGCCAAAAACGGGCAGTACGACAAGGCCCGTGAGGTGCTGGAACGTGCCAGGGCTGCCGGAAATACGGATGCAGAGACAAACCTGCAACAGGTGGCAGGCATAGTGGCTGACTTTTAAATTTAGATAGAACTATTATTTTTTCACTCTTTAAAATTAATTGTTATGAAATTGAACAAGTTTTTTATGCTGGGATTGGCCGGACTGGCCTTTGCGGCATGTAGTAATGAAAACGAAGTTGCTGATGGTAGTTTAATGAAAGGTACGAAGCAAGTTTCTGTAACTATTTCCACTGGAAATTACGTTGGAACAAGAGCCGGAAGCGGCTGGACTGATGGTGAAAATAATCAGGCGGCTATTACTCCCGCTAATATTAAAGTTTATTTATTGGACAAGGAGAATAATGTTATTCAAGTAGAGGACGCAACAGTGGGCTCAACAAATGTTTATCATAATATAGATCCTGTTGTAACCCAGATTGCAGCAATTGCCAATTGTACGGTGGAGAATGCCTCAACCTGGAATGCTGTTTTAGCAACTGAACTGAATATAGAAGCCTATGGTGATGCATCCGAAGCTCCTTTGTGCAGTGAGGTTGCGGATTTGGAACCTTCCGGTACTGATGCGGCAGACGGTAATACAATGTATACAGCGACAGTTACTTTGAAGACTATGCTTTCACGTATCGAGCTTAGAGGTGACCTTACCTGTTCTAACTTAGGTGCCTCTGCATATACAGAGTTGTCACTGAAGCACGTTGGTCTCAATGGAGTCTATGAAAAATTCACACTGGCAGGAAATACCGCTGGCGAAAATCTGCGAGATATAAGCAACCAAACCGGCTATCCTGTAAATGTTTCAGAATGTTTCTATGATGTAACAACAGCCCCTGTGATTAATACTATTGATGCCACAGCTTTAGGTGCCGATTATGGCTACAATTTTATTACTGATTTTGATGAGTTACTCCTTCAGTTTAATACGGTGTTCAAAGACCCGATAGCAGAGGGATATATAGTGTACAATCCTGCTTACTTGAAAATTGTAGGATTAAACGACGCAAATGGTGCAAGTGTGACTATAGAACCCGGAAAAATCTATCAAATTACAGATTTGACATTCACCGAAGAAGACTTGACTGACTTGGATCCGAATGAGCCCACGATTTGCGTCACTGCAACCGTTAATGTGCAACCTTGGGATATCGTAGCAGTAACACCTGAATATGGCGAATAAATAATAATCTTTTACTTTAACAGTGTACGTTTATCTTCTTACAAGAAACTCTTAAAAGAAGACTGTACAAAGTTCAAACAGGCTCTAAGGAAATAATGTTTTCCCGATGAGGAGAAAACATTATTTCCTGTAATTTCTTTTTTTAATTAATCCATCAAGTAACATACCTCAAGACATGAAACATACAAAATATATACTATCCTTGATGTTGGCAGCTTCGCTCACCGGATGCATCAAAGAAGATAGGAGTGAGTGTCCGAGCAATTGCAAGCTGCTATTCAGCTACGTGGGCGACGGTACGACCCAGATCTTTCAAGACAAGATTCATAAGGTAGACATGTATGTTTTCGATAGCAACGGACGGTTGCTGTCCTCACATCCGGTAAGCGAAGCAGACGTGAAACGACAGGAAACCGAACTGATGTTGGCCGAAGGAGACTACCGGCTGATAACCATCGGAAACCCCTATGAAACTGAAGTGAGCGGAAAGGAAGACCTGGCCCGTGCCGTATTCCACCATCGGGGATATACCACCGGAACGGCCATAGCCGGAAACGACTCGCTCTACTATGCCGGTAAGGACATCCGAATTCCCGGCGGCGAAGCAAATGTGGAAGAAGTGCTTCCCTTTGCCAGTTCGCACTACAAGGTACACGTCGAGGTTATCGGCGTAACTCCTGAAGACAAGGGCAACGGTGCTGCCGCCTGGCCCGTATTGAGCCTGCAAGGCGTATTGCCCGTGACCGACTTCCATAACGTGGCCGGAGGTACTCCTACCACCTACTATCCCCAGACCGAAAACAACGCGGAAAAGCATACCATGCTGGCCCGCTTCAACATAATGCGCCACACCGACAGCAGTGGTGTGGTATTGGAACTTACCGCGCCCGATGGCACGGTCATGGCCGGGGTCAACCTGGCCGATTTCCTGGCAGCACATCCCGTGATAGACCTGAACAAGCACGAGGTGCTGATACCCATACGTATCGAGTTCAAGTCCGTCGGTGCCGAAATCACTATCCCCGACTGGTTCATTGTTGATGTGAAACCGGAATATTAAAGGAAGAAAGGAATGACTATGAAGATGAAAAGCATATACCTGTGCCTGACCGCAGCGGCCTGCCTGTGGCTGGCAGTAAGTTGCATCAAAGAAGATACGACAGCCGCAGGCGACACACGCAACGTCAGCATGGCAATGAACGTGACTACCCGTGCAGGTTCGGAAATGCAGGCCGGCATCGAGGACAATATACATAGCTTGCGTGTTTACGCCTTCTGGGGAGAGACGCAGATAGGTTACTATTATACAGGCAACGTCACCACAGATGAGCAGGGAACCGTATCTTTCGTCATGGACCTGGCACTTCCCTCCTTTTCCGGATATGACTACAACGTACGCTTCTATATCGTGGCCAACGAGACTGCGGTAGACGCTTACGGAGGCGACACATGGAGTGAGAAAATGACAAAGACGGCTTTGGAGAACTACCGTTTCATGGAACTGGACGCCACTGCCACGCGCACGTCACTGCCGATGGCTATTGTTCACGAAGTGGAAATCAATCCGGGCAACGTAGTGGAAAGCACCGAACACCCGGGACACTGGATGTGGAACGGTGGTCCCATCACATTTAGTCTGGAACGGGCAGTGGCCAAGTTGGGCATGTTCTTTGCCAAGAAGAACGATGCGGAAGGTGCCACGTTGATAATCAACAGCATCGAGGTGCTTCCCGCCGGACTACGTGATTACAACTATATGTTTCAGCCCACACAAGATAAACTGCAAAGTGTGCCGCAGAACTGGCAGAACGGATTCAGTATCGGTCACTCAACGCCACTCACGGTGGACAAGATCGTGACCGATAACGAATACAATCCTAATGTCTCGGAATCGGATGTTCCGGAACTGGCCGAACAATACAACGACGGACTGCCGCAACCTGCCTACATGTTCGAGAACTGCTACGGGGCGGACGAAAATAACCCCAATACTTGGGGCACTGCCGATACGGGTCATAAGGGCTTTGTGGTCCGCGTGACCTACACCGTAAACGGCAACCAGTCGCAAAAAGATATTTTCCTGCCACCCACCGAACGCAACACTTATTATTGTGTACTGAATCGTATCGGTATAAATGGTGTGGTGAGTGTGGTCTACTCCGTGGCTGATTGGGACGACGGCGGCAATGTTGACATTGAGTGGGGATTTCCCACTTTCACGTTCGATGCCGTGGGTAACGAGGATTGCATTATCGACTACGACTACGACCAAGATAACACAGGAACCGCTGATGCGGAAGGCGCCTCTTTTACTTTCACTATGGATAAACCTGCCGGGCAGGTGTGGGCGGCCAGCATCGACAATGCGGGTGACTTCACCCTCTGGATAGACGGGGAAAAAGCCAGTGGAAATGATATGACAGTAGGCCAGATGACCGCCGATAGCAAGCCCCATACGTTGAAAGTCACAGCCAACAATCCCAACGGTGATACCAAACGTACCACCCGACTTACCATCAAGACGGTGATTTGGGGAGTGGAGAATAACGACTTGGATATTGACCCCGAGAGCAAATGGGGAAACGACACAAAAAGCGTCACCATCACCCAAAACGACAAATCGGGCGGCAATCTATGACAATAACCTATAAGGAATTAACGATAAATCAAGGAAGGCATTATGAAATATAACCGGATTTTACAAGGAATAGCAGGGCTGGCAGCCTTTGCCCTGATGGCTGCCGGATGCCAGAACGAAGAACTCGGGAACGGCACGGAAGTGACAGGCAGCGGCCGCATTGTGTTGTCCCTGTCGGATGGAGGCCGGGAACTGACACGTGCCGCAAGCAAGGACGGCTACACAACCCCGACGGAGACGGAAAAGGCGGTGACGCACTTCGATGTATTCGTGATAGACGATGGAGAAGACGTAGTTTACTACGAACGGGCAACGGCCCCCGCCACGGGTGACAAGATGGTGCTGTCGCAGGCCAAGAACAAGTTTGCCGAAAACACTTCCTACACGGTGTACGTGGTGGCTAACTGTAAAGAGAAGACCGCAGAGGAACTCGGGGAAATAAAGACCCTCACCCAGCTGAAAGGCATGGAAGTGACCACCTCGAACGTGCACGTCACCGGTTTGGATGCTCCCGAAGCAACTGACGTGCCGACTACTTTCATGATGGACGGTCACTCGGCCGCTACCGTGCTGAACGATGGCAACACGACTACCAACAAGGAGGTGTCCGTTGTCTTGCGCCGGGCAGCCGCCAAAATTACAGTAATCCTCCAACACGGCGAGCATACGAGCTTTCTGCCGATGACCAACGATGTAGCGACTTCCGGAACGATGAGCCGCAGGGTAATCAACTTTGCCCGCAAGACATCGGTGCTGCAGCCGGACAATGAAGCCGACTACGACAACAAGCCTCTCTTCACGAATACCGGCTACTCTACGGTAGGTATCGAGCAGGCCGACCAGGCGGACGGGACAGCTGCCGAAACAGTGGCCGTCACGGTCTACTCTTATTCCAACGACTGGACAAACGACGCGGCCATGGAGAACGAAAGCTACCTGTTGATGCGCATTCCCGTCACTTATCAGGAGGATGAAAGTACAGAGGCGGAAACAAGGGTGAACAACTACTATAAGATACCGGTGAGCGGCAACGGAAACCACAGCCTGAAACGGAACCACTCTTATTTCATCACTGCCACCATAGACGGCCTGGGAGGCGAAAACGACGAAACGCCCGTGACATTGCAACCGGCCTTCTTCAAGGTACAGGACTGGGTACCCGAAGAAATTCAAATCGGCGGAGACGGCCAGGACCACCCGGAGTACCTGACATTGAGCATGGACACGCTGCGCATCAACAACGCATCGACAGACAATACGGTGCTGTTTGCCTCGTCGTCAACCATTCCACGAAGCGGGATTAATGTAGACCGAGTATATATTATCAACAAGTTCGGCCAGGAGCAGGAGGTAACCAACCACGGTGTGACGGTCACAACGGAAGTCGGGCTGAACGGTCGTGTGACGATCAACAGCAAACTGCCCGAAAACTCCCTTTCCATAAGGTATATTGTATTGACTATTGAGAACGCGGACGGGCAGGAACAGACATTGGTCGTGGAGCAATATCCGCTGGAGTATGTGACGAATACACAAGGATGGTATTCGTATCGGGATGACTTTGATAATGGACGTGGAACACCGACAACATATATAGAAAGAGGAACTTCGCCTTATAATATTGGTGCACGAAGTTGGAATGGTAGTAGTTGGATTTATTCTCATGAAGCAGGTTCTCATTATGATTTCTTTGCTTCTAAAGTTGTAACAACCTACAACAAAAGTGGGAATAACGCCGGAAAATCTGCCATCAATTATTATTCATGGTATAGCTATAGCTGGAGCTGGGGTAGTTGGGGGTATAACATTTCTGATGTTGTAGTTAAGGGAGATGAGGTTTTTTCATCCAATACAGGTAATGCTCGTATGTATCATGTACAAATAACTTCCACTCCTAAAAATGATGTAGATTATGTTTTAGGGTTACCAAGAATGAACGATGCAGGTTATACAGACGATGGAGTTGATAATGCGAAGATAGTATCTCCATCGTTTATGATTGCATCGCAATTGGGAGCCGTACAAGCTGCTGAAAGTGTTGAACAGGCGGCAAGTCATTGTGCTCAATATGTGGAGGTTACTAATCGTGGTAATAAGACAGATAATACAGATGTAGTAGCTTATCATGATTGGCGACTTCCTACAAAGGCGGAGATTAATATCATATACAAATATCAGACTAACTCTGATGCCATGGATGAAGTTCTATCAGGTGATCAATATTGGAGTGCGAGTGGTCTTGTTCCTAAACCGGGAGAAAGCGACCCTGAAGATCAAGCTATCCGCTGCATCCGCGACGCCTACCGCGACGGTGAATCCAAATAAAAAACAGAAGAAAAATGAAAAAGTTATCCCATATATATGCACTTGTAGTGGCGGTAATATTCGCTGCCTGTGCGGACAATACATTTGTAGACAAACGTCCGGTGGTAGATGCAGACCATATGCTGATTACTTTCCGGACAGAAATACCGGATATGCAAGTTGTGACCACGCGCAATGCTGACCCCGACGGCCTCGGCATACAGAGTCTATCCCTTTTGTGTTTTGACGAAGCAGGCGATTTCATTTCACGTGTAACGCTCAATCCCTCCGTCGATGCCGATATGCTGGGAGGCCGTTTCGAGGCCGTGGTGCCGCAATACACCAAAATCATCCACTTTGTTGCCAACCAGAACTTCGAGTCTTTCAACGAGCCGGGCAGTGTGGGCAAGCATGAGAATACCATTATTCCCGGGCTGGTATCTTCATCCAGCATGCTGGTCTACTGGGGACGCGTCGAGTGCCCCGCCGGTCAGGAATTGGATGCCTACATTCAGGCGGAATTTAATGACCCGGATAACGGCAAGGCCGTACCTCTGTATCGCAACCAGGGCAAAATCACTGTAGAAAGTGGTGACAGCGGCTACGAAGTGACCGGATTTGCCGTGGGCAACGAATATGCTTTCGGCACCGTGGCTCCCTTCAATACGGAGACGAATACATTTGATTGGAGCAACAGCTCGCAATACGTCTCCTTACCCGCCGACCTGACCAAGGCCACCGACCCCACGGAAGTATCGGAAACCGATGCGGAATATGTCTTCGAGAACGAAAATGCCTCGGGCGACGAGGTGTACGTTATCTTCCGCGCACATGCAACAGGCGAAACGGACGAATTCTATTACCGCGTTTCTTTGCTTGACAACGAAACACAGGAGCCGCTGCCCATCCTTCGTAACCACCATTATCAAATCCGCATCATGGGACAACTGGACAACGGTGTGGCCACCTTTGCCGAGGCAGTGGAGGCACCGCCTGTCAACAACATTTGGATTTCGATAGACGAAAATATCCCTACCGTGTCCGACGGCAGCCATGTGCTGGGAGTAGACGAGACGTTCGTGGTTTATGATGTGGCTGCCAATGCGCAAGGATTCCGCACAAGCTTAGGTTACACCTACACCACAACCGATGGTGCTGCCGTGGGAGAGGATGAGAAACCGGTGGTCAGCTGGCTGGAAAACAACGTGGCCGCTCCCGGCATTACCAATACCTATAACACAAACAACGACGGAAAAGGGGAAATCGGTATCGAACTGCTGGCTATGGGCGGGCAGACCCGACGCGAAGGTACATTACTGGTGAAGCAGGGCAAACTACAACGTACAGTCAAAATCATCCTGATGCAAACTTTGGACTTCACTCCCGCATGGGTCTCCACGCAGGTGAGCAGTGCGGCCTCTGGCGAAGGTGTCACCCTGATGTTCAATATCCCGGAAGAAACCCCCGAGGAACTCTTCCCCATGACCGTACGTATCGGCGCCAATCAATTGAATCCGGATATCAGTCTGAACAAGCTGGATGTCATCAACCGCACGTCAGCTTCCAAGGAAGAATGGGGGGAAACCATCACCATCGATGGTGAAGAGATAGGCTTCAAATACATCTATACCGCTACCGCACCGGGCGTACAGCGTATCTATTTCAAGACCGACTTGGCCGGAAGCGAGCAAAGCCAGATATCTATTGAAGCCGACCACTTTACAACGGTCACGAAATACTACACGTTCTCGGACGAAAGTGCTACCATCACAGTGAAAAATACGTACAAATATGACAATAACGGTTCTACTGTCCAATACCTGCTGGTTCCCCGGAAAATAAATTATCGGGTGGACATGGAATACGGGCTTTCTGAAGCAACCAAGTCTGGAAACCGCTTCATGTTTTATTCTAACCACCTGGACCACTATACGGACGAGGAATTGGAGGATTTGGAAATCCTCAATCTAAAGGAGTGCAACTTCGAACCGGTTAACGAAGCCTTGTGGGAGAGCGGAGGACGCGTGTTCCTTTTTACGCCTGTTACTCAGGGAGAAACGACCTACAAGACTTTCATGAAGACCAACACGCCGGATTGTGCCGAAGTGGTGCGCATTTCTACCTATCCGGGTACCGACGATGATCCGGCAACAGATGTGAATACTGTTTTCTACAAGTCGACGACGTTCGAGTTGGCCAACTACAATCCTTTCGAGTTCAACCTGGCCACGGAAGATGGCAGTCAGGGTAGCGTCGCGCTAAGTTACGGACCGGGGCAGCGCGTGGCACTCTCGTTCGATGTGAAACAAACCGAGCGTACAGACGATATGGGAAATACCCAGTTGATAGATCCTTTCGGTACAGCTTTCGATGTCTACATTGATGCCCCAATGTTGACATTGGACGAAGAAGCGCAGAAAAACCGGGCATATCTGGATGCCGGCAAAATCACAGTCAACGCTGACGGCCGTGTGGTCTATCACGTGGCAGCGCAGATGGACGAGGAAAACAACTATGGCACCGGAGGACGTAAAACGCTGGTATTCAAAACTTCAAAGATTGTTAGTGCGGGTGACATCCTCGTTACGGCCCAGGAAGATATCGTAGGTTTCACGCCCGGCCTGCTGACACTGACCAACCTCCCGATGACCGGTACTATAGTCTACCGTGAGGCGGAAGGCGGAGAGGAAACACCGGTACCTGCCGGCGGATTCGTCACCTTTGAACGGGCGGACGGTACACGCATAGGCACAATGACCGTCACGGAAAACGGTCGGTTCTCCGTCCGGCTAAAACCGGAATACCGGTACGACTGGGCCACAGTAGGCATTACCGTTCATTACCGGCAGATGGAGACCGGCCAGTCTACTGTCATCTATCACGGTGAGACAACCCTTCCGGAACTGGTGGAGAACAATGTCCGTCTGGTGCTGACAAAGGAAGAATCATAACAGGAACCATTTTACATTCATCTGAAAAGCTCCGGGCACATTCACTCCCGGAGCTTTTTCATCCTCCACATTATCGAATATGAAAACGCCCTATTTTATACTCCTTGCATCTTTCTCCTGCATCATGGCCGCATCCTGCTCACGTGCCCAGAACCGGGAGGTAAACCGGAAAACAGAAAAGGAATTCCGGCTGCCCGATGTGCCTGCCACGCTCACGGCACCCGAGGAACGTGCCGCATACCTCTCCCTGCACTACTGGGACCATTTCGACTTTA
>ULXX01031365.1_pt1 | contig 11468 bp, 9 predicted proteins | sample 1961621 | NCBI WGS metagenome assembly ULXX01 (sample SAMEA4835848, study PRJEB28245) | human gut metagenome | biome: gut microbiome; material: fecal sample | place: Denmark | collected 2008
GGATGTTCCGGGTGTGGTGTTCCTGGTTGATCCGCCGTACCTTTCCACCGAGGTGGGTACTTACGAGATGTCCTGGCGTCTGGCTGACTACCTGGACGTGCTGACCGTTCTGAAAGGGCATTCGTTTGTGTACTTCACTTCGAACAAGTCCTCCATTTTAGAACTGTGCGACTGGATGGACCGAAACCCATTTGTCGGCAGCCCATTCAAGGAATGCAGGAAAGCGGAGTTTAGTGCAAGCGTAAACTATCAAGCTAAATATACAGACATGATGCTGTACACGAAGCCGGATGAAGTGTCAGGTATAGCAGCCTAACATTGCATAAAGATAGGGAATTATTTTGAATCTGCAATGGCTTTTAAATGATATTTTAAAGCCATTTAAAGAGGGTTCAAGTGAAAGAAAAACGGTGGGCTTTGATCATGCTGAATAGGACCGCGCTCACCTTTTTTCTTGTACGCGTCGTTTTTGTACTTTTTGAAACGCATCGTTTTTGTTAAGCGGCACGTCTGGTTTTTCCGGATTTATTTGATTTGGCAATAATATAGAATCCCTCTATATCATATTTTTCCCAATTTTTATACTCTTGTCCAAGCACCATACTTATGTTTAAACATAAAACCAGTAGTAATAATATTCTTTTCATATCTATCTGTTTTTAAGGTTATTCCAAGTTGGTATCACAAATATAAGAATTCTTATTGGTTTTTTCAAGGAATAAGAAAGAAAAATAGAGAGTGGAATTTTAAAGAAAAGTAATTCCTATCCATATCAGAACTCCTGCTATTAGAACAATGCCTAACATGATTAATTTTATTTTGAAGAGCTGGTGGGTTTCCGCTTCTTCTTTTTCTTGCGTTTTTATTCTGATCTCTTCTAATTGCTCAAGGGATAGATGGGAGGAGTGCCCTTTTTTGTTCAAATCAATCAGTCGGTTTCTAGTTTCATTCAAGCGTTCCTTTCCTGCCTTTCGTAGTTCACGATTTTCTTTATCTCTTCTCATCATGTCATTGATGCAACCTAAAGTACCCATAATCTAACTGTTTAATTTGAATTCATTTTCACAAATATAGTGTTTTTTGCAGTTGCTTTTCTTCATTTGCTAATTTAATATGAATTTAAAGGAGGAATATTACTTAATAAACCCGATGTTCCTTGACTGCCGGATATAAATATTCTGCCAATGGATTTGTAATATAAAGTTGTATGCCATTATGCTTTCATACCATTGCTTATGGGGTAATATGTTGATAATGAACTGTATTTATATGGCGTGGTATTTTCCCCATTGAAACAGGTAAAAAGTAGATGTATTTATCTTATCATTGAAAAAAAATGTGAATATAAAGTTTAGGTGAAAGTGATTTTATTTGTAAATTGTATACCGTCATGTAGGTATCTCCGATCTATGTATAATTTAGTATATACCTAGAAATGGGGATTGTGCCGAGCTTTTATGAATTGTAATTTTGCAAACCAATAGAGAATGAAATGATTTGTAAGATTGCATATATTTTTTTATTTATAATTTGTAGCAATGTGTCTCTTTTATGGGGGCAGACATTTGTATTTCGGGGAACTGTACTGGATGAGCAGACTTATAAAGCGTTGGATTACGCTACAGTTCAATTGTTTGTGGATAAGCAGATTGTTTATGGGGGAATAACAGATGCGAATGGACATTTTGAACTTCTACATATCCATCCTGGAACTTATCGGGTTATTGTATCCTATTTAGGATATGATTCTACAGAAAAAGAAGTGAAGGTCATTGGGGATATTTCAGCAATCTTTTATTTAAAACCTTCGGTCATGGCGCTGAACGAGGTAGTGGTGACCGCTTCTGAATCAAAACGCGCTACCAGCGCTTCTATCGTTGACCGTACAGCCATGAAACATCTTCAGCCCAGCAGTTTCAGTGACTTGATGGAATTAGTACCTGGAGGAAAGTCGGCTGATCCTCAGATGGGGCAGGCCAATCTGATCCGGATACGTGAAACAGGTAAGACGGAGGATATCTCTTCATTGGGAGTTGGATTTTATATTGATGGTATCTCCCAGAATACGGATGCGAATCTGCAATATATGCCAAACAGTACTTCCGCAGTGAATGCAACGAGCACAATGTCAAAAGGGATGGATATGCGTACCATCTCAACCGATAATATTGAGAAGGTGGAAATCATTCGTGGCATTCCTTCCGTGGCTTATGGTAATGTGGCAAACGGTGCGGTAATCATTCAGCGTAAAATGAATGAGAGCCCCTTGTCTGCGCGTTTTAAGGCTGATAAAACCAGTAAACTGTTTTCTGTAGGCAAGGGAATTCGGCTGGATGGGAACGGGCGTTATGTGTTGAATGCTGATTTAAACTATTTGGAGTCCAAAATAGATCCGCGTAACAGTGTGAAAAATTACACTCGCCTTACTGCTTCCGCCCGCTTGGATGGCAAATGGTTATGGAATGAACGTAATATTCATTGGAATATCAGTTCCGATTATACCGGCTCGTTTGATGATGCGAAGAGGGATAAAGATGCGACAGTAAAGGAAGATTCTTATAAATCGGACTTTAACAGCCTGAAGATAGCGGGGAAATGGAGCATGAAGTTTCCGGTCCATTTATGGATTCGTGAGGTTGGTGTGGCTACTTCTGTCAGTCAGCAGTGGGAGAAGATGCGTGAAATAAAGTCCGTTTCTCTGAATCGTCCGGCAGCTATTGCTACTCAGACAGAAACCGGAGAGTTTGATGGCATCTATCTACCTTATAATTATGTGGCACAGATGGATATTGATGGTAAACCTTTATATGTTACGGCTTCCGCCCGTACGCGGTTGGCTTTCCCGTTGGGGGTATTACAGAATGCGATGAATATGGGGATGGAATGGAATTATCAGAAGAATTTGGGAGAAGGCCAGGTATTCGATGTGACACGGCCCATCAGTGAAAGTTTGAGTACACGGCCTCGCCGTTTTAAGGATATACCGGAGCTGCAACCTTTCGCCTTCTATGCCGAGGAGGTGTTGAATCTTCCTGTAAATAGACATAAATTGGCTTTTACGGCTGGTATCCGTTTGCAGTCTTTATTGGGGCTGGACACTAAATATAAGATGCAGGGCAAGATATATCCCGATCTTCGTCTGGACTTGCAATGGAGTTTACCGGTATCAAACGGATGGGATGTTTCCTTTTCGGGAGGTTTGGGCTGGATCAGCCGTATGCCGACCACCGCACAGCTATATCCGGATTTTAAGTATGTAGATTTGATTCAGTTGAATTATTACCATACCAATCCGGATTATCGCCGTATCAATATGATGACATATAAATGGGATAATACAAACTATCAATTGGAACCAGCACGTAACATGAAATGGGAAGTGCGGGCCGACGTCAGCTATAAGGGAAACCGCCTGTCGATAACTTATTTCCGCGAACGGATGAATAATGCTTTTGATGATATCACTTATTATAGGTCATTGGCATATAAACTATATGATCCTGCTAGTATCGACGGATCAGCATTGACGGCTCCTCCAGAACTTTCTCAGTTGACTTATACAAATGAATATAATCTGGATGTGTATTCCACACAAGGTAATGTAATGAAGGTGTGTAAAGAAGGAGTGGAGTTTCAGTTCGCTTCCAAACGAATAGAATCGCTCAAGACTCGCGTCACTATGTATGGAGCCTGGATAAAGACAATTTATAATTCGGATTCTCCTCAATATAAGGCCTCTTCTATATTGTTGGACAATAAACAGCTGAAATATGTGGGATTGTACAATGGGGACAACGGAACAGAAAGCCAGGCATTCAATACGAACTTTATGTTTGATACCTATATACAGCGTTTGGGACTTACTTTCTCTACGTCGGCACAATGCACTTGGTATACCAACAGACGGAACTTGTGGAATAATGGCGTGCCAGTAAGCTATATAGATCAATCCGGTGAAACGCATCCGTTTCGCGAAGAGGATAAAAACAATATTCAGTTACAGCATCTGGTGGAGAAATATTCAGCCACTTATTTTGAGCGTACTACCGTGCCTTTTTATATGGATATCAATTTGAAGGCGAGTAAACGGATCGGTAAGTATCTGAATCTGGCTTTTTATGTAAACCGGCTTTTGGGTATTTATCCTGATTATACGTTACGGGGCGTACTGCAACGGAGAACGTCCGAATCGCCTTATTTCGGTATGGAAATGAACTTAACCTTTTAGTAAATGAACAATAAAATAGAGATGAAGATGAAAAAGAATCAATTGACAATGTTAGTCCTTTTTGTGACAATGCTGGGATTTACCGCATGTAGTGATGATGACAAAGTGAGCATATCCACTGTAGGTATTACCACTACTGTAGATACAACTATCGAGGGGCTGCAACTGACCGGTGGAACCTATACTTTTGAAAATGTAAATACATCTGTCAAGACAGACATTACCTATCCGGCTCAGAGTATTGAACTGGCGGACGGGTTGTATAATGTAACTTTCATTGGTAAGGGAACTTACTCACAGAATGGAACTCCGGTGGAAGTCGATGTACAGGGAGTACAACAGAATGTGGCCGTATCTGGAGGGTCGTACAAGCTGGAACTGAAGGTTCATGTACTCAATACAGGTGATCTTGATTTTGTGATTGCCGAGATATTTATTCCCGGAACCTATAATGAAGCAGGTAAGCAATATAATGGCGACCAGTATATACGTATCTATAATAACTCGGATAAAGTTTTGTATGCGGATGGATTGATATTTATGGAATCACAATTCCAAACTACTCAGAAATATCAATCGGTAGATCCGGATATCATGGATGAAGCTATTGCGGTAGGCTCTGTTGTAGCAGTACCGGGCAGTGGAACAGATTATCCGGTACAACCGGGAGAATCCTTTATCCTTTGTGACAATGCGATCAATCATAAAGAGGCTAATCCGAATTCTATAGATTTAAGTAAAGCCAATTTTGAGTGGTATATTGAATCAAAGCAAGATGTGGATAATCCGGCTGTTCCCAATCTGGATGTTTATTATTGTTATTCCAAAACTATCTGGGTGTTGAATAAACAGGGAAATCGCGCTTATGCTATTGGCAGATTACCCAAAAGTATGACTAAAGAAAAGTATATTTCAGACTATGCATACAACTATACGTATATTATGCAAAATGGAACAGCCAGTAAACCGCAAAGCAAATATAAGTTCCCCAATGAATGGGTGATTGATGCTGTAAATGTAGGTGCTTCCAATGAATGGCAGTGGAATGTAACCTCTACCGGGCTGGATATGGGGCATACTTATATCGGTATGAACAATACCGTTGCAGAAAACATCGGAAAGTGCGTAATGCGTAAAGCCACCTACAAGGATGGTGATCGGGAAGTATTGCAGGATACAAATAACTCTACCGTTGATTTCACACCTGCGGCTACTCCGAGCCTGTTTAACAAATAATTGAATCCGTCTTATTGATATATAAATCTTTATTATTCATGATGCTAATCCGAATTATCATTATGTTGCTGATTGCTTTATTTGTGGAGAGTCGGCAGGAAGCCTTCGGGCAGACTACCGACACACTCTCCCTGTCCGATAAGGTAATCCGTACCGCTTCATTTGCGACTGGATTTCGTGGCGAGATATGGCAGAATCCGGCACTTTATTATTACTATACTCCGTATACATGGACAAGGCTGGACGTAAATGGAGCTTATCATGATAAAGGAAAAGCATCTTTGAAACAGGAAGGTGATAAGGATACCCGTATCGGGGTAGATGTCAATTCCTTCGTTATTCTTTCGGAACGTGATCGTGTATTCGGTTCAGCAGGATACAGGAGTGAGAAGCAGGAGAATGTGTTATGGAATGAAAATATAGACTGGAAATTGATCGCTCCTTACGTGACTGGTGATTCCATTGGTGGTTTCCTGAAGGGAGAAACTTATTATTTCAATGGAGGTTACGCCAGTGAGTCAGGTTCCTGGACATGGGGAATCACCGGTGGTTACAGAGCGTTTCATAATTATCGGGATAAAGATCCGCGTCCACGTAATACAGCTTCCGATCTCTCTTTTGCTTTGGGAGCAGGATATCGTCTGGGGACATATCGTTTGGGAGTTTCCGCAGATTTCCGGCTTTATCAGCAGAAAAGTGAGATTTCATTCCTTGCAGATAAAGGCTCTACTTCGGTATACCATATGTTGGGATTGGGCATGGATTATGTGCGTTTCGCCGGAAACCAGACCGGGACGAAGCATCAAGGCATCCGGTGGGGAGGAAGCATAGGCATTCTGCCAGTTGATACGGAAAAGGGGATATCGGCCACAGTTTCAATTGACCGTATGTCAATGGACAAGAAATTGAGCAATGCCAATAATCTCACTTTGCTGGAATTGAATACGACTGATTTGAAAGGAAACGTGACCTGGATGCGGGAACTTCAGCAGGCAGAACACCTTGCTGTGAAACTGGATGCAGGCTATATAGTTCGTAAAGGAATGGAGAATATTTACGGAGAGGCGGGCGGAAGCTCCTATGGAGCATTAATTAGTACATCTCCGGGAATGAAGGTCACGAATAGTCGGATTGCCGTAAGTGGTTTGTGGGAGAAGCTTTTGACCGATAAAGGTGTATGGGGAGGAGCAATTGTCCCAAACATAATCTACCATCGGTTGGAAACGGATTACAACGCCGTATCCCGGTTTGTTCACTTGTCTGTTTTGGAGAGTTCTTTGCGTGCCCGTTTGCTGTATCAGAAGAGGCTGCTACGATTGACCGCAGAAGCTAACGGTGGATATTATGCCAATTTATCGGCTGAATATTCTTTACCGGGATTGAATACCGCGAAGTCGTCCGCCCAGACTTTATTGGCAAATATTGACTATTTATCTGATAGTTATAGTATGGTGGGGATTCGTCTGCAAGGGGATTATCCCATCATGAAACAATATAACCTGTCTTTGTCTGTTCAATGGCAGGCGGCATATTATAAAAAATGCGGAACGGCCCAGTATGCCGTTTGTTCATTGGGCATCTTTTTTTAAAAAATAAAAACAATTAGCATATGAAAATTAAGTTTATGGTCGCTGCAACCTTAATGGCAGCTTTAGTAACTACTACTTCTTGTGGAAACAGTAACAAACAGAGCCAGTCTGAAAAAACGGAGCAGGCGGCTCCGGCGGCATTGAGCATCGATAATCTGCTGGTGCATGCCGATTCACTGGCCAACAAGGAGGTGACTATCGAAGGAATCTGCACACATACCTGCAAGCACGGAGCTACAAAAATATTCCTGATGGGCAGTGATGATACCAAAACGATTCGTGTGGAAGCCGGACCTTTGGGCTCGTTTGATACCAAATGCATCAACGCTATTGTCACAGTGACCGGAACGTTAAAGGAACAGCGGGTAGATGAAGCTTACTTGCAAAACTGGGAGGCTAAACTGAAAGCACAGACTGAAAAATCTCATGGAGAAACTGCTGCCGGGTGTGATTCGGAAAAAAAAGCACGCGGTGAAACAGCCAGCACCCCTGAAGCCCGTATTGCGGACTTTCGCGCAAAGATAGCAGAAAGAAAAGCTGCTACCGGAATAGATTATCTGTCATTCTACTATATGGAAGCCAGTTCTTATGAAATCGCAGAATAAAGGTACTGCATTCCACAAGTGGAGCCGGATCATCCATCGTGATCTGTCTTTCTTCTTTGCGGGAATGATTTTGATTTATGCTATTTCGGGTATCGTGATGAACCATAGGGATAGCATAAATCCCCATTATACAGTTACACGAACGGAATATAAAATAACAGAGGATCTGTCGGACAAGAGCAAAGTTAATGAGAAGATGATTTTGACTTTGTTGGAACCGCTGGGCGAAGCCGGAAATTTTACTAAATATTATTACCCGGAACCGGATCTGATTAAGGTTTTTCTGAAAGGAGGCTCAAGTCTGGTGATTAACACCCGGACAAAAGATGCTGTCTACGAGGGGGTGAAGCGCCGTCCGCTGATCTCTTCCATGGTACAACTCCATTTCAATCCGGGTAAGTGGTGGACTTGGTTTGCCGATGCTTTTGCTGTCTGTCTGATTATTATCACTGTCAGCGGTATAGTGATGATAAAAGGTCCTAAAGGATTGTGGGGCAGAGGAGGAATCGAGTTGGTAGCCGGTATCTTGATTCCTATTCTTTTCCTGGCGTGTTTCTAATAGCAAACGAAAAATGATTTATAAAGCATGAGTGCAATTATAGAATGTAAGAACCTGACCCATTATTACGGTCAACGCAAGATTTATGAGAACTTGAGTTTTGAAGTTCCTCAAGGGCGTATCTTGGGGTTGTTGGGTAAAAATGGTACAGGGAAAACGACAACCATTAATATATTGAGCGGTTATCTTCAGCCGCGTTCAGGCGAATGTCGCATCTTTGGTGAGAACATTCAGACCATGAATCCTGCTTTACGCAGGAATATCGGTTTATTGCTGGAAGGTCATGTTCAATATCAGTTTATGAATATCACACAAATAGAAAAGTTTTATGCTTCTTTTTATCCGGGACAATGGAAAAAGGAGGCTTATTATGACTTGATGAATAAATTGAAGGTAGCTCCGGGACAACGTATCTCAAGAATGTCGAACGGACAGCGTTCGCAAGTGGCATTGGGACTGATCCTGGCACAAAATCCGGAGTTGTTGATTCTGGATGATTTCTCTTTAGGACTTGATCCGGGCTATCGCCGTCTTTTTGTGGATTATTTACGTGATTATGCCCGTTCCGAGAACAAGACTGTTTTCCTGACTTCCCATATTATTCAGGATATGGAGCGGTTGATTGATGATTGTATTATTATGGATTATGGCTCTATCCTTATTCAACAGCCTATTGAAACGTTGATGAAAGAGCTGAGAAGATATACTTGTACTGTGCCCGAGGGGTATCAGCCTCAGTTGCCGGCAACTTGCTATCATCCGGCTGTCATTCGTCAAACCTTGGAAACGTACTCCTTTTTGCCTCTCGTGGATGTGGAGAAACTGTTGAAGGAAAGTCAAGTTCCCTTTACTGGTTTGCAGCACGAAAATGTAAGTCTGGAAGATGCCTTTATCGGTCTTACCGGAAAGTATTAATATGTAAACTAAATAGAAGAAATATGATACAAGCCATATTTTATAAAGAGTGGATAAAAACGCGTTGGTATTGGTTGCTGGCAACTCTTTTTATGATAGGGATCACAGGATATTCCATGCTTCGTATTGGCCGTACCATTGCCATACAGGGAATCGATCATTTATGGGTAGTGATGGTCCAGAAGGATGCTATATTTATTGATTTGTTGCAATTTGTCCCTTTACTTATCGGTATCTTGCTTGCTGCCGTACAGTTTTTCCCCGAGATGCAACGTAAGTGTTTGAAGCTTACTTTGCATTTGCCTTATTCACAGAAGAAAATGGTCATGTCAATGTTGGCCTATGGCGTACTTGCACTGGTGACCTGTTTTGCTATGAGTTTTATTATGATGGGAGTTTATCTGCCACAACATTTTACAAGTGAGTTGGTACAGCGTGTTTTATTATCTGCGGCTCCATGGTTTTTTGCCGGATTTGCCGGTTATCTGCTTGTTTCATGGATTTGCCTGGAACCCACATGGAAGCGCAGGGTTTTGAATCTGATTATTGCGGCATTGATTTTCCGTGTCTACTTTCTGGCTCCGGGAGCGGAGGCATATAATAGTTTCTTGCCCTGTCTGACACTTTATACGTTGCTTGCCGCTTCTCTTTCGTGGATTTCTGTGGTACGGTTCAAGGCCGGTAAGCAAGACTAATTGAATGTTTATTATTAAAAAATCAAACAAACATGATTCGATTCAGCAAAATATTTTTTTATATTACCGTAGCTGTCCTGCTTGTATGGCAGTTGCCTTGGTGTTATGCTTTTCTCACACTGAAGCCTGTCAAAACTCCTTTTACTATGTATAGTTCCGTACTTGGTGATTTTGTTATTACACAACTAGATGAGAATAAGCAACTTCACCGCTATGATACGAAAGGCAATACATATACACAACAGCAGGTAGACAGTTTGTTGCCTTCTCTCTATGTGCGCCAGCTTACGGCGGACGAACGTTTCCCTGATACCATTTGTGGTAAGGCAGTTAGTCCGAAAGATATTCAATTGACAAACTTTACTTTCAAGAGTGTGCCGTCAGCCATCAATGCTCCCCAGACAGGACTCTATTTTCTGATGGAGTCCATGTCCAAACGGGTGGATTTGAAAATGCCCGAAGATGCATTCCGTTTTACCGATAAAGGTATAGAATTTATTCGTATGGAGACGAATTGTATCGATGAGGCGAAAAGCAAATTGTTTACGGATATGCTGGTTCAGAAAGGGTTTGCTTTTCCTGCATGCTATGCTTCGGGCAATCCAACTACTCGTAAAGACTATGATGAGGGATATCTGGTTTTAGATGCCAACCATAAATTGTTCCATCTGAAGTGCACCAAAAGACGTCCGTATGTGAAAGCTATTCAGTTGCCTGAAGGAGTCTTGCCGGAATATGTGTTTATTACTGAATTCCGTAGCCGTCGGACTTTGGGGTATATGGTAGATAGCAAGCATCATTTTTATATTATCAATAGTGATGGAAGTTTGGTGAAATCAGCTCTCCCCGGTTTCGATCCGGCAAAAGATGAGTTGACCATCTTTGGAAATATGTTTGACTGGACTGTAAAGTTATCGACAGATAAAGATGATTATTACTATGCTTTGGATGCTACAGATTATTCACTGATTAAAGAACATGCCTATAAAGATATCCGCCGTTCTGTTCCGGGGTTGTCTTTTACATCTCCAGATGACAAATTTGTAAAACCTCGTTTTTGATGTGAATTTGGCAGGGGAAGTCTGATATTAAAATGTATATTAGTTCGAACAGACCGAAAACAACTAGGTAAAGGGGCTATCATGTTAGGCATCAGCTAACTCTACCTTCTGTGAGATACTGCAAATACGGGATTATATAATTGTGCGGACAGACAGGAGGGCGTGAAAACAGCCTTCCTTTTTTTGATAATATTTAAGATACAGGGATTTGATCTAGTTTTTCTTGCTCGTCAATTTTATATTATGATAATCGTTCTTTGAGTATATGCAGGATAAAACAGGTTGTTGAATTTTGCTTGTTTTTAAATTTTCAAAAATGCCAGATTGCATATAAATAATCTTCGTTTTGACCTCCTTTTATCCTAAACCAACTCTTAATTGTATAACCGATTTATGATTTAAAGAACCAATTTCATTCCGTAATTTTAGACAATTATTTGCAATACTTTTGATTGATATTGAAAAATAGGAGGGGGTGGGTCATCAGTTAAACGAATGAAATTACTGGAAATAAAAATCCCTATAACTGCAATGGTTATAGGGATTTATATATTAGCAATGTATTATATTACTTGCTCAA
>ULXX01038043.1_pt1 | contig 11429 bp, 9 predicted proteins | sample 1961621 | NCBI WGS metagenome assembly ULXX01 (sample SAMEA4835848, study PRJEB28245) | human gut metagenome | biome: gut microbiome; material: fecal sample | place: Denmark | collected 2008
ACGCATTTTCCGTCAGGAGTGCGCTGCAAAGGGTTGCGGAAATTCCGCTTTCGGCGCGTGAACTTGTGCCGTCAAGTTCGCCAACGGGCCTCGTTGCCCAAGTCCAAACATCCGTGTATTCTTTAATAATGCCGACAAGCTGATATGTTCCGACAACGTTGACGGGGTGCGACGTTCCCAATGCGGAGTTTTCCCGCGCCGCAATGCTGACGGAGAGCGTGACATCCTGTCCAAGGGTGTAATCGATGCCGAGTTTGCTCAAAAGATCCGCTTCCATCGCGATTTCGCCGTCACTTTCGGGAAATCTGCCTTCGTTAACCGTAATATGGCCGAGTTTTTTCAGCGTTTCGTCCACTGTGCCGATGCCGTCCTCCCCGATTGTTCCGTAAACATTCATGACGCCGAGTTCATCCAGCCAGTCGCTGTTTGCGGCTGCACCCTTAAGCTTTGAATTGATGCCCGGCAGAATCAACTGCCACTCGCCGTAGGTCGTTTTTCTGAACACATCGTTTGTTTTTATCATGCTTCCCGAAACGGACAGCGTGATAACCGCAAATGCAAACGATATTGCCAGGATAACGCTCATAAGAACGCTGCTGCGCTTTTTTCCGCAAACGCTTTGCCACGCCAGCTTCAAACACTCCATTTTTGCCTCCGATCCGACAGCGGGTTTCCGCCCGCTGTCCGCTTTGCTGCTGATTATACCCCTTATTGTAAATCAAAAACCTTACGAACAGCTTTCAGCGTGCCTTACAATAACGTAAGACGGGCACGGCTGCACATATTATGTGTCGAAAATACGCCGCCGAAAAACAAAAAACAGCCGAATAAGCGGCTGCCTTTTTTGGGGAGCTTTCCGCAGCAATCTTCTGCAATTCAAAACAGCCGAACGATCGCCGTTATCAGCAGAACCGATGCCGCAGCAATAACAATTCCGGAGAATACGCAGCGGCAGACAAAGTTGGTTTTCGGAGTTGTGCGCACATATTTTTCCGTGACCTTTCCCTGTTCGAAAAGTTTTTTCAAATCAGGGGAAATATAATTGCGCCTGCGGAAAGCGTTTGCCAATATTGAACCGCCGAAGATAAGAAAGAAAACCGCAGCGATGATTTCGGACAGTCTGCTCACCGTGTTCCAATCCGCTGATGCCGCTGCTCCGCTTGCGCTCACGGCAGCAGCACCGAATAATGCCAACAGCAAATATGCCGCCGCACCGATGCGCAGCCCGTAAACAAGCTTTTTAAGCTTCTTTTCGTTTTTTTCGGATGAAGTTTTTGTTTCGGCCGCATTCTGCCGTGAGTTTTTGTATGCCATTGTTTGCCCTCTCCGTTCCGTTTTTTCCGCCTGCCGTATGCCTGCGCCGCTGATATGGTACCACCCGCCCGCGTCCGTGTCAAGCATAGGGAGCGTTCACGATGTTTCGCTTTCCGAAAGGCTCGGCTCCGCCGTTTGCTTTGTCCGAATACCTTTTAATCGTTTTTTTAAAAAGTTAAGGCGTGAAAATGTTCCTTCCCTTGCGTCTGCCCGTCTTAAATGATATAATAGACTCGCGATACAACATCGGTTTCGGAAATGCTCCGAATGAGTTCCGCTTACCCCTGCTGCACACCGCAGGCTTAAGTCGGCAATTCACTTCAGGCCGATTGATTTTTTGCAAACAAATTCACGGAGGAAGCACTCATGTTCAAAAAAACCGCCGCCGCTCTTCTTGCGCTCATTATGCTGCTGAGCTTTTTTGCCTGCGACACGCCCGGCGCAAACGGGGGAGAGGATTCGATCCCGTCGCAAAGTCCGACCCTGCTCCCGAGCGCGGCCGATACCGCACAGCCCACTCCGACGGATTCCGCGATCGAATACAAAAAGTTTTCGACCAAACCCTTTTCAAGGGCAGCGACCGTCAGCCGGGCGGTTCTTCACGATGATGATCGCATATCGATTTCGGCGAACGAATTGGTTTATATCGATGATTTTGCCGTGCTGAAGCTTACGGCGGAAAATAAATCGGCGGATGACTTGCTTGTTTCCGATGTTTCGATTTATGTGAACGACTGCCTTGTTGAAGTTGACTTCAGGCACAAATTTGCTGCGGGCAAAGCCGAAGATTTCAGTCTGTACATGCCGATTCTTGATATGATGCTGTACGGCATTCGGGAAATTTCCTCCATTGACATTGAATTCCGCATTGCAGCCGCTTCGGGCGAAAAATACTTTACAGAGCTTGCCCACCTGTCCGCCGCTTCCGCACAGCCGCGGGAACCGGGCGCATATGATTACAGCGGCTATATTGCAGGCGATATTGCTCAGGCCATTCATTATGATAAGTTGAACGCTTTCAATGACTCTCCCGGTTTTGAATCCGACGGATTGAGCCTTGCTTCATCCGCGCTCATCACCGTCAACGAAAAATACCGTGTGCTGCTTGAATTTGAAAACGCCGCTGCCAAGCCCGCAGAGGTGAACATCGGTTATATCAAAATCAACAACCTTGTTGTTTTTAACGAATTTGATCATGCCGCCTTCCGTATTCATCCGCAAAAACATGCTGTTATCAGCATTCCGCTTTTCACAAAAGCACAGCTGCTTTTATACAGCATCGGCAGAATTGCGGATGTGCAGTTTGATATCACGCTGACAAACGAAAACGCCGAAATTCTTTCGCGCGGTTCGGCTTCCGTTGCGATTCCCGGCAGAGTCGGAAACTTTGACTTTTCCAATCAGTATGCCAATTATGATGAAAACGGAGTTTGCATGTTGGTTGCCGGACCCATTGAGAACTTTGATCTTGCAAACAAAAATCCGCTTATCCTCGTTTACGTCAAAAACGAAAGCGGGAAGACGATAAGCATTTCAAGCTTTGAAAAATGTTTGTTCATCAACGGGCGGCCCGTCGAATGTGTGAGTTTTTCAAAAATTCTGCGAAGTGATGATCGTATGCTTTTTGAAATTGAAATTGATGCGGCTTCACTTGAAACCGAGCTTTCCGCAATTTGGGAAATTGCCGTGTCATTCGAAATTTCGGATGAGAACGGTAATTTGATTTGCAAACCCGAAATAAAGCTTCAGGATCCTTCTCAGTCCCCTATAACAGCCGCATAGCTGCGGCACCGCATGATTGCAATGCTGCATAATTGCTGCGCTGCAATCGGCTTTCTTTATTCAAATTCAACGTTCGTAAGGCAGCCTTCATGCAGGGTTTGCGTGTCGGCTGCCTTTTCCGCATTCTTTTTCTGTTGAAACCGAACATCGCAAGTGATATAATCAATTCGGAGGAATTTTTGCGATTTTTGTTTTATTCTGCGAGATATTTCCTCAAAACTAAATATACAAAGCAAGGATGAACCCCTGTCCCTGCCGGCAGTTCGTGAGTCCCTTTCGGGATCGGCTGCCGCCGTTTGGCTGTCCGTTCCTTGCCTCACGAAATCCCGACCCGATTCTGATTTAGCTTAAACGGCTGCTTTCGGCAGGAACTGCTTCAAAGCTTTTTCCGTCGGCACGGGGCCTGTCGGTGTTTGCCCTGCGGCAGGCAAAGATAAAGCAAAATCACCGCGGAAGATAAAACCTGCAAATGCGTTTTCTTTTTTGGGGTTTTCGCAGCATTAACACGGAGTAGGTTATAAAAATGAAGCTGAAGTTTTTGGAACAGTACAAACACCTCGGAAAGGAGATATATATCCTTTTCTGGGGACGAATCGTAACAAGCATGGGCTCGCTTATCTGGCCGCTGCTGACTTTGATTCTTGAAAACAAGCTCGGCTATGATGCAACTCTTATTGCGGGCATTTCATTTGCAATGTCGATATTGCAGTTTCCGATGCTTCTGCTCGGCGGCAGGCTTGCGGACAAGCGCAACCGCAAAAACGTCATTGTCATCTGCGATCTGGTGACGGTTGTTTGTTATATCATCTGCGGTCTGATTCCGCTTTCGGCATACAGCATCGGACTGTTTTATGTTGCAAGCGTTTTTGCAACCATCGAGGGCCCGTCATACGACGCACTGATTGCCGATCTGAGCGACGGAGAGGACAGGGAAAAGGCATACAGCCTTCAGTATCTCGGAATGAACCTCGGGCTTGTGCTTGCGCCCACAATCGGCGGTTTTCTGTTCAAAGACTATCTGTGGCTTGCGTTCATTATCACGGGTATTGCAACGCTTTCTTCAACGCTGCCGATTCTTTTCTTTGTCAAAACGCTCAGCATACCGAAAAAGAACATCAGCGCATACGAACAAAAGCGTGAAGGTGTGAGTGTTTTTTCGCTTCTGCGCGAAAGGAAAACGATACTTATATATCTGCTTGTTGCGGGAATCGGCGGGTTTGTGTATGCTCAATTCAACTACCTCCTTCCGCTTAACATGGGTGCGCTTTACGGCGCGGAAGGCGCGGAAATATTCGGCGTTATGACAAGCGTCAACGCCCTCGTTGTAATCCTTGCAACACCCGTTGTAACGACCTTTTTCGGGCGGATTCGTGATGTTCGAAAGATACTTCTGGGCGAAACGCTGATAGTTGTCGGGCTGTTCTGCTATCGGTTCGTTCAGGGAATCATCCCGCTGTATTTCGTTTTAATGACTGTTTTCACCATCGGTGAAGTATTCAACACCATCGGCGTGCAGCCCTATGTGACGCGGCGCATTCCCTCAACGCATTGGGGAAGGATGAACTCGATAATATCCATTGCATCCGGTGCTTTTTCCGGAGTCGGCAACCTGCTTATCGGCAAGCTTGTGGACACCTCGGGCTTTGATTCCGCGTGGCTCGTTATCGGCATTGCGGGAATTTTTCTCATACTCTGTGCCGCCGCAATGTGCATTACCGATAAAAAATATTTCCCCTTGCTTTATGAAAAAAGCGCCCCCGGAGGCACTCCCGAAGCGTTTTCGGATTCGGAGCCTGAAAGCTCTGCGTCGGGATCCGACAAATAGCATTCGGCCTTTTCGGCTGCATTTCAGTACCCGTGCCTTTTGTCAAAAGTAAAAATTCAGTTTGCAAAGATGCGCGAATTGTGTTAAAATTGTGAACGGACAAGCAGATATTTTCCGCTTCTCCGAGTATTATCCTTCGGATTTTTTCCGCAGCAAAAATTTTTTTGAAAGATAACGCAACCGAATCGGCGCGAATTGCGTTATATGAATGGAGACAAAAATTGTCCGACCGCAGTTTCGACAGCATATATAGTGATTATTCACGCCTTGTCTTCTGGGCGGCATATCGTGTTGTGCCAAACAGGGAGACGGCGGAAGATATTACGCAAATTGCTTTTGAACGTGTGCTTTCCAATCTCGGCAGGCTGGCCGGCCTTGACGACGGACAGTTGAAAAGCTGGCTTTACCGCGTGTCCACAAACATCGCGCTTGATCATCTGCGCCGTGCAAAACACGAAACGCCGGTTGATGCGCCGATAAGCGAGGATATCGAGGATTCAGCCCTCCCGCTCGATGAGGAAGTTGAAAGGCGCCGAAAAGCGGCAAAAGTTCGAAGTGCGATCGACAAACTTGACGAAACGAGCCGCAAAATCATATTGCTGCACTATTACGCCGGTATGACCGTTCGCGAAATTTCGGCTTGCACGGGCATCAGCGAAGGAACGGTTAAATCGCGGCTTATGAAGGCAAGAAAGCGGCTTGCGGTTATGCTCGGAGAGGAGGCAGCGGATGAAAAAAAGCGGAAGAAAAAATGATTATTTCTGTTCGAATACGGTGAATCTCGAAGCAGCGGATTCCAATCATTCCGCCGACACATGCACGGAATTTGACAGTTCCCGCACAATTGACGAGCTTCTTCGTTGGGCTGCAAACGAAAGCACGGCCGAGATTGATTTCGAATCGATTCGTCTGCGCGCTGTTGAGAGCAGCCGAAAGTCCAAAATGCAGCGCATACGCCGAATCCGTGCGTTGACAGCAGCAGGCGCGGCCATTCTTTTGATCCTGTTTGTTTTTGCACTCACCATCGGAAAAATCAACGATTGCGCAAAAGATCCGCAGGTCAGTGCAGGCCTCACGCCGAATACAGGGGCAACACCCGAACCGTTTTCCGATCCGATGAACCTGCCGTCCGGATATGACAGTTTTCAAAACGCCGGAACCGTCGCCGATGAGGCGATAAAAAACACAAACATGTTCCCGCAGAATCTTCCTTCCGAAATGCACAAAAAGGTTGATAACGATTCCCTGCGCATTTCTGCCGAAGGTTTTGATGCAAACGGCAACCGCCTTTATTACGATTGCGAGGTTGTTGATGTCGCGCCGTATCAGCTCTCTGTCGGCCAGGTCGGTTCGTTTTCCGACGGCGTGGATATTGTTTACTATTGGCAGATAACAAGCGGCACATGCTTGCGCGTTCGTTTCTTCGGGTTTAAGCAGGCAACCGCTGAAATGCTCTTTAACCAGCTTTCCGGACAGATAACGGGCACGAGCGGGAAAACCGCTGCTGTCGTTGCCGCACCTGCCCCGTGGATACCTTCCGTTATCAGCTCGGGCGATTCCGAACCGTCCGAAGACGGTACGCTGCCTGTCGTCAGTGTTCCTTACATCGACAATTCACCTGCCGAAACCGCACCGGTTTATGCTGCTCCCATCGGAACAGCTCCGACAGTTGATATTCCTTTTGAGCAGATATCGGACTCCGGCTACGATGCAATCGGGGAAATCCCCGTCGTTGCCCTTAACTCCGAATCGGCGGAAATCGGCGGCACATCGGCAAAAGCCGGCGGAGGTTCGGTCTGCGAAAAATCCGACAGGGTCAGTTTGCCCCGCCCCGGAAGCAGCAAAGTTGACTGCGGAAACAACAATTCAAACACCGGCAAAGACATTGCAGACGGGAATGACGGTACAAAAAACGTTGTCAGGACGCAGCTCAATGATACGAACGGTACGTTCGACAAAACTCCGGCTGACCGTCCCTGATTTTTGGGCAAACGCAGGACAAACCTGCATCAGGACACGGCTCTCATATTTTTTGTTTTCCGAATTGTTTTCGATACTCTTTAATAAACTTAACTCGGAAGGGATCCGCGCATAATGAGCAAAAGAAGAAGATGCAGAAACGTCGTAACAGTTGTTAATGTGCTGAAAGAGCAGGGTGTTTTAACAATTGATATTCAGGAGGCTTTCCGCCGCGGCAATGTTGACGCCCTTATTTTTTCCAATAAAGATGCGGTGCTTATCAAGCACTCATGCGGAGCTTACATGCTTTGGGCTGCAACCGTTGAAGCCGGAAGGCTTGCCCTTCGTGAGGTTCCCGAAATGCGGGTTTGCGTTGTTCACGGGCAAGCTGCTTTTGAGGCAATTCGCTGCGAACGAAAAGGTTTTTCTGTCGAAAAACCCTGCAAGCAATTCTGCCGCTACTCCATGCAGCGGCACAAGGCGAAATCGCCTTTTCCGATTCGGGAACTGACAACGGACGATCTTCCCCAAGTTGCCGCGCACTATAAGCTTGAATCCAAGGAAGAAATAGCTGCAACGATTGAACACGGGCTGATGTTCGGTGCCGAGGTTGACGGAGAGCTTGCCGGCTTCATCGGAATGCACACCGACGGCAGCGTCGGAATGCTTGAAGTATTTAAAAAATATCGCCGTTGCGGCGTCGGCAGTGCACTTGTGTCGCACATGAACAACTATCATGCCGACAGAGGATGGACCGTTTACGGACAGGTTTATTTCGATAATGATGTTTCCCTTGCGATGCAGCGCCGTCTCGGGCTTGCCGAATCGGAAGACTATATCCGTTGGATCAGCGGCAAGGATACGTTTTAAGTCGGTTTGCTCTGTGCATGTTTTTCGCTGCACACGCACGGATTCGGCATCAATAACCGTTCCGTCGTCTATCGCAGCTCAGTCAAAGATTCTTTATAAAAAATAAAAAAGGGGCTGTTGCAAAATCAAGTCATATTTGCAGCAGCCACATAAACCTGATGTCGGTTTTGCACGCTTCTGCTATAGCTCTGCTCGAGAAAATTCCTCGCATGTTTGCATATACAACAATCGAAAACATAACCTCAGGGTCAATCTTTCTCCACCGCCTGCGATAACTTGAATGCAGTTTTCTGTAATCTGATTTTTTTCGGAATCTCGGCAATTTTAAATACAGGATCTTTTTCGTCAATCATTGCTGCAACATTTATCGGCATGACTGCTTGATTTTTGCTCGTTTTCATTGTATAATCAGCTCGCTTTCCGTTGGTTTTTGAGCAATTTAATTATACACGAAAGCAGCAAACCGGACAACCCTTCTTGAGTTGCCCGGTTTTGTTTTGGGGACTAATGCAACAGCCCCCTCCACTCAGATGTGCTTCTCTTTTTCTCGGAGCCAGCACGCAAATTCCCATTCAAGTGCACATTCTGCAAGATGCTTCTGATGTAATTTTTCCCGAATCGACTTCTGGCAGGTTAAGTAAGCGTCATAATTGTCAATTTTGCTCCAGGAATAGTTGCATTTGGCTGCATCAAAAGTAACGCGTTTTGGCATTTTGAAACCGTCGTATTGCGGCAATACCACGCCAAGTTCAAGGACGATCGGATTGGCAACATACCGGTCAATAGGAACATGGCAATAGCCGAAAATATGACCCAGCATTTCTGCATCTTTCTTGTCGTAGATACAGGCATATTTGAGTGCCATGTTGATCCATTTTTGTGTTTTTCCTACCGTAAATCTATCATAATGATGCCGCCGATAGAATTCCCGGATGATTTCAGATAGCTTTTCATGTGCACAATCAAATTCGTACTCGTCTTGCACAGACGCAAGTTCCTTTTCACAAAATGGGCGAATTTCATCTGAAATACACTGCTTCCGCACCTTTATGGGGTCACCAACACACTTCCCAATCCCCTGCAGCGGTACCCGTGAAACGTCCAGGTAAGCATACACAAATGCCTCCTCAAGAGACATTCCGTTTTCAAGAATTGCTTCGCGTTTCTTCTTCCCTGTTTTGATACTTCCCACAAATGCTTTTCTTTGCTCATCAGAAAACTGCACAAATTTCTTCTCTGTCATACCAATCCCTCCATTAATTATATTTCTCCAACGCCTTTTCCAAAGCGTTTTTAACCTTTTCCCGCAGGCGCTGAGGCTCCGGCACCGTCACATCCGGGGCAAAATTCAGGGCAAACTGCTCCATGGCCACCCGAAACACCGCCCGGATATTGTCGCCGGCATACATATAGGGGTGCTCCTTCATATAAGTGGCCAGATCCGGCGTCCGGCCGTTGGCCCATTTCAGGTGCTCAAAGGGCTTGGCAGGCTCGTCCAAAATCTTCAGCTTCTTTGATTTTTGTTCAAAGCTTAATCCGAAAGCTGCCACTCGATTGTTCTCTGTCCCGAATCGGCAAGGATTTGGTTGCACTTTGAAAAATGTTTGCAGCCGAAAAATCCGTTGTAGGCCGAAAGCGGGCTCGGGTGCACCGTTTCAAGCTTTACATGAATCGGGTTTGTGATGACCTTTGCTTTTTGCCGCGCATTCGCTCCCCAAAGCAGGAATACAACCGGCTCCGTCTTTTTGTTAAGCTCGGAAATTACCCTGTCCGTAAAAATCTCCCAGCCCATTCCCTTGTGGCTGTTCGGCTGATGTTCGCGCACCGTGAGAACCGAATTCAACATCAGCACGCCTTGCTTTGCCCACTCGGTAAGCTCTCCGTGATGCGGGGGAATGAACCCGACATCGTCGGAAAGTTCCCGAAAAATATTTTTCAGGGACGGCGGCGGGGCGATGCCTTTCAAAACGGAGAAGCAAAGCCCGTGCGCTTGGTGCGGCCCGTGATACGGATCCTGTCCAAGTATCACTGCCCGCGTGTTTTCAAACGATGTATATCGAAGCGCATTGAAAATATCATACATATTCGGATACACAACGCATTTTCTGTATTCGTCGGCCAGGAACTTCCGCAAATTCCTGTAGTAGTCTTTCTGAAATTCGTCTTTAAGAATTTCGTCCCAATCGTTGCCGAGATTTACCATCTATCCTCCGTATTTTGCTGTGCTTTGCACAAAATCAACATACTTTTTTGTTTTGCTCAAATGCCGAGCATTGCAGAAGCGATTGCAAAATAAATAAGCAGCGCAATCGCATCAACAATTGTTGTAATAATCGGACTTGCCATGACAGCGGGATCGAGTCCGATTTTTTTCACAAGCAAGGGCAGCGTGCAGCCGAAAAACTTTGCAACAACGACCGTTGCCAAGAGTGTCAGGCTTACCGTCAGCGAAACAAAAATCCCCAACCTGTCGAACAGCATCAGTTTTCCGAAGTTTACAACAGCGAGCGTTGCGCCGCAAAGCAATGCAACGCGCATCTCCTTGAACATGATCCGAAAAATATCAGAAAACCGAATCTCCGCCAAAGAAAGGCTGCGTATAATCGTTACGGACGATTGGCTGCCGGAATTGCCGCCCGTGTCCATCAGCATCGGGATGAACGATGTCAGGATGATGTTTGCTGCAAGCGCAGCTTCGAATTTTCCGATTATCAGCTGTGTGAAAACCGCTGAAAGCATCAAAAGCAGCAGCCACGGTATGCGGCTTTTGTACAGATCCGTCACGCTGAGCCGCGGATACGGTTTGTCCGATGGGGTGATAGCAGCCATCTTTTCAATGTCTTCAGTCGCTTCATCACGCATAACATCGATTGCATCGTCAACCGTAACTATACCTACCAGCCTGTTTTCACCGTCCACAACAGGCATGACTGTCAAGTCGTATTTTGCGAACATATCCGCAACAACTGCAATATCATCAAGTGTTCCGACGGAGATAACATTTTCATCCATCAGATCGGAAACAACGGCCCTCGCATTGGCAAGCACAAGCGTCCGCAAAGAAACAAGGCCGATAAGCCTGCGTTTTTCGATTACATAACAGATGTCAATCGTTTCCTTATCTACTCCGGTCAGCCGAATATGATCCAGTGCCTCCGCGGCGGTCATGGATGAATGCAAATCCGCAAATTCCGGAGTCATTATGCTTCCTGCGCTGTCCTCCGGATATTTCAGCAATTCGTTTATGTCACGTCGAACATCGGGCGAAGCCTGCTTCAATATGCGCTTAACAACGCTTGCGGGCATCTCCTCCACAAGATCCGCCGCGTCATCCGCATACATTTCATTCACAATATCAGCAAGCTCTTTGTCGGAAAAAGCATTTATCAGCTGCTCCTGCAGCACGGGTTCCATTTCAACGAAAACATCCGCCGCCGTTTCCTTTGGCAAAAGGCGAAAAAGCATGAGCAGCCGCTGCGCAGGCTGATCACGAAAAATCACGGCAATATCTGCCGGGTTAACGGTTGAAAGAATATCTTTCACGCTGTTATAATTCTTGCGTTCGAGCAGAACTTCCACCGTCTGCGATAAATCTGTTGAAAACACTGCCATTGTTCTTCTTTTGAAAGCCGCAGGTCGAGAAACAAGGCAAAAGACCTGCGCTTGCAGCATGGTTTCG
>ULXX01062574.1_pt1 | contig 11378 bp, 9 predicted proteins | sample 1961621 | NCBI WGS metagenome assembly ULXX01 (sample SAMEA4835848, study PRJEB28245) | human gut metagenome | biome: gut microbiome; material: fecal sample | place: Denmark | collected 2008
TCTTTCATTAAAATCCACTGACTTTGGTGTTGACCCGATTTATTTCCTCAAACCCCGCGATGCGATACAATGGGCTTGTTGTGCAAAATTTCAAACGGAGAGAGAGGGATTTGAACCCCCGGAACCCTTGCGGGCTCAACGGTTTTCAAGACCGCCGCAATCGACCACTCTGCCATCTCTCCTTTTTATCCTTTCTACACAACATTATATTTCTCTTCTTGGCAACTTTTTTATCTAATCTTTTTCATTTTATTTTTTCCTTCCATATTTCTCAAAATATATTATCTTTTTCTCCATATTTTTTATTTTAATCTATCTTGGACTTTTTATTATTATGAATACTTATTGCAATATTCTAAATGCAGAAATATTAAAAAATATCGTTAAATATACTCTATCTATTCCATTCGCTTCCGCTATATTTTTCCTCTATGCCTGCGATAATAACGACACCAACGTCATTTCCGATTCGCACGATTCAGAAAAAAAATACCCAGCACAAGTACTTCAAGAAGTAAATTCTCTTGCAAATACCTACTTTAAGGATCCTTCGTCGCCCGCAAAAAAATCATGGATTGATATCCAACTTAAATCTTTCGACGCCATCAATTCTATTGTCCCGGACATCCCAATCCAAACATTTGACTCCATTAAATCAAATGCCGTAGCAAAAAATAAGGGCGATTGGAAGGCCGCTCATAAGCAAATCACTGCACAAACCGACGCATTTAAACGCATTGCTCTTATATCAAATTCCATGAAGCCGGATGCCGCTGACTTCGCAAAACAAGTAGCAGCATCTATATATCCCCATGACTATATCGCGCAGGCTGCCGAATTGCGCAATTGGGGCAGGCTCTATAACGCCATTGTTTCAAACGTAAATTTATTCTCGCAATCGGAAATTGATTCTATCAAACAGCGCGTTCTTTCTGAAATTTCAAAACTCGGCTATCCGGCATCTGTAAAATGGCTGGCTGCACAATCTACCGCAAAACGCAGGATATTGCAATTCTTGGATTCCGCCGATGAAAGTATTCGGGATAATTTGAAAGAATTAGAACAATCTTATCCGGCGGATTTTGAAAAACAGCTTTCTGCAATCGAAAATATTGCAGCCGCGGCTCACGAAGATCAGCAAGTTCAAGCCAACCATGACAGCAAACAAACCCGGGCATCTCGCAATTCGCAAGAAAAGCAAAATCCCGATAATCTCGCATCGCGCGATGACGAAATTAAAGAATTAAATAAATATAGATTCTCAATATTTACCAATAGGGGCATTGACGGAAAAATGTCCACTGCCGTTTTGGTCAAACTAAACGGACAGAAAGTAGTTTTGTGCACAAAAGATTTTTTCGACGGTTCTTTGCCTTACACAATCACAAACAGCCTCGGGAAGATTAAATGTTCGCGCGCTTTCATTTCCTCCGATTATCCCCTTGTAATGCTTATGCCAGACAGCGTTCCGGATACTTTCGTCCCTTTTGAAGTTGTCTCTCCCCAGGAAATGGTATCTATCATTGACAAAAAACTTACCATGATTGCGCCGTCTAAGGCTGGATTTTCAAAATTCCCGGTGCGCATTTTTTCGGAGGACCAAAAATACCTAAACCTCACCTCGGATACTGCTCCGGAAATCCGCAAATCGACAAATATTAAGAGGCTCGATAGAAGGGGTGAAAAATTTCTCCTTTCAACAAAGATTTCTGTCGATGCGGGAAACAACTCGATTGTTATCGACCCGGATTCGGGGAAGCTCGTATCTATGGCGTTTCGCAAATACAACCCGGGAGTCCTCTCTTGGACGGGGAAAACCGGATCTATTGTCGGAAACGAAAATATGGCAATCCCGGACATCAACAATTTTATACGCCAGTTTGACGGCGTCACAAAATCAATTGAATCTCCCGACAGTTCGATTCAGTTTATACGCATGACGGGGCTCGAAAATTGGATGCGTTTGGACCCGTCAGTTGCTGCCGAGCAGAAAACCCAGCTGCGCCGATTCACTGACGATAACAACGATTTCCTAATGTTTTTTAAGCGCAACTTATACGGCGACATGTTGCGTTCCCGCAGGCTCGGACAGATTGCCGAGCGCTATCGCAAGCCTTTCCTAAACGAGCGCATGGACAGAATTTCCTACGAAAGAAACTATAAAAAATACATGCTCGACGTAATGTATGCCATGCGCCGAGAATTGAGCCAGTTCCCCAATGCCAATTCTTTTTATCCGATTTACAGAGACGAGATGGAATACCAGATTGCTTTGCGCAGAGCCATGCATGACTATCTCGCAGAAGTCATAAAAAACGGCGATATTACAAATGTCCTCCATGTGGATTTGCGTGCAAGATATTCTGACCCCATGGTAATCCCGGAAGGGCAGATTGCTCCCACTACTTTTGGCGGATCAAAGGGCGGGGGATTTTGATCCCCGCAAAGTGTATATCTTTCCCACGTCTTTTGCCTGAGAGGGTAGGGCGAATTATGCCTTTATCTTTAGGCTTAAATTTTATTGGTAAGAATTTTTACGGCTCTACGTTCTAAAATTTTTCGGTTAAAGTGGATTCATCAGAAGCTTAGATTGCGCGTTGTATTGGACATTTGCAGGGGCGGTGTTTGCAAGTCCATAATTGGCGCAGCGCCTACTTGTCTTTATATGGGCAAGTTTGCTATTTTCTTGAGGATATCCCGAGAATTTTTGCAGACTTTTACGGTATTTTCCCCGTTTTTTCTGTTTACCCAATGTGTGCGTATCTCTTAGAATTGGGCTATCCGTTGTAGAATCGGGCATATGAAGCTCAATATCTATGTAAAGTTTTTTCAGGAAAGAGGCGAATGCATTCATTGCCCAAATATAGTTTCCCCGCGCTCTCTTTATATTTTGTCGAGTATCTTTTGACCTTAAACTTAAGTTATATTATTCTGCTCTTAAACGGTTATGCTCTTATTAGGCGGTTATATTTTCGCATTTTTTTATTCTGTAAAAATAACGCGATGGGGGCCGCAAGTTGAATACAATAATTTAAAAATAAAAAAGGCGAATCAGTTCAGATTCGCCTTCGTTCAGTTGACGCCCACCCATTTTATTATGGTTCCATTCGGGCGGGGTGGGGGGATTATTTCATAATCTCGTCGTAGAATTCTACGATCTTGCCTTTTTTCCCGGATTCGTTGAATTCTATTGCACTTTTCGGGTGCCTGTTCAGGAAACCGGTCACCATGTACGGGTAGTCGAATCCCCAGCCGAGTTTGGCGCGCTTGGGCTCAATGTATTTTTCAATGCATTGCAGCAGCGGGCGCACTCTGTACTTTGGGTTGTGCAGGAAACCGGTCAGCAGTTCGAGTTGGCAATTTCCGGCGCCGCGACCGAGTCCGGCGAGAGTCCCGTCTATCATATTTGCGCCGGCGACTATCGCTTCAATCGTATTTGCAAACGCGAGCTGCAAGTTGTTGTGGGCGTGTATGCCAATCTCCTTGCCAAATTCGTGCGCCACCCTCATGTATTTCGCCATCATGTAACGGATTTGTTCGCTGTATAGCGAGCCGAAACTATCTACGAGGTATATCGCCTCCGCCTCGCTTTGCCCGAGCATTTCAAGCCCTTCGTCGAGTTCGCTCTCGCGCACGGTGGAGACTGCCATTATGTTTACGGTTGTCTCGTAGCCCTTGTCCTTGGCGTCTTTTATCATGTCGAGGGCGAGGGGGATTTGGTGTATGTAGGTTGCGACTCTTACGAGGTCTATCTGGCTCTTTTCCTTGGGGAGAATGTCGGTCTTGTAGTCAGATTTTTCGGCGTCCGCCATGACGGAGATTTTTATGTCGCGTTTATTATCCCCAATTATGCGGTTTATATCGTCTTCGTCGCAGAAGCGCCACGGGCCAAATTCGGACGAGGAAAATATTTTGTGGCTGTTTTTGTAGCCTATTTCCATGTAATCTATACCGGCGTCGGCGCAGGCGTCGTACACGGCGCGAACCTCTTCGTCTGTAAACTTGCTCGAGTTCATCAGACCGCCGTCTCTTATTGTGCAGTCGAGCACTTTTAGTTCTTTCCTGAACCCTATCCATCTTCCGGAGGAGGTCGAGGAGCCATTCATTGTTTTGTGATTCATTTTGATTTCCTTTTTGGTGAGAAAAATTAAGACATAAAAAAAACCGGACGCTTTTTCGCGTTCGGTTTTCAACTTCGACAACAGGCAAAAGCCGCCCGCCGAACGCTAATTATATACGCCGGTATAATAAAAGTAATAAAACTTTTCGCTGTGCGGATTCATCTGTTAAAGTTGATTGTGTCGGATTAGATATTCTTTTTTTTTAATTTCAAGAAAAATTTTCAATTTTTATGAATTTTTTTCAACGAGCTTGTAAAAGTCGTCAAATAGCGGCAGGGCGTCGTTTGGCCCCGGGGCCGCTTCCGGGTGGTATTGCACGGAGAATAGCGGATAGTCTTTGTGCCTCAATCCCTCAACTGTATTGTCGTTTAGATTTATTTCCGTCACTATCCCGCCGCAGTTTTCGACGCTTTCCTTATCGGCGGCAAACCCGTGGTTTTGCGAGGTTATCGACACTTTGCCGGTCTCGAGATTTTTTACCGGCTGGTTGCCGCCGCGGTGCCCAAATTTAAGCTTGTATGTTTTTGCGCCTATCGCGTGCGTTATTACCTGGTGGCCAAAGCATATCCCGAATGTGGGCAGCTTTTTGATTAGCTTTGAAACAGTTTCGTGCGCGTATTCAACGGCGGACGGGTCGCCGGGGCCGTTTGAAAGGAAGAGCCCCTGCGGCGCGAAATCGAGGATTTCCTCGGCGGAGACGGATGCGGGAAATACTGTGACGTCAAAGCCGTGGAATGAAAGTTTGCGGAATATCGACGCCTTTGCTCCGAAATCTATGGCGGCGCATTTTAAAAGCGGATATTTTCTCTGGCTGTTGTAGAGGCTTGTGCCTTTTACAGTGAAGGGCTTTAAATCGGCTTCGGAGACGTCGTAGTGGTACGGCTTTTTGCATGTGACTTGCTTTACGTAGTCAACTCCAACAAGCCCCTCCCAGCCGCGGGCTTTTGCCAATGCTTCTTCGGGGGATATCCCTTCGGTGGAAAGGCAGGCTTTCAACGCGCCTGCGTCGCGGATTCTGCGGGTGATTGCGCGCGTATCGACACCGCTTATTGCGGGTATCGAATTGCTTTCCAAATAGTCTTGGAGCGACATCTCGCTCCTCCAACTGCTAGCAACCGGGCTCGCTTCCCTCACGACAAAGCCGGCGACTTTTATTCCGTCCGACTCCTCATCCTCCTTATTGACTCCGTAATTGCCTATCTCTACAGCCGTCATTGTCACTATTTGTCCGAAGTACGACGGGTCGGTTAAAACTTCCTGATAGCCGGTCATTGAGGTGTTGAATACCGCCTCTCCGACGACTGTTTTTTTTGCGCCGAAAGCGCGTCCAGTGAAGACGCTTCCGTCTTCCAATGCGAGTATTGCCGTAGCTTTGTGAGTCATAAGTGGATTTTCCCGAAAACAATGGACTTTCCCGCTTTTTTTACAAGTCTAATTTAGCGCAAGCTTCGGCCGGTATTTACATTTTTTATTTTAATTCCCGCTGCGCACTATTTCACGCGCCAAAAAAAGGCGGCCGAATGCCGCCTTTCTCTGGGTTGCCGCCGCTTTTTAGCCGCCGAAAAGCGGAAATTGCCGCGCCTTTTTATGTGGGCTGCGCACTTCTAAAATTTAAACCATTTCACTAAGGTAAAAACTTCCGAAGGCGCCGCCGCCCGGAAATCAATGGCTGCCGCGCGAAGATCCGAACGTCTTCTTTGATATTCCGAGGTGCTTTTCGAGGTCTTTTACCCTGTCGAATAGTTCGGCGAGATGGCCTATTAGAATTTCCGTCTTGTGGGCTTTGAGGTATGGGCGGGGCGGGGTGCCGCGCATATACGACTTGGGCGGTATGTCGCCGTTTACTCCGCTCTGGCCGCCTATCATTGCGCCGTCGCCGATATGCAAGTGCCCGGCGACTCCGACTTGACCGCCGAGAACTGCATAATTTCCGATTTTTGTGCTTCCGGAAATGCCGACTTGCGAAACGAGCAGCGCCCCTTTGCCGATTTCGACATTGTGCGCAATCTGCACGAGGTTGTCAACTTTTGTCCCTTCGCCGACTATCGTCTTGTCGAAGCGCGCCCTGTCAATGCAAGTGTTCGCCCCGATTTCAACATTGTCGCCGACGACAACTTTGCCAACTTGCGGAATTTTGACGTGCACGCCGTTTACAAATTCGTACCCGTACCCGTCCGAGCCTATCACAGCGCCGGGTTGCAGGCGGGCGTTTTCGCCTATTTCGCAATAGTCCATAACTACGGAATTTGGCATAAGAAAGGCTTTGCGGCCTATCTTTACGAACCGCCCAACATAGTTGTTGCCCTGTATCACTGCGCCGTCTGCAATTTGCGCGCCTTCGCACACCGTGACATTTGGTCCGATAAATACGTTTTCGCCGATTTTTGCCGTTTCGAAAATTACGGCGGACGGGTGTATTGAGGGCTTTATTTCCGGCCACAAAACTTTTTCTACCATTGCCCCGATTTTTGCGAGTTCCGCTGAGGGATTGTCAACCCGCACGACAACGGAGTTCTTTGGGAGTTCTCCGGTGTAGTTACGCGGAAGCAGTATTGCGCCGGCATTGGTTGACGAGACGAGATGCGCGTACTTTTTATTCCCGAGGAAAGTGAGGTCTGAGGGGGTTGCCTTGTCGATGGCGGCTATGGCGGACAGCTCTACCGAGTCGTCTCCGCAGACTTCGGGGTTGTCGAAAAGTTTCAGGATTTCTTTCAGTGGATATTTCATATTATTTTTTTGCGTTGTTGTATTCCACGCGCGTATGCAGCATGTTCATCATTGTAAAGACGAAGCTTTGTTTGATTTTTGAAATCTGTTTTATGGTAATGGGGCAGGAGTCGAGCTGGCCGTCGTCTATCTTTGATTTTACTATCGCGTTGACGAGCTCCGTAATTCCGTGCTGTGTCACGCGCTTTAACGAGCGCGAAGCGGCTTCGCAAGAGTCTGCGAGCATTATGATTGCGTTTTCAACCGTTTGCGGCTTGACACCTTCGTGCCTGTATGTGCTTTCGTCGATGCCTGCGTCGCGCAGCGCTTGGAGAGGGTCCGAGACGTTTTGGGCTTTGGCGAGCTTGACGGCCTTGTTGTAAAAATAGGAGATTATGGACGTTCCGTGGTGCTGCTTGATTGCGTCGATTACCTGCGGGGGCATTTTTGCGATTCTCGCGAGCTCTACGCCCTCCTTTATATGGTTTTTAATTATCAGCGCACTCATAGACGGGTTTTGGTCGTCGTGCGGATTTTTGCCGCCGCCCTGGTTTTCGGAAAAGAATTCCGGCTTAATGATTTTCCCGATATCGTGGTAGAGCGCGCCTATTCTGCAAACCATCGGATTTGCCGATACGGCAGCCGCCGCGTGTTCTGCGAGGAACGACACCATTACGCTGTGGTGGTAGGTTCCGGGGGCCTCTATTTGAAGGCGCCTTAGCAGGGGATTATTGAAGTCTGTGTACTCTATGAGCGCGATATTCGAGTATCTGCCGAAAATCTTTTCCACTATCGGCAATATCACTGTTGCGAATACGCCCGTCAAGCTTCCTGCTATGACAGCAAGCAGCGCTTGCCTCCAAGCTATGCTTATTGGAACGCCGTTTGCCGTGCTTATTATGAAAGAGAAGAACGCGAGGAACATTCCGTATATAACGCCGCCGAAAATTACGCGCGAGCGGCTGTGCGCGCCGTCGCAGAAGTAGATTGCAACGAGCGCCGCCGCGAGGAAGAGGACGAATATCACAATGCTTTCGCCAATCATCATTGTCGTTAGGGCGGCTATGAGAATCGCCATCACAAACCCCGTGTACGAGCCGAACAGCAAAACCTGTATAATCGGTCCGAGCATAATTGGGGTTCCGTACGCAAAAATTTGCAGGAATGTCGTGTTTGTGTCGAAGTATTCTGCGTTGCTTAGGTGGATTATAAACCGCTCCATCGCGAGGTTGAGAATCAGCAGGGCGGAGAATATTAAGACGGTGCGCGGCTTTTTATTTTTTTGGGTTTTGCTGATTACAAAAAACAGGGCGGCGGCCGACACGAGCAACAGCGAGACAATGTAGTCGATGTACCTGAAAGCGTTTGCCTGCGCCCCTGAATCGCGGCGCTTTGCAAGCTCGCTTTTATACGCCCTAAGTTTTTCCTGCATAATCGGGGTGGGGGTCGAGGAGGCGTCGAGGAGGGTTTCGCCCTCGCGAACTTTTACGACTACCGGCTGGATTGCGTTTCTCGCCTTTTCCCGAAGGTCTTTCGTCTTTTGTTCGTCAAATGTTATATTGGGGTTTATCTCCTGGACAAACGTGCGGTACACGGCAAGCGCCATTGCTTCGGATACCCCCATATTTTTAAGTTTGTCTAACAGTTCTGCGCGCGCGGTGGTTTCGCTGGCGGCCTGCGGGGTATTTGCAGGCGATACTCCTTGAATGCCAGCGGGCTGGGCGTCGACTTTTATTTCTCCGGAAAAAATCTTGTCGCCGTCGGCGTAAATACCCTGTTTCAGGACGACTTTAACGGCGAAGGCGACGTGGCTGAAAATATTTTTGCAGTTTTTTGCGGTGGTGTTTGCAAAAAATACTTTTATGTCGTCAGGATTTACCGTGAGTTTAGCTACGTTTTTTAGCTGGGAGGAGAGGCTTTCGCAAATTTCGTCGGCCTCCTCGGGCGAGCTTTCCTCAAATTCGTCGCGCCGCTCGTTTAGCAGCGAAACTAATGTGTCTATGGCGCTCTGAGCCCTCACTATCGAATCGGCGTCTATTTTGTAGAAGGGCGGTATTCTCTCTGCGATTTGATTGCGCTTGGCCTGCGTTTGGTATTCGCTTACATATGAGAACTCGAACGGCGACACGAGATATACCTGCGCGACTTTGTTTGAGAACACTTGCGGGACGACCGGAGACTTATATGCAAAGCATATGAAATAGACTGCAAACGACATCGCAAACACTGCTGCGACAGTCGCCCAAAGTTTCCATTTCTTCCGGCCGTTGGATATTTTGTCCGGTTCTTCCAGCTTTCTTCTGGCGCGTTCCGTCCTATATTTTTTAATATGGTTGAACATCTGAAATATTTTTTCGGTTTGTTTCGTAGGCGTTCACTATTTTTGTGACGAGCGGATGCCTCACAACGTCTGAGGAATCGAATCCAAACTGGGAGATGCCGTCTATGTCTCTTAAAATTTTTACGGCCTCGCGCAGGCCCGATTTTTTATGGCGCGGCAAGTCTATCTGCGTGATGTCGCCGGTGACGGCCATTCGGGAGCCTTCCCCGAGGCGCGTTAGGAACATCATCATTTGCTCGGGCGTAGTGTTTTGGGCTTCGTCGAGTATCACAAAGGCGTTTTGGAGGGTGCGCCCGCGCATGTAGGCAAGGGGCGCGATTTCTATAATTCTGCGTTCCGTCAGCTTTTGGGATTCCTCCGCGCCGAGCATATCGTATATTGCGTCGTATAGCGGGCGGAGGTAGGGAAGGAGCTTTTCCTGCAAGTCGCCGGGCAGGAAGCCGAGAGCCTCTCCGGCCTCGACTGCGGGGCGGGTTAGGACTATCCTCTCAACTTTTTTGTCTTGCAGCATTTTAAGCGCCCAGGCTGTTGCCAAATACGTCTTGCCGGTCCCCGCCGGGCCAATCCCGAAAACTATTTCCGAGCTTTTAAAGAGGTCGAGGTATTTTTTTTGGCTTACGTTTTTGGGAACAATGCTTTTGCGCTTGAGGTTTACGACAACGGGATTTTCAAAGACGGCTGTAATTTCGCCAAGCTTTCCGTCGGCGACTCTCGCAAGCATATTTCTAAAATCGAAGGAATTGATTCTTATGCCCTGCGAGCGGGCCGAACCGAGGATTTTAAAGAATTCAAAAGCTGTATCTACCTTCTTTTTCGGGCCTTCGATTTTCATCCAGCCCTCGCGCGATACGATTTGAACTGACAGCTTTTCCTCCGCGAGCGCGAGATTTTCTGGGCGGTTTCCGTAAGTTTCGGCGAGCTTTTGTGCGCTTTCAAAAGTCAGAATTTTTTCGACGGACGGCATTGTTATATTTTATCGGCAAATTTTTTCAGCTTTATCCACAGAGTGTCGAGCGATTGCGGAAGCACGCGCGTGTCGGATATGACGGGCATAAAGTTTGTGTCGCCGTCCCACCTCGGCACCACATGGCAGTGCAAGTGCTGCGGAATGCCTGCGCCCGCCTTCGCGCCAAGATTGAAGCCTATGTTGAAGGCATCCGGGTTGAGGGCTTCGCGCAGAATGCGTTTGGCGCGTATTATGGAGTCAAAAAACTCCGTTTTTTCGTCGCCTTCAAGCAATTCTATGTCGCCTATTTCCCGCAGCGGAAGAACGAGCAGATGCCCGCAGTTGTACGGAAATTTATTCATCACTATAAAAGAGTACTTGCCTTTCCAGAGTATATGGAATTTGGCGAAGTCGTCGGACTTCGCCATTTCGATAAACGGGTTTCCCCCGCTCTTGCCGGTGTCGTCGCGCGGTTTGGGCGCCTCTATATACGGCATGCGCCAATATGAATGTAGCCTCTGCATATTATTCACACTCTATAAAGAACCATATCGGCGGGTTTTTGTCAACTGTTTGAATTTGACGCAAATTTGGGGAATCTTGCGGTTTTGCCAAAGGGGGAGTCGAAGACTTCGCATCGGTGGGAATAAGCGGCCGACAGATTTTCGCCGGAGAGCGCGTCTTCGGTCTTGCCTGAGGCGTATATTTTGCCCTGCTTTAAGAGTATCGCGCGCCCGCAATAGTCGAATGCGAGGTTCGGGTCGTGGAGAACGGCAACGACGCATGCGCCTTTCTCGGCGGCGGAGGCTGCAGCTTTCATCGCAGAGTGAGCTGCGCGCGGGTCGAGCGAGGCGGCGGGCTCGTCGAGCAGAAGCGCCTTGCCTTGCGGGGCGTTCCCAAGCTGGCAAAGGGCGCGCGCAAGCTGGGTTCTCCGTTTTTCGCCTCCGGAAAGCCGGGAGTATATCCTGTTTTCAAATCCCTCCAAGTCGGCTGCCGCGAGAGCTTCGCTTACTGTTTCGGGCCGGGCTTGCGCGCCGAATAGGCCCCCTGAAAATCCGCCCATTCCAACTATTTGCCCGACAGTATATTCAAAATCGAGCGTGCATTCCTGTTCGAGCACCGCGCGCTTTGTGGCAAGCTCGCGCGCGCCAAAATTTTTTATGTTTTGGCCGCCGTAAGTAATTTCGCCAAAGCACGGGGCGAGCCATCCGCTGAGCAGTTTTAAAAGAGTCGATTTCCCCGCGCCGTTTGCGCCGAGAATCGC
>ULXX01063917.1_pt1 | contig 11337 bp, 10 predicted proteins | sample 1961621 | NCBI WGS metagenome assembly ULXX01 (sample SAMEA4835848, study PRJEB28245) | human gut metagenome | biome: gut microbiome; material: fecal sample | place: Denmark | collected 2008
TCCCCGGCTTCCTCGTCACGGAATGGACGAGAGCCGTATAAAAAGCACCGTCCCCGGAGTGTATCACTCCGGGGGCGTATTGTTTTGTCTGACAGTTATGCGCACTTCCTTAAAGCCCGCATATGTAGTCGCTGATCAAAACCAGCGCCGCTCCCCGGGCTGCGGCATCCGGGCCGTGGACACCGCGGCGGAAAGAAAATGCCGCATCCTGAAACGGGCCTGCCCGCTTTACCTTCTCCGCCAGCATCTGCAAATGCGCTTCCGTCAGGTACGGCTGCAAAAAGCCGGCAAGAATAAACTCGCAATCAACAACCATCCGAATATTGTTGATCGCCAGAGCCAGATGATCCAGAAAATTGTCAAACACCTTGGCGCAGTGGGGATCTCCGGCATTGAGCTTCTCAAAAAAGCTGTCCACATCCATACCGGCGTCTTCCTCAAGGCTGTTGATGGAGCAATAGCATTCCAGACAGCCGCGCTGCCCGCAGTAGCATCTGCGCCCGCCGGGAATCAGCCGCATATGCTCCAGAACACAGCTGTTAAGTCCGTCCCCTATATAGACCTGGCGTCCCATAATCAGCGCTCCGCCCAGGTTTTTGTTCAAAGCGACGTACACCGCGTTCTGGATATCCGGGTACTGCCAAAGCTCGGCAAAGGCGGCAACCTCCGTATCGTGGAACAGCGTGCAGTTCAGCCGGATATTCTTCTGGAACACCGAACGATCCGTGCCCGTATAGCCGAGAATATCGCCGTTAATAATGGTCTGGCCGTCTCTGGAAACCAAGCCCTGTACCGCAAGGCCGATTCCCAGAATCTTGTCATCCGGGCACTTCAGCGAGTCAACGAACTGATTCACCGCCGTACCGAAGGCCTTGTAGTATTCCTCGCTGCGTTCAAAGGGAATCATGATCGTTTTTTCCTTAAACGGATTACCGCATAAATCCATGGCAGTCATCATAATCCGTTCCCTGAGCAGAGATACGCCCACGGCAATTTTTGACTGGTGCGCCACGGAGATGACCTGCGCCTTTCTGCCGCCGGTAGAATTAAAGTAGCCGTTTTTTTCAATGATCCCCATGCCGTAAAGCTCTTTCAGAGACTGCGCTACCGTGGGAAGACTCAGGCTCAGCCGTCTGGAAATTTCCTGCTTGGACGTCTCTTTTTGAAAATAGATTTCCTGAAAGATTCTGTTTGTATTGCTGGAATGTGGCTCTTTTTTGTAAAACGTGTCAACCTTCATATAGCAACCCTCTGAAATGGATTTTTCCCCAAGCACGAGTAGACTCGTCAAAAGCCGTAAGCCGTAATAAAGCCGTAAGCCGTAATATTATTATTTTATATAATATACCAAATGGAGTAAAAAAACAACCTCTTTTTCGATAAATTTTTATAGAATCCCCGTATCCTCCCCCGGTTGGCCTGCGCCTTCGGGGCTTTCTTGTTCTACAGGGGAGGTTTCGTCAATTTGCAAGTTTCTCATTGTCCATTTCAAGAGCATTTGTTGGAAATCACAAAAGCAGGCATCTAACTATGTGGAAAATGCGCATTGACAAAAATCGGGTGGAATGGTAAATTAAAGATGCTTATGGAAAAGGGCTTTCTATAAGTAGATTACAAAAGATAAAGGATGGAAAAGCACATGAAAAAGGTACTCGCTCTTGTCCTCGCGGCAGTCATGGTTTTGTCAATGGCCGCCTGCCAGCAGGCATCCAGCCCCGCGGCTGAAACGAAAACTCAGGAAACCGCTGCTCCCGCTGCCGCAGAAACCACCGCAGAGGCTGCCGCAGCAACGATGCCCACTGCATCCGGAAAGAAAGTTGTTATCGGTACCTTGGCAAACTGGGTCGGTCTGCCGGCATGGTACGCATACGCAGAAGGCTACTACGAAGAGGTCGGTCTGGATGTTGAGATCGTCAACTTCGGCTCTCAGGGTACCCTGGTCAACGAAGCCATGGCAGCAGACGAGTGTGACATCGCCGTTTCCGGCATGGCCTCCGTTTATGCCCTGTCCACCGGTATGTACACCTACATCGGCGACGGCTGCCTGACCATCAGCGGCGAATCCCTCTATGCCCGTCCCGACAGCGACATCTATGCAACAGGCCCCGATGCCAACGGCGTCTACGGCAGTGCGGAAACTCTGAAGGATGTCACCATTCTCGGGCCCATGAATACCACCGCTCAGATGAACGCCATTGCTTACATGCAGTATTTTGGCTACTCCAGCGACGAGTTTACCTTCACCAATCTGGACTACTCCTCCTCTCTGGCCGCCTTTGAGTCCGGCGAGGGCGATCTGATCGCCGTGAACCCCACTTACGCCGCTTATCTTGAGGCTGACGGCTATGTGAAGGTCGCCGATTTCACCCAGATCTCCACCCAGGATATCATTGACGCCGTTTACTGCCAGAACGAAATGATCGAGGAACGCCCCGAGGACGTAGAGCTGTTCCTGTACTGCTACTACAAGGCCTGCGCCGATATGCTGGCCAACCAGGACAACCGCGTGGCGGTCGCCTACAAGTGGTACGTCGATGAGGGCCTGAACTACACCGAGCAGGATGTCATTGACGAGGTCAGCCTGAAGAGCTACTTCACTCTGGATACCGTGGACTCCGGCGATTACAAGCTGGGTGATTTCATGAGATTTGCCGGTGAGTTCCTCCTGGCAAACGACAAGATCACCTCCGAAGATCTGGACAACGTCAACGCCAGCATCGACAACACCTATATCTCCCGCGTAAAGGAATGGGCCAAGAATTGATCCCCGGCTCACGCAAATAAAGCACGAAGTCACTGGCAGGGAGCTGCTCTTTGTTGAGTGGCTCCCTGTTTGCGAAAGCATGACAGACAGATTGGAGAAATGACTGTGCAAAAGAAGAAAAATAATTGGATATATGCTTTAATTTCCTTCGCCTCCATCATGGCTGTGCTGGTGGCATGGTATATCTGCATCAATGTTCTGCATCTGAAGGCGGAAACGGTTTTCCCCGGGCCGATTACCGTGGCAAAAACCTTCGTTCAGAAGCTGTATACAAAGGCGCCGGACGGCGCAACGCTGCTGGTTCATCTGGGAGCCAGCCTGAAGGTTGCGCTTCTGGGTTACGCCCTGGGCGTTATCTTCGGCGTGCCGGTGGGCATCATGATGGCCTGGAACAAATGGGTTGACCGGTTTGTGCGCCCCCTGTTTGACCTGGTTCGTCCGGTTCCCGGTCTGGCCTGGATTCCCATGTTCATCCTCCTGTTCGGTATCGGCATTATGCCGAAGGCCGCGGTTATCTTCCTCAGCACCGCAGTGGCGTGCATCGTCAACTGCTACACCGGCATCCGGCAGACCCGGCAGGAGCACCTGTGGGTTGGCGATGTCTTCGGCGCATCCGATGCCCAGAAGCTGTTCAAGATCGCCATTCCCACCGCTCTGCCCATGATCTTTACCGGGCTGCGGGTGGCCATGGGCGCCGCTTGGATGGCACTGGTGGCGGCGGAGCTGCTGGCAGCCTCCGAAGGTCTCGGCTACATGATCCAGCAGGGACGCTACTCTTCCAAGCCCGCGCTTGTGTTTGTGGGTATGCTGATGATCGGCCTTGTGGGTCTTGTGATGGACGTGATTCTGCACTGGCTTGAAAAGAAAGTTGCGAAAGGAATGAATGCGGTATGAAAGAGACATCAAAAGAGCGGCTCATTTCCGCGCTGTGTGCCGTTGCCTCCATTGGTGCATTCCTGCTGATCTGGTATCTAGCCTGTGCACTCACCGCATTGGGTAAGCTGCTTCCGGATCCCGTCACCGTTCTGGTCGGAATGTGGGGCTATATCACCGGCACAGTCGGCAAATGCAGTCTGCTGATGCACGCGGTTCACAGTCTGCGCCGGGTGCTGATCGGCTTTGTGATCGGCTCCGCCATCGGCATTTCTCTGGGTCTTCTCATGGGCCGCTACCGGCTGGCTCGGGCGATCTTCAACCCGATTTTCCGGATCATCCGTCCCATCCCCCCCATCGCTTGGATCCCCATCTCCATCATCTGGTTCGGCCTTGGTGAAACTCCGAAGATTTTCCTGATCACTCTGGCTGCATTCGCCAATACCACCCTGAACGCCATGACCGGCGCGGAAAACGTGGATATCACCACCATCAACGCCGCCAAAATGCTGGGTGCCAACGAATTCCAGATTTTCACCACCGTCGTCATTCCCGCCTCTGTCCCCTCCATTTTTGCAGGATTGCAGGTTGGCATCTCCTGTGCCTGGGCTTCGGTGGTCGCGGCAGAAATGGTAAAGGCCTCCAACGGCCTCGGCTGGATCATTCAGGCCGGTATGGACAACAACAACATGACACAGATTCTTTCCGGCATCATCATGATCGGATTGGGCGGCTTTGTCCTGACATACATTATGAGAACCATAGAAGGAGTTGCTTGCAGATGGAACAAGAGCGGAAGATGAAAACAGGTATTGAATGTATCAATGCAGGCAAGGTTTTTATCACTCCCGAGGGAGAACACGAAGTGGTTCGCGACCTGAGCTTTGCCACAAAGGAAAACGAATTTCTGGTGCTGTTCGGCCCCGGTCAATGTGGAAAAACCACCATCATCAATATGATTGCCGGCTTTGAGGACGTTACCTCCGGCCAGGTTCTTGCCGACGGGAAAAAGGTGGAAAAGTCGGAGCCTTCCCGCGGCGTGGTATTCCAGAATATTGCCCTGTTTCCCTGGATGACCACCATGGGGAATGTGGAATACGGTCTGAAAATCCGGGGTGTCAAGAAAAAGGAGCGGCGCGCCGCCGCTCAGAAATACATCGATCTGGTCGGTCTGCACGGATTTGAGAATTCCTTTCCCGTACAGCTTTCCGGCGGCATGAAGCAGCGTGTGGGCATTGCCCGGGCATACTGCAACGAGCCGGAGGTCATGCTGATGGACGAGCCTTTCGGCGCTCTGGACGCACAGACGCGTTACCTGATGCAGGAGGAATTGCAGCGGATTTGGAGCGCAGAGAAGCGCACGGTCATCTTTGTGACCAATAACATCGAGGAAGCCCTCTATCTGGCGGATCGCATCATCGTGCTGACGAACTGCCCCGCTACGATCAAGAAAGAATACACGATCGATCTGCCTCGCCCCCGCAACCTTGTATCCGAGGAATTTCTTGCCCTGCGCAAGGAGATCACCGGAATTCTGGACAGCTCACAGGAGGATTAAGCATGGAGGAACAAAAGGTAAAGGTCTCCGTCAGACATCTGACGAAAAAATTCGGCGACCTCCTTGTTTTGAATGACTGCTCGTTCGACGTTATGGACGGCGACCTATTGTGCGTGGTCGGCCCCACGGGCTGCGGCAAAACCACGTTTCTGAACAGTCTGGTCAATATCTATGATATCACCGACGGCGAGATCCTGCTGGATGGTCAGAAGGTCGATACAAAGCATCAGAGCATCGCCTATATTTTCCAGGGTGATTCCACAATGCCCTGGCTTACCGTAGAAGAAAACGTCAGCTTCGGTCTGGATATCAAAAAGCTCCCCAAAAAGCTCCGGCAGGAGCGGGTAGACAAATATCTCGACATCGTTGGCCTGACAAAATATCGGAAATATTATCCCAAGCAGCTTTCCGCCAGTATGCTCCAGCGGGTAAGCATTGCCCGCGCCTTCGCCACCGAGCCGGAGCTGCTTCTGATGGACGAGCCTTACGGGCAGCTGGACATTGAGCTGCGCTTCAAGCTGGAGGACGAGCTTGTCAAGCTTCAGGAGATGACCAAAACCACCGTTCTTTTCATCACCCACAATATTGAGGAAGCGGTGTACCTTGGCAATAAGATCATGGTTCTGTCCAACAAGCCTACGACGGTGAAGGAAACTCTGGTCAATAACCTCCCCCGTCCTCGTGATATTACGTCTCCGGACTTCATCGCCCTGCGCAATGAAGTAACAGATTTGATAAAGTGGTGGTAAAAATGAGTAAACAGTACAACATTGTATGGTTTTGCACGGATCAGCAGCGTTGGGATACCATTCACAGTCTGGGCAATCCCTATATCCATACGCCGAACCTGGATCGTCTTGTGGAGGAGGGCGTCGCTCTCACGCGGGCATACACCCAGTCCCCCATCTGCACTCCCAGCCGCGCCTGCTTTATGACCGGGCGCTTCCCCAGATCTACAAAGGCCATTTTCAACGGAAACGACAAATTCTCCAAGGATGAAAAGCTCATCTCCAAGCTGTTCCAGGAGCAGGGCTACGTCTGCGGTCTGACCGGCAAGCTGCACCTGACCTCCGCCGAGGGGAAAGTGGAAAAGCGGGTAGACGACGGATATACCTATTTCGCCTACAGCCACCATCCCCACAACGACTGGCCCAACGACGGCAACCAGTATCAGGTGTGGCTGCGGGAGCATGGCGTAAAGTGGGAGGAGATCTACGGCGGCAAATTCACCAGCATGGCCACATGGCCTCCCGTCGCCAATCCCGGCTTCTCCGGCAAGCAGGTCGGCGTGCCGCCCCAGTATCATCAGACCACCTTCTGCGTGGAAAAGGCCATCGAGTTCATGAAGCAGAACGAGGGTCATCCCTGGTACATCAATATCAATCCCTTTGACCCCCATCCGCCTCTGGACCCGCCCCAGGCCTACAAGGATAAGCTGAAGGTGGAGGATATGCCGCTACCCAAATACCGGGAGGGCGAAATGGACAAGAAGCCCCCGCACCAGCAGAAGGATCTTTTGCAGGGCGGTCAGGACGGCCAGGCTGAGATCTACGGGGAATTGACCGAATATGAAAAAAGAGAGCATTTCCGGGACTACTACGCGGAAATCGAGCTGATTGACGATCAGTTCGGTCGGCTGATGCAGTATCTCGAGGAATCCGGCCAGCGGGACAACACCATTGTGATCTTTATGAGCGATCACGGCGAAATGAATGGCGATCACGGTCTTTACTGGAAAGGCGCCTATTTCTATGAGGGCCTTGTCCACGTGCCGTTGATCATCTCCTGCCCGTCTATCTTCAAGAAGGGGCTGCGTTCGGACGCTCTGGTCGGTCTGGTGGATGTCGCTCCCACTCTGCTGGAAGCCATCGGCGAGGAGGTTCCCTATTACATGCAGGGCAAGAGCTTCCTGAAAATCCTTACCGGTGAAGCTGACCCCCATCATTTCAGGGACGCCGTCTATGCGGAATACTATCACACTCTTAAGGGTACCCACGAGAATATCAACGCCACAATGTATTTTGACGGCCGGTACAAGCTGGTGTGCTACCACGGAGAAACCTACGGCGAATTGTATGATCTGTCCTCCGATCCGGACGAGTTTGAAAACCTGTGGGACGATCCTGTATACAAGGAGCTGAAAGCGGATCTTATCATGAAGAGCTACAACAATGCAGTTCTGAGCAACATGGACGACTCCATGCACCGCCTGTACAGCTTCTGAGCGCAAAGGGAGAAAAACATGAAAGCAACATACTTTCTCGGAAACGGGAAATTTGAAACCCGTGAGGTTACACTCCGGGAGCCGGCGGATGACGAGGTCGTTGTCAAGGTCGCGGCATGCGGCGTCTGCGGTACGGATGTCCACATCTGCAACGGGGACAAGGGTTCCGCCGACGTGACCCCTCCCGTTATTCTGGGGCACGAATTTTCCGGCGTAGTGGAGAAAATCGGCAAAAACGTCCGGACGCTTCAGGTTGGAGACCACGTGACCGTCGACCCCAACATTTACTGCGGAACCTGCCATTATTGCAAAACAGGCAAAAAAAACATGTGCCAAAACCTGTTTGCCATCGGCGTCAACCGAGACGGCGGCTTCGCGGAAAAGTGCGTGGTCCCGGAAAAGCAGTGCATTGTGCTGGACAAGAGCCTGCCCCTGAAATACGGTGCCATGACCGAGCCTCTGGCCTGCTGTCTGCGAGGCATTGATATCGCGGGCATTCGGCACGGTGATACCGTCTGCGTCATCGGAGACGGTGCCATCGGGCTGCTGATGGTTCAACTGGCCAAGCTTGCAGGTGCCTCCAAGGTACTTCTCAGCGCTCCGATTGAAAGCCGCAAGGCCGTCGCCCTTGCATTGGGTGCGGACGTCGTTGTCAATCCCGTCAAGGAAAACCTCTTTGACAGGATTCGGGAGGAGTTCCATTCCGACGGTGCCGATGTGGTCATCGAGTGCGTTGGCAGCCTTCAGGCGACGGATCAGGCGGTAAACGCCGCAGATCGGGGCGGAACGGTGCTGCTGTTCAGCGTTCCGAAGGCAGGCGCTACCTATGGGCTGAGCATGGAGAATGTTTACAAGAAGGAGCTGAAAATCTGCGGTTCCTTCATCAATCCCGACACCCATAGCCGTGCAGCCAGTCTGATCAGTTCCGGCAAAATTCAGCTGGAACCGATTCTGACCCACTCTTACCCGGTAGACCGGCTGGAGGACGCCATCCGTATGCAGATGAGCGCCGAGTCCATCAAGGTAATCGTGGAGCCTTAAGCCCGCCAAAACGGGAATCGGCTTCAGCGCATATGTTCTTTAGAGGGAGTAATTCACTTATGGAAAAGGAAATGATTCAGGAAATAATGTATTCGCCTCATCAGGTGAGCTTTCGGACGGTGCCTGTTCCTCAGGTTCTGCCGGGGCAGGTGAAGGTGAAGATCAAAATGATCGGCATCTGCGGCAGTGACATTCATGTGTTCCACGGCACGCATCCTTTCACCTCCTATCCCGTGACCCAGGGTCATGAGGTATCCGGTGAAATCGTGGAAATCGGTGAAAACGTGACCGGCCTGAGAATCGGTCAGCAGGTGACCATTGAACCGCAGGTGTTCTGCGGAAAGTGCTATCCCTGCCGCCATGGAAAATACAACCTGTGTGAAAGCCTGAAGGTGATGGGCTTCCAGACCACCGGCACCGCATCATCCTATTTCGTCGTAGACGCCTCCAAAATCACGCCGCTGCCCGACGGCATCGACGAGAAGGCTGGCGCTATGATCGAGCCGCTGGCAGTGGCCGTTCACGCCGTCCGCAGAGTCGGAGACGTCCGGGGCATGAAGATCGCCGTCCTGGGCGCCGGCCCCATCGGCAACCTGGTTGCTCAGGTCGCCAAGGGTCTTGACGCAGAATCGGTGCTGATCACGGATGTCAGCGACTATCGCCTGGCTCTTGCGAAAAAGGTGGGGGTCGATTTCACGGCAAATACCCGCAGCCGGAATTTTGGAGATGCCATGGTTGACTGCTTCGGCCCGGACAAGGCAGACGTGATCTACGACTGCGCCGGCAATAATACGACCATCGGCCAGGCCATTCAGTACGCCAGAAAGGGCAGCACCATCATTCTGGTAGCGGTCTTTGCAGGCATGGCTCAGACCGATCTGGCCGTACTCAACGATCACGAACTCGATCTGAACACCACCATGATGTACCGGCATGAGGATTATGTCACGGCCATTGAGCTTGTGAAAGAGGGAAAAGTGCAGCTCGTTCCTCTCCAGAGCAAGGTGTTCCCCTTCGGCCAGTACCAGCAGGCCTACGAATACATTGACGCCAACCGGGAAACCACCATGAAGGTTCTGATCGACGTACAGGATACCACCGGGATTACGCTGTAATACTATTATCTGATAAAACCATTTGGTTTTATCAGGGTCTATCTGAAATCCGGAAATATGACCAACAGCGAGGGATTTTTCGCCTGATGAAGTCATTTTTTCGCAGGAATACTTTGTGTATTGCAAGGAAAAATGGCGTACAGCAGGCGGAAAAGACCCGCTGTTTGGGCATGTTGACGGTTTTCAGATAGACCCCAGATAGACACTGCCTGACGGCGTTGCCGTTTCCATGATTTTCGGAATAGAAAATCATGGAAACCCGTCTCATTATGATCTTCATATAAAAAACTTCAATTCTCTCGAATTAAAGTTTTTTTGAATATCAGTATAAGGCACGCCTCACAGTTCGGCAATCCCCCCTGATTTTTTCCCCTCACATAAAATAAGCCCGCCGTATCAGATCGGCGGGCGTATTTGTCTTGTTGGTCAGTATAAAAATCCGTCAGGCTCCAGCATAGCCCCTGTGTCTCAGCTGTGCGGCAATCTGCTGCATGTCAGCCCCGGCGGCGTTCAGGAATTCCCGGTAGCCGCAGACGCTGTCCCGATCCGTGCAGGCAATTTCCCGCTGCATCCGCTTGCAGCCTCCCCCGCAGAAGGCCAGATAGGGGCAGCTGCCGCACAATTTTGGCAGAGGCTCCCGCTTCTGAACCGGGGAAAGCCGCCCCGCGGAAAGAATCTCCTCCAGGGAGTTATCCAGAATGTTTCCAACCCGGTATTCGTCCAGGCAGTAAAAATCGCAAGGATATACGCTGCCGTCCGCTTCCACCACCAGCTGGGGCTGGCACCTGCCATGGATGCCGCATGCGGTGGGAATGCCGTAGGCCATCAGATTGATCACATCGTCAAAGAGCTTGACGCTGTGGTAATTTCCCTTTTGGTAATCCGACAGCCACAGCGGGAACAGCTGATTGTAGAATTGGGAAAACCGCTGCGGCGTCAACGCATAGGGGTTTCCTCCCGGATGCTCCAGCGTGTCTAGGCAGGGCGTGAACTGAACGTATCGGATGTCGTATTGCTTCAGTGTCTGCCAGACCTGCCTGGGATGCTTTGCAATCTGTCGGGTCAAAGTGCATAGAATATTGTACTCCACATGGAATGCATTCAGCAGCTCCACGGCATGAAGGCAGCGCTGAAACGTCCCGTTTCCGGAGGCATCGATCCTGGCGTCATCATGGCATTGCGGCAGCAGATCCAGAGAGACACCCACAAGATATTTCTTTTCGGCAAGATACCTGCACCAGTCTTCATCCAGGGTCGTGGCATTGGTCTGAAGCGCATAGGTGACTTCGATTCCCGCGTCCCACTGCTCGGTAATATCGGTAAATGACCGGAACCATTGCAGCCCGGCAAGGGTCGGCTCGCCGCCCTGAAACGCAAAATTCACCCGATCCCCGGGAGCGAACTGCGGCTGCAAATTTTGGAGCATTCTGCGCATCTGCTCCAAGGGCATAACGCCATAATATCTGGTGTCCCGCCGGTCGGCAACATCCGTATAAAAGCAGTATTTACACCGCAGATTGCATGCAGCGGATGCCGGCTTAATCATAATGGACAATTGTTTCATAGCGGACTCCTGTCGAAAAAGTCTGATGTACGCATATGCGGACTTTACGGCTGATTATATCAAAAAGCGGGCAAATTGGCAAGTACGGCTCCAAAAAAGAAGTGCGGTTTCCGTCATCCGTCCGCAAAAAACAGCAGCGTTCCGCCGGTTTTTCCTTCCCGGGCGGCAATTGTATACCTTGCTGTATTTCCGCATCGA
>ULXX01006238.1_pt1 | contig 11319 bp, 9 predicted proteins | sample 1961621 | NCBI WGS metagenome assembly ULXX01 (sample SAMEA4835848, study PRJEB28245) | human gut metagenome | biome: gut microbiome; material: fecal sample | place: Denmark | collected 2008
TTCCGGAACTGGCTTTCGTGGATCTCGCGATAGACGGCGCAGCTTTGCAAAAGCGTATCATGCGTACCTGCGCCGACAAGCTCGCCGTCATCCAGCACAAGGATCTGATCGGCGTTTTGAAGGCTCGCTGCGCGCTGGCTCACAAGAAATACCGTGACGCCGCCGGGAAGCCGCCGTATTGCCTGCCGAAGCGCGGCATCCGTTGCGTAGTCGAGCGCGCTCGCGCTGTCGTCGAGGATCAGGATCTCCGGTTTGCGCACAAGCGCGCGTGCAATGGTCAAGCGCTGCCGCTGTCCGCCCGACAAATTGCGTCCGCCCTGTTCGACCGGCTCGTCGAGCTGCATAGGTTTTGCTTTCACAAACTCTGCCGCCTGCGCCACCTGCAGCGCTTCCCACAGCGCCGCATCGTCCGCGTCCGGATTGCCGTAGAGCAGATTGGACCGGATCGTGCCGGAAAAAAGCTGCGCGCGCTGCGGTACGATTCCGATGCGCGCACGCAAATCGCCTGCGGGATGGTCTTTGACAGGTACGCCGAACACCTCGACCGTGCCGCTCGTTGCGTCGTAGAATCGCGGGATGAGGTTGACAAGACTCGTTTTTCCGCTGCCGGTACCGCCGATCACACCGACGGTCTCGCCCGCACGAACCGCAAAGGTGATGTCGGAAAGGCTCTCCGCGCCCGCGCCCGCGTATTGCAATCCGACGTGCGAGAACCGCACGGCAAATCCGTCTGTATTCGGCGTCGCCGACGCGCTTGCGGGGAACTCCATGCCCGCGGGCGTTTCAAGGACCGCATTCACGCGCTTTGCCGACGCAAGCGCCCTCGTCACCTGAATGATGAGGTTTGCGAGCTTGACAAGTTCGACGAGCATCTGGCTCAGGTAGTTGATGAGCGCGATCACGTCGCCCGGCAGAAGGCTTCCGGCTTCGATGCGCACGGCGCCCGTGCGGAGAACGGCGACCACTGCAAGATTGATGATCACATAGGTGAGCGGGTTCATGAGCGCAGACAGCCGTCCGACTCGGAGCTGAAGCTTTGTGAGCGCGCCGTTCGCCTCCTCAAAACGTTCCGTCTCCTCCGCCTCTTTGTGGAACGCGCGTACGACGCGAACGCCCGCAAGATTTTCTCTCGTGAGCGAAAGCACGCGGTCAAGGCGCGACTGCACCTTCTGGTACCGCGGCATCGTCGAGAGGATGATCCCGAATACGACGATCGCAAGCAGCGGGATCACAAGCGCAAAGATCAGCGCGGCGCGGCCGTCGATCGTGCAGGCCATGACAAGGCTGCCGAACACGATGAACGGACTGCGCAGAAACAGCCGCAGAAACAGGTTCAGTCCGCTCTGCACCTGGTTGACATCGCTCGTCATGCGTGTGATCAGCGTGCTGACGCCGAGGGTATCGAGCGAAGAATAGGAAAGCGATCCGATATGGGAAAGCAGCGCGTGCCGCAGCCCCGCAGCATAGCCCACCGCCGCCTTTGCCGCAAAATACTGCGCAACGATCGAACAGCCGAAGCCGATCGCCCCAAGGAGAACAAGCAGTCCGCAGCGAGAAAAAATGTAGCGGGAATCGCCGTTCGCAACGCCATGATTGATGATATCCGCCATGACGATCGGTACGAACAGATCGAACAACGCTTCCAGCATTTTAAACAATGGCGCGATCACGGACTCGCGGCGATAGCCGTGAAGATACTGCGCCATGCGCTTCCAGTTCGGGGATTTCAACGGTGCTTTGCGTCCTTTCACTTAAAAAATACATATTATCATAGCACAAAACCGGCTTCTTTGGTAGTACCTCGGAATGCTTCCCGCTGCGTTTCCGAAACATATGGCCATGCGGGCGAATTCCTTGACTTTTTCAGACGCGTATGATTATATATTGAATGCAGATCATCTTGTTATTCAGGGAGGAATTTGGAATATGAGCAATACGGCAGAGCTGTTGTCGCAGATTATCAGCGCGGATACCCTGAGCGAACTCGGAAAGGCCAGCGGCGCAAGCAAGAGCGAGGTCAAAAGCGTTCTGACCGCCGCAGTCCCGGTGCTGCTGCAGGGTATGCAGAACAATGCAGGAACAAAATCCGGCGAGGCTTCGCTGACCAAGGCGATCAGCGACCATGCCGCGGACGATACGAGCGACATTGCCGCTTTCTTTCAAAAGGCGGACGCAGAGGACGGCAAGAAGATCCTTGCGCACGTTCTCGGCGGCGAAAACGACGAGATCCAGAAAGCTGTCGCAAAGAAAACCGGCGTTTCCAAGAGCAAGACCGGCACGATCCTTGCGCTTGCGGCGCCGCTTCTGCTGTCGCTTCTCGGCAAGACGAACGACAATGAAAACGCTTCCGGCATCACGTCACTGCTGAGTCTCCTGCTCGGCGGTTCCGGCAGCAGCGCAGACAGCGGTTCCGGTCTCGGCGGCGTGCTGCTGAACACCCTGCTCGGCGATTCCTCCTCAGAAAGCGCCTCCTCCGGCACGGAGCTGACCGGTTCTCTGCTCGGCGCGATCTTGGGCGGTGGTTCCGGCTCTTCCTCCGGCAACGGCACGGGGCTTGTCGGCGCACTGCTCGGCGGCGATGACGGTAAGGACGAGAAAGAGGACAAAAAAGACGCCGCTGCGGAACTAATCGGCGGCATCCTCGGAAATCTGCTGAAATAAAAAACTCTGTGTAAACCGACCAACAGCCACAGCGGGTCACCCTGCCGTGGCTGTCTTTGTGTTTTACGGTATGTGCGGTCTTTTGCGATCAGCCAATGCCGGCTTCCGTTCTATCGCCGTCGCTGTATCTTACCGAGCCTCTCTGCGCAGTTTCTTCAGCCAGACGGCCGGCGCACACAGTACGAGCATCGGGAAAATGTCCAGTCTTCCCGCAAGCATGTCAAAACTGAGCAGCAGCTTTGCTGGAACGGAATAGAAGCCGAAATTGCCCATCGGTCCGACCTTCCCGAGTCCCGGTCCGATGTTATTCAAACAGGCTGCCACAGAGGTAAAACTCGTTACAAGGTCATTCCCTTCGAGCGATATCAGAAGCACGGACAGCACGAACAGCATAAGATAGGCCGAGAGATAGAGGTGGGTGTCGCGTATGGTCTTGTCGTCAAGCGTTTTTCCCTCAAATCGAACCGTTGCTACCGCATGCGGGTGGATCATGCGCTGGACGTCTCGCGCAGCGGACTTGAACAGGATCACGATGCGCGCGATCTTGATGCCGCCCGCCGTAGATCCCGCGCATGCGCCAAAGAACATCAACATGACCAAAACCGTTTTTGAAAAGGACGGCCACAGGTCAAAGTCTGCAGAGGAAAAGCCTGCAGTCGTGATGATCGTAGCGACTTGGAAAAAGGATTGACGAAACGCTTCCGGCAGCGACGCACAGATCGATCGAATATTGAACGCGATCCCAACCGTTGCGAGCGCGACGATCGACAGATAGGTCAGCAGTTCCTCGGAGCGGAACACTTCGCGGAATCTGCGCATCAGGAGAAAATAATACAGATTGAAGTTGATGCCGAACAGAAGCAGAAAAATGCCGATCACGATCTCGTAATAGGGATTGCCGTACTGCCCGATGCTGCGGTTCAAATGGCTGAATCCGCCCGTTCCGGCAGTTCCGAACGCATTCACGAGCGCATCAAACAACGGCATACCGCCGGCGATCAGAAATACCACTTCGAGCGCAGTCAGAACAAGATACATGGCGTACAGTGTTTTTGCCGTGTCGCTCAGCTTGCTTGACAGCTTGCCGACCGACGGTCCCGGCACCTCCGCACGCATCAGGTGCATCCCGCGGCCGTCCGCCATGGGAAGCACAGCCATCACGAATACAAGCACGCCCATACCGCCGACCCAATGCGTAAAGCTGCGCCAGAACAGCAATCCGTGCTCCATGGACTCCACTTCGCTGAGGATGCTTGCGCCCGTCGTAGTAAAGCCGGACACTGTTTCAAAAAAGCTGTCAATGTAGCTCGGGATCGCCTGTGACAGGCAAAACGGCAGCGCGCCGAACAGAGACATGGTCACCCATGAGAGCGCCACGACGGCAAGTCCCTCTCTGGCGTAGATCGTGGTGTCCTTCGGCACACGCAGGCCGAGCGCCAGCCCCAAAACGAGCAGCAGCCCGATCGGGATCAAGAAGGCTGCGACCGCGCTTTCTCCGTAAAGCAGCGTTACGATAAGCGGCGCCGCCATGAGCCCCGCCTCTACCAGCAGGATACGTCCGAGCACAAAGCCGATCATTCGATAGTTCATGTCTCGCGCCGCCCTTATTTCATAATATCATTGAGATCCCGCAGCGATGTATCCGTCGTCACCACGATGACGTCGTCGCCCGCCTGAAGCGCGTCGCTGCCGCCCGGAATGACGATCTTCCCGTTCTGGCGGACGATCCCCGCGATCAAAAGATTGTCCCGCAGGCGCAGTTCGCGAAACGGCTTCCCGAGAAAGGCAAGGTTCTCCGGCACGCCGAATTCGAGCGCTTCCACGCGTCCTTCTACGATGCGGTGCAGCGTTTTGATCTTCGAGCCCTGCACGTTCTGCATGGCGCGAATGTACTGAAGGATCATCTCCGCTGTGACCGTCCCCGCGGATACCACCGTATCGACCATCCCCTCGGAGGCGACAAAGTCCGCAAAGGACTGCCGGTTGATCTTTGCAACGACCTTGCCGACGTTTTGCCTGTTCGCGTACATGGAAAGCATGATGTTCGTCTCGTCCAGACCGGTGAGCGCGACAAAGGCGTCCATCTCATCGATTCCTTCTTCGTTCAGCAGATCGCTGTCCGTACCGTCGCCGACGATCATGAGCGCCTTGGGAAGCCGTTCGCTCATCTCCTGACACCGTTCCTCGTTGATATCGATGATCTTCAGGCGCATTCCCATTTCTGTGAGCTCCGCGGCCAGATAATAGCTCATTTTGCTTGCGCCGACGATCATCACGCTCGATGCTTTGGCCTTGAACAGGCCAAGATGCCGGAAAAAGTTTTCCAGTTCCTTGGGAGAGGCTGTAAGGAACACCCTATCCCCTTCTTCAAACACGAAATCGCCGGTCGGAATGATCGTCTGCCGGCCTCTTGCCACGGCGCAGACCAGCACTTTGACGCGCATGCTTCCGTACAGCGAGGAAAGCTGCATCCCTGTGAGCGGGTTTTTCTCGCCGATCTTGTACTTGACAAGTTCTATGCGGCGTTTGGAAAAGGATTCGACCTTCAGCGCATTCGGAAAACGCAAAACACGCGAGATCTCGCGGGCGACCGCTTTCTCCGGGTTGATCACGAGCGACAGTCCCAGCTCTGAGCGCATGAAACGCAGCTGTTTTTCATACTCCGGATTGCGAATGCGGGCGATCGTATGCTGTACGCCGAGCTTTTTGGCGACCAGGCAGGCAACGATATTCACCTCGTCGCTCGATGTCGTAGCGATCAGCAGATCCGCTTCATCAACACCCGCCTCCGCCTGCATGTCGTAGCTTGCGCCGTTGCCGCAAACGCCCATCACGTCGTACACATCGACGATCCGCGAAACGAGCTCCGCGTTTTTGTCGATCACGATCACATCATGATGTTCGGCGGCAAGCTGTTCCGCAAGAGATTTTCCCACTTTGCCCAGTCCTACGATGACGATCCGCATACTTGTCTCGTTCTCCTTCGTTCGTTACAAATGTGGGGTTGCACACGCACCCATCTTGTGTTGCAATATTATAGCAGAGATCGCCGTTTTTTCATAGGGGGTCTTATCATAACAAAGTATCGACGCGGCGCATTTGCGATCCCATACCCTCCGTTGGTTCCGAAAAACATTCCAAATTGTTTACAAGCATTTTCGGTTGGCCGTGCTATACTATGTGATTAACGAAACCATCGCGGCGGTTTGGAAAAAACTTTTGCGTCGTTTGCAAGGGATCTCCGTCGTGAAACGTATTCTATAAGTGTGCGGTGTTTAAAACGTACAAATTCGGTTGCAGGGAGGCGCTTTGTAATGCTGCGGCAGGTCGATCGGCGAACATTTGATGAAATCCGATCCCGTCTGTTTTCCGAACGGGATCGCGTCCGCATGAACCTGTTTGAACTGATCGAAGGCGGGGATGCTCCGCTGCTTGGAACGGACGGTGCATCCATCCTGTTCGGGCAATCGAACGACCATGCGCCGCTCTGGCTCTGGCTGCGGAAAAATGCTCCCGCAGACGCGTTCGATGAAGCTGCGAAGCTTCTGTATGAACGTGCCCTGGCGAACCCCGGATTACACTTCAACGCTGAACCGGACGCCGTACAGCCCGCGCTTGAGCTGCTGCGCGACCGCTATGGGCTGTGTGCAGAAGTCGTCATGCCGATGAACGCATACGCCTGTCCGACGCTGCATCCGGCCATTTCGCGCGGACGGCTGCTGTCCCCTGCCGACGAACATCAGGACACGATCGCTGCGCTCCTCTCGCAGCTTGCGGAGGACGGCGAACACAGCGCGATCCCCGCGCAGGCCGCCCGCAGCTTTGCCGAAGCCATGGTCGGTTCGTCAAAGCTCTTTCTCTGGGCTGCCGAAAGCGGCGAGATCGTCTCCATGGCGATGCTCGCGCATCAGGGCGGCGGCATGGCGCGCATCAATACGGTCGTCACAGACCGCAGCCATCGCGGCAGCGGCTATGCCGGAATGCTCGTTTCCGCCATGTGCGCTCCGCTGCTCCAAGCGCAGACGCTGCCCATGCTCTATGCGGACGCACACAATCCCGCTTCCAACCGTGCGTATCAGAAAATCGGTTTCGTACCCTTCGGATCCGTCACGGAGTACCGGCTGGAACGCACCGTTCCATGAAGGACCGCATACCGTTCCACCACATGAAAAACGATCAACAGAAAGGAATCTAGTCCGATGAAACTTACAAAAACTGTTTCCCTGCTTGCAGCAGTGCTTTTGCTCGTTCTGAGCCTTACCGCCTGTCAGTTTGAGACGCTCCCCTCCGCCGGTACGGCAGCAACGCCCGCAGAGGATACGCAGGACCCCACGATGGTCTATCTGCCCGATACTGCAGCTCCCGTGCAGGGCGAATCGACCGATACGCCGGACGACGATGCGCAGCGGCTTGCCGCGTATCGAGAGGCGCTCTCCAGCTTTTATTCGACCGGACGTTTCCCGGACGGTACGGACTCCGGCTATTCCGCCGACTTCGGCGAAATAACGGGCAATCGCTTTGCGATCTGCGATGTGGACGGAGACGGTGCGGATGAACTGATCCTTCAATTTGTCACGGCGCCGGTGGCGGGACAGCTTGAAATCGTGTATCGCTATGACTCGGCAAGCAGCACGCTTGTTTCCGAGTTGTCGGAATACCCCTCTCTCTCCTACGGTGCAAACGGCTCCGTGACTGCGTTGTTCTCGCACAACCAGGGACTGAGCGGCGGCGATTTCTGGCCGTACCACCGCTATGTCTTTGACGCGGCTGCGCAGAGCTATACCCTGGAAGCGACCGTGGACGCATGGAGCCGCGCGGTTTCCGATACGGACTTTGACGGCAACCCGTACCCGAGTGATATCGACCGGGAAGGCGCGGGTATCGTATATCTTGTCACGGAAAACGGCAGCACGAACACACTCAGCAAAAGCGACTACGAAAGCTGGCTCATGTCGCATCCCTCGGGCGCTGCGATCCTTGTACCTTACACAGAGCTGACGGAGTCCGCCATTGCCGCCATCGGCGAAACGGCGGTCAACGAAATCTCCCTCAGCCTATTTGCAGACAGTGCGGAAGGGCTCGCGGCACTGTTGGATAACATCAACGCGCGCGTCGAGGTCGCAACGGCCGGAAGTTCCCTCAAGGCCACCTATGCCGCCGGTCAACTGCTCGATTGGTGCGCCGCCACAAAACTCAGTACGGACGACGTACGGGCTGCAACGCTTGCCTGGATGGTCAACCTTGGCAACGATGCGCAGATCGCCTTTGCAGAAAAGCTCGCGCTTGTAAACGCGGCCTGTTCGTCCCTCCGCACCGATAAGGGCGCGGATCTGATGAGCGAAGCGGGGTATGCCAGCGCCGCATATCCGTGGACCACGCTTTCACCGGAGACGCTCAGCAGTATCATGGAAGCCGTCGGCGTGGAATAATAAGCCGAACAACCACATATGAAAACACTGTGCGCCGGCTATGTCCGGCGCACAGTTTGTATCTGCATTCCCGTGCCGGTTCCCCGCATGTCGGGCAGCAAGGCTATAGAGCCTTGCCGTTTGTGTGTGCATTAATAGGCACAATGAATACACTAAAACTATCGCGGAACAGAGCGCGAAAGCATTCACGGACGTGTCGCGCAGACTGTTCGCATGCGGAAGTTAAACGACCTTAACCATGATGAACGACCGTTTATCGGGAAAGTATCGCCGACAATGGGCGGGGCATATAGCGCGGGACAAACCTATGCAGCTCTTACATTTGTGGAGAATGACGGCTCGCTCTACATTTCCTTGCAAACCGCATATGGCATTGAACCGGGCGTATCTGCGAATTGGGAGCAGTATTGGATGCTGTGCGCAAGTCGCGGAGAAAAGGGTGACACGGGGGACGGGCTTAAAATTCTCGGCCACTATGACACCCTGCAAGCGTTACAACAGGCGGTTCCGAATCCAGCCGCAGGAGATGCGTACAGCATCGGAACGTCCGCAGCCGTTAGCGTGATCGCAAACTTGGAGCTGTCCGGCAGCGTGATAACCGTAGGATTTCCAACACCAGCGGTCAACTCGCCAACGTTCACGCTCGATGCAAAGTTCGAATCAGACAGTTTGTTGGTGTACGCAAGAAGTTTTCGCGTACCCAATTCATAGAATCCGACTTCTTGACACTCCCCACGGCTAAAGCCGGGGGATTCTCGGTTCGCTGACCGTTGCCTGCACCGTGTGAGGTCTTACATGGTCTCCCCGAGCGTATCGGTTCGGGCGTATCCCGCCCTACCAAGTGTTTTTGGCTACGCCATTAGCCGCAGCCCTTCGTTTAGAATGTTTCTTGCGGCGTTCACGTCCCTGTCGTGGATAGCGCCGCACACGGGGCAAGTCCATTGCCGCACAGACAGATCCTTTGTCCCAGACCATTGAGCACCGCAGTTTGAGCAAAGCTGGCTGGACGGAAAGAAGCGGCCTACTGTGACAACCTTTTTCCCATGCCATTCTGCCTTGTACTTCAACTGCCGCTGGAACTCGCCCCAGCTTGCGTCGGAGATTGCTTTCGCCAGCATATGGTTTTTGACCATGTTGGACGGAGCCAAATCCTCAATTGCTATCAGGTCGTAGTTCCGTACAAGGTCGGTGGACAGCTTATGAAGCATATCCTGCCGCTGATTGGCAACGTGTTCATGGAGGCGGGCTACTTGGATTCTCGCCTTCTCCCTGCGCTTGCTCCCCTTTGATTTTCGGGAGAGCTGCCGCTGGAGCTTGGCAAGTTTCTTCTGGCTCTTGGTCAGGTATTTATGGTTCGGATACTCCACGCCATCGGAGGTGATCGCAAATGCTTTCAGGCCCATGTCGATACCGGCCACCGCCCCGGTAGAGGTCAGCGGTTCCAACTCCACATCGGTACAGCAGATGGCAACAAAATATTTCCCGCTGGGATTCTGGCTGATGGTGGCGGACAGGATACGACCCTTGACCTCTTTTGAGATACGGCACTTTACAAGGCCGAGCTTCGGAAGCTGCACCGCTTTGTCCAGCACCTTGATATTCGTCCCCACGCACTTGCTCTTATAGCTTTTCTTGCTATGATGCTTGCTCTTGAATTTGGGATACCCGGTTTTCTCGCCCTTTTTGACCCGCCGAAAGAAGTTCTGATAGGCTGTATCCAAATCCCGTAGAGAGGATTGTAGAGCGGTGGCATCCACCTCTCTCAGCCATAGCAGAGTTTTCTTGAGCTGCGTCATGTCCCCGGAGCAAGCATTATAGTTCATTGTCTTTCCGTCTTGCTCATAGAGGTCTTTCCGCAACGCGAGATAGTGATTCCAGACGAACCGACAGCAGCCAAATGTCCTTTGTATCTGCTCCGCTTGCGCCGCGGTGGGGTAGACGCGGAATTTATAGCTGTATTCCATCTCGACACCTCAAACATTCTTCTGGTTCTCTATGTACTTCTTGATGACCGACAAAGGCGCTCCGCCAACGGTAGAAACAAAATATGAATTTGTCCACAAAGACGGGAGCCTTGAGCGGAGCCATCCATACTCTTGCCTCAAAACACGGGACGTTCGCCCTTTTATTAGTTTTACCGCTTTGTGTATGCCGAATTGCGGGTCTACCTCCATGAGCAAATGGATGTGGTCGGGCATGATTTCCATCTCTATGATGTCGATGTGGTATTCGCCGCAGATTTCCTCTATGAGTTTCTTTAAGCGTATATCGACACCGTTGACCAAGACCTTGCGGCGGTATTTTGGACACCAGACTACATGATACTTGCAGGAGTACACCACATTGTGATTACTTTTATATTCCACGGATTTATTATACCACTCAACGGCATCTAACACAATCCCCGGAAGTCTTTTTACGAGGGAACTAGGTGTGGCTTATATCCCCATGCCTAAAGGAAGGGGTATTACGCCACACGCGATAACGGGCAGATTCAAGGCGCGCAAGGCGCGGCAGGGGAAATCGCGATTGGAACTGTTGAGACTGGCGCTCCGGGGACTGATGCAAGCGTTACAAACGTCGGAACAGCGGAGAGTGCCATATTGGATTTTGTGATTCCACAAGGCTCTACGGGAGCCTCTGGTTCCACATGGTATAGCGGGGCAGGGATAAATGTTGGTACGGATATGCAAGCGAAGCCGCCCTTGTCAGCACCATTCTGGAGAATGCCCCGGAAGAACAGCCCGCGACGGTCTGCACGGACGGATACATGGGCGGCGGCGCAGTGTACGGCAGCAAGAGCCGTAAGGCGCTGTATGGCGCGGATCTCTCGGCGGCTATTCGAGCAGACATCAAGGCGGCAGGGATCAAGGGCGTTACTGTCAAGTGCAAAAGCTACTCCGGCGGCCAGTCCATCACGGCCACGATCCGCACAAGCCCGGCGGATTACGTCGACGAGGCGGATTATGTCGCGGCTTACCGTGTGCGCGGGAACTGGGTATACGACGGGGAGCGGTCTATATACATTGGGGACTTCATACGCCGTTTGCCGATCCAAAGCGCGCAGGGGTCGCGGGCTATCTTGTCAGGCAAGTCCCCGCCTTTGACGCGGCTCCTTGGCGTTGCCAATTCAGCGCTGTATTCTCTGCAAAAAAAGAACAAGCCATTTCGTGCTTGTTCTTTCTAAATGGTACACCCTCAGGGGCTCGAACCCTGGACACCCTGATTA
>ULXX01031250.1_pt1 | contig 11309 bp, 9 predicted proteins | sample 1961621 | NCBI WGS metagenome assembly ULXX01 (sample SAMEA4835848, study PRJEB28245) | human gut metagenome | biome: gut microbiome; material: fecal sample | place: Denmark | collected 2008
TCCTGCATTTGACATTGTCCCCTGTACCATGATCACCTTTGCCATAACGTTCTGCCCTCCTTTCCCTTAACAGCACCTTTCCACTTCTATCCCGCACTGCATTGCATATTGCAGCAATTCCTGCTGAAAAGCCGCAAGGGTTCCAAATTTTTCTATGCAGCAGATCACCTTATGACAGTCTGCTATTTTTTCCTTTGCTTTTTGCAAATGCCTTTCCTCTACAGGCTCAAAGGCCGGAACCGAGATCACTTCCTCTGCAAGCGCCCTGGCTACCGGATAATCCACATCATTTTCATAGAGAATTCCCGCTGCAAAGGGAATTCCCTGGCGCTGCAGCCTGCGGTAAACATTCCGCCCGGTTCCTCCCCCCGCCAACACAAAGCTTTGCGCCTTTCCGGGGGCCTTAGGCAGCTCCAGGCTTCCGCTTCCCTCATCATAGCTTCCATAGGATAATCCAAACAATTCGGAGACATAACCCTCCCGAAAGATCTCCTCCGGTGACCCCCACTTATCCACGCCGGTTCCATTAACGCACAGGATCTGATCTGAAACCTTTGCTGCCAGTTCCAGTTCATGAAGGGACATGATCACTGTCATTTCCTTTTCTCTCTGCATTTTCTGGAGCGCAGAAAGGAATTCCAGCTTATATCTTACATCCAGATAAGAGGTAGGCTCATCAAGAATAATGATCTCCGGCTCCTGGCAGATTGCTCTTGCAAGCAGCACGCGCTGTCTTTGCCCGTCGCTGATCTTCCGAAAATCTCTGTCCCGGAGCTCTGTTACCTGTACCATTTCCATGGCCTCATCCACCTTTTGCCAGTCCTTTGCTGAAAGCACCCCAAAGCGTCCGGTATACGGATACCTTCCTGTAGAGACCACATCTTCGCAGGTCATCAGTTCAGACCTCAGTCTGTCCGTCAGCACCACCGCCATCTTTTGAGACAATTCTGCTCCCGTCATTTCCTTCATGCACTGCTGCTCCAGGTAAAGACTTCCTCCCAGCAGAGGAAGCTGCCTTGCAATGCTCCTTAGGATCGTGGTCTTCCCGGCGCCGTTTGGGCCGATGATCGTCAGGATCTTCCCTTTTTCCAGGCTGATCTCTATCTTTTCAATCAAAGGCTGTTTCTGATACCCCACCTTGACCTGTTTTGCTGTAAAATAATATCTCATCCCAGCCTGTTCTCCTTATTCCTTCTTACCATCACCCACAAAACCACAGGCGCTCCAAACACTGCCGTAACGGTACTGATGCTTAATTCGGTAGGCGCAAGCATGGTTCTTGCGAGCAGATCGCAAAACAGGCAAAACACGCTTCCTCCCAGAAAGCAGGCCGGTATCAGCACAATGGGTTTCGCTGTGCCTGCCAGGTTCTTGGCAAGATGAGGAACCGCCACTCCCACGAAGGAGATCGGGCCTGCAAAGGCAACAATGCAGGCTGAAAGAATACTGGACAGGATTACGATCAGGATCCGAAATGCCTTAATCCGTATTCCCAGATTTTGCGCATAAGCATCCCCAAGCTGGTACGCCTCCAGAGGCTTTGCCAGACAAAATACGACCGCAAAGGTGGCAAAAACCACTGCCGTCATCATCGCCACATTTTCCCAGGTCATTCCTGAAAAACTGCCCCGGGACCAGTTATGGAGGTTCACTATTTCCGCATCATTTGCAAAGGTGACGACAAACTCTGTGATCGCAGAGCATATATACCCGATCATCACACCGCTTACCACCAGCATGGACATATTGCTTACCTTTCTGGAAAGAAGCAATACAAATCCCATGGAAATCATAGCTCCAACAAAAGCTGCCAGGATCATTGCCGCGGAGCTGACTCTCACCGATCTGCCGATCAGAAAGATCATGACAAGAGCCACCACCATTTTTGCTCCGGAGGAAATTCCCAAAACAAAAGGGCCTGCAATGGGATTTCTGAAAAAAGTCTGAAGAAGGTACCCGGAAAGCGCAAGAGCCCCTCCTAAGACCAGCGCTGCAAACGTTCTTGGCAGTCTGATATCCATTACAATCCTGCTGTTTGCAATTTCCTTTCCCTGCATCAGCATCCAAATATCCTTAGCCGGAATTTTCACAGATCCGATCCCAATATTCAGCCCCAGCAGCAAAAGCGTAGCTGCGGTCAGAAGGCTGAAAGCAATCAGAATTCTTTTTCTTCTCCTTTGCCGCATTTTTTTCTCCTCTATTCCAATGGGAAAATATAGTTCATCTCTGCTTTCCCAGCATCTGAAAGCATGCTGTGGATGTCAGCAATCATATCTCCAATCGCCATAGACTGTTGATACATGTCGTTTGTGGTACAAAAGACATGTCCCTCGCGCACAGCTTTAAAGTCCTTTAATACCTCACACTTATCGATTAATTCCTCTACGGTACTGACACCACCGTCAATAGAGCTGTTATAAATGAGATAATCTGCATCCTTTGCTCCATTGTAAAACTCCTCCACCTGCATGTTCATGGTAGATCGTTTTGCACCGTCCTCCACAAGATCAGGGAAAATATATCTGCCCCCTGCCAGTTCAATCATCTTCGGAACATAATCGGAGCCTTGTCTTACCTGTACAAGCCCATTTGATGTAATGTAAAAAAAGGCTACTGTCTTGTCAGTTTTTTCTTCTGCTGTCACCTGATCCACGATCGCCTTCTGTCTGTCAAATAGTTCCCTTGCCTGTTCTTCCTTTCCGGTCAGCGCCCCCCAGAACTTTACCCATTCCACTCTTCCCAGGGGATGAGACTCGTAGCTGGACTGCTCGATCATAACCGGAATTCCAAAGCTTTCCAGCATTTCAATCACTTCCGGCGCATGAAGGATCATTTTATTTTCTATGGCAAGTGTACAGTTTTCGGAAACAATCAGTTCATAATCCGGCTTACTGTACTTTCCCGCGTACAAAATCTCTCCTCTTTCCATTGCCGCTCTTGCCGGATCAATATACCAGTTTTCCGCCTTCTGTCCGGAAAAGCGAATACTTTCCAGTGCATCAAGGGAGGCAAACATATCCATAGCTGCTGATGCAACCAGGTAAAGATTTTGAACAGGGCGCTGCAAAACCATCATATCTTCTTCCAAATCTGCAGGAATTTCCTTTCCCTCAGGTACGACCAGCCACCTGCCTCCATCTTTTATGGACAATACGGTATACCCGCCCTCATAATAATCAATGGAGAAATTTTCTGCATATTGCAGGTTCTCGCTGTCTTGATAGATAAGCCCCTGGCTTTCCTTCTTATCCTCCTGCTGTTCCTGTCGAAAATTGGAAGAAGGACTGCTGCAGCTACATAGCCCAAGCAGTCCCAATAAAAGTAAGCATCCAAATCTGATTGCTCTTTTTCTTCCCTTCATCTCTTCTATCCTTTATTTATTGCGCATTTTGTATGGTTGCCGATAAAAAGGTCAACGTATATTCTATCTCATGGGGTTTGCTCATGGCCACGGTATCTCCGATCACCACAAACGGCTCGTCAAAAGCAGCTACAGGAATTTCAAATACAGAGTTCCCCTCTGTATTGACCGGCAGATACTTTTCACCATCTACAACCATATAATCATAATTGGGGCTGCTCCACTGCAGCGTTGCAACCGCTTTTCCTTCTGATATGGTAACAGATGCCGGTGAAAGGATCTGTGCTTTCCCGCTTCCTCCCTCAAACAGAAGTTCCATGGTATAGCTTCCATCTTCCGGCATCTGTGCGTCTCCACCTATGGCTTCTTCTGCCTTTTGAGGATTTGTTACGCTCACCTTATGGTCATACCATTTTCCCTTTGTGCCGATCAGGGCAAGATCAAACTCTGTATCAAGCGCAGGAACCGGAATGTCAAAGCCATAAACCTCTTCTGTCATTCCATCACTGTAGGTTACCGTATCTACCGTGGGCTGCAGCAGGTTCCCTTCGTTTTCCTTTGCCTCCTGCGCCGTTCCGGGATATAAATTTACGATCTTCTTCGATCCAAGTGACACATGGATCGTCATTTTTCCGTCCTGAACGGTCAATGTTCCCTTGCCGTCACAGGCTTCACTGACATGAAACATACTGTTGTCAGTATGGAACTCTGCTGTGTAGGTTCCGTCCGGCAGTTCTGCTTCCTGCTTTTCCTGCAAAACTTCTTCCTGATCCGTATCCTGTGCCGTATCCTCTACTGCTTCTTCGACTGCTTCCTTCGTTGTTTCCTTTTCAGCTATGTCTGCTACTTCTTTTTCTGCGCAGCCTCCAAGCAGGAAAACAACGAGGAGCAGACTTAAGATCAATGTCTGCCTTTTCCTCATTGTGATTTCCTTCCTACTCATTTCCATTACTGCCTATGTTATTTTACTGCTCCATTGCGGCCTTTGTATGTGCTACATAGAGTTCCTTGACCGCATCGATTGATCCAAGTCCTGCAATCTGAGTTTCCACGCTGTCAAATTTTCCGCTTGCCTCAAACATGCTGAGCCAGGAATCCTCATCCTCTCCTGCCATATCATTGTTAGCATGATCTCCTGCTACCACCATTAAGGGACGAAGAACCACCGTGGTATAGCCAGCTTCTGAAACCGCTTCAATGACTGCCTCACATGCTGTTTCTTCAGGCTCTCCTTCTACCGTTCCGATAAATACATTTTCATAACCAAGATCTTTCATCTGTGCCTGCATCTGAGTATAGGATACCTTTGCAGCATGAGAAGTACCATGTCCCATAAATACAAAAGCTGTTCCATCTTCCTTTGCTGCTTCTAAGCTGTCATATCCTGCTTCCTTAACAGCCTCTGCTGTCAGAGCCTCTGCAACAGCCTTCTTGTCATCATTTACCGTATCTGCATCTGTGCCTACTTCTCCAAGAAGGGGCTCTGCAATCTTTACGCTTTCAAACTGATCCTGATAGTTTTCTACTGCTGCTGCAAGCTCATCATATTCAGCCCCATGCATCAGATGTGTAGGCTGTACGATCAGATTCTTCACGCCGTTTGACACTGCACGCTCCAGCGCCTGATCCATATTGTCAATAAATTCTCCTTCTCTTGCCTGTACATGATTGATGATGATCTGTGCGGTAAACGCTCTTCTTACAGACCAGTCGGGATATGCTTCCTGAAGGGCATCCTCAATTCCCTTAATATCAGCAACGCGGCTGCTGTTAAAGGAAGTACCAAAGCTGACTACCAGAATTTCATTCTCTCCGATCTCATCCTGATTTCTGGGATCATCCTGTGAAGCATCGCCTGTATCTCTTCCAAAGTAATCAGGATCTGCGTTTTCTCCCTCTACAAGTGCCTTCTGCTCCTCTGTCAGCGCATCCCAGGCTGCCTTTGCATCTGCGCACTGCTTGTCTGTATCGTCTGTTCTCTCCTGCACATAAATAGCATCAATCAGTGCTGCCACCTGGTCTGCTGCCTGCTGATCCACATCCGTATCCTCCGCCTCTTCTTCGGTTTCTGCATCGGTCTCTTCTGCTTCCTGCTCCGCCATCTCTTCTACGGGAGCAGCTTCCTGTGTTTCGGTGCTTTCCACTGCTGTTTCCTTACTGCTTCCGCAGCCTGTCACGCAAACTGCTCCCAGCACGCCTGCCAGCAATAATGCTACTACTCTCTTTTTCATGTCTCCTCCTTCGACAGTTTTCTGTCATCCTTTATTTTCCCTGAATATAACCGTCAGAAACACTCATTTCAAAAGTGAGCAGCACAAAGAAAAAACCCTTTCCTGTATAGGTAAAGGGTTTGTACACAAAAGAAGCATATGGGAAACCTATGAAGTTTCCTCTACACTCTTAAACGTACAACCAGTTACTCGTGGCCTGAAACAAAATGTTTCCGTACAGCAGTCAGGCAGGTCTCCCGGCTTAAAGATCATTGCATCCGCCATCTTCCCAGTTTCCCAGTGATATCTCGGCTTCTGCTCCCTAATTACGGTGACGAGTTCGTACAGGATTTGCACCTGTTTCCCTTTTCACCGGAGCCAGCCGCCTAAGCGGCTGCTCCGACACCTGATTACTTCATATTCAATTCTCTGTAATATAACACATTTCGACAAACTATTCAATCAGTTTCTTGTAACGATTACCAGATAAGCATTCATAGATCTGGTCAAAGCCTTCCCTGGCCAGTTTCACATCAATGTTGGAATAGTTAATGATAAAATAGTGTTCTCTGCTTTTGTCAGAGGGAACGTAATAATCTGACACTGCCTGCAGCCGAATGCCTCTCTTTTTGAGCTTCTCCTTTATTTCCTCCTCTGAAAGGCCCGTGTCCAGCCTGATCAGGAAATGCAGGCCGGATTCATTTTCCCTGATCTCACAGATCTTCATTAACCTGCTGCTTTCCAACTCCTCAAGAAGCTGCTTTCTCTGCCGGCTGTAATACAGCCTCATCCGGTTGATATGCTTTTCAAAATATCCCTTGCTGATAAATGATGCCAGCGTGTACTGCTCAAAATTGGAAACCGTACAGGAATAAAAAGAAAGCTCCCTGTAAAACCGGTTTGCCAGATGCACAGGCAGGATCATATAGCTGATACGGATCGTAGGCGTTAAGGATTTGGAAAAGGTGTTCATGTAGATCACCTTCCCGCAGGTATCTATGCCAAACAGTGTGGGCAGCGGTTTGCCGTTTGTCCTGAATTCACTGTCATAGTCATCCTCAATAATATATCTTTCTTTCCCTTCATTTGCCCATGCCAGTACTTCATATCTTCTGTTGGCAGGCATGGTAATTCCCGTGGGAAAATGATGATTCGGGCAGATATGGGCAATGTCAGCCCTTGTCCTTTGCAATTCATCCACGGTTATGCCGCTTTCATCCATATTTGCATATTTACAGTTTATCTTATATCTGCTGTAGATCTGTGCCAGCTTTCTGTATCCCGGATTTTCAATGCAATATTCCAGATCCGTTCCCAAAAGCTGGACAAGCAGGCCATACAGATACTCCGTTCCTGCTCCTATGATGATCTGATCCGGATCCACCAGCATCCCCCGAAAGGACTTTAAGTGTTCTGCAATGGCGCTGCGAAGTTCATAAATTCCTCCTGTGGATGAAGGCTCCATCAGTTCCCTGCTCTTTGCAGCTATGATCTCTCTTGACAGCTTTGCCCAGACAGAAAAGGGGAAATGATCCGGATTGACTCTGTTGTTTGACAGATCGATCCGATATTCCTGCGGTTCTTTGGGAAGCCTGATATCCAGCGTCAGCTTTGGCTGTCCCTTTAGCTTTGCCATTTTGGCAATATCCGCTACATAATATCCCTTTTTAGGAATTGTATAAATATACCCTTCACTGATCAGCTGATCATATGCATTTTGAATGGTAATGGTGCTGATCCCGTTATGGTTTGCAAAGGTTCTTTTGGAAGGCAGCTTCTCACCGGGTTTTAAAACTCCATTCAGAATATCGGCTTTTATATATTGATATACCTGTTCATAAAGAGGCAGATTGTTTTCCTTCAGAACATAAGTCAGCAAGGAGCCTGCCCTCCTTCTTTTCCTATCAGTTCTTTGAATACCACATCCCTGTCAAAGCTTCCCTCTGCAAACCCGGGAATTTCCTTAATCGCCTTGCACAGGCTTACGCTAAAGCCCGTAAGGATCTGGCCGATTTCTTTTTCTGAATAAGGACACCCTTCTGTAACGATCAGAGTCGCCAGGCTATGCACCACCAGCCACATATCCCTGAAATACCTGTCGGCAGTCTCTGCATCCAGACGGTAGATCTTCTCTAAGGATTCCCGGATCAATGACTGTGAATATTCCATCTCTTCCATTGCTTTGCCTGTTCCGTCCGGCCCATTTTCAAGAAATAAAAGCCGGTACAGCTCCGGTTCTTCCTTTGCAAACTTGATGTATTGCATTCCAAAAGCAAAAAAGGGGATTTGTGCCTGAAGTCCCTCTGAAACATAGCTGCGATACCTCTTCTTTGCCGCAATGCGCACTTCCTTCTGCGCTTCTTCCATCGTATTAAAGCAGGTAAATATGGGCTGGGTAGATACTCCAAGTTCATCTGCAATGGCCCGCGCTGTCAGCGCACTGCTTCCTTTCTTTTGTACAACGCGCAAAGCGGCTTCAATCATTTCTTCTCTGGTAAATTTATTCCTGGGTGCCATGATCATTTACTCCTTATTTCCTACAGCGTTAATATATATCATTCAATATATATTGTAATCTTTCCCTGTGTTCCTGTCAACCTTGCATGGCAATAAAAAAAGCCGATATTTTATCAGCCTTTTTATTCTGTCCTCTTCTATGATCATTCCTTTGTATAATCGAATGGGCCGTTTTCATCAAATGGTTTTTTCCTGCTAAACGTTGCAGATTCGTCGATGTGTGAAAACAGGTTTACGGTATTCCTGACAGCTCCACTATGCCCGGTACATACCCAAAGCAGGTTTTTATCTGCTACATAGTCTTTCAACCTGCATAACGACTCCTTATTCATATCCGGATATTGCGTAAAAAAATCAAAGAAACTATATCCGCCATATCTGTTTATGGCAAGACAATCTCCGCTAATTAAAATTTTATCATCTACAAGATAGCACATATGTCCCAATGTATGGCCGGGAGTATAAATCGCCTGTATTTTTATTTGATCAAAGTACAGCACTTCCCCATCTTCAATCAAATTATATTCCTCTTTAAGCTGAACACAATTATGGATCTTAATTCCTAACTTTATTATTCTGTGCATTTTTCCCGTCAGGTACTTTTCCTCATTTTTACCAATATAAATCCTTGCATTAGGAAAAATGTTTTTTCCTTTTACATCTATCCCTCCGGCATGATCCACATCTGCATGTGTCAAAAATACATGCTTTATATTCTGGGGCGCTATCTTAATTTTGGCAAATTCTCCCTCCAGCCCCTTATAATTTAAATGACCGCTGTCGAATGCAACCGTCGTATTATTTTTGGTGTAAAAATATATATTCACATCATTTTCGCGAATACACGAAAGCCCCTCGTCAATAACTGCTGTATTTGTTGGATTACAATACCTTTTTCCTGCCATCATATGCGGCTTAATAAATTCATCAAAAAAATATAAAAATCTCATATCCTAAATCCTTCCTTTTTTAGGAAAGAATATACTATTTCACAAATTCCCGCTTTCAAAAATCAGCTTTTTTCATTGTATCAGAAATAGAGATCCCAAGCAGCTTTTTACAGGTTGCCGCAAAATGTGATGAACTAGAGTATCCTGCATCAAGTGCGGCTGTGGTTATTGGCACTCCTGCTTTAACCTTTTTCCACACATATTCCATCTGCTTTGTCAATAAATAAGTTTTTAAGGATACCCCTGTTTCCTGTTTGAACAAATGTGTCAGCCAGCTTTCGGAATAATTCTTCTGAACTGCAATTTGACTTACCCTTTTTCCCAGATAAATATCATTCTTAATCTCATTATGTAACTCTTCAATTCTCCTATCGAAAATTTTATGTTCGCCGGCTTCTAAAGACAGCAATCTTAACAGCCCGAAAAATAATTCCTCAATCTCCTGTTTTTCATTCTGCCTCTGTTCAAATAAGCCTTCATCCAGTTCCAATCCACAGCCTACTTTATCCTTCAAGTACTTCTCCCGTATTTGCTCCGCCAAATAGGAGGTAGGATCTATTAGCAGAAAGCCGTTTTGCGCTCCAACCGGCATCGTATGAAGCACATTTTCTTTTACAAAAATAATGTTTCCTTCATATTGTTGTCCTTCAATATCTATTGCTAATTTTTCTTTTCCCCAAAAAAGATGCTGCATACTGTGCTTATGCACATTCGTGGAAGTATATGATGGAATCACCAAAATGTAATATTCGTCAAAGTATATTTGACTCACTATTTCTCCCCCCTTTAAATCCCGAGCTTTAAAAGCTTTGCTGTAATAATGGTATAACTGTAAGCATTGACAGTGATCTGAATATTTTCCTTCGTACAGTACCAGTTTTTTCCTCTCCGCAAAACATGACATACAGGATCCATGATCACACTTTTACAAAAAGCAACGGGATCTATGTCATCTAAAAGCCTCAGATTTTTTTGTATCCGCCCTCCTCCCAGCTCTGTGGTATGGATCCGATCTACATCTGCCAGGAAAGCTTCTTTCTCTTTTTCAGTAGAAACATCTGCATAAGCTTTCTGCCACTCGTTTCTGGTAATGGCAAACACGTTAGTAATTTCATTTTCTTCATCCTTAAATTCTTCCACTTTGTGGCATCCCCAGGAAGCTGCTGTCTGCATAGATGGAATATTTGTGCCTTTCATATAAGAATAAATAATACCAAAGGGAGTATTCATGAAGGTCCAGTCCCTGACCGCTGCTGCGGCCTCTTTGGCATAACCTTTTCGCTGCTGATCCTTACGGATATGATAACCAATCTCCGGTTTTATTGTTTCCCCAATCTTCTGCATAGTCAGACCACAATCCCCGATCATTTCCCCGGTCTGTTTCAAAACAACAGCCCACAATCCAAATCCAAAAATCTGATATCGCTCTCTGTTCCTGGTAATCCAGTTTCTCACTCTTCCTTCATCAAAAACATAGGGGTAATGCTGCATAATATCTGAGTCTGCCAGTACCTGATAAAGTGCATTAAAATCTTCCTCTGTCATCTCCCGCAGGAGTAATCTTTTTGTTTCTATGGTCATATTATTTACCTCTCCTTTTATTCCGCAAACTCTATGTCTTAGAATTCCCTTCCAAAGTAAATATCATAGAAAAAAATTATAGCATGCCCTGCTCTTTTTGCAAACGCACTTTGTATTGAAGAACCTGCCTTTCCTCCTCTGCTCATGGTGTGGTGACAGCAGTGTTGGCCCTTACCTGAAAACAGAAGACGGCAAAAAGCATAAGATATATGTGATTGCCCTCATTGATGACGCCAGCCGCTACATTGTTGGCATTGATGTCTTTTTCAATGATAACTTCGTCAATCTCATGTCTGTCATGAAATCAGCAGTTGCAAAGTTTGGTGTTCCAAAGTTATTCAACTTCGATAATGGCAGTTCCTATAAAAATAAACAGATGGATCTGCTTGCCGCACGTATCGGGTCTACAGTTCATTATGACCAGCCGTATACGCCAACCCAGAAGGCCAAGGTGGAGCGTTGGTTCCGTACCATGAAAGACCAGTGGATGGCAGGCCTTGATATGAGAGATTTTCACACTCTTGACAGGCTTCGTGGCAGTCTTTATACCTATGTCTCCCAGTATAATCAGAGAGTTCACTCTTCCCTAAATGGAAAAAGTCCACAAGAGCGCTACTTTAGCGAGCCGGACTGTTTCCAACGCTTACCAGAAGATAAGATTGACCAGTTATTCTTACTGGAGTTAGAGCG
>ULXX01071174.1_pt1 | contig 11213 bp, 8 predicted proteins | sample 1961621 | NCBI WGS metagenome assembly ULXX01 (sample SAMEA4835848, study PRJEB28245) | human gut metagenome | biome: gut microbiome; material: fecal sample | place: Denmark | collected 2008
GAAGTCAGCGTTACGGGATTAGCTTTCTGTGTCGTATGGCTTGGTAAACAGTCTGCTGAATGATCTGCCTGCGGCAGATATACCCTCTATCCGGCTGCGCCAGCCGCGCCCTTTTTTGTAATCTGCGGCGGAGCCGCTACCACCACCCTTTGAACCCTCTGAACCTTCTGAACCTTTTGAACCCAGGCCACAGAGTGGCCCATACAGCCGCCGCTCCTGTCTCTACTGGTAATTCCGCTTCTTCCTGTAACTGGCAGCCATGTCCGCAATGCCCAGGAACACTGCAAACATCTGGATAACACCGATGAAAGCAGAAAGGATCATAATGAACAGCCGGAGCGGTTTCATGAAAGGATAGCGGTGAGGCATCCACCAGAGCACCGACAGCCCCTGGAGCCAGAAAATGGAAACGCAGAGGGTGCCCAGATTGTAAGCCACATAGGACACCTGCTCCTGATCCTTGAAGAAATACTGGGCTGCCAGCACCAGAAGGTAAAGGCCCAGGGTGGCCTTTGGAAATTCCCACCGTTCAAAAGGAGGAAGATGGGGAATATCGGTAATGCCCATTTTCTTAAACACATGAAACCCCAGAGCCATGGAAGCCCAGGAGTAGAAAAAAGAAACGGCCACAAGCGTATAGGGCACCGATTTTTCCATGGCATCCATGAGGAACTCCACCTTTTCCTTCGCCTGGTCCAGGGCCTCGCCGCTGTAGAAGGAAGGCAGCGTTTCCAACATGCTGTCCCTGATCTGGGAAAGGCCTTCACTGCCGAAAATCAGGCTGGGGAGCCCCAGGAGATAGAGGGTGGCCATGCCTTCCGCCACCAGGGCCAGAAGAACCACCACGGCGCCCGCAATCAGCGTCTTGGCGGCAGACACCTTAAACCGGTAGCATATCCCCATGGTGACCCCCAGAAGGCCGAAGATGGCACACACAAAAGCGGCGGACACCACGCCGAAAAAGGTGGAGTCCAGCACCAGCACGCCGGTGGTGACCACAATGGACCATTTCACGCCTTCCTTCATGCCCAGATAGGCAATGGGAAGGGGAATCAGCAGGAAAACTACGGTAGAAAGAAGGGGCATGTAAAACCCCAGAAGGGAAAGCACCACCACCAGCGCCGTACACATGCCGGCCCGCACAATGGCGTGATTGTCTCCGGAAATCCGATCGTTCATATAAAACTCCTTCATAAATATGATGATATAGATATTATATTTTACCACATTTAGATAAGTTCATGCAGAATCCCCAAGCCCCGGGCTTGTGGGGGGCCTCCTCTTCTCCTGAGGCAAAGGGGATGGAAAAGCGGCAGGGCCTTAGGGAAGCACTGATTAATTCGCAGAATCGAATTTCATATGTATTTTTATCCAATGCTGCGTCATAAGCCTCCTTAAATAGCTCGCTATTCGCGTCGACTTATTCCTTGCATTGAATAAAAATGCAAGAATGAAATCCGATAACGATTTAATCAGCGCTTCCTTAGAAAAGGATGCTCCATATGTCCCGTTCCCACTAAAAAAGACGCCGGAAAGGCGTCCTTTGACGGTCCCACGGGCGCAGCGCAGGCCCCTCTTTTCCCCATGTCCCTTCTTTCGCAGCATAGCTGCCACGGATTAGATTTCTTCTGCCCTTTTCTTTCCATGCCCGCTCAGGAAATCCTGTCAACCCCGATTCTTTCTCTACCGCTGCTCTCTTCCCTTATCTCTGGAAGTCTGTTTTGTCCTTTTCCTCCGCCCTCTTTGTATCGGCCGGTTTCTTCTTCTCTTTTCTTCCGATTTCCTCATCGGTATAGGAAATGGGAAGCAGCTGTGCTTCCTCAGCAGCGCAGGTAAAATGATGTTCGCTCCAGTCTCCCAGTCCTGTGAGCAGCAGAACAAGGAGCAGTATGATTTTCGTTTTCATGTCATCTTCCTCTCCTTTCAGATGTCTTGTCATAAGGCTTTATGAAACAGGGAAGCCCAAAGGCAGCAGGCCGCCATCGGTGCCCCTATCCGCCCTATCATGATGGAAAGCTGCCGTCATGGATTACCTGTCCGTCAGCGCTTCCTTACAGAAACGGAGAAATGCCTTCACCGCCGGCGTGCGGGGTACATTCCTCTTCCAGGCAATGGCGGTCTGGATGCGGCGCTCCGGATATAAAGGAATAAACTTCAGTTTCTTCTCGTCGTACATAGGCACCGCGCCTTCGGAAGACAGGGCACAGGAGCCTGATGCTTCCACGAAGAGTCCCGCATTGCCGCCCAGATTCTCTGTCACCGGGACGGTCATACTCTGGAACTCCTCCCCCAGCCAGCTGATGATTTCCTTTTTCAGCTTTTTTCTGCTGGGAAGAATCAGTGCCCGCCCGTGAAGATCAGAAGGCTTGATATGGTCTTTGGATGCGAGCACATCATCTGTCCGCAGGTAGACTCCCCACCGGGCATCCGGCCCCACAGGTATATAATCGAAGTTTTCTGTATCAAAAGGGCAGACCAGAATGGCCGCATCAATCAGGCCATGATTCATCCGTTCATCAATTTCATCGGTAGTCCCGGTGAAATAGTTGAACCGGACAAAGGGATGCTGTTTTTGAAATGCAAAAATGAGAGAGGCAAAACGCTCCGTCACCATCAGCTCTCCGCCGCCCACCATGATGCAGCCTCTCAGCTTTTTTTCGCTGGAAGAAAGTTCTTCTTCCGTCTTTTCCATGAGTTCCATCATTTCCTCCGCCCTTCTCCGAAGAAGATGACCCTCCTCTGTCAGAACGAGCCGGCGGTTTCCCCTTTCAAAAAGGTGAACGCCCGTCTCTTCTTCCAGCTCTGCGATCTGCCTTGACAGGGTGGGCTGGGTGATGTGGAGGCTTTGGGCCGCTTTGGTCATACTTCCCAGCCGGGCTGTCATCAGGAAATATTTCAATACACGAAATTCCATTTTCTATATCTCTCCTTTTATGATGTACCCAGAGCCGGTCTGCCGCTTCTCCATGCTTCGTTAATCACGGCCGCCATGTCCTGCTTGGCCCGCCAGTCGCCATGCAGGCCGTCTAATGCCAGGGATGGAGGCATCACCTCCATTCCCTCAAAGGGAGCCGCCGTATCAATATGCTTCCTGGTTCTGATAAAATCATTCACCCTGCGGAAAGAGGCCTGCCAGTCTTCTGCCGTAGGTTCCTGAAAGGCTCTGGCAATGGAGGCGGGATTGATGGGAGGCAGCGTGAGAAATACAGGGGTTATGCCGTGAGCATAGCTCATCATTTCCAGCGTTTCCAGGTCATGAATCACCTCTTCCGCCGGAACACCGGCGCGAAGGCTGTTGGCCCCCCTCCCATGATGAGCACTGTGCGCAGATGAAAGGGAACTACATCCTTTTCAAACCGTTCCACCATCATGGCACTGGTGTCGTCGCTTTGAGACAGATTCACCACTGGAAAAGACAGATAGGATTCATAGCTGTAGGCCCTGTCCGCCGGACTGAAGGAAAGGTGGCCTCCGCCATGGCTGATACTGTCGCCAAAGACTCCCACTGTCCAGCCATGTACATCCAGTGTCCTTTTCTGGGGAAAGCTCCAGATACCTACCGGATGCCCCTCCCGATCCAGTCCCCGCACCCTCCAGTAATACGTTCCTTTTCTGGGTGCCGGATCATAGAGATCAGTGAGCGTAGTAACCCCTGCATAAACGCGATACCGGGAAGGGGCATATCCATCTTCATTTTCCGGATACCGGCTGGTCACTTCCACTTCGTAGGAGTCTGCTCCAGGAATACCGATGTAGGAATATACGGGATACAGAAGGGCTGCTCCCTTCTCCCCCTCATCATAGGGGCGGGGAAGCGGCGCATAGCGATGGATGGGGACCAGGGACCCTTCCAGCCGGCGAGGCGCTGAAAAAGGCCCTGCCGGCTTCCCGTCCAAATCAAAGGGCCTTACTCTCCAGTATAGACGATCCTTTGTCTCTGCCTTTAAAGAAAGAGAGGACGAAGAAATCATAATGCCCGGCACATACACCTTCGGCACATGGTACACCGCCTTTCCGGAAGGCTGCTCCCCATCCCAGGCCCCCTCTTCTTCCGCAATTTCCAGCTCATAACCGACGGCATCGACATTTTCATCCCAGGAAAGAAAATACATATCCCCTTCCTTGATTCCGGAATTTTCTTCCTGATGATACACCGATGCATCCAGCTCCCGGGAATGTCCATAGTAAAAAGGAACTTTCTCTGCATTCATAACCAGTGGAAGAGCTGCCAGCAGCAGTCCGGCAATCAAACAAATTCCTGTCCTCTTCATAGCAGATTCCTCCTTTGCCTCTTTCTTCCTATGCCATCCAGAGGGGCCCTTTCGTCCCTCTCATCCTTTCTGCCCATATTCTAATATAGAAAGATTCGAATATCCAATAGTTATAGGCAATGTTCTCCTATGCCTCGTAAGCATTGGATGCCCCCCTGTTTCTGATAAAAGCGTTCTGATATCAGGCCATTGAATCCTTAGACCCAAAGGCCCGATGATCTTTACCACAGGGCTTCGCCTCTCCATAAAATATTTCCCACCGCCCCTTCCCCCTTGTGCTATAATATGAGAAGCGACTATGGAACGGCTTTTTTATTTTTTACATACATAATATTTACCATTATTTTTCTGCTTATTTCAAAAACATAGGCACCAAACAATTGAATAGGAGGATTTGAATCTTGGCAAAAGCTAGATTACAGATTATTCCCCTGGGAGGTCTGGGGGAAATCGGAAAGAACATGACTGTCTTCCGTTACGGCGACGAAATTATCGTAATTGATGCAGGCATGGCCTTTCCGGAAGAAGATATGCTGGGAATTGATATTGTCATTCCCGATTTCAGTTATTTAATCGAAAACAAGGATAAGATCAAAGCCATTCTGATTACCCATGGTCACGAAGATCACATCGGCTCTCTGTCTTATCTTTTAAGGGATGTATCGGCGCCGGTCTATGCCACCCGCCTCACCTGCGGCCTCATTGAAGGCAAGCTGAAGGAAGCCCATATTTCCAATTATGATTTACACGTAGTTAAATCAGGAGATGAATTCAAAGCCGGTTCGTTTAAATTCGGATTTTTCCATGTCTGCCATTCCATTCCTGATTCCTGCGGCATTTACCTGCGTACCCCCATCGGTACCATCGTCCACACCGGCGACTTCAAGTTCGATCACTCCCCGGTAGACGGCGAACAGACCGATATGTACAAGCTGGCCGAACTGGGCCACCGGGGCGTGCTGGTGCTCTGCGCCGACTCCACCAATGCCCAGAACCCCGGCTATACGCCATCGGAAGCCGTGGTCACCCGTTCTCTCATGGAAGCCTACGGCGAAGCAAGGGGCCGTATCATTCTGGCCACCTTCGCATCCAACGTATCCCGTATCCAGATGGCTGTGGACGCCGCCGTCCATTACAAGCGCAAGGTCTGCGTCTTCGGCCGCTCCATGGTGAATGTAGTGAATATCGCCCTGGAAATGGGCTATCTCACGGCGCCGGAAGGCACCTTCATCGAACCGGAAGAAATCAACCGGTACCGGGATGACCGTCTCTGCATTCTCACCACCGGCAGCCAGGGCGAACCGATGGCAGGGCTGTCCCGCATGGCTGACGGCAGCCACCGGCAAGTCACCATCCATGCCGGCGATACGGTCATTATCTCCGCCTCCCCTATTCCCGGCAATGAAACAAGCGTAGGCCGCACCATCGACAGCCTGATGAAACTGGGTGCCCATGTGGTAACCAGTGCCACCACCAGGGTCCATGTATCAGGCCACGGCTCCCAGGAAGATCTGAAAACCATGCTTTCCCTGGTACACCCGAAATTCTTCATCCCTGTGCACGGCGAATACCGCATGCTCTGCAGCCATGCGGAACTGGCTGAAAGCCTGGGCGTCAAGAAGCAGAACATCCTCATCGGCGAAAACGGCTCTGTTTTCGAATTCACCAACCGCAGCGCCAAAATCAACGGCAAAGTACAGGCAGGCCCTGTATTCGTTGACGGCCTGGGCGTAGGGGATGTAGGAAATATCGTCATCCGCGACCGCCAGCAGCTGGCTCAGGACGGCGTAGTCATCGTAGTCATTGCACTGGAAAAAGGAAGCAACCAGGTCCTGGCAGGCCCGGATATCGTTTCCCGCGGATTCGTCTATGTACGGGACAGCGAAGCCCTGCTTACGGAAGCCCGGGACCGCATCGAATCGGTACTGGACCGCTGCGAAGCCGGCAATGTGACCGAATGGAATGCCATCAAAACCCAGATCCGCGATACCCTGGGCAAGTATTTCTACGACCGCACCAAACGGCGCCCCATGATTCTTCCCATTATCCAGGAAGTGAAATAACCATCACCACTCCCCGCCCTGCCATGGGCGGGGATTTTTGTCGAAATCAGTTTCCTGCCTCTTTGCGCTGCCATCCTATCCCGCCGGGCAGGAAACCCATTTACTCCCAAGGAGCTTTCCTATGATTACCATTTTCCCTACCTTCTTCCCCTCCTTTGCCTGTAAGGCGGACAAATGCCGCCACACCTGCTGTCAGAAATGGGAAATCGATATTGATGAAGACACGGCCGAAACATACAGGCACACCCCCGGTTCTCTGGGCGATGAACTCCGCGCATGGATCACCACCGGTGATGAAGGCAGCGCCTGCTTCCGGCTGAACGATCAGGGGTACTGCCATTTTCTGAATGAAAAAGGGCTCTGCCGGCTCATTCTGGAAATGGGACCTTCCAGTCTCTGCCAAATCTGCCGGGACCATCCCCGGTTCTACAAATTTACCTATGACAGCCAAAGGGAGGAAGACGTGACCCTTGCCGGTACAGGGCTGGCCTGCGAAGAAACGGTGGAGCAGCTTCTGGCGGAAGAAGGAGAAATGGCTTTTGCGGTGAAGGGAGAAAAAGGACTCCTTTCCTTTGAAGACCTGCTGAGCCGCCTCTCCCTCTCCCTGCCCCGCCGCCTTCTTCATTTCCATCCTTCTTTCCATAAAGACCAGGTGCACCAGGTGCTGCAGCTTTTGGAGGAGACAAATCCCATTGACCGGGAGTGGACAGAATCCCTGTCCTTCATGGAAGACCATGAAGAAGAACTGGGCCGGAAAGCAGAACATCTCGCAGAAAGCCTGCCGCCCCATTTCCTTACCAATCTGTACCAGTACATTTTCTACCGCCAGCTGGATGAATGCGAGGCCTACGACATAGAAGATGCCGCCTGCTACAGCAGTGAAAGCGTAACTTTCATCCTGCTGGAATATGCCAGAACAGGAAACCTCATCCGCTCCGTCACCCGATGGTCTGAACAGGTGGAATACGATACGGAAAATGTGTACATTCTTCTGGACAACATTTGGACACACCTGCGGAGTGAGGGTTCATAAGGTTCAGAAGGTTCATAGGGTTCAAAGGGTGGTAGTGGCGCCCTGCGGGCGCAGATTATAAAAAAGGGAGCGCGGCTGACGCCGCGGGTTGTGTAGAAGGGTTGTGTTCGCCCCCATTCCCGTCATTTCGACCGGAGCGAAGCGGAGTGGAGAAATCTCACGCCCCAAATGACAGAAAAGCCGGCCCGCGCCCTCCGTCATTTCGACCGAAGCGGAGCGGAGTGGAGAAATCTCCCCCCTCTGATGGTACGGGCGGCATTACGGCAGGAGATCTCTCGACTCAGAGTATCATCGGAGCGGTTTGCATCTACCCCCCCATACCGGCACATCCCCCCGCTCGAGATGACGATGCTGGCGGGCACCATTGAACACACCTTCGGTGTGAGGGTTCATAGGGCTCAAAAGGGAAGGTTCTTAAGATGGACCGGCCCTAAGGCCGGAGGGTTCTTAAGTTTGACGGCCTTTGGCCCGAGGGTTGTGGTGGCGGCTGACGCCGCAATTTTTAAAGGGGGGCGCGGCTGGCGCCGCGGGTTGTGTAGAAGGGTTGTGTCCCCACAGGATAGAAAAAAAAGACTGTGAAAAATGATTTACATGTTTCACAGTCTTTTTTGCTGCCTTTTTCAGGTTCAGCGGATTCTATTATTCTCCCATTTCCTGGAGTACATGGGCGCAGCGGGCGCAGACATGGGGATGAGCGGCATCGCTTCCCACATCGGGGGTCCGTTTCCAGCAGCGTTCGCATCTTTCCAGGGTGCATACGGCTACGGAGCACTTCACGGTGCCTTCTTCATTGGAAGCTGCGCCTTCCGGTGCTTTTTCGGTGCCTTCTTCAATCTTTGCCTGGGATACGAGGCAGAAGTCGGCCAGTTCTTTTTCCATGTCCTTCAGCACCTGGAATTCATCGCCGTCGGCGTAGACGGTGACTTCGGCATCCAGCGGATGGCCGATGGTCTTGGCCTGTCTGGCTTCTTCCAGAGCCTTGGTGACTACGCTTCTGACAGCCAGCCGTTTCTTCCACTTTTCGTCCAGTGCTTCATCCAGATATTTCTCATTGGCCTTCGGCATGTCTGCCATATGGACGGACCATTCTCTTTCTTCCTTATTCGGGAGAGCCTGCCATACTTCTTCAGAGGTGAAGCAGAGAACCGGTGCCACCAAACGTACCAGGGTGGTAAGGATTTCATACATGGCGGTCTGGGCGCTTCTTCTCAGTTTGCCGTCCGCCTTTTCGGTGTAGAGGCGGTCCTTCAGAATATCCAGATAAATGGAGGACAGGTCGACGGTGCAGAAATTGTGCACTGCATGGTACATCACATGGAACTGGTAGTCGTCATAGGCTTTGAGAACCGTTTCCTTCACCTGTTCCAGGCGGAGCAGTGCCCAGCGGTCCAGTTCTTCCATATCTTCATAGGCTACGCTGTCTTTCTTCGGATCGAAGTCATAGAGGTTGCCCAGGAGGTAGCGGAAGGTATTTCTGATTTTCCGGTATACGTCGCTCATGGCCTTGATGATCTTGTCGGAGAGACGTACATCGCCCTGATAGTCCACGGAGGAAATCCAGAGGCGCATCACGTCGGCGCCATACTTGTTGATTACATCCTGGGGAGCCACTACGTTGCCTACGGATTTACTCATCTTGCGGCCTTCACCGTCCATGGTGAAGCCATGGGTGAGGACTGCCTTGTAGGGGGCATAGCCGTTGACGGCAACGGAGCAGAGGAGGGAGGAATGGAACCAGCCGCGGTGCTGGTCGGAGCCTTCCAGATAGAGATCGCAGGGATATTTCACGCCTTCCCATTCCTTGTGGGGATAGCGGAGGACACCGTTCCAGGTGGAGCCGGAGTCAAACCATACGTCCATAATGTCCTTTTCCTTGTGGAAATGGGTGCCGCCGCAGTGGGGGCATTTGAAACCTTCCGGCAGCAGTTCTTCTGCGCTGTGGGCCCACCATGCATCGGTGCCTTCTTTTTCCACGATTTCTTCCACTTTCTTCATGGTTTCCGGTGTGATCACCCATTTGCCGCAGTCATCGCAGTAGAAAGCAGGAATCGGCACGCCCCAGGAACGCTGACGGGAAATGCACCAGTCCTGACGGTCGCGAATCATGTTGTACAGACGGTCATGGCCCCAGGAAGGAATGAAACGGGTGTCGTCTACGGCTTTCAGTGCTTTGTCTCTGAAATCATTGATAGATGCAAACCACTGTTCTGTAGCTCTGTAGATAATGGGGTTCTTGCAGCGCCAGCAGTGTGCATACTGATGGTGAATGGATTTCTTGCCCAGCAGCATGCCTGCATGAGCGAGAGCGGAAATGACAGGGCCTTCTGCTTCCCAGATGGTCTTGCCTTCCAGGCCCAGGCCGGCTTCAGCGGTCATATGGCCCTTTTCATCCACCGGGCAGATAATGGGCAGATCCAGCTTGCCCTTATTTCTGTAGTCCTGGCACACTTCAAAGTCGTCCACGCCATGACCCGGAGCGGTATGAACGCAGCCGGTGCCGGCGTCAAGAGTGACATGGTTGCCTTCCAGCACATAAGCCAGACGGTCCAGCAGGGGATGATGGAAGGTGGCCAGTTCCCATTCAGCGCCGGTCATTTCACGGCCCACGAATTCATAATCTTCTACCTTGCATTCTTCCAGCGCCTTCGGTGCCAGTTCCTTGTTCATGAGGTAGTATTCATCGGCCGCCTTGTTGTGTACCCATACATAGGTGAACTTCGGGTTCACACAGATGGCTTCATTGGCAGGAATGGTCCAGGGTGTGGTGGTCCAGATGACGGCAAAGAGCTTTTCCTTCGGAACACCTTCGGGAGCAAGGCCCTTCAGGTCCACTGCCGGGAATTTCACATAAATGGAAGGAGACTTTCTGTCTTTGTATTCGATTTCTGCTTCGGCCAGAGCGGTTTCGCAGTGGGGGCACCAGTACACAGCCTTCTTGCCTTTGTAAATGTAGCCCTTGTTAGCCATTTCGCCGAAAACTTCCAGTTCCTTGGCTTCCAGATGGGGATCAAAGGTGACATAGGGGTGAGCGAAATCGCCCACTACGCCCATGCGGATGAAATCGGCCTTCTGGATGGCAATCCATTTCTTGGCATAGGCCAGGCATTTTCTGCGAAGTTCCAGAGGAGTCATGTTGGCCCGGTCTTCGCCGGAATCCTTCAGTACCGCATATTCGATAGGAAGTCCGTGGGTATCCCAGCCAGGGATATAGTTGGCTTCATAGCCGGCCATATGCTTGTAGCGGACAATGATATCCTTCAGTGTCTTGTTCAGTGCATGGCCGATATGAATCTTGCCATTGGCATAAGGAGGTCCATCATGAAGAACAAAAGTCGGTGCGCCGTCCTTTCTTCTCTTTTCCTGTCTGGCATGATAGAGGTCATGTTCCTGCCAGAAATCCACAAAGCCCGGTTCCTTCTTCGGCAGATTGCCGCGCATGGGGAAATCCGTCTGCGGCAGATGTAAAGTCTTGCTGTAATCCATTTCAATTCCTCCTATGGAAATCAGAAATTTCCAAAATAAAAAAATTCCCGCCCGCAAGGGGCGAGAATTCATTTCCCGTGGTACCACCCTCATGACCTTCCGGCCACTTGGTACAGTTAACGATGTCCCGTCAGGGCTTTTCTTCCCTGAAGCTCCGAAGTGATCCTCCCGCAGGCTGAACGCTTCCTTTCACCAGACGGAAGCTCTCTTTGGAATCAATCCATGCGAAACGTCTTCATCCACGCTTGTCAGTATTTTTATATTTTACTTATCATAAAGCCATAAGTCAAGGGGATTTTAAAAAAAGACGCGCCTTTGGCGCGAGGGTTGACGGGGCTGCGCCCCGAGGGTTGTGGCCGCCTG